>Ga0163144_10017161_pt1 | contig 14761 bp, 15 predicted proteins | sample OliLak19BULKMAT1_FD_123175 | JGI IMG/M metagenome (GOLD analysis project Ga0163144, IMG submission 123175) | Freshwater microbial mat bacterial communities from Lake Vanda, McMurdo Dry Valleys, Antarctica - Oligotrophic Lake LV.19.BULKMAT1 | ecosystem: Environmental > Aquatic > Freshwater >... | reverse complement strand
ATGCCTCGGCGAACTCAAGGAACAGAGAAAGGATATCGAGGACACGAAACGCCGTCTTGTCCGGGTTCCCGCTCCTGTCTCCTCACGATGGGAATTGGTGGCGGATTGGAATCGGGGTCGTCCAAGATTCGCAAGGTAAGGGCATTTAAGTTCACACCACTGCCGTAACTGTCTGCGGGGAAATCTTCGCCGAAGGATGATTCTTCCCCCGCAAAAGTTGGGCAAGGAATAAGCCCGATATCCGCAAGACCAAAGTCCAGCGGGCGTGGTCAAGCTGACGCCAGCTTGCCGGGGCCTGGGGCGGGTAGCCCCAGGTTGTGCCTGAGCGATAAAGGGGGAACGCACTCCAGAACCTGAAAAAGTTGCCGTAACGAAACTTAATTTTGGAGAAACGTCACTAAATAGCCAGATTCACGGCCATGCCTCCAGAGCTTCCCCGCATTGTTGAGATCCCAGACGAAATTAGAACGATTTTTGGTGAAGCCGTTCCGGGAACCCGCATGTATCAAGCGGAGGGGCCAGAAGGCACCTCAGGGCCTTGGTATGAAGCCCTGAGCCAAGTTGCTGGCCCATGTGTCTCCCCAGGTGGTGGTAGCATGTTCGCGCCAGTCTCGCGGGCTGCTGTCCACAAGCGGGTCAAGGAAGGGAAGCTCACCGCTTTCTGCTTCTACCAAACGAAGACCAGCACGGGGCTTTTCGGCAAGCAAAGGAAGGCGCGTCAAAGCCCATTGGTCTATATTCCGGTCTGTGAACTCAAGATGTGGGCGGTGGAACTCCAGGATCGGATGGTTCGGCTGGGGCGTATCACCCGCGAGGAGATCGAGGGGGATAAGACCGATAGGGAAGGCCGCTTCTGGGAATGGGAATCCAAGTGGAAAAATCAAATGACGAAAGGAAAAGGGAAATGAGTGCTGATAAGATTTTAGTTCTAAATGAAGTTGCAGAGATTCTGCGTATGTCGGTGAAGACTGCCAGAAGGCGAATTTCCAACAAGGAAATACCTGCCTTCAAGGAAGGTGGGCGGGTCTGTGTCCTGATGTCGGAACTCGATAAATACTTGCAGAGGAAAATCCAATCCACAGCGACAGCATGAGGGTTTTTCGTCAAAGTGGTTGCAAGACGTGGCGGGTTCGCTTTTCCGTAGGGCTTCATAAATATGACGAGCCGCTCGGCACCCGGTTGAAGGAGGTTGCCGAGTCGAAAGCCCGGGAAATGGTTCGCGAACGTGAACTTGAAGCGGCGGGAATTCTTCCACCAAAGAATCAGAGAGAGACGGCACAGGCTCCTCTGAAAGAATTGCTTGAGAAGTGGCTCAGTGTCGGACTCTCGCCGGAGGTTTCAAGGAAGCATCGAGCCTACAGCCGGAATCGCCCCCTGACAGTGTTTGCGGAATGTGGATGGCGTTTCGTTCGGGATGTCACCGCTGCGTCTTTCGAAGCGACAGTATCCGACTTGGGAATATGAAATACTCCCGGCAGGAGCTGTCCGCTGCAAGACGGTCTCACGCTCAAAGCAAGCGCTTGCGCGCGAAGGCTTTGCCGGATGCCGTCTTGAGATATCGCTCAAAGTTTGCGGCGGTTTGCTTGGTCGGAAAGCCGCCGTACCAGGCAAGCATCCATGGGCGGTATGGGATGGTGGAAATGTTTCCCCCGGCGTTGTGGACTGCGAGGCGTTTTCTGAGATCCGCAGTGCTACCATAGTAGAATCTCTCCGGCTGTGATATCGACTGGAGGATGTAGGCGTAGTGCATCTGTGCGGAGAGTTCAGTCCAGGGAGTGCTTTCAATGGATCGGCGCGGCCCTACTTCGCTAAAGCTACGAAGGGCATTCTTCGCTCTCCTATGCTTCACCATGGCTTGCCATTCGTAGCTTCCGGCACGGAGCGAAGAATGGCGGACAGGGAGGGATTCGAACCCTCGGTGACATTGCTGCCACACACGCTTTCCAAGCGTGCTCATTCGACCACTCTGACACCTGCCCTTGGAGGGCGGGAAACTAGGTAGGGTTGCCGTGGCGGGCAAGCTCATTTTTTGGCGAATCTGCGCAGCCTGCGGATTCACCATGTCCCGAGGCCGGTGCGCTCGTCGAGGCCGGCCATGATGTTGAAGCTCTGGACGGCTTGGCCGCCCGCGCCCTTGCCGAGGTTGTCCTCGGCGCTCATGAGGATCACGCGGTTGGTGCGGGGGTCTGTTTCCCAGCCGATATCGATGAAATTGGTGCGGGTGACCATCTTGGTGTCGGCGGGTTTGCCACGTCCGAGCAGGCGGACGAAGGCGGCGTCCGTGTAGGCGGCTTCCAGCGCCGCTCCGATTTGTTCCGGAGCAACACCGTCGCAGAGTTTCGCGGTGGTGGTGGTGGCGATGCCGGAATTGACCGGGATCAGGTGGGGCAGGAAGGAGATGGTGACTCCCTCTCCGGCGGCGATGGAGAGTTCCTGCTCAATCTCGGAAAGGTGCCTGTGCTTCGGCACGCCGTAGGCGCGGGCGCTTTCGTTGCACTCGCAGAAAAGCAGCGAGAGATCAGCCTTGCGCCCCGCTCCGCTGACCCCGCTCATGGAGCTTGCGACGATGGTGCTGTGGTCGATGAGTTTTTTACGGAGGAGCGGCAAAAGCGGCAGGATGATGCTGGTGGGGTAGCATCCGGGGGAGGCGATGAGGCTTGCGGATTTGATTTCCGCAGAGCGGATTTCCGGCAGGCCGTAAACCGCCTTTTCCAGAAGATCCGGCGCAGGGTGGGGGTGGCCGTAGAATTCCTCGTAAACGGCTGCGGACTTCAGCCGGAAATCCGCGCTGAGGTCGATGACTTTAAGCCCGCGATCAAGCAGGGCGCGGGCGATCTCCGCCGCGACCCCGTGCGGCAGCGCGAGGAAGGCGACTTCCGCACCGGAAGCTGCGATGAGATCGGGATCCGGTTCGGAGAATTTCAGTGCCGCCGCACTTGCCTTCGCGAAACGCGGGAACACCTCATCGAGCCTTTTGCCCGCTTCGGCGCGGGAAGTGACGGCTGTTAGTTCGACGCCGGGATGCGTGATGAGGATGCGCAGGAGTTCCATCCCGGTGTATCCGCTGGCTCCGACGATGGCTGTCTTGGTTTGTTTCACGGCCATTTCTACCCATGATTTTCCGTGCTTGCCAATGCGCGAATCGGCTGCTTCCGTAGCCATCCGTTCGTGAACGGGCTATGGCGCAGTCTGGTAGCGCGCTTGCCTGGGGGGCAAGAGGCCGTGGGTTCGAATCCCGCTAGCCCGACCATTTCGGAAAATTCAAAATTCAAAATTCAAATTTCAAGGAAGACTTGTGGGTTTGAGAACCGGGCATGTTCAACATCGTTCTTGTGGAGCCTGAGATCCCGCACAATGCGGGTGCGGCAGGCAGGCTCGCTCTCGCAACGGGATCGGCATTGCATCTGGTGAAACCGCTGGGTTTTTCGCTGGATGACAAATATGTGAGGCGGACCGGCCTGGACTACTGGCAGGACGTGGACCTGCATGTCTGGGAAAATTTTACGGAACTCTCAAAAGAAATGGAGGGCAAGCGCAGGTGGCTGCTTTCCACAAAAGCGGGCAAGCCGCACTGGGAGGCGCAGTTTTCACCGGGTGATTTCCTGATCTTCGGGAAGGAGACGAAGGGCTTGCCAGAGGAAATGGTTGGCGAAGCAGGGGGGGACGCCCTCAGGATTCCAATGATTCCCGGCGGCACACGCAGCCTGAATCTTTCGACGGCCGTTGCGATTGTGCTTTTCGAGGCGTTGAGGCAGCAATCGCCGGAGTGGTGATGCCCCAGGAGAACATCATTTGGCGGGTTGCACCTGCTCCGCGGAAAGGATTTTCACATACATCTTTCCCGATGGCTCTTTGAAGAAAGTGCCGCTGACCAGAACGGTTTTGCCCACCTGCGGCGCAAAGGTTTCCGCTTTGAGGACTCCGTTGAAGTTCGATAGGTGGGCAACCCCCCCGAGTTTATCGGGATCCGGGGGATCCGAAAAGTTCAGGTAGATGCTTTTGCCCGTGGAAGATGCCTTGGTGCTGCGGAGTGTGCCGCGAAGTTTCACCGGTGTGCCCACCTTGATGCTTGCGAACAATGCTCTATCTTCTGGTGAGAAGATTTCGCCTGCCCCGGCTTGTGGTTTGGCGGGTTTGGGTTTTGGGGGTGCGGGGGTAGGCTTGGGCTTGTCCTTGGCGGCGGTTGCGCTCATTTTCCTGGCAAGGGCGCTAGCGCGATCGGCGGCAGTCTGCGGCGCGGACGAATTTGTCTGGCTTGGTGCGGCGGGGTCTGGATCGGAGGGCAATGTACCTGTCCGGACGATGCCGGAGTCAGCATGCTCAAGGCTTTTTTCGTCGGTGGAAGACGCCTTCCCATCCCGACGGAGATAAAGGAGCGTCGCGGAGATCAGCAGCAGGACGACGGCGGCAGCAACAATCAGGGGGATTTTTTTGGTAGATTGTTTCGGGAGGGGGCTAGGCGGGTTTTTCGTGCCCTCCATCAATTTCACCTCTGGCGGCGGGGAAACGTTGCCCGTTGATGATTTCAGCATTTCCAGCGCCTCACCGAGACTGGCATCTGGATTTTTTTTCAGCCACTTGAGCCAGCCGCCGAGCCCGGACCCTGCCTGGTCGCTGACGAGCTTGCCTTTCCAGCCCGCGAGTTCCTCGCCGAGTTCGACGATGGAGGAAAGCTTGCGCGATCCGAATTGGGCGCCGAGCCATTTGAAAGGGGAAATCCAGAATGTGAAGCCGCGGCCGCTATCCTTTGTTCCGATGATGATGGATGCCACTTCGGTCTCCACCCAGACGGCCTCCTCGCCGAGCACTTCGGAGAGCACGATGGATACCTCCAGCGCGATGCGCAGAACGTCGATAACCAGCGCCGGATCCATGCTTTCCCCGGCGAGAACCTCACTGAGCGACATCCCCTCCACCCACTCGGTTACAAGGTAAGGGATGCCATCGATGGGATCCGCCGAGCCTGTGATCACCGAGCGCAAAGCCACATGCGAGAGTCCGGCAAGGCGCTCCGATGCGTTCTCGAAGGCAAGCGCCTCTTCCTTTTCCAAGCCCCCTCCGTCCTGTCCGAACAGGAGGAATCTGCGCAGGGAAACGATACGTCCGGATTCCACATCGTGGGCGCGGAATACCACCCCGTGCTTGTCCTGTTCGACGATGTCTTCGATCTGGAAGCGGCTCATATCCGTGCGGAGTTTAGTCGGGTATCCTTGCTTAGTGCGAGGGTGTTTTTGTGGGATTGAGTTGCTGGAATTCCTGCGGCTGGTGAAAGTCCGGCTCGGCGCCCGGCAGCTTTGACGCGCTGTGAAATGTTTGCGCGGGCGAGTTCAGGATGAATGTCACGTTCGCCCGGCTGCCATGGCCGAAGCCGGTCTGCTGCCTGATGAAAGCGATCGGAACAACGAGCGCAGCCAGCCAGGAACCGGGTTCGGACGCATCATGGTGACTGGTCACCGATCCCGGAAAATCCGGCTGGAGGGGAGCGGCTTTTCTAACCGAATCGAACCTGCATGCCCACCACGCTCCGTTCGCCGCGAGGTTGAACTCCAGATAGCCGGTGCCATCCGCATCGGTGATGAAAAGCTCGGCCACGTCGTATTTCCATAGCTCCGGGGTGAAGGAGCCGGCACCGGCAGCCGGGTGGATTGTGGCAGGAGCCTGCCGGGTGGCCACGAACCAGAGGTTCACCTCATCCGCAGCGAGCGTGAAAGCGGCGGGTGGGTCGAGGCTTTGGCCATGCCAGTCCCTGGAAATCCCGAGCAAAGGGAGATCAATCGATCCCCATTCAAGCGGCGTTTCCGAACTGAAGAGCTGCATGGGGATGTTTCAGCGCATATTCCGCTGAAAAGCGAGCCGTCAAATCCCCGTATCGGAAAAATCGCCCCGCGCGGATATTTTTATGGTCGTCCGCCCCATGATTTGCTTATCTCACGGCCTTTTCCAAAACAAACGCAATGTCTCGTCCCCGCTCAGGTTACTATAACGCGATCGAATACATCGGCCCGCGCCCGCAGAGGCCGAAAAAGCAGAACTTTTTCGGCGGCTGGGTGATTGTCGTGATCGCGGTTGCGGCAGGCATCTTTTTCGGCAAGCCGCTCATCGGAGGAGCGTGGGCCGCAGACAAGGGGCCGACCGACGCACAGGCGGAGATCATCGTGGGGCAACTGGAGTCGGCGGGCGGTTTTGCCAACGGACTTGCCGCCGAGGCCTTGCGATACTCCGGCAGCGCGGTGGCATATGATCCTTCCTATTACAAGATTCCGTATCCCGAAGGTGACGTTCCGGCCGCCAAGGGCGTTGCTGCGGATCTCATCGTGCGTTGCTACCGCAAGCTCGGCATCGACCTCCAGCAGGAAATCCACGAGGACATGGAAAAGCATTTTCGCATCTATCCGCAGCTCTGGGCGGCTCAGGGTCCGGATGCGAACATCGACCACCGCCGGGTGCAGAACCTGCAAAGGTTTTTCAGCCGCAAAGGTGCCACGCTGACCACCGGAAGCGATCCTTCCCAGTACAAGCCGGGTGACATCGTCGTCTGGGCGCTTGCAAATGCCGCAGAAATGCATGTCGGCATCGTCGTTCCCGGCACACCGGGTTCCGGAGATACCCCTTGGGTGGTCCATCATCCCACCGGTGGCGGCGTGCAATGGGAAAATGCGCTTTTCCAGTACCAGATCCTCGGTCATTTCCGGTTTGACGGCGAGTGAGTCCGCCCTGCCCGCCGTTGCGGATTGGTGTTGGTGATGATCCGCTTGTGTGGTTTCGTCCGTCCCGACGGTATTGGAAGTGATGTCAACCTGGCGCCCTATTGCGAAAACCCCACCCTGGAAGCGGTGTCTTCCCGCATGGATGCACGGCCCGGTGGTGCTGGGTTTCCAGATTTCGCTTGTGGCTGCCGTCGCGTTCCTCGGATTGGTTTTCTTCTACTTCCTCGCTGCATCAAGGTTCGATCTCGATGACGTCGCCAAACTGCCGGCGGCCATCGTGCTCTACGACCGCAACGGCAAGGAGATCGACTCTCCCGGTGCATCGGGGCGGCGGATCGCGAAGCGCGCGGACATCCCGGAGTTCATGGTGGAGGCGCTCAAGGCGCGTGAGGATGCGCGGTTTTCCGAACACGGCGGCGTGGATTTCCGCGGGCTGGCGCGGGCTACGGTGCGCAATGTGAAGGACGGGGATTTCACCCAGGGTGCCTCGACCCTGACCATGCAGCTCGCCCGCAACACCTACGACATGCGGGCGAAATCGCTCCACCGCAAAGCCCTTGAGATCGCCCTGACATTGAGGATCGAGGGCAGGTATTCCAAGGACGAGATCCTGACCGCCTACCTCAACCGGATCTACTTCGGAGCGGGTGCATACGGGGTCGAGCAGGCGGCGCGGACTTACTTCGGGAAAACCGTTTCCCAGCTCCATCCGGGTGAGTGCGCCATGATCGTAGGCATCATCCGCGGGCCGCACATTTTCTCCCCGCTGAGGGATCTCGATGCGGCGATGGAGCAAAGGGATCAGACGCTTGCCCGTATGGTCGATGCCGGGTTCATCACACCGGAGCGTGCGGCGGCGGTAAAAGATCTTGAAATCCGGCTGGTGAAGGCCGGTGCCAGGGAGAACCGGGCATCGTATGCCGTTCGGCAGGTAAGGGCCAGGCTGGAGAGCGTGATGGAAGCCGAAGGGATCGTGATGGGCGGGCTGAAAGTTTACACAACCCTCGATGCCGGTTGGCAGGCGAGGCTCGAATCGGAACTCGCCCGGTCGGTCGCGAACCTGGAGAATGAGAAAGGCTGGCCGCATCCGAAGCACTCGGGCCACGAGGCGGGCACCGATGCGGAATACCTCCAGTTCTCCGCAGTCACCACAGAGACGAAAACCGGCGCGGTGCTTGCCCTCATCGGCGGGCGCGATTTCGCTGATTCGCGATGGGATCGCACGCGCTCCAAGCGAGATCTCGGCTCCGCCTTCGAGCCCTTCGTCGCCGCCGCCGCCGCCGAGCGAGGCAAGCTCGTCCTGCCCGGAAAGCCCGTACAGACAGGCAGGCAGATCGGGCCGGCGGAAGTCGAGAGGCTTGCCAAGCGCTGCGGGATCTCCGGTCCCTTCCTGAATACCGAAGACCTGTTCCGGGGTGCGGTGGCCGCCACGCCCATGGAGATGTCGGTGGGTCTGGCCACACTCGGGAACAAAGGGAAGCTCCCCAAGCCGTATTTCATATCCAGGATCGAGGACACCGAGGGCAAGACGCTCTTCCGTGCCAAGCCGTCTGTCACCCAGGCGCTGGGTGCCCCTGCTGCTGCGGATGCCCTCGGTGTCCTGGAAAACCGATCAGGGACACGCTCTTTCACCGGTGCGACCGGCTCGGAGCGCGATGCCTGGACCCTCCGCCTCGGCCCCAGCGGTTCCACCGCCATCTGGATCGGCTTCGACGAACCGAAGCGCATCTCCAGCGAGGCAAGGCTCAATGCGCTGCTGGACGAGTTTGTGGAGAGACTGGGGAATTAGCGGGAGCGGCGCATCGGAATCCGCCGGATATGGAACGGCTCGGGTTGCCGGGCGGATTCCGATCCGCCCCTCCATGCATTCACTGCTGCCCCGCCGGCAGGATCTCGTCGAGGAGGCGCTGGATGCCTTTTTCCGCCTGTTCGGACTGCGGGTGGATGCTGCGCGCCTTGAGGAACCAAGTGATGGCGGAGCCGGTCTGCTTGGGGGTGCGGCTCTCGAACTGCCGCGCCTTGTCCAGGGCGAGGGTGAAATCGGCGACTTTCGGGGCGAGGAGCTCGAGTTCGCGGCCTAGCCTCGGATCGTCCTGGAAACGCTCGCGGATATCGGCGAGCTGCTCCCATGCGCCGTAGTTCTGGCCCATGCGGGAGAATTCGGAGGCTTTGCCGATGGCTTCCTCGATTTCCCTGAGGTTCTCCATGATCTGCTTGAAAGCGTCCTCGCGGGTGGCGTCGCCCTGGATGGCGGGAGCGAATTCGTATTGGCGCTTGGCGATCTCGCGGTAATTGCCTTCGGAAAGGAGGCGGTCGAAATCGTTGCGGGCGGTGACGATGCCGCTCGAGTTGTTCACGAGGTTGCGGAATTCCTCCAGCTTGGGGTTGGTCGGCCAGATTTCGGCGGCTTGCTTGATTTTCTCCCCGGCCTTTTCGGAATCGCGGCCGATAAGGTGGGCCTTGGCCTCCTCGATGGCGAGATCGGAGGCGAGGGTGTAACCGGCGATGGCGGAATCGACCTTGGATGATGGGAAATCCTTCGCCGCCAACTTGAGCCGGGCGGCGAGTTCCTTGGTTTTCACATAGTCCCTGGCCTGCAGCGTCCCGTAGAGTTCATGGAGATCGCGGACGTAGGCGGCGACGCGGAGCTTTTTCTCCATTGGCAGCGTTGCGACGGGTGCCAGGTATTCGCCGAGGGCGTAGGCTTCCATCAGGCGCTGGGAGGCGGAGTGGAGTTCGTCGCGGGAGAGCATGAGATCGAAGGCCTCGATGTATTTCTCGACCTCGCGGATCGCCTCGTTGGAGAGGGAATCTAGCGAGGCGACGGTGGGCGAGATGCCCAAGGATTGGGAAAACAGTTTCGAGACATCGGAACCCTTGTCCACGCGGAGGGTGGTGTCGCCGTCTTTCCAGATCTGGTTGTAGAACCGCGCGGCCATCAGGACGTGCTCGTAGCGGCGCTGGACGAACCACTGCACCATGGAAACCTGGTACTGCGCCTTGGTTTGGAGCGTCTGTGCCTCGGTGCGGATCCGGTTCTCCTTCTTGAGTATCTCGATCTCGGCGATGCGCCGCAGCGTGTCGGCGTATTTGAGGGAGTTCATACCGGCGCCGGGATTTGTGGCGGGCTGGTTTTTGCCGCCGCCGCCTTTTCCACCACCCCCGCCTCCTTGGCCGGCGGCGCTTGAATCGCCGAGGGTTTTGTCGCGCTCGTGGCGCGCGTCCCAATCGGCTTTACGGGCAATCTCAATCTTCTCCTGCTCCATCGATTGGTTGAGCTGGCTGAGCGAGTTGACATCCTTCTTGGCGAGGAGTGCCATATATATGGACTCGGCGAGAGACATGCAGAGGTTCGCATCGCCCGGATAGGATGAGGCGCGCGGCAGGAGCCTGAAAGCGCCCTTGAGATCCGGGCCGCTGCTGCGGAACGGGGAGATGGTGGCGAGGATCTCATCAATGTTCTTGCGGTATTCCTCCGCGTCCTCGCTGGTTTCCGGAGGCTGGCTGAGGTATTTCTCGAAGCGTGCCTTGAGCAGGCGGGTGTCACCGAGGGGGATGGCGACGCCGCCGACCGAGATGGTCTCTGCGGAAGGGTCCAGCATCGGGATTTCCTGTCCGAGCGGGGAGGCTGCGGGCTGCTGTTTGGGCGGAGGGCTGTTATCGGCAGGGAGGAGCGCGGGTGAGGGGGATGCGCCGGGATCTGCCGGGGGCGTATAAACCTGCGAGAACGACGTGGAGGATAGTCCGAGAAAGAGGCAAAGCGGGAGTTTTTTCATGTCCGTGGGATGGATGTGCTTTTCTTGTGTGTCAGAGACGGCTGATGTCCGTGGCAACCGGGATGCCGCCTTGCTCGAACTTCACCTTGAAGGAGTAGCGCTGTTCTCGCTCGATGTTCAGGTTATTGAATTTTGAGGGAACCTTGACCGGCACGATCTCCTCGCCGGATGAGGATTTTACCAGCACGCTGACCACCGAGGAGGTGTTGCTATCACGGAAGAACCGCTCGTGGATCTTTCCTTCGATCAGGTATTCGTTGTTCCTGAGGCTGTTGCCGTTCTCGAGGAGATCCTGGATCGCCAGGGTGTTCACATCGGAGAACGTCTCCGATTTTTTCGACATGACGAATTTCGCGGCGAAAATCGTCGCAATCACGGCGGCGGCGATGCCGATGATGAGGATGGGGTTGGTGCTTGAGCTAGCGCGACGGGCCATGGCGGTTGGTAAATGCTGAAATTCTGAAACGCTGAAATTTTCCGGAAGATAGTCCGGGGTTTCGATATTGGAAGGTTATTCCCATTGCGGGCGGCGGGTGCCTATCCATGCGAGCGCCAGGGCGACGGAGATGTGGATGCCAAGCGTGAAAAGGCACGAGTCCTGGTTTGAAAGGGAGGTGTCGATGACGGATTTCACCGCGCCGTGCACCCGGATCTGGAGAGCTTCGACCGATCCGGACCAGGCCCAGTAAGCGGAGATGAAAGGACGGGTGAACGACTCGATGTGCTCGGGCAGCGCAAGGACTGCGCCGGAGAGAGGGAGCTGGAATCCGACGAGGTAGATGGAAAGCAGGGAGGCTTGCTCGGCGGTGCGCATCAGGGCGGAGATGGCGAGGCAGATTGATGTCACCGATGCGTTGATGAGCAGCAGGAAGACCGCATGCTGGATGAAATCACCCCGGAACGATCCGAAGATATCGACGAAAAACGCCATCCATAGCGATTGCGCGATCACGAGGCAGGAGAGGAAGGCGATCTTCGATAACAGGTATGCCATGGGCCGCAGTCCGCCGAATTTCTCCTTCTCATAGATCGGCCGTTCGCCGGCGATCTCCCGGGCGGAGTTGTTGGATCCCATCAGGGCGAGGAGCACGACCTGGAACATGATGATCCCCGAGACCGCGGAGCCGACCTTCGCCTGATCCGAGCGGACGGATTGCTGCTCCTGGATTTCCTGGATAAGGTTGTCCTGCTGGGTATCCGAGAAGCTGCGGATGTTCCCGGATGCCTTTTCGCTGAAAAGTGTCACCAAAAGCGGGAAGCATATGAGGATGGCGAGCTGCAGGAAAACCTGTCCCTTGTCGCGGAAGAAGATCCGCCAGCGCCGCGACAGCAGGGTCGAGAATTGGGAGAAAAATCCCGGCAGGCGGGTTTGCCTGGAATTTTCTTCCGGCTCCGCGGATTTGGGACGCTCCGGCGGGTGATCTCCGGACGCGATCTGGCGTTCGCGGTTCTTTTCAAGCATGCCGTAGTAGGATTCGCGGTGCTTGTTCCAGGATGCCTGCCAGCGTTCCGAAGGTTGGCCGGCGAGGCGTGGATAGACCTCCTCGGTGTCCTTTACGGAAAAGTAATGCGTCAGCCTTTCCGGCGGGCCGTGGAATGCAACGCGGCCTTCGTGGAGGACGAGGATGGAATCATAGAGTTCCAGGTGGGCGAGCGAGTGGGTGACGGAGAGGACGATGCGGCCTTCCTTGCGGGAAAGGTCGTGGAGGAGGCGGACAATCTCGCGCTCGGAGCGCGGATCCAGCCCGGAGGTGACCTCGTCGCAGAGCAGTATCTTGGGATCGGAGACGAGCTCCATCGCCAGGCCGAGGCGGCGCTTCTGGCCACCTGATAGGACTTTCACGGTGCGGTCGCTGATCGGGGCGAGCCCGGTTTCCTCAAGCACATGGTCGATCCGGCGGTCGAGTTCCTCGGTGTCCCTGCATTTCACCCGCAGGCGGGTGGCGGCCTCGACGGATTCATCGACGGTGAGGGGATCGTAGGCGATGGAGAATTGCGGCACGTAGCCGATTTCCGAAGGCTCGAAATCCCCGTCTTGGGAAAGGTTCCGGCCTTCCCAAAAAAGCGCCCCGGCGGATTCCGGATTGAGTCCCGCAATGGTTTTCAGCAGTGTCGTCTTGCCACAGCCCGACGGGCCGACGATCGCCATGAAGTGCCCTTTTGGGACCTTGATCGAAACGAGATCCACGAGGTTCACATCCTCGCCGTCCTTCCTGATGGTGAAACATACGTCCTTGAGTTCTAGCACTGAAAAATGGGGTAAGGATATGGTAACGGGGCGATGCTGACCGCTTTATCGGATTCGTCGAAAAAACTTTCCGGATGGTTCACTCCGCGAGGGGTATGATGCGGATGCCAGAGGTCTTGTTGGCGTTGATCTCACCGATCAGCGAGTTTTTCTGCGGGGCATCCGTGGCAACGGAAGGATCGAGCGCGTTGCGGAGGGCTCCCTCGACGAGCTGGCCGCAGTGGATCTTCATCGGTGGCAGGGTGCCGAGGTCGCCCGCGAGATCCTGGGCGCTGAGGTTGCGCGCCTCCTCGGCGGTCTTGCCCCGCAGCAGCTTGGTGGCGACCGAGGCCACGGCGATCGCCGTCTGGCAGCCGAAGGCCTGGAAGGAGGCGCGGTCGATCACCCGCTTGCCGTCTTTCTCGGTGAACTTCAGCCACATCCGCATCATGTCCCCGCAGTCCGGAGAGCCGACCGTGCCGACGGAGTCCGCATCCGCCATTTCCCCCTGGTTCTCGGGAGAGGCGAGCGCCCGGCCGATGTTTTGCTCAAATTCGTTCACGGGGGGACTCTGGAACCGTGTTGGGCGGATTTCGAGCCGAAAGAACCGCTAGCGTCCGAAACCGTCGTAATACTCATCGCCGTACTTTTCGTAGCGCTTGATCAGCTCGGCATTCTTTTTCTCAATGGGGGTGAGGTTGTCGGTAACGTCCTGGCTCACGGCCATGTACCAACCCTGCTTGTCGAAGTGGTTGCGCATGTCCGCAAGCTGAAAGGTGTATCCATGGCGGGCGTAGATCTCATTGCGCATGATGCGCAGGTCTGCCGGGCGGAGGTTCTCGACATCCTTCTCGGCGAGTTTCTTGGTGGACGACTGCGGGTAGTCCCCGGCCTTCGCATCGTATTTGAACGCACGCCTCGGCAGGACGAAGACACGCTCGGCGATTTTCTTATTGTCGTTCGGCTTCCAGATGCCTCCGAGATCGTCGGTTCCCGGGGAATAGACCATCTTGAAAAGGCCATCGTCCGGACGGTCGCCCGGCTCTGCGGCCACGATTTCGAAACCTTTTTCCGTGGGATTGAAGGAACCGCTGAAGGCGCGTTCATTGCCCGCCACGATGCTGTAGCCGGTGACCGTTTTTCCGATGATGCGGTCCAGGCAGATGGTAATCTTCTTGTTCCCGAAAGCCCCGACAAAGGTGCCCTTCATCGAAGCGGCGGCCTTGTCCGGGGCGCTGACATCGCTTTCGGCGGATTTGTAACCCTCGGCGGATGCGCATGTGCAGGCGAGCAGGGAGATGGAGGCGAAGAGTGCGGGTATCTTTTGCATGACGGTGTTTTGGGCTGGCAATGAACATCCCAAAACGCGATTCCAATGCAAGGAAATCATGGAGCGCCAAGGGAGAAAAAAAACGGTGGCGTGGGTCGTCTTGCTGGTGGCGCTAACGGTCTTCTCATGGCTGATGCTGCGGATCACCCTCGGATACTGGCCCATGCACAGCGATGCAGGGTTTCTGCGGATCAAGCAGCAGTATCTCGGCATACGGCATTGGGAGCTGGCGTTCTGGATCCACGTGTTAACAAGCATGCTGCCGTTGTTGGCGGGATTCACCCAATTTTCCGCATGGATCCTGCGCAGGCACCGCAAGCTCCACCGGGCGATGGGCAAGGTCTATGTCATCACCGTCCTCTTCGTCACCGGGCCGGCGAGCCTGGTGATGGCTTTTTACGCGAACGGCGGGATACTCTCTCGCATCGCCTTTGTCACACTCGCGCTGCTATGGCTTTCCACCACCGCGATGGGCTGGCGGAAAGCGCTTTTGCGCGATTGGAAAACGCACCGCGAATGGATGATACGCAGCTACGCACTGACGCTCTCGGCCATTACGCTGCGGGCGTGGAAATATCTCATCGTCTTTGCCTTCGAGCCGCCGCCGATGGATGTTTACCGCACCGTGGCATGGCTGGGATTCATCCCGAACCTGATTTTCGCGGAGTGGTGGATACGGAGGGGCAGGGGACAAGACGATCGCCAGCCCGCCAAGACGGAT
>Ga0163144_10017160_pt1 | contig 14761 bp, 10 predicted proteins | sample OliLak19BULKMAT1_FD_123175 | JGI IMG/M metagenome (GOLD analysis project Ga0163144, IMG submission 123175) | Freshwater microbial mat bacterial communities from Lake Vanda, McMurdo Dry Valleys, Antarctica - Oligotrophic Lake LV.19.BULKMAT1 | ecosystem: Environmental > Aquatic > Freshwater >... | reverse complement strand
CGATCCTCGGAATTCCTTTTTCATCGCCCTCACCTCCGTGCCCTTGTGAGAATCCAAAAGCTCGAAAATAAGTACGCATGCTAGCGATTAAATGGTTCGGATAGTTCTGGGATAGGTTCTTAGCAAGGCGACGTCAAACGCGGGTTCGGACTGGTCGCTTAAGCGACCAGTCCGGCGGGGCGTTTGGGTTGCGTCAACAGTGAAACCGCGATCAGCGTCGCGAAGCCGAGCGGGATCGTGACGATGCCGGGCTGGCTGAACGGCACGATCGAGTTTTCCTTCGGCAGGCCGTAGACCGCGGCGTAGGTGTCGCCGCTCAGGAGGATCCAGGCGAGCGAGCTGATCATGCCGACCAAGATCGCGACGATGATCCCTTCTTTGGTCGTCCGTTTCCAAAAGAGGAGCATCACTAGCGCCGGGAGATTCGCGCTGGCCGCGACGCTGAAGGCCCAGCCGACGAGGTAGCTGACGTTGAGCGCCTTGAACGCGATCCCCAGGAAGATCGCAATGACGCCGACGACCACCGCCGCCATCTTCGCGATGCGCACGCGCTGCACGTCGGTGAGGTGGACCGTCGTGACGCTTTCGAGCAGGTCGTGCGTGACGGCGCCGGCGGAGGCGAGGATGAGGCCGCTCACCGTGCCGAGGACGGTGGTGAAGGCAATCGCCGAGATGATGGCGAAGAGGAGCTCGCTCATGCTGCGGGCGAGGAGTGGGGCGGCCATGTTCGAGTCGGTGACGTCGAGGGCGCCGCTGGTCATGGCGCCGAGGCCCATGTAGAGCGTGAGCACGTAGAAGAAGCCGATGCAGGCGATGCCGACGATGGTGCTTTTGCGCGCCGCCGCCTCGTCCTTCACCGTGTAGTAGCGGATGAGGATGTGGGGGAGCGACGCCGTGCCGCAGAAGAGGGCGAGCATAAGAGAGAGGAAGTTGAGCTTGTCGGTGAAGTTGTCGCTGCGGATGCCGGCGAAGGTCGGGCTGGCGCCCGGTTGGAGGATTTGGCTGCCTGAAGTACCACGGGGATAGTAGATCGTCGCTTTGGAGCCGTCATCCCCAATCACTTTGTCGGTGCCTGACAGCATAACCATACTTCCCTGCAACGTGCTGAAGAATGAGAGTGGTCCTAGCGGGCCCGTTTGTTTGGAATTATCGGGAAGGTAGGTAATGAAGCCGGTTGGACTCAATCGTGGGGAGCTTTCATCCGCAGCATCGATACCGTTGATGAATATCTTGCCTTGAGCGTCGGTGAGAACGCTTTGGCACTGCCATAGGAACCGGAATTCCGGCGCCGCGAGATTGGCGTTTACTTCCAATCTCCAGACATTTCTTGCGCCGGTTTTCCGATCGATCAGCGTCCAATAGCGTGAACTCCCGTCCTCGATTTTCATGTCGCCGAACGGCTGCAGGCTCGCAAGCCCTTGTTGTTCCTCAAGATAACCAGCAGCACTATTCCAATCTGGAAACCCAAAAGCGCGCACCGTGGTTTCGTCTGCGATATAGCTAAGCTCACGAGGCCCAGCACTTACGGGGCTCGCAGTTGTTTCGGCCGACTTGAATCCCTTTGCCAAAATCATCACCGTCAGCACGGTGCTAAAGACAATCAGCATTCCGCCTTTGATGAACTGCACCCAAGTCGTCGACACCATCCCCGCGGTGACGACGATCACGATGACGACGGCGCCGACAATCACGACGCCGGCCCAGTGAGGCAAATTCAACAACGGTTGCACCAGCACGCCGGCGCCGACCATTTGCGGGATCAGGTAGAAGAGGCTCACGGCGAGCGTGCTGACGCCGGCGGCGAGCTTGATGCCGGGCGAGTTGAACTTCGCATTGAGCGCGTCGGCGAACGTGAACTTGCCGAGCCGCTTCATCGGTTCGGCGACGACCAGCAGCGCGACGATCCAGCCGGCGAGGTAGCCGATCGAGTAGAGGAAGCCGTCGTAGCCGTAGAAGGCGATCATGCCGCAGATGCCGAGGAACGACGCGGCGGAGAGATAGTCGCCGGCGAAGGCGATGCCGTTGACGAACCAAGGGATCTGGCCATGGGCGGCGAAGTAGCCGGCGGAGTCTTTCGCTTTACGGCCGAGGTAGAAGCTGATGCCGAGCGTGACGCCGACCATGGCGAGGAAGATGGCGATCGCGAGGGGGGAGGGTTCGTGGGTCATGCGGGGGGAATTTCTGATTTAGGATTTATGATTTATGATTCGAATCGCTTCTCTTGTGGCTGTCGCTGCGGGGGTCGTGTGGTTCGACGACTTCGATGCGGCAGAGCCAGCCGTAGAGGAGGGCGAGGAGCAGCGCGGCGGCGATCAGGGCGAAGCCGTACCAGATGGCGAGGTTGACGCCGGCCCAGGGGGTGCGGGCCATCGTCGCCGGCGAGAACGCGGCGAGCAGGACGAAGCCGCCGTAGAACGCGAGATAGACGAAGAACAGGATGAGCCCGATGCGGGCGTTGCGATTGGGCATGGGATCAGCTGCCTGTTGGACGGGTCACTTCTGTCGCGAAGAGCGATATCTGTCGCGAACACGGTTTTTGGCGACAGAATGCGTAGGTCGTTATTTGACAAGGGGTTACATTTTGTCGCGACAAATTGCCGGCGGCTTTTGACGCGACAAATTGAGCGTGACTGCCGTTATCCCGCCTCGCTCCGACTACCAATACCAATCGTGTTAACCACGGAGGCACGGAGGAAATGTAGGGGAAGGCTCCGCTGGATTACACTCCGTGCTCTCCGTGCCTCCGTGGTTAAGTCGTTAGGAGAGAAGCAGTTCAACGGGACCGGAAACTTCGACGGGGCCGATGGTCCAACGCTCCGAACATAGAGGAGTTGGCGGCCAATTTCTATGACTAATTTTTGGCCACCCGCCGCCAGTAGCCGCGGGTCAACGACCCGCCGGAGCGGTCCTAGAATAGTGCGAAGAATAGGACGCGGATTTTCGCGGATTGGGCGGATGTTCGCGGATAAAAAAAGTGCCTTGTATTTCTTCCATGAGCAGCACGGCGGCTGGCTCGACAATGATCCGCGTTAATCCGTTCAATCCGCGAAAATCCGCGTCCCATTCTTCGATCGCGCTTACAACGCCCGCACGGCGTCCATCGCTTCGCGTACATGTGCGTCGGCCGCGAATTGGGCGCTGAAGACGTTTCGCACGATTCCCTGGCGGTCGATCACGTAGGTGACGCGGCCCGGGATGACGCCAAGCGTTTTGGGGACGCCGAACGCCTTGCGGAGCGCGCCGTCGGCGTCGCTCGCCAGGAGGAAGGGCAACCGATTGCGGCTGGCGAAGCCTTCGTGCTTCTCGCTCGAATCGCCGCTGACGCCGACGACGGTGGCGCCCGCCTCGACGAACTTTTCGAATGAGTCGCGGAAAGCGCAGGCTTCTTTGGTGCAGACGACGCTGTCGTCGCGAGGGTAGAAGAAGAGGACGACGACGTGGTCCTTCCAGAGATCGGCGAGCGCGAGGCGCGTACCGTCGTGGAGGGGGAGCGTAACGTTGGGGGCGGGGGCGTTATTGAGAAAAGTAGTCACGATCTTCTTACAGTGTTAATTCGACAAGAATGGTCCTTCCACACGTAGTACCGCTTCGTGCGCTAGAAAAGTCATTATTTCCAGACTGCTGTCGCTCTTTCGGTTTTCGTACGTCAAGTCAACAATTTCGGCATGTCCTGGATTCTCGCCCAGTGGTTGAGATACGACCTCAATGCCGTGCTCACGAAGAGACGCTACGCTCAAGCAAACTGCGTAGTACTCCTTTCCCGCCTGCCCAGCTGCAGACTCTTTTGTGGAGCGGAAGTTAGGGTGAACATCCGAGGCCAGACGATCTACTGATACCCCTTCGTCACCAACACGAGGTTTAAAGGCTTCCGGCTTGACTTCTCCACGCACTGGGTCATACCAGCCCGAATTAGCAGAGACTCGACGACATATGATCTCATCATTTCCGATCTCTTCAGGTGAACACATGAAAAGAGCTAGCCGATGACTACTTCATCACGTCCAGTGAGTTTGCTGCCTTCAAAGGCGACGTAATAAATAGTGCCGTCACTTAAGACTTCTAAACGCGCATAGTATAGACCTTGCCGATTCTCAAACACAACGCCACCCTCGCCATCCGGTATTAGGCCTGTAGGTAGCTGCCAGTTTCGCTCACGCATCCACGCCGCCAACTGCATGGCCTGTGCGAGTGCAACGCGCGTGGGCGCTTCGATCTCATCGTCAAAAACTTGAGGGTTCCAGCCCCATTCGATTAGCTTGCCATCGATGAGCCGAGTCCAGGCCTCGTGATATTCTTTTACGACGGCCGAAGATGTCACTAGCGCATCTTCATGCGTCAACACGGCTGGAGAAACAGATTCTTTCCCCCAGGCATCGGAGAACGTCTTGGATTCGCTACTTTGAAGTGCTGGCATACATCGGCTCCCAGTGTCGTTGAGCTTCTTCAGACGTCAATCTCAGGAATGACTTTTGTATGACTTGGTGTCCCAATTCCAATCCCTCTTCGAGGGAAATACCGTCTTTCTTCTTACCAATAGGCCCCCGAGCAGTTAAGGTCAGCACAATGTTTGGGACACCATCCTTCTGCGTTTTCCCGAGTCTTACATATAGCCGACCACGTTGGCTCGGTATTTCATACCGCCACTCGCCGGTCGCGTACTCAAACTCAGTAGACCTGGGGTCCAAACAGGTCGAACCAAGAAATGAGAGAACCCTTGGAATTTCATTTGGACTTGTCCACAGATCCCCTTTAGGGATGTGGTTTACATAGACTACTTCCCATTGATCTAGTTCGAGTGAAGCAGTGGACTGACATGACAGGAACTCACGAAAGCGATCCCAGTATTCGTCAAATTCCGGCCTGACGCTCTCATAACTCGGATATGACTGACCCGATCCAGTCCAATTGAAAAGAAATCGTCCGTTCTGAACCTGGACCATTCGGTCGCGAGTAGCATTCTGTATTTGCAGCCGAGCATCAACCCGAGATTGAAGCTTGAATCGCAACCCTCCAGCCTCCCAAATATTGTCGGAGGCGAATCTCTCAAACTCACGCTCTAAAGCAGGAGCATCCGCCACATTTGGCCAAGCATCGCCGAGTTGATGCCAAAAGACTCCGAGATGAGCAGCCCCAATACCGGGTAATGGCTTGAACTGAACGCTCAATACCGTTTCAACCACCGGAGGTTTTCGAAATTTCAGTGCAACCTCACTCTCACGATTATTCGTAGCATTCACCATTACAGCCACGCAGCTTAGTAGGCTTGCCCAGGCGTCCTAAATGATTATACGCCAAGAATAAAGAAGGGACGATAGCACAACAAGATTGCTCACACCACCTGGGCAGGCACATTAATCCCCGGCGCCGGGAGGTTCGTGTAGCCCATCAGGTACTCGTCGATCGAGCGGGCGGCGCCGCGGCCTTCGTTGATGGCCCAGACGACGAGCGATTGGCCGCGGCGGCAGTCGCCGGCGGCGAAGACGCCGTCGAGGCTGGTGGCGAACTTGCCATGCTCGGCGGCGAACGTGGTCCAGCCGCGGCGCGGTTCGACGGTGTTCATGCCGAGCATCTCGGGGATCGTCAGCTCGGGGCCGACGAAGCCGGTGGCAAGGAGGACCATGTCGGCGGGCCAGACCTTTTCGCTGCCGGGGACTTCGGTGAACGGCGCGCCGCCGGCGACCGGTTTTGACCAATCGACTTCCACGGTGCGCACGCCCTTCACTTGCCCCTTTTCATCGGCGACGAATTCCTTCGTCATGATGTTGTAAGCCCGCGGGTCGTGGCCGGTGATCGCCTTCACTTCGGCGTGCGAGTAGTCGACGCGATAGATACGAGGCCACTCGGGCCAGGGATTGTTCGGGGCCCGCTCGGCGGGATTCGGGGCCAGGAGTTCGAAGTTCACGATGCTCGCGGCGCCGTGACGGAGGCTGGTGCCGATGCAGTCGGCGCCGGTGTCGCCGCCGCCGATGACGATGACGTGCTTGCCGCGCGCCGGGGTGAAGGCTTCGTCGGTGAACTCTGAGTCGAGGAGGCTCTTCGTGTTGCGGGTGAGGAAATCCATCGCGTTGTAGATGCCCTGCAGCTCGCGACCGGCCGTTTTGGCGGTTGGATCGAACGGCCGGGTGGCGCCGGTGCAGAAGAGGAGGGCGTCGAAGTCGTCGATCAGCTGTTGCGGGTCGATGAACTTCACTTCGCAGCCGCGCTCCTGCATGATCTGCGTCATGTGGCCCGCGGGGAAATCCTCCTCGCGACCAATGTGAGTACAAGTGACGAACGTGACCCCTTCTTCACGAAGCAAGTTGACGCGGCGTTCGACGACGCCCTTGTCGAGCTTCATGTTCGGGATGCCGTACATCAGCAGGCCGCCGATGCGGTCGGCGCGCTCGTAGACTGTCACCGTGTGGCCGGCTTTGTTGAGTTGGGCGGCGGCGCTGAGCCCCGAGGGGCCGCTGCCGACGATGGCGACCTTTTTTCCGGTGCGGTAGGTCGGCACGCTCGGCTCGATCCAGCCTTCTTCCCAGGCGCGGTCGATGATCGCGTTTTCGATGTTCTTGATGGTGACCGGCGGGTTGGTGATCCCCAGGACGCAGGCGCCTTCGCACGGCGCCGGGCAGGTGCGGCCGGTGAACTCGGGGAAGTTGTTGGTCTTGTGGAGCCGGTCGAGCGCATCGCGCCACCGGCCCTGGTAGACCATGTCGTTCCACTCAGGAATGAGATTGTCGATCGGACAGCCGCTGTTCGACTGGCAGAACGGCACGCCGCAGTCCATGCAGCGAGCGCCCTGCGTCATCAGCTGCTCGACGGGAGCTTGGGTGAAGATTTCGAGAAAGTCGCTCGCGCGCTCGACCGGGTCGCGGTAGGGGACGGTCTCGCGGGGGAACTCTTTGAATCCTGTGGGCTTTCCCATTTCTTACTCTCTTCGGCTGGCGGACTTATTTTTCTCTCGCAAAGGCGCTAAGACGCAAAGGGGACGCAAAGAAGACGGATGAAACGTGGTGTGGATTCTTAGTCTTCTAGGCCGTTGACGATGCGGGTGATGCCGTCGCGGATTAGGTTTTCGTTGAAGTTGATTAGTAGTCCGAGGCGTTTGTTTTTTAGTCGCAGGTAGGTCAGGAGTTGTTTTTTGTGAATTGGAAGGATTTCTTCGATTGATTTCACTTCGACGATGACCTTGTCTTCGACGATCAAATCGAGTCGATACCCTTCTTCAAAAACCAGTTCTTCGTATTTCAACTGCACTGGCGATTGCCGCTCGACGGCCAGACCGCGTTTCCGCAATTCGTAGGCGAGGGTGACTTCATAAACTGATTCAAGCAATCCAGGCCCCAACGCTTGATGAATCTTGAAGGCGGCATCAACGATCTCTTTCGAGATTGGATTCTCATCCATTGCAATCACCTCCTTCGATTCAGCCAATCAGTCGCTCATCCTCCTTGCTTTCTTTGCGTTCCCTTTGCGTCTTCGCGCCTTTGCGAGAAACATTACGGTCAGCCAACTCACACCGCTGCAGGCGCCGCATGCTTCTGCTTAGCTACTTTTTTTTCAAGCAGCACGCGCTTGTAGTCTTCCGGCATCACCTTCACGAACTGCGACAGCGTTTCGTCCCAGCGGTCGAGGATGTCGCCGGCTCGGGGGGAGCCGGTGAGGTTTTGGTGCAGCTCAATGAGTTGCTTCAGTTCTTCGACGTCTTCTTCGGCTTCAACCGGTTCGGCTTCGACCATGCCCATGTTGAGGTTGAGCAGGAAACGTTCGCGGTCCGGAGCCCAGACGTACGCGACGCCGCCGCTCATGCCGGCGGCGAAGTTGCGGCCGGTCGTGCCGAGGACCACCACGCGGCCGCCGGTCATGTACTCGCAGCCGTGATCACCGACGCCTTCGATCACTGCCGAGGCGCCGCTGTTGCGGACGGCGAACCGCTCGGCCGCGCGACCGCGCAGGAAGGCCTGGCCGCTGGTGGCGCCGTAGAGGCAGACGTTGCCGACGATGATGTTCTCTTCGGCGACGAAGGTCGCTTCGCTGGGCGGGTAGATCACCACTTGGCCGCCGGAGAGGCCTTTGCCGACATAGTCGTTGGCGTCCCCTTCGAGTTCGAGCGTCACCCCCTTCGCGAGGAAGGCGCCGAGGCTCTGGCCGGCTGAGCCGGTGAACTTGAAGTGGATCGTTCCTTCCGGCAGCAGGTCGGCGCCGTACTTCTTCGCAATCTCGTGGCTGAGAATCGTGCCGACGGCGCGGTCGGTGTTGACGATCTTCACGTCGGCCCGCACTTGCGAACCTGCCACCAGCGCCGGTTCGGCGAGGTTGAGCAGGGTGCGCATGTCGAGTGATTGCTCGAGCCCGTGATCCTGCTTCTTCGTGCAGTAGGTGCCCGCTTCGGGATAGGGCTTCTTCGCCGGCATCAGCAGGTTGGTCAGATCAAGCCCGTCGGCCTTCCAGTGGCGGATGGCGGCGTCGGTTTCGAGGCAGTCGACGCGGCCGACCATCTCGTCGATCGTGCGGAAGCCGAGGCTCGCCATGATCTGGCGGGCGTCTTCGGCGACCATGAATAGGTAGTTCACGACGTATTCCGGCTTGCCGGAGAACTTCTTGCGAAGTTCCGGGTCTTGCGTCGCGACGCCGACGGGGCAGGTGTTGAGGTGACACTTCCGCATCATGATGCAGCCGAGCGTGATCAGCGGCGCCGTGGCGAAGCCGAACTCCTCGGCGCCGAGCATCGCGGCGATGACGACGTCGCGGCCCGTCTTCAGACCGCCGTCGGTCTGGACGATGACGCGGCTGCGGAGGTCGTTCATCACCAAGGTCTGGTGGGTTTCGGCGAGGCCGAGTTCCCACGGAAGACCGGCGTGCTTGATGCTGGTCAGCGGCGAAGCGCCGGTGCCGCCGCCGTCGCCGGCGATCAGGATGTGATCGGCATAGCCCTTGGCGACGCCGGAGGCGATCGTGCCGACGCCGACCTCGGAAACCAGCTTCACGCTGACGCGGGCCGCAGGATTGGCGTTCTTCAGATCGTGGATCAGCTGCTTGAGGTCTTCGATCGAGTAGATGTCGTGATGCGGCGGCGGGCTGATGAGGCCGACGCCGGGGGTGCTGTAGCGAATCCGCGCGATCGTGTCGTCGACCTTACGGCCGGGGAGCTCGCCCCCTTCGCCTGGCTTGGCGCCTTGCGAGATTTTGATCTGCAGTTCGTCGGCGTTGGTGAGGTAGTTGATCGTTACGCCAAATCGGCCCGACGCCACCTGCTTGATCGCCGAACGCTTCGAATCGCCGTTGGGCAGCGGCGTGAAGCGGGCGGGGTCTTCGCCCCCTTCGCCGGTGTTGCTCTTGCCCCCCATGCGATTCATCGCGATGGCGAGCGATTCGTGGGCTTCGGCGGAGATCGAGCCAAACGACATGGCGCCGGTGCAGAAGCGTTTGACGATGTCCTTCACCGACTGGACTTCGTCGATTGGAATCGACTTTTGCACGCCTTCCTTGAACTTCAGCAGGCCGCGCAACTGGCAGCGGGTGCGCGAGTCGTTGTTGATGTGATCGGCAAACCGTTGATAAGCGTCGGGGCTGTTGTTGCGAGCCGCCACCTGGATGTCGGCGATCGACTGCGGATCCCACATGTGGCGTTCGCCTTCGGCACGCCAGTGGAACTCGCCCGGGTTGGGAAGCATCGGCATCTTCCCGGCCGGGGTCCGCGGGTAGCCGAGGGCGTGACGACGGAGCGCCTCTTCAGCGAGGACCTCGAAGTTGACCCCTTGGATGCGGCTCGCCGTACCGGCGAAGCAGCGTTCGATCACCTCGTCGCGGAGGCCGATCGCTTCGAAGATCTGGGCGCCTTTGTAGCTTTGCAGCGTCGAGATGCCGATCTTCGCCATCACCTTGAGCATGCCCTTGGCGACGCCGGTGCGGTACTTCGTCACCAGGTCGTGGTCGGCGGCAGTGACGGGATCGTACGTTTCGCCATCGGAGATCGATTCGATCGCCGGATGCTCGTCGCCCTCGCCCGACTCGTCGGCCTTGATGGTCGCTTCGCCCGAATCGAGCAGTCCCTCGCGGCGGGCTTGCCAGAGCGACTCGAACGCCAGGTAGGGGTTGATCGCATCGGCGCCGTAGCCGACGAGCAGGCAGTGGTGATGGACCTCGCGGGCTTCGCCCGTTTCGACGACGATGCCGACGCGGGTCCGCTTCTCTTTGCGAACGAGATGATGGTGAACCGCCCCGGTCGCCAGCAGCGAACTGAGCGGCACGCGATCAGCGCTGATCTTGCGGTCACTCAGCACGACGAGGGTGTAACCTTCCTCGACCGCGGCCTCGGCCTCTTGGCAGACGCGCTCCAGCGCCGTCACCATGCCGGCGGTTCCCTCTTCGCGCGGCCAGGTGACGTCGATCTTCTTCGAACGCCAGCCGCGGCGGTTGATCCGCTTCAGCGCGGCCATCTGCTCGTTCGAGAGAATCGGGTGGGGCATCCGCAGGCGGTGGGCATGCTTCGGCGTCGTTTCGAGCAGGTTCTGCTCGGGGCCGATGTAGCACTCCAGCGACATGATCACTTCTTCGCGGATCGAATCGATCGACGGGTTGGTGACCTGCGCGAAAAGCTGGCGGAAATAGTCGTAGAGCATCCGCGGCTTGTCGCTGAGACAGGCGAGGCAGGAGTCGTTCCCCATCGAGCCGATCGGATCCTTCTCATCCTTGATCAGCGGCAGGAGCATGAAGTTCATCGTCTCGGCGGTGAAGCCGAAGGCCTGCATCCGCTCCAGCAGCGTCTTGCGATTGAAGCCGTGGGGGCGATCCTCTGGGTGGAGGTCGTTGAGGTCGATGCGCTCTTTCTTGAGCCACTCGGCGTAGGGGCGCTGGCTGGCATATTCGTGCTTCAGATCCTCGTCACGGATTAGCTTGCCTTGCTCGAAATCGACGAGGAACATACGGCCGGGCTGCAGGCGGCCCTTGGCCTTCACATTTTCCGGCTTGATCGAGCGGAGGACGCCGACCTCGCTGGCCATGATGACGCGGTCGTCGTGGGTAAGGTAGTAACGCGAGGGTCGCAAACCGTTCCGATCGAGCGTGGCGCCGATGAACTTGCCGTCGGTGAAGGCGATCGACGCGGGGCCGTCCCACGGCTCCATCAGGCAACTGTTGTATTCGTAGAACGCCCGTTTTTCTTCGGGCATTGTTTCGTGGTTTTGCCATGCCTCGGGGACCATCATCATGACGGCCTCGGGGATCGAGCGACCGCTCATCAGCAGGAACTCAAGGACGTTGTCGAACGTGCCGGAGTCGCTGCAGTCGGGCTCGACGATCGGGAAGAGCTTCTTCAGTTCGTCTCCGAAGAGCTCGCTCTTGGCGACGCCCTGACGGGCGAACATCCAGTTGGCATTGCCGCGGAGGGTGTTGATTTCGCCGTTGTGGCTCATGAACCGGCAAGGCTGAGCGCGGTCCCACGAAGGGAAGGTGTTCGTCGCAAACCGTGAGTGGACCATCGCCAAGTGAGTGGTGTAGTCGGCGTCGGCGAGGTCGGGGAAGTAGCGGAACAACTGGTCGGTCGTGAACATCCCCTTGTAGATGAGGACCTTCGTCGAGAGCGAACAGATGTAAAAGAGCTTCGCTTGCTTGAGCGTTTTGTCGGCGCGGAGCAGATTGCTGGCGCGCTTGCGGATCATGTAGAGCTGGCGCTCGAAGGCTTCGCCCCCCTCTTTAGAAGACTCGTTGCCGTCAGCGGCGGCGATGACGAGTTGCTCGATCGCCGGCTCCGAAGCGCGGGCGGTCGGGCCGAGATCGGCGCCCACCACGTCGGTGGGGACCTTGCGCCAGCCGATGAGACGTTGGCCTTGCTCGGCGACGATCTTCTCGACCTCTTTCTTGCAGAAGGCGCGCTCGGATTCGATCTGCGGCAGGAAGACGTTGCCCGCGGCGAAGCGACCCGCGGCGGGGAGGTCGACCCCGAGATCGGCCTTCACGACCTTCGCCAGGAAATCGTGGGGGAGGGCCGTGAGGATGCCAGCGCCGTCGCCGGTGTTCGCTTCGCAACCGCAGGCGCCGCGGTGGTCCATATTGCGCAGCACCTCGCCGGCGTCGACCAAGATTTGGTGACTGCGCTCGCCCTTGATGTGCGCGACGAACCCGACGCCGCAAGAGTCATGCTCGAACGCCGGGTCGTAGAGACCATGCTTCTCGGGGAGGTGAACGAGCGGGAGTTGGTTTTCCATAGCAACACTTTCCAACGCATAGGCCTCTATCGTTCTAGATGGAGGCGGTTATTTCTCTCGCAAAGACGCTAAGGCGCAAAGACGCGCAAAGGATCGATCGCGAGTTTTTACCTTTTCAATTGCCTGATCTCTCTGATTCTGCTGCCTAACGACTTCTGACTTCTCTTCTTTGCGTTTCTCTTTGCGCCTTCGCGCCTTTGCGAGAAACTTTAAGGTCGCCATCCCGCTCAAGCCGGGGCTTCGTCCAACTGGAACGCGCTCGCCGGCACGAGGTCGGCTGAAAACTCGGCGTCGGCCTTCAGCAGACCAACGAATTGTTTCGCAAGTTCGCTCAGCGGGCGGTCGCGACGGTGGATGATTCCCAGTGGGCGGAACATGCCGTCGCCGCCGATGGCGACCTTGGCGAGCGAACCCATTTCGATCTCACGGCGGACGCTTGGCTCCGGCAGGATGCCGATGCCGGCGTCGATCTCGATCGCCCGCTTGATCGTTTCGATGTTGTCGAACTCGAGCGTCACGTTCACTTCAGCGTGGTTGAGCGCGAGCTCGCGATCGATCGCCGTCCGCGGGGCGAGCCCCTTCTCGAACGCGACGAACGACTCGCCCGACACGGCCCGCAGCACGATCGACGCCTCGCGCGCCAACCGGTGCCCTGGGTGGCAGACGATCACCATCGGCTCGCTCCGCCACGGGATCGCGGCGAGCATTTCCGTTTCCTTCGGGTAGCTGACGATGCCGAGGTCGGCATCGTCACTTTCGACTTCCTCAATCACGCGGTGGGGGTGGAGGTATTCGAGCCGGACCGACGCCCGCGGGTGCTCCTTGCCGAACCGTTGCATGAACGCGCTCATGTGATGGAGGCCGACCGAGTAGATCGAAGCGACCACCAACCGCCGCGCTTCGGCGTCGTGCAGCGTTTTGACCTCAACTTCCAACTCTTCGTACTGCTTCACCAACTGCCGGCAGCCGTCGTAGTAGCGGCGGCCCTCTTCGGTCAGTTCGAAGGGGCGCTTCGAGCGATCGAGGAGCTGGACGCCGAGCCGCTCTTCCAGGGCCTGGACCATGTGGCTCACGTTCGATTGCGAAATTTCGTTGTCGTCGGCCGCGCGGGAGAAACTCCGCCGGTCGACCACGTCGCAGAAGATTTTCAGTGAGCGGATATGCATGGCTTCGTTCTTCAGTGCGGCAAAGCGTCGGTCTAGCGCACGTCGCGGGCCGACTTGCGCGAAGCTGATTCTTTCGTGCGCGATTCGGGAAAAAGTCGCCGCCAAAGCTGACAACTTCGAACCGTTTGGGGCCAATCGCTCCCCAGCCCCCGGCCAGGAAGTTCGCGGTTTTTGAGCTGGTAATGAGCGTATTATGACGCCTGGGCAAGGCGTGCCGTCGATCCTAGTGCTTTGACTGCTCCTAAAATTGGGACGACAAAGCACTTGACTGCCGCCGATGAGTCTCCGACAGCCTGAATCATCAATCGCGATACAGGCCATTGCCAGAATCAAAAAACGCGATAGTAGAATAAGCGTGCTGGCAGGGTTCGTCAAGTCGGGGGGAAAATGCCGGGGAAAATGGCGGACTGAGACCAGGGGTGCCCAGATAGTGGGAAAAGGCTTAGGCAGCCCAGGCTGTCGGGACCGGCCGTCCCTGGTGCCTAAAGAACTGACGGTGGCGGCAAGGTAGCTTAATGGCCGATCGGCGTGTGCCTCGGCTGAGATCTGCCGAACAGCTCTTTCAGGCCGTTTTGGAGCACATCCTCACGCTGCATTAGCAGACGTTGCAAAGCCGTCGCCTCTGTGGACGAAATCAATCGCCATTTCTCATACTTGGCTAGCACGTCTTCTGGGGGTCGGTAGCGAAGGCAGAGCAAATCGATCATCAGTTCGCGGGCTTCCCTAATCTCGCCCAGGGCAAGGCTCATCCTAATCGCCATGCCCTTACTCCACCCCATAGCCAATCGGTCGCGGGCGGCTCGTAAGTCAGAAATGCTTTCGATCCAAGGCCTGCCGAACGAAAGCCACTTCTGACGCAAGTCGCTAGAAATCCGGTCCACCTCTCGACTCTCGGAGAAAAACCAGCCCCGCTTCAACTCCCACCAGTAGTCGCTGCCAGCGGCCAGTTGCCCCAATCGTTCGTGAATTCGAAAGTACGCCGAGTTCGACATCGCAGCCATGGCATCCATCCCCGAGAAGTCGCCGACCTCGGGAAAATAAATACACAGATTGACGCAGAAGCGCCCCTTGCCGTTAGTCCAACTCTTATCACGCTGCACATCAACCACGCACAGTCGGTCAACAGCGAGTTGATGGTATTGGGCCGTAAGGATGGAATTGCGAATCTTCGCAGGCGATTCCTCGAATCCGTCCGCCAGCAGCAGTTCGCCAAGACTGTTGGCACAGATCGCTTTGAGAATTGAGTTGAGCGACTTGGCCATGTTCGACTACTCCGACTGGCACGTACGCAATGTCTTATTCGCGTTGGTCGTGATTAACGGAGCCATCAGAAATAGGATCGTCCCAGATCGGGTCGCTGCCAAGACACCAGATAGACGGAGCGATCAAAGCGCGATCAGACAACTG
>Ga0163144_10017157_pt1 | contig 14763 bp, 8 predicted proteins | sample OliLak19BULKMAT1_FD_123175 | JGI IMG/M metagenome (GOLD analysis project Ga0163144, IMG submission 123175) | Freshwater microbial mat bacterial communities from Lake Vanda, McMurdo Dry Valleys, Antarctica - Oligotrophic Lake LV.19.BULKMAT1 | ecosystem: Environmental > Aquatic > Freshwater > Lake... | reverse complement strand
GCTCGCGGAGCGAATCGGCGAACGCGGTCAGCCCGTCGCGCGCCGCCTTCACCTGCCGATCGATCAGCCGATTCCGACGTGCTGACTCGGCAAGTTCGGCCTTCGTGCCGATGGCAACCACGCGGTCGTTCGGCTTCGACCACTTTTCCGGGTTGTAGACCGGGAACAGGATCGCCTGGAGCGCGTAGTACTCGGCCTGCGTGATCGGCTCGAACTTGTGGTCGTGGCAGCGCGCGCACTGGAAGCTCAGGCCGAGGAACACCTCGCCGGCGTTGGCCGTGATGTCGTCGGTGATGAGCGTGGCCTGGCCGCGCACGTCGCGCTGGTTGTATTCGTAGATCGGGTTGCGGAGGTAGGAGGTGCCGACGAGCACCTCGGGATCGTCGGGCGCGAGTTCGTCGCCGGCGATCTGCTCGCGCACGAAGCGGTCGTAGGGCTTGTCGGCGTTGAGGCTGCGGACGACCCAGTCGCGGTAGTGCCACGAGGCCGGCCGGAGGAAGTCCGCGCGGTAGCCGTCGCTGTCGGCGTAGCGCACGAGATCGAGCCAGTGCTGCGCCCAGCGCTCGCCGTAGCGCGGACTCGCGAGCAGCGCATCGGCGAGCCGCTCGTGGGCATCGGGCCGCACGTCGGCAACGAACGCCTGCAATTGCTCCGCCGTCGGCGGCAGGCCGTGCAGATCGAAATAGATCCGGCGCGCGAATTCCTCGCGGCCGGCTTCGGGCGCAGGCGAGAGTTTTTTCTCGGCGTGCTTGGCCGCGATGAAGCGGTCGATGTCGCCGCGCACCCATTTCGCGGCCGTGGTGGCAACCACGGGCGGTTCCGGATTTGCGAGCGGCTGAAAGGTCCAGAACGCGCGCTGCTCCTTGGTGAAGCCGTGCTCGTCCACCGCGGCGCCTGCCCCACCCGCGATGTCCGGGCTCGCCGGCCACGGCGCGCCCATCGCCACCCATTTCTCCAGGAGCGCGACCTCCGCCGCGGGCAACGGATCGTCGGGCGGCATCTTCAAATCGGGATCGGCGCGGCGGACGGCCTGGATGAGAAGGGATTCGCCGACGGGCTTACCGGCCGCGACGAGCGGACCGGTATCGCCGCCTTGGGTGAAGCGCGCGGCGGAGTCCAGCCGCAGGCCGGACTTCTGCTTCTTCTCGCCGTGGCACTCGTAGCAGTGCGTGGCGAGCAGCGGGCGGATTTCCTTTTCGAAGAACTCGACCTTCGCCCGCCCGGCGTCGTCGGCGGCCCGCAATGCTCCCACCGCGAGGGCGCCGGCGAGCGTGAGAAGGAGGGGAAACTTCATGAAGAGAGGTAGCACCCGCCACAACGGGCTGGCAACGGCGCCGGCCAAAATCCTTCGGGAGTGCCCCCCGTCTGCGCAAGCCCTGAGAAAGCGTTTCTCCGCCGGGAGGCAATCTTTCCAGCTCCGGCCGCGCGCTTCGCTCGGGCGCCCATCGGGACCCGGCGAGCGCCACGCCTCCGCAAATCGTTTCGCGGAGACGAAGCGCCGTGGCTTCAAACGACAATCTTCCGGCGTTCGCCTACTTCACCGTCGCGGCCGCCGTCACCAACTCCACGAAGCTGCGGGCTTCGAGGCTGGCGCCGCCGATCAGGCCGCCGTCGATGTCCTTCTGCGCAAGGAGTTCCGGGGCATTGGCGGGCTTCATCGAGCCGCCGTAGAGAATCCGGACGCGCTGCGCGACCGGCTCGGTGAAGAGTTTCGTCAGCAAGCCGCGGATGAACGCGTGCACTTCCTGCGCCTGCTCGGTCGTCGCGACCTTGCCGGTGCCGATCGCCCAGACGGGCTCGTAGGCCACGACGAGGCTCGCGGCCATTTCCTTGCTCACGCCCTCGAGGCCCTTCTCGACCTGCGTCTGCACGACTTTGAGCGTCGAGCCGCTTTCGCGCTCGGCGAGGGTTTCACCGACGCAGAAAATCGGGCGGAGCTGGTTCTTCAGCGCCGCGAGCACCTTCTTGTTCACGAGCTCATCAGTCTCGCCGAAGAGCGTGCGGCGTTCGCTGTGGCCGAGAATGACGTGCGTGGCGAAGATCGCGCGCAGCATCGGAGCCGAGATTTCGCCGGTGAAGGCGCCGCTGGCCTCGAAGTGCATCGTCTGCGCGCCCAACTTCACGTTGGAGCCCTCGAGCGCCTTGCCGACGGACTCAAGCGCGGTGAAGGGCGGACACACGACGACATCGACGTCGGACTGCTTGCCGATCGCGGCGACCAGATCGGTCGCGAGGGTGACGCCGTCAGCCGGCGTCTTGTTCATCTTCCAATTGCCAGCGATAAGTTTCTTGCGGGAGGACATAGTGAAGTGGGGTGAGAGGTGATGGGTGAGGGGTGAAAGGTGAAGATCAACCGATGACCCATCACCTCTCGCCTACGACCGGAGAGCGTCAGCTCTCCAAAAACGCCACGCCGGGGAGCACTTTGCCTTCGAGGAATTCGAGGCTGGCGCCGCCGCCGGTGGAGCAGTGGGTGACCTTGTCGGCCACATTGAATTTCTTCGCCGCGGTCGCGGTGTCGCCGCCGCCGACGACCGTCGTCGAGCCGGAGGCGGTCGCTTGCGCGATCGCAGCGGCCATGGCCTTCGTCGCGCCGGCAAACTTGTCGAACTCGAACACGCCCGCGGGTCCGTTCCAGACGATGGTCTTCGAGGCGAGGATCGCCTTCGTGTAGAGCTCGATCGATTTCGGGCCGGCATCGAGACCCTGCCAGCCATCGGGAATGCCGCCTTCCAGCGTGGACGGCTGCGTGTTCGCGTCGGGCGAAAAACTGTCCGCCGAGATGAAATCGACCGGAAAGATCAACTCCACACCGCGCGCCTTCGCCTTCGCCTCGAGCTCGCCGACAATCTTCGCGCCCTCGGGATCGAAGAGGCTCGCGCCGATTTTCATCCCGCGAAGCTGCTGGTGAAACGTGTAGGCCATGCCGCCGCCGATGATGATTTTGTCGGCCTTCTCGATCAGGTTTTTGATCAGCGGAATCTTGTCCGCGATCTTCGCGCCGCCGAGAATCGCGAGGAAAGGGCGATCGGGATTTTCCATGACCTTCGAGAACGCCTTGAGTTCGGCTTCCATCAGGAAGCCCGCCGCCTTGTCCTTCAGCGCGACGCCGACGATCGACGAGTGGCCGCGGTGCGCGGTGCCGAAGGCATCGTTCACGTAGACATCACCGAGCTTGGTCAGTGACGCGCGGAACGCCTCGACGGCCTTCGGATCGGCTTTCTTCGATGTGCCGTCCTCGAGCTTCACCTTGCCCTCCTCCTCGATGTGGAAGCGGAGATTTTCCAGGAGCACGACATCGCCGGCCTTGAGCTTGCCGGGCGCGCAGGCGGCCTCGACTTCGGCGCCGACGCAGTCGCTGAGGAACGTGACCTTCTTCCCGAGCAGCTTCTCGAGCTCCACCGCGATCGGCTTGAGCGAGAACTTCCCGATCTTCTGGCCGTCCGGCCGGCCGAGATGCGACATCAGCACCACCGAGGCGCCCTTTTCGAGGGCGAACGTGATCGACGGCAACGCGGCGGCGATGCGCTGCGTGTTCGTGATCGCGCCGGTCTTCTTGTCCTGCGGCACGTTGAAGTCGACGCGCATGAGCACGCGTTTGCCGCTGAGGTCGAGGTCGCGAATCGTTTTGAATTTCGGCATGGCAGAATCGGAAATTTTAGGAACGGAGAAACCGCTAATGAGCGCTGATGAACGCTAATCCAAGATTGAAGTGCTCAGTCATTAGCGGCCATCAGCGTTCACTAGCGGTTAAAAAAGAAACCACGGATGCACACAGAAATTCAATCCGTGCCATCCGTGGTTCAAATGAAGTCAGACCTTACAACTGCGCGGCGATCTTCTTGGTCAGGTCGACGACGCGGTTCGAGTAGCCCCACTCGTTGTCATACCACGAGATGAGCTTGAAGAACTTGCTGTTCAGCTCGACGCCCGAGCCGGCGTCGAAGATCGACGAGGCCTTGCAGTGGATGAAGTCGCTCGAGACGACCTCGTCAGTCGTGTATTCGAGAATCCCCTTCAGGTAGGTCTCCGACGCCTTCTTCATGGCGGCGCAGATTTCCTTGTAGGAGGTTTCCTTGGTCGTGCGGACGGTGAGGTCGACGACGGACACGGTCGGAGTCGGGACGCGGAACGCCATACCGGTCAGCTTGCCCTTCACTTCGGGGCACACGAGCGCAGTGGCCTTGGCGGCACCGGTCGTGGACGGGATGATGTTGAGCGCGGCGGTGCGGCCGCCCTTCCAGTCCTTCTTCGACGGGCCATCGACGGTCTTCTGCGTCGCGGTGTAGGAGTGGACGGTCGTCATGAGGCCTTCCTCGATGCCGAAGCCTTCCTTCAGGAGCACGTGCACGATCGGCGCGAGGCAGTTCGTGGTGCAGGAGGCGTTGGAGATGATATTGTGCTTCGTGAGGTCCAGCTTGTCGTCGTTCACCCCGAGCACGACGGTGATGTCCTCACCCTTCGCCGGAGCGGAGATGATGACCTTCTTGGCGCCGGCGGCGATATGGCCCTTGGCCTTCTCGGCATCGGTGAAGAGGCCGGTGGACTCGATCACGAGCTGGACGCCCAGCTTGCCCCAGGGGAGCTCGGCGGGCGACTTGGCGCTGACGACGAGGATGTCCTTGCCGTTCACCACGAGGACATCGTCTTCGAGCTTGTCGGGAGCGGACTTCTTGGAACTCACCGTGCCGCTGAAACGGCCCTGGGTGGAGTCGTATTTCAGGAGGTAAGCCAGGTTGTCTGCCGGCACGATATCGCCGACGGCCACGACATCGAGCGTCTCCCCGAGCAGACCCTGCTCGACGAGCGCACGGAAAACGAGGCGACCGATGCGACCAAAACCATTGATTGCGACTTTAACTGCCATGATGGGACTCCGATGTGGTGGTTGGATTGCTAATGAGAGAGGTATCCGCGTAAACGCGGACCGCCGACTGAATGGCCCCGGGCGCAACGATGCAAGGGTTTTGGCTGGGCAATCGTTGGCATAATTGGCGCGCGGTTTGCGCCTTTATTCCGCGCCGACCCAGAGGGCGCAGCTCAGCGCCGGCACCCACAACTGCGCCTCGACGGGGCGCTTGGCCCCATGCGCATCGGAGAGGTAAAAGCGGTCCTGATCGGCCAGCAGGTCCCACGCGCCCGGGACCGCGCCGGCGATCGCCTCGCCGATAGGCAGGGTGAGGTCGGCGCTGGTGGGGTTCACGGCAAACAGCAGCCGCGCGGCGCCCTGCGAGAAGTCGGCGTTGTAGACGGCCGCGAGCGCGGGCGAACCCGTGGCGGACACGAAACGGAAAAAGCCCTCGCTCGGCCGCGAGTGATGCCGCAGCAGCCGGCCGTATTCGCCCCGGCGAAACGCGATCCAGTCCGCGAAATATGCATGCGTGCCGAGGTAGCGGTAGAGCCGGCGGTAATCGACGGCGTTGAGGTCACCGCGCTGGTAGGTGTTGTTCACCCCGTGCTTCGAGCGGAGGAAGTCCTGGCCCTCGGCCAGCATCGGGATGCCCAGCGACATGAACAGCAGCGCCGCCATCAGGTGCGTGCGCCGCCGATCGTTCGCCGTCGGGATCCGCCCGTCGTGATGCGGGTTCTCCGTGATCATGTCGATCCACGTGCGATCGTCGTGCGACTCGGTGTAGTTGACGGTCTGGGCCGGCCATTTCGCGAAATACCAGGGCGAGCCCCGCAGGAAGTATTCCATCCGCGCGGGCTCGCCATTGCCGCGCACGTAGTCGCGCACGAAATCGCGGTAACCATCATTCCACGACGCCCAGCCCGTGTCGCGCAACGCGCCGGCGATGTGGCCGCGGAAGCTCCACGGCTCGGCGATCAGGATCACGTTCGGCTTGGCCTTCTTCAAGGCCGCCTCGATGTCCCGCAACACCTCGACGCCGAGCAGCTCCGCGAGATCGAAGCGGAAGCCGTCGACGCCAAACGCGTTCAAATAGTGCAGGCAGCTATCGATGATCAACCGCCGCGCCATCGCGGAGCGCGCGCGCAGATCGTTGCCGCAGCCGCTCCCGTTCGTGAGCTGCCCGGTGGCGTCGAGCTCGAAGTAGTAGAGCCTGTCGATCGCCATCAGGTGGGCCGGCACGCCCACGTGGTTGAAAACCACATCCACGATCACCGCCATGCCGCGGCGGTGAAACGCCCGCACCAGGTCCTGCAATTCGCGCACGCCCGACGCCTTCGCGGGCGCGAGCGCATAGCTGCTCTCCGGCGCGAAGAAGTTGTTGGTCATGTAGCCCCAGTGATACTCGTCGGTCGTGACGTTATCGAACTCGTGCAAGGGCTGCAGCTCGACGCAGTTCACGCCGAGGTGGTGCAGGTAAAAATCCCCGCTCTCGACCCATTTGCGCAGTCCGACAAAACCGCGCCGCTCGTCCGCCGTGGCCTTCACCGGCGCATTCGCCGCCAGGTCGCGCACATGCGTCTCGAGGATGATGAGGTCGTGCCACGCCGGCGTCTTGAACTCGCGGTCCGCGCCCTGCGCCACCCAGTCGTCGGCCAGCACGATGCCCGGGCCGTCGCGACCGACCGCCGCCAGGGCGTAAGGATCGAGCACGCGCCGCGCCGGATCGAAGCCATTCGGCCCCGGGCTCCCGCGCACGCCGTCGAGCGCATACCAGTAGAACCAGCCGTGCAGCGCGCGATTCAGCGCGATCTCCCAGACGCCCGCGGCGCCGTCGGCATCCGCGCGCAGTGCGAGAGAAAACGCCAATGTCGCGTCGAGCGCTTCCGCCTCCCCGGATTCGCCTTCCTCCGCCAATGGAGCCGCCGCGCCTTCGCCGCGTTCCGTCGTGGGTTTGGCCTCTGAGGCGAGTGGGCCGCTGCTCCAGGCCGGCTGCTCGCGCGCGAGGTGCAGGGTCACACGCTGCGCCCGCGGCGCGAAGATCCGGAACACCGTCTCCTCACCGCGCACGATCGCGCCGAGCCGCAGCTCCGACTTCAGCTCGTAGAAAAACGCTCCCGGCACCAGCGGGCACGTCTCGCCGCGGCCGTCGGCCCAGCCGACCGTCCACGCTTCCGCGAGACTCAGCGGCTCGCGCACGGTAAAGCGCCACAGGTGCCAGCCGGTGCGCGTCGGATCGAGGAAGCGGTTGAGATTGCCGTGCTGGTCGCGCACGACGTTGGGCGCATCCGTCGGCGGCACCAACCACTGGTGCTCGCCGGTCACGAACTTGAAGCGCTGCCCCCACCCCGGAAAACGCGCCGCGTCGCCGCTCCATTTCAGCACGCGTTCCCCTTCCAGTTCCGCCGGCACCATCTGCCACTCGGGCTTGCCCACCACGTGCTGCCAGCCGTTGAAATCGCCCGCGAGGTAGACGGTATCGCGCGCCGGATCGATGTCGCAGCCGTGCTCGAGCGGCAGGATGAACGTGATCTCGCCGTCGGCGTTGTTGAAAAAATAGCCGTAGGCCCGGCCGGCCGGCAGCCCCGGCGCCGGCGCCAGCGCACTCGGCGCCGGACAATGTTTGCCCAGCGTGAAACGCGGGTGACTGCGGCCCGCCCAGTCGCGATCAAGCTCGATGATGCCGGAGTTCGGCGATTCGAGCCAGGCGCGGAGAATGCGGTGCGGATCGGCCATGCGTTGGAACCGGACAGCATTTCCGCGGCCATCCCGGCGACAAGCGGTATTTCAAACTCATCTCGCACCCGGTTCCGTCGTGACTTTCGCGGCCCCGGCGACTCCTCTGGCCCGGGTCGCTGGGACGCTCCGCCGGCCCACCTCCATGAAACTGCGCCCGTCTCCGGCCTTTCTCCTGCTCTTCGTCCTCCTGGCCGCCGTCACCCACGCGACGATCGGCCCCGCCCTGCAACTCCAGCTCGGCAACCCGAGCGGCGCCACCACCGATCCGGCCAACCGCACGCGCCACCTCATTCAGCGCCCGCAATACGCGCTCGATTACAACGACACCACCCGCGCGCCCAACTGGGTCGCGTGGAACCTCACCGCGCTCGATGTCGGCTCCAGCGGGCGCGCCGATTTCATCACCGACACCTCCCTGCCCGCCACGTTCTACCGCGTCACCCCCGCCGACTACACCAACTCCGGCTACGACCGCGGCCACCTGTGCCCGTCGGCCGATCGCAGCGTCACGACCGCGGACAACGAAGTGACTTTCCTGATGTCGAACATCCTGCCGCAGGCCCCCGACAACAACCAGGGCGTCTGGGCCAGCTTCGAGACCTACTGCCGCACCCTCGCCGCCGCCGGTAACGAGATTCTCATTACAAGCGGCCCGAGCGGCTTCGCCGGCACCTCTCTCGCCAGCGGTGTCGCCATTCCCGGCCACGTCTGGAAAATCGCCGTCGTCGTCCCGCTCGGGGCCGGCACCGCGCTCAGCCGGATCACCAGCACGACGCGCGTCATCGCCCTGAAGATCCCCAACATCCAGGGCGTGCGCAGCAACCCGTGGCAGCAATACGTCACCTCCGCCGCCCAACTCGAGACCGCCACCGGCTATCGCTTCTTCACCGATCTCCCCGCCGCGATCGCCGCCGAGCTCCGCACGCGCGTCGACGGCCAGAACGCCTCCGGCGCTCCGAACATCACCGTCCATCCTGCCGCGCAGGCCACGATCGCCGGCGGCAGCGCAGCCTTCTCCGTCAGCGCCAGCGGCACCGCTCCGCTGAGCTATCAGTGGATGAAGGGCGACACCGAGATCGCCGGCGCGACCAGCGCCACCCTGGCGCTCGCCACCGTGCAGGCCGCCGACGCCGCGAGCTACAGCGTTGTCGTCACCAACGCCGCCGGCTCCGTCGCGAGCAACGCCGCGACCCTCACCGTCAACCCGGCGGCGACGAGCAACGGCGCGTATTGGAATTTCGATAACGCCACCGCCGCCGCGCTCGCGCCCGGCGTCAACGCGAGCCCGCTTACGCTGCACAACAACAACGGCACGACCGCCACCCTCACAAGCGTGTCCGTGTCGGGCAGCTACGCGGGCGCCTCAGGCGCCAACAACGCCGGGGCCGCCGCCCGCACGGGCGCGCTGAACATCGCGGCCGGCGGCTCGGCGTTCTTCGAATTCACACTCACGCCGGCCGCCGGCCACCGACTCGTCGTCACCGGGATTTCTTTCGGCGCCCGCAGCACCGCCACCGGCCCGCAGGCCTACGACATTTTCACCAGCGCCGACAATTACACCACGCGCATCGCCACCGGCGCGCTCGCCAACAACAGCGTGTGGACGCGCCTCACCGCGACGTTCGCCCCGGTCACGGGCGCACCGGGCGCGGCGATCACCATCCGCATCTACGGTTCCGCCGGCACCGGCAACGCCGGCGCCAGCACGGCCAACTGGCGGATCGACGATCTGTCCCTCGACGCACGGGCCGAATCCACCGCGCCGCGGCGGAGCTATGCCGGGTATTATTTCGGAACGATCGCCGCGCAATCCGGCGTCGGAGCCCCGAGCGGCGGCGCCCTTGCGCTGCGGATCAATCCCGACAACACGGGCGTCCTCCTCGCGTTTCAGCGCATCGCCGCATTTCTGGGCGATCTGCCCGCCGGCGGCTACATCGAACACACGCGCACCTATGTGAGCCGGAACGTCGTGGTCGAAGACGACGGAATCTTTAACGCCACCGGCTCGGCTTATGTGTCCTCGTCGGTCTTTCGCGGGGGCGTGGGCCCGGTGCCAGCCGCGCGGTTGATAATTTCCCCGGGAATTTCGATCCGCGGGACCATCGCCGACACCGGAACCCTCACCGGCACGTTGGACCGCTCACCGTTCACCGCGAACAAGTCATCCGACACCGGCATCGCCCTTGTCGCCGCCGGGTTCTACCAAGCAGGCACCTCCGGCACTTCGGCGCAGACGCTGGGAATCATTGGTCCCAACGGCGAGTTGCTCGCGCTCGTGCACCTGGCGGATCAACTCTACGCCGGGACCGGTTCGCTCGGTGCAAACGGCACGGCCGCCATCTCCACACCGGAACAGCAAACGATCACGCTGTCGTTCTCGGCCGCGACGGGCGTCCTTGGCGTCAGCCTTCCCGGTCAGTCAGGCAGCGTCCCCAGTTTCACCGGTTTCCCCGCTGGCTCCCCCGCCGCCGCCGCCCAGCGCCTCGTCAACCTCTCCACTCGCACCACCGCCGGCACCGACGATCGCGTCGCGATCGTCGGCTTCGTCGTCTCCGGGCTCGAATCGAAGACCGTGCTGGTCCGCGCCGCCGGCCCGACCCTGCGCACCTTCGGTGTCACCGCTCCGCTCGCCGCGCCGCGCCTCGAACTGATGCGCGGCGGCACCTCGACGCCCATCGCCGCCAACACCGGCTGGACCACCGCCGCCAACAGCGCCGAACTGGCCGCCGCCGCCGCGAGCGCCGGCGCCTTCGCTTTTACGGCCGGCAGCGCCGACTCGGCCCTGCTCGCGACCCTCGCCCCCGGTTCCTACACCGCCATCGTGACCGCATCCGACGGCCGCGCCGGCGTAGGCCTTGTCGAGGTCTACGATCTCACCGGCGACACCAAGCCCCAGCGGCTCGCCAATCTCTCGACCCGCGCGCTCGCCGGCTCCGGCGACGATACGCTGATCGCCGGCGTGGTCGTGAGCGGCGCCGCGCCCAAACGCGTGCTGATCCGCGCCGCCGGGCCCGCGCTCGCGCAGTTCGGCGTATCCGGAGTCCTGACGCGCCCGCAACTCTCGCTCTTCCATGGCGGCACCGTCGTCGCCACGAACGCCGGCTGGTCCACGTCACTCGATCGCGACGCCATCACCGAAGCGGCCGCCCGCACCGGCGCGTTCGCGTTCGGCATCACGAGTGCCGATGCCGCGCTGCTCCTGAATCTCGCTCCCGGCGCCTATACCGCCCAGGTCACCGGCGTGGCCAGCACCACGGGCATCGCCCTCATCGAAATCTACGAAGTGCCCTGAAGCCGCATCCCTGCAGTTGAAAGTTGAAGGGTGAAAGTTGAAAGATCGGGACCTCAGCCGATTGGCCACTATTCATGGCGGAAAGAACGGTTCACCTATCGGTGAGCGCGCAGGGGCCTTCACCTCGACGCTTCGCCGCCGTGGAATTTCTCGGCTTTCAACCTTCAACTTTCATCTTTGAACTGAATTCTCACGGCTGAGAGGGCGTCGAAAAAGCCTGATCGAAGCAGCAGCGGAGCCGCTTCGGCTCCGTGTCTTGCTCTCCGCCCACTCGTGCCCGGCAACGGAACGGAAAGCCGTTCCGCTACACTCGAACACTGCGACCGGACTTTTTCGGCGCTCTCTGAGGCCGCGTCCACCCGCCGGAAGATGTCTCCGCCGGGAGGTGGAGCGGCTTGACCCCAAGCCGCTTCAGGGCGTTCGTTCAGCGCGAAATCAGCGTCCGTAATGTCGAAACCACTTTCCCGTATCTGGCCGCTCCTGGTGGTCGCCCTGCTCGCCGTTGCGGTTGTGCTCTGGTCGACGCGCCGTCCCGCCACGCCGGCGCAAAAGCCCGCGCCCACCGCCGCATCCACTCCGACGATACCGTCGGCACCGGGGCCAACGCCGGCACCCGCTCCCGCACCTGTCGCGCCCGCCACCCCGCCCGCGCCCCCTCCCACCGCGGCCGAAGCCGCGCTGAGCACCGCCCTCGCCTCGCCCGATCCCCAGATTCGCGCCCGTGAATTCATCCAGCGCTTCCACGCGCTCGCCCAGGGCGATCCCGACGCCGCGCTCGCGTTTCTCCGCAAAATGCCGCGCGGCCAGGAGTTCTCGCAGGCCTTGTTCATGCTCCTCGACACGATCAGCCGCCGCGATCTCGACCGCGCGCTCGATCTCGCCGCCGAGCTCGCCGTCGCCCGCGAGGACCGCGCTTTCTACAGCGCGCTCTTTGATCGCCTTGCGCGCGAGAACATCCAGGCCGCGCTCCCGCGGCTCGAGCGCGTGCCGGCCGGCGAGGCCCGCGACTATGCCCTCCGCGCCCTTTCCGACGCCTGGGCCCGCTCCGCTCCCGCCGCCGCTCTCGCCTGGGCCCAGGGCCTCACCGATCCCGCCGACCGCAATCCCGCGCTCGAGACCGTTCTGCGCAACATCTCCGAGCGCGATCCGCTCGAAGCCATCACCCTCGCCGAGAAATTCCTCACCGGCCCCGCCCTCGAGCGCACGCTCTCGATTGCCATTCAACGGCTCACCAACACCGATCCCGTCGCCGCGTCCAAACTCGTCACGCGGCTGCCGCCCGGTGACATGCAGACCATGACCGCCGTCAACGTCGCCCGCGTGCTCGCCGACCAGAAGGGCATCGACCACGCCCTCGCCTGGATCGCCGCGCTGCCGATCGAGCTCCTGCGCTGGATCGTGTTGAACAACGTGCTCACCACCTGGTCGCAGAAGGACCCGCTCGCCGCCGCCCGCTACGTCGCCGAGATGCCGCCCGGCGGTGGTCTCGATTTTGCCGCGCAACACATGGGCCTGCTCCTCGGCGGCAAACCGCGCGATGCGATCATGTGGGCCGACGCGCTGCCGACCACGACCGCCCGCGACGCCGCATTCGTCTCGATCGCCTCCGCCTGGGCGCAGCGCGAACCGGCCGAGGCCGTGAAGTGGGCCATGACCCTGACGACCGAACCGCTCCGCACCAACGCCCTCGCCGGCGCGTTCACCTATTGGCGGATGCTCGATCAACCCGGCGCCCACAACTGGATCGAGAAAGCCGATCTGCCGCCCGCGACGAAGGCGAAGATTCAGTATCGGGAACGCTAACCCGGATTTTTCACACTTTTCGCGAAAAGATTTTTTGCCCCAGAGCGCACAGAGCTCGGACACCGAGTGCACAGATGAAAGCACGCTGTCTTGCTCCGTGTCCTCTGTGTCTGGGCTCCGTGTCCTCTGTGGCTTATGCCTTGGTTTGATTCAGGTGTGAATTTTTCGGGCTTACCGGCTTCACGCCGCCAGCGGACAGGGCGCAAACGTTGCTGCAACCAATCCGATTTTTGAAACGCGGAGGCCACGGAGCGCGGAGAAATTCCTTGGAGATGCGCTGCTTGGCTCCGCGTGCTCCGCGGCCTCCGCGTTTCAAACTGGCTTTGTTTGGCGAGTGCCTTTCGCCAGCCGTAAGCGTCGCACCGGTTGACACCCATCGCCCGCTTCCGCTTTTCTCTGCGCGCGCCATGCTTCAGCCCGCCCCGCCCGAGCAGGATTTTTTCTGGGACGATTTGCTCGAATATATCGAGGAGGGACGTGTCATCCCGGTCGTCGGCGCGGAACTATTGACGGTGCCGGATGGCGCGGGTGGCGGGATTCCGCTCCAGCGCGTGCTCGCGCAGAAACTCGCCGAGCGCTTGCGCGTGCCGGCGGACGATTGCACGGGCGACGATGCGCTGCACCAGGTCGTATGCCGGTATTTGCAGCGCGGCGGGCGGCGCGAGGAAGTTTATCCGCGCCTGCGCAATTTGATGAAGGAGCTCGCGCCGGCGGTGCCGGAGTCGCTCCGCCAGCTCGCGCGCATCCGGCATTTCAATCTGTTTGTGACCACGACGTTCGACTCGCTGCTCACGCAGGCACTCGACGAAGAGAGGCACGCGGGCGCGGCGAAAACCGTCTCGCTCGCCTATGCGCCGAATCGCAATGAGGACCTCCCGTCGGATGTGCGCCGCGGCGTGACGCCGACGGTTTTCCATTTGCTCGGGCGAATTTCGGCGTCGCCGGATTATGTGATCACGGAGGAGGACACGCTGGAGTTTTTCACGTCGATGCAGACGGAGTCGAAGCGGCCCAACGTGCTGCTCGACGAGTTGAAATCGAGCCACCTGCTGCTCATCGGCAATACGTTTCCCGGCTGGCTCGCGCGCTTCTTCATCCGCATCGCTAAAAACGGCCGTCTCTCGCTCCAGCGCGAGGAACTCGAAATCATCGCCGACCGCCGCACGCAGGAGGATCCGGGCCTCGTGCTCTTCCTGAAGAATTTTTCCTACCGCACACAGCTCTACGAACAGGGCAACGCGGCGGACTTTGTGCGGGAGTTGTCGGCGCGCTATGAGGCGAAGCATCCGAGCGCGAGCCGCCCCGGGAGCGCGGACGCCCCCGTCCGCAATGATCGACCGGCGGGCGAGGGCGCCCGCGCTCCCAGCGAGCCCGTGGCGATGAAGGCCGGGGCGGTTTTTCTGAGCTACGCGAGTCAGGATGCGGAGGCGGTGAAGAAAATCCGCGACGCGCTGGAGGCGGTCGGTATCGAGGTGTGGTTCGACCAGCGGCGGCTCGAGGGCGGGGACGATTTCGATCAGCAGATCAAGAAGAACATCCGCGCGTGTTCGTTGTTCGTGCCGGTGATTTCGGCCAACACGCAGGCGCGGCACGAAGGGTATTTCCGGCTCGAATGGACGCTGGCGGTGGACCGCGCGAAGCTGATTGCGGAGACGATTCCGTTTATTTTGCCGGTGGTGATCGATCCGGTGAAGGAGGGCGACGCGCTGGTGCCGGAGCGGTTTCTCGCGGTGCAGTGGACGCGGCTGGCAGCCGGGGTGGCGACGCCGGAGTTCGTGGAGCGGATGGTGCGGTTGATCCGGGATTTTCGGAAACGCGAGCGAGGCTTGATATGAAAATACCCCGGAATTTTTTAACCGCGGATTACGCGGATGGAGCGGATAAGAAATCCTCTGGCTCGGCGTCCGTCATCCGCGCCATCTGCGTAATCCGCGGTCAAAACTCCGATGTCTGAAACTCTCTCGACTTCCGCAGCCGCCGCCATCGACCGCGAGAATCCGTGGCCGGGGTTGGCGTCGTTTACCGAGGACGCGCGGGGGTTTTTCTTTGGACGCGAAAAGGAAACGGAGGAGCTGACGCG
>Ga0163144_10017156_pt1 | contig 14765 bp, 12 predicted proteins | sample OliLak19BULKMAT1_FD_123175 | JGI IMG/M metagenome (GOLD analysis project Ga0163144, IMG submission 123175) | Freshwater microbial mat bacterial communities from Lake Vanda, McMurdo Dry Valleys, Antarctica - Oligotrophic Lake LV.19.BULKMAT1 | ecosystem: Environmental > Aquatic > Freshwater >... | reverse complement strand
CCGTGAGCGGAAGACAGCCCGGCGGATTGTTGGACCCTCCCGGACACCCCAGGATCAGACGGGAGACGAACCGGCGGTGACGGCACTGCGCAGTGCACGCGTCATCATCCCTGCCAATGCTGTCTGGACCATCATCACACTCTTCAACGCCGGACTGCACCGCCGCGTCACCACACCGCGCATCACGGCAGAACACGCAGTTATCGGTGCGGTCGTCGTTTCCGTCGTCACATTGTTCGGTCAGGGCAAGGTGGCCGTCTCCGCAGCGAGGGAACTGGCACTCCACAGTACAGCCATCATCACTGCTGCCGTTGCCGTCATCACATTCCTCACCGCCAGCAACGTCCGTGAAACTGTCACCACAGGTGCTGATTCGGCAGGTGACCTCAGCGTCAACTGCGCAGATGCGGCGTGGGAGCGCACCACACTGCGTGCCCGCCTCCAGTGGAAGATGGATGGCACCTGACTCCGCGGTGCACGTGTCAACGGTGCAGGGATTTCCGTCGTCAAGTTCAACGGGCGCACCGGCCAGGCAGACTCGCCGTGACGGATCACAGGACCATTGCAAGCAGCTGAAGGACTGTGAGCAGTCACTGTCCCGGGTGCAGGAATCCATGCGGCTGCACCGGCCATCTTCCGGGTTGCATCCTTCATCCGGGCCGCAGAGACCGTGGTGAAGCTCCTGCCGGCAGAGCTGCGCGGACTCATCACACGCCAGGCTCACGCAGCCCTGCAGTGACGTCTCACAGCGGGGTGTCTGCTGGCACAACCCGGCCAACGAGCAGGTCTCCCGCGTGCAGAACACGCCGTCATCACAGTCCTGATCCAGCAGACAGGTGCGTATGAGCGCAACCTCCACGAGGACTTCACGCAGCCCCGTCAACGTGATGGAAGTGGAGCCGCGCGCCACCATGGTGCCGGCCTGATCAAAGGCGTCCACAATCACCACCAGTTCACCGGTCTGCGCCTCCAGGACCACGGAAAAATCCGGTTCATCACCGCGGGTCAGCGTCAGCGCGCGGGATGGTGTGGTGCCAACCTGGGGAACGCGCGTGGCAGTGGTGACGCCGTCAACAATGGCCCTGGCATTCAGTGTCCAGACCTCACCAAAGACCACGGAAGACTGCGGACGGAAGACATCCACCAGGACGGTGGGTCCCGCTTCAACCACGCCGCCAACAACCGTTGCGGGCGAGGTTGGACGCGGCGTGCATGCGCACACCGCAAGCAGGACACAGAAATGGCGGGTGATGCGCATGAGGGGATGTTCCCATGCTGCGCAGGCTGTCCGCCAACCATTCCGCGTGGTGGTCAGACTGCGCCATCCACCACAATGGTTGCGCCGTTCATGTAGCTGTTCTCCGGCGCCACCAGGAACGCCGCCACGGACGCAATCTCCTCCAGCTTACCAACCCGCGCCAGCGACGTGTGACGCAGGTACTCCTGCAGACGCGCGGGCGGCACATTGTGTCCCACCCCACCTTCAAGAATGCCGGGCGCAAGGCAGTTCACCGTGATCCCGTAGCGGCCCACTTCCTTGGCCAGGCCTTCCGTGAATCCCTTCAGCGCTGCCTTGGCCGCGCAGTAGTGCACCGGCGCCTGCAACATCTTCACACCCGCCAATGAGGAGATGTTGAGAATCCGCCCGTGACGACGGTGGACCATGCCCCGCAGCACCGCCTGGCTGCACAGGAACGCGCCCTTCACATTGGTGTCCATCACCAAATCCCAGTCCGCTTCCTCCATCAGCGCCAACGGCACCGCCTGGGACACACCGGCATTGTTGATGAGGATGTCCAGAGACCCCGTGTCCTCTTCAATCCGCTCCACCAGCGTCTTCAATCCTACTTTGTCCAGCACGGAGACTTTATGCGCGGAGCTCTTGACGGCATACGCGCGGAGCAACTCCAGGGTCTGGGCTGCGTCGTCATCAGCGGACTTGTAATTGAATGACACATGTGCGCCGGCCTGTGCCAGTGCCACGCAGAGTGCGCGTCCCAGGCCGCGGCTGCCGCCGGTGACCAGCGCGGATTTTCCAGTCAGCGCGCCCATGCTCAGCGGATCAACGGCAGGCGAGGTGACGCGGACGGCAGCGACGGAGAATCCCGCGTCCACGGCTTCTTTCCCCATGATGGAAGCGGGGTGTCAGGGCCTTTGGCGGCGCCACGGTGGAACATGTTGAAGCCACATGCAGGCATGATGCGTCCGTCCACCTGCGGGTAGTGGTGGCAACACTTGCGCAGGCGCTCCAGGTCAAAATCATGCCGGTCCATGTAGTGGTGGATGAAGATGCTCTTGGCCTGCCCCTCACCCATACGAACGGCTTCTCTGGGCGTCATGGGACGGTCCGGGAACATCTCCAGCAGCACACGGCGCAACGCGGCCAGCACTTCCGGAGCGCGGTCCACCGTGTCCTGGCGCGCGTAGACGTCATGGATCACGTCCATCAACGTCTCCTGCATCTCCGGAGATGAACCCAGCGTGGCCGAGGAGCGCAGCAAGCCCAGGTGATGGGACACGTCAATGAACCGGGGAAATGGAAGGTAGCTGCCGTCATTGAGACGCAGCATGTATGTGAGGGACACGCACTGCGGATGTGAACACGGCAGCGGCGCAAAATCCGACCCGCGCACCCGGCCCTGCGTCTGCCGATCAATCGCCTTGATGAGCCCCGGAATGGTCAACCGGTCCATGGGGTCATGCGGGAACGTGCCGCCACCCTGCCCTGTGAACGCCGCGGGCTGGAAGTTGAGGGAGAGCAGATGCTCTTCACCCATCAGCAGCTCCACAAGCTGACCCACCTGGTCCTCATTCACGCCGCGCGCCACCACGGCAATGAGCTGCGTGGGAATCCGGAATTCCTTGAGGACGGCCAAGGCCGCGGCCTTGTCCTCGGTGAGGTCCCGGCCTCGGATGCGCTCATGGGTCTCCGCGCTGAAGCCGTCCAACTGGAGGCCAACATACGCACCGGAATCCTTCACCTCCTGCGCAAACTTGCGGTCCCGCCCCAGCCGAAGACCGTTGGTGATGATCACCGCGCGGCCAACCTCCGGACGGCTGGCAATACGCACCAGATCCATGATGCGCGGATGGCTGGTGGGCTCACCGCCAGAGAGCGCAATGGACTCACACTGGCCTTCATTCCTGACCAGCGTGTCCACCATTCTGGCAAAATCATCGACGTCAAGGTGGTTGGAGTACTGGTTGTCCACAATGCAGATGGGGCATTCCAGGTTGCAGTGATCTGTGACCTCAATGATGGGCAGGCACGTGTGCTGCTCATGGTCACCGCAGGTGCCACAATCCGTGGGACAGCCGTGGCTCACCTCCGTGGCAAAGACGTGCGGCTCCGTGCCGGCCCGGGCAAAGCCGTAGGCGCGCGCGTAATACGCAGCATCCTCAGACACCAATGCCTGGGACGGTCCGCACGCTGCGCAGTCTTTATGGAAATACACTTGACCGTCACGGATCATGACCCGTGCGGGCACCAGGCCGGTGCACTGCGGACAGGTGGAGGTGGTGGTCTTGAAGAGGTGCTCACCCGGCGCGGTGGCGGCGTCCTCACCGCGCGCCACCAGGGCCTGAACGTAGCCCTTGGCGTCTGAGGAGATGACCCGCTCCCGCTGGCCGCACTCCTTGCAGAACACCAGCTCCACGGTTTCATTCCCTCGCAACACCACGCGCGCCTCTCTGGGCACCTGGCAGCCCGGACACTGCGTCACCTGATGGTGCAGGAACGTGTGGGGCCGGTCAGGCCTTGCGGCGGCGGGCGGGCAACTGGAGCATTCCATTCTGACTCCGTAGGAAGCCTTGCACAGAGACGCTATCTTGAAAGTGGCCCGGCGCCCAAGGTGGACGCGCACCGTCGGGGGAGGCACGTCATGCGCTACATCCTGCTGGACCGCATCACCACGCTGGAGCCGCCAACACATGCCGCAGGCGTCAAGTGTGTTTCTCTCTCTGACGACGTCCTTGAAGACCATTTTCCGGGGTATCCGGTGATGCCGGGCGCACTGGTTGTGGAATCCATGGCGCAGCTTGGCGGCGTGCTCCTGGAAACCAGCATGCGCGCCAAAGGGATGGACAACCTGCATGCCGCGCTGGTGCTCATTGAACGCGCCAAGTTCCGTCACCCGGTGCGCCCCGGTGACCGGATGGAGCTCAAGGCGCGCGTGGTCTCCGTCAGTGAAGATGGTGGGCAGATTGATGGGCAGGTTGTCGTCGAGGGACGCACCGTGGCGGAGATGACGCTGGGGTTTGCCTTTGGACGCGTGATGCATCCGGACCAACAGCACCGGCGCACAGAAATGCTGAACCTCTGGCTTCATGGAACCTCACACCCGTCATGATGAAACGCCGGGTGTACGTGCGCGGCGTGGGCGCGGTGTCAGCGCTGGGCTCCACGTGGAAAGAAACCGCCGGCGCGCTGGCCAACGGCAGGAGCGCCGTTGCGCGTGTGACGCGGTTTGATGTCACCGGGTTTCCCTGCACCGTGGCGGCAGCGTGGGCGGGAAACCATGCGGATGCTGCGGATCCCCGGCTGGCGCTGTTGTGGCCCGCAGTGGAAGAAGCACTGCGTGAAGCGCGAATTAACGACGGAGATTCTGTCCGGAGGGGAGTGTTTGTGGGGGCAGAAAGTGGGCGGGCTTCACTACGCTCCTTGCTTGCATTGACGCGCGCGGGCGGTGGCGGAGCTGCCATGGACTACGCGCGGTTTGCACGGGAGGCGCCGCCGTTGATGGCGTCGCTCGACGTGAGCGCGGCGTCCCCCGCGTCCGTGGCGTGCGCAATTGCGGAAAGAGTCAGCGCGCAGGGGCCGGTGGAAACCGTGTCCCTGGCGTGCGCTTCCGGCGCTGCGGCCATTGCGGAGGGTGTTCGCGCCATCCAGATGGGTGAATGTGACGTGGCCATCTGCGGTGGCGTGGGGACGGATGTTGACCCGTTGATGATGGCCGGATTTGGACTGCTGGGCGCGCTGAGCGCGGCAGGTGTGTCACGGCCGTTTGATGTGCGGCGGGACGGATTTGTCGTTGGAGAAGGTGCGGCAGCCGTGGTTTTGACGGCGGAACACGGGGATGTGGAACTCTGCGGAACCGGCCGCTCCATGGATGCACATCACCTGACCATGCCGCATCCGCAGGGCGCGGGCGTGGAAGCGGCCATGCGGCGCGCGCTGGCGGAGGCGGAACTGAATGGGGTTGATGTGGTGCAGGCTCACGGAACCTCAACGCCACTCAATGATGCTGTGGAAGCGCGGGCGATTGCGCGTGTGTTCCAGGGGGCGCCGTGGGTGACCTCCGTGAAGGGCGCACTGGGCCATTGGGTGGCGGGTGCGGGCGCGCTGGGTGTGTTGTGTGCAGTGTATGCCGTGCGCACTGGCGTGGTGTTCCCCACGGCGGGATTGACCCATCCGGACCCTGACCTCCCGTTGCGGCATGTGATGGGCAGCGCCGTAGAACAGCGGGTGACAACGTCCCTGGTGAACGCGTGTGCGTTTGGCGGCGCCAATGTTTCCCTGGTGGTGCGCGCATGCGGCTGACGCCAAAAGTGTATGTGCACGCGGCGGGCGCGGTTCATCCGTTGGGGATGTGGTGGCGCGGTTTGTCGTCCTTGTTGGACCCACGGAGCACAACGCCAACAACAACCACCGTGCTTGCGCAATCCCATCCAGATGCTGCAGCGCTGCAGGTTCCAGACTGGCCCTCAACGTCTGATCCCACCGACGTCAAACAGCACCGCATGATGTCCCGCCCGCACGTCTGGCAGCGGTGGCCCTGGCGCAGGTGATGGATGCACAGCTGGACCGCTCCCGATGCGGTCTGTTTCTGGGCGTGGGCGCATCCGCCGGTTCACTGACGGAGCTCACCGCGCTTCTCAAAGCCAGCGTTGTCGACGGAGAACTGAATGGCGAACGGTTGGGGACGCAGGGCCTGCAAGCGTGCCATCCCCTCTTCACGTTTCAGTTGATGAACAATTTCACGCTCTGTCACGGCGCCATTGCACTTGGCCTGCAAGGGCCCAATGCCGCGTTCTTTTCACGCGGTGAGGGAACCTGGTGCGCGTTGGAGGAAGCCGTCTACGCCCTGGAGGATGGCCGCTGTTCTGACGTCATTGCCGGTGGTGCAGACAGCGCTTTGCACGCGGCAACGTGGGTGGAATTGCGCAACGCCTTGCACCCGAGTGTCCCCGTTCCGTCAGAAGGCGCGGCAATGCTGCGGCTATCCACATCACCCAAGGGAGCGCTGGCACACATCTCACTGATGCAACATCCATGGGAAGGCACACCAGACGCGGACGTGGTGGTGCAGACACCCGGCTCGATTGACGCGTTGGGACAGCTCCAAGCAGCAGGGCCGGCCATGGGCTGGTGCGTAGCGCTGGACCTGATTGTGCAGCACGGAAAACGCCGCGTTGCCGTCCTCTCCACTGGTGTCCACGAGGAGACTTCATTGGTGGTGTTGGAAAGGACGTCACCATGAACGTCCCCGTGATCACCGGTGTGGGAGCGGTCTCCGCGTTTGGCGTTGGCTTTCCGTTGCTGCGTGAAGGCCTGCGTGCGGGCGCATGTGCGGTAGGCGGCATCCGGTCCATGGATGTCATACACTTTCCGCTGAAGATTGCCGGTGAAGTGCCGGTGGTGCACACGGATGACGCGTGGGTGGCATCATCCAAGCTGCCGCCGGTGTGGCGTTCCCGTGCGTGGGACGGCGCGCTGCGGGACCGCAAGGTTGCTTTTGCACTGTTGGCCGCGGCGGAGGCGTGGCGTCATGCGGGAGGTTCTGCGGAGCTGGCGCATGCGTGTGTGGTGATGGGCGTAGGTTTAGAGTGCGCATTTTTGGAGGACGCGCTTCCGCTCTATGACGGTACGCACGTCCACTGGGAGCGCGAACCAGCGGCGGACATTCCCGTCATCAGGTTTCGTACGCCGCCGGACGCGCCCGCGCGGATGGTCAGGGAAGCATTGGGCCTGACGGGCCGGCACCTGGTGCATGTGGACGCGTGCGCCGCGGGAGCTTTGGCGGTGGCGCACGCAGCGTCGTTGATTCAACGAGGCGCCGCGCGTGTGGTTCTTTGCGGCGGCACGGATTCCATGGTGAATCCGTTTGGGCTGGGAGGAATGTGGAGGTTGGGCGCTCCCTCGCCACGCAATGCAGCGGATGCGTGCCGTCCGTTTGATCTTCAGCGTGATGGGCTGGTTGTTGGGGAAGGATCAGCCATGTTTGTTGTGGAGGAACTGAGCCACGCACGCGCACGCGGCGCGCCCTTCCTTGCGCATGTGGCGGGCTGGGCAAGCACGCAGGATGGCTACCGAGTGACGGCGCCACGGCCGGACGGATCCGCTGCGTTGCGTGCCATGCAGGAAGCGTTGGAACGCGCGCACGTGACAAGAGAAGACCTTGGCTACATCAACGCGCACGGAACCGGCACCCGCCTCAATGATGAAGCCGAGGCCACCGCCATTGCCGCGCTCCTTGGCCGCTCCGTGGACAACGTGCCGGTGAGCTCCATCAAAGGGGCCATTGGTCATCTGATGGCAGCAGCGGGCGCCATGGAGCTGGCGGCCTGCCTGGTGCCATTTCTTGACGGGGTTCTGCCGGGAACCACAAACCTGAAGACCGTGGATCCGGCGTGCCCCATCCATGTGTTGGGGCCACAGCCCGTGCGCGCGGACGTGGACGCGGTGTTGTCCAATTCATTTGGATTTGGTGGGCAGAATGCCAGCGTGGTGCTCCGGAGGGCGCCATGAGCGTGGTGGTCATTGCCCAGGCCTGGCGCACTGCCGCGGGGCACGTGGTTGATGACGTCATGGAACAGCTCTGGACCGGCACACCGGCGCATCACCGCGCGCAGGGTCTTCCAGTGAACGTGGTCGGCAGCGTTGAAGGCAGTCCTCCTGCCGCACGCACAGACCGCTTTGTCCGAAGAATGGGCGCATGGTGCCTCCACGCCGCGCAGGAAGCGTGGATGACGTCGGGAATTCGCGCTGGAGAACGCGCAGGCGTCTACCTTGGGTATGGCGGCGTCCGTGCCCATTGGGATGACCTGATGCCCGCGCTGCAACACCAGACGGACGGCGTGACGCTGTTGTGGGAGCGAGGACTGAGGACGCTGCATCCGTACTGGATGCTCAACAACCTCTCCAACAACGTGCACGCGCTGGCGGCGCAGGCGCTGGGCATCACTGGAGAAGGCATGACCACCGGCGGCGCCAATGCCGGCGCGGTGGCGTTGTGCCAGGCCATCAGAGCGTTGGAAACACGCGCGGTGGATGCGGCCCTGGTGATGGCGCATGACAGCCTGGTGGCGCCGGAAGTGGTGTTGGACATGTGCGGGCGCGGAATCCTGAACACGTCCGCTGACGTGGCGGGCCCGTACGATGTGGCGTCAGCGGGTGGTGTTGCCGGAGAAGCAGCAGCCGCTTTGGTGCTGGTGCGGCAAGAGGACGCGCCTGCTGGAATGCGTGTTCAAGGCGTGACATCTGCCGTGGCGGGTGAGCCGCATGAGGGGATTGCCCGGTTGTTGCAGCGGCTGCCTACGCACCGGGATGTGGTGGACGGCATGGGCGCCGCGCAGCGCCTGACTGACGACGGAGAACGCGCCGCTCTTGGCGGATCTTCACCGCTGACCAGTCTGCAATCCCTGCTGGGAAACACCGGTGCGGCCTCCGCATTGCTGCAGGTGATTGCGGTTGGGCAGAGCCTGCGCCTGGGACGCTTGATGCCGGTTGCCAAGTTGCGCAACGTTGCACCGGGTCCTCTGCGCCCCGTCGTCAAAGCGGCCGCTTTCACGGGCCGGTCAGCGCTGTGCCTGAGCTCCGGTTCACCGGGCCTGGTTTCTGCCATCCACCTGGAGGTTCCATGAAAGGTCTTACAGCAATTGTGACGGGCGCCTCCGGTGGGATTGGGGCTGCTACCGCAGTTGAACTGGCTTCAGATGGATACGCCGTGGTCCTCCACGCGCACCGCAATGAAGCCGCAGCCCAGCAGCTGCAGAAGCGCATTGAACAGGCGGGTGGCGTGGCGCGTGTGGTGGTGGCGGACCTGGCCAATGACGCTGAGGTGAAGGCCATGTTCTCCGCCGTGGACGCGGACATGCCGCCACTGGATGTGCTGGTGTGTTGCGCGGGACTGACGCGGGACACACTGCTGGGCGCATCCACGGATGAGGATTTCTCCCTGCTGATGGACATCAACCTGATGGGTGCGGTGCGCTGCGCACGGCAGGCTTCACTGCGGATGATGGTGCGCCGCGCGGGATGTATTGTCATGGTGTCCTCGGTGGCGGGACAGAAACCGGGCAAAGGGCAGTCCAACTACGCGGCATCCAAAGGCGCGCTGGAATCCCTGGCGCGTGCACTGGCGGTGGAGCTTGCTCCTAGGAACGTGCGGGTGAACGCGGTGGCTCCCGGCGTCATTGAGACGTCCATGACGGATGATGTGCGTGCGCTGGCCATGGATGAAGTGAAAGAGCGCGTGCTGATGAAACGCTGCGGGACACCACGGGAAGTGGCGCACGTGATTACATTCCTCTGCAGCCCCGGAGCGTCCTACGTCACCGGCCAGGTGTGGAACGTGGACGGAGGATTCAAGCTGTCATGAATGGAGCCCAATGCCTGGAGTGGCTGCAGTCCCGGCGCAGCGTACGGGTGTTTGAAGCGCGCGCGGTGGAGCGGGAGGTGCTTGAGCGGATCCTGCACGCAGCCACCAGTGCACCTTCCAGCACCAACCGGCAGCCGTGGCGTTTTTCCGTCGTCACATCGCAGAGTTTGAAGCGGGGGATTGCGGAGGCGGTGCAGCTCCGCGCGGATGCCATGAAGGCCATTGTGCAGCGCGGTCACCACGCGGAGGACCTTGGTGGCTACACGGATTTCTTCCATGAACCGCTGCAGACCGCTGCTGTGATCATCATTCCGCAATACCGGGACTATCCAGACCTCATGGCCAAGCTGCTGGAATCCGGAGGTGCGGATCCGGCCAATTTCACGACGGCAGCAGCCATGCAGGCGGAGCTGTGTTCAACCAGCGCGGCGGTCATGAATCTGCTGCTGCAAGCGCATGCGGAAGGGCTGGGTGCGTGCTGGATGGCCGGGCCCATGGTGGCGCGGGATGACATACGCACGCTGCTTGGCATCAAGCCGCCGTGGCACATGCTGGGCGCGGTGGCGTTGGGATTTTCTGCAGAGGCGCCGTCCAAAAAGCCTCGCAAGGAGCTGGGCGCCGTGGTGCAGTGGTTGGATAAGGACACCCCATGACGCTGCCAGTGGATGTGGAAGACGTGATGCTCAAGGTCCGCCAGGCCATTGCGGAAGCGCTGGCGCGGGATCTGGAGACGGTGCAGCCCTCGTCGCTGTTGATGGCGGACCTGGGTGCGGAGTCCATTGACTACCTGGACGTGGTGTTCCGCGTGGAGCGGATGTTCAACATCCAGATCACGCGTGGAGAGATGGAGCGAGCCGCCAAAGGCACCATGTCCGACGAGGAATTTGCTCCCGCGGGCATCATCTCTGAAGCCGGCCTTCAACGGTTGCGTGAGCTGATGCCGGAGGCCAGCGCACAGATCAAAGCGGGACTTCGGCCGGTGCAGATCCTGTCACTCTTCAGTGTGCAGACCTTTGTGAACCTGGTGGTTGCCAAGCTGCAGGGACTCACCGCGTAGCAACGTCAGAACTCCGGATCCCGGCAGCAGAGTACACCGCCGTTGGCCGGCCCCGTCTTGACCACGGTGTTGGCCTCCGTGAAGCCGCCGCCCGGACAGCTCCACGGTGCACCAAGTGAGTTACAATTGTCATTGCTGCTGGTGTTGAGCGGCGAGCAGCTTGTCTGCGCCATGCCACCCGTCTGCCGGCCGCAGCCAAAGATGTCATTGGTCATGAGCGAGGAGTTTGCGCAGTCCTCACCGCAGCTTGCAGCGTCACACATGGGGTTGGTTCCGGTTGCACATTGATGGCATCCGGGTCCGGACTGGCGCGTCACAAAGAATGAACCCGCGGGCGCATCAAACACGCCAAAGCAGCCAAGGGGACTGTGCGCATCCACGTCATTGGCGGACGAGCACACGTGCCAGCCCTCCTGACAGAGGTCCTCCACACCACATCCCATGCCTGCAGGGTTGGCGCTGTCATCTCCTGCGTTGCGGTTGCAGGACGTGACGGCGGGGCCCTTCACGCCGGGGACAGACCATCCACCCGCGCAGCCGGCAATGTTGGGGAAGATGAACTCCAGGCGGAATGAATCTCGCACGCCGTCAGCGCAGCCTTGCGTCAGCGGGGGAAGGCCGCTGCTGGAGGTCATGGCGGACGTGGAAGACGGACCCGGCAATGATGAAGGCGCCATCTGTGAGGATGACGGGGTCACCCGACTGGATGACAGCGTGAACGAGGATGCCGACGACGGTAGCCCGCTGGAAGGCGGAGGCAACAACGACGATGGAGCACGGCTTGAAGCGGGCAACGACGACGACAGTGGCGGCACCGATGATGAAGGCGGACGGCTTGAAGCGGTCAGCGACGACGAAGGCGGCGGCAACAATGACGAAGGCGGCGGTGGCAGCGAAGAGGACTGCGGACGGCTTGAAGCGGGCAACGACGACGGCGTGCCAACCGACATGGACGTGGACGCACGCCCCGAGGAAGAAGGCGCTGCCACCGACGAGGACCGGCCCCGGGATGACGGCGGAAAGACCAAGGATGAGCGCAGCGGCTGAGACGATGAGGACTCCATCAGCGACGAGGAGGATTCCTCACCGCTGGAGCTCGCCTCGGAATCACTGCTGGCCACCACCAGAACGCTGCTGGACCGGACCCGGCGCGAGCTGGAGAGTGATACATTTTCCGCGGATGATGACGTCACAAACACCGGCATCCCCGCAGTTACCTGCTTGCTGTCTGAGGCGGTCAAACCCTGCTCATCAATGACGGTCAGCGTGAAGGTGTAGGTGCCTTCTGCTTCATACGTGTGCACCATGGTGGCATTGGGCGTGAGGAGGTGCGGGCTTCCGTCACCAAAATCCCATTCATAGCGTTCAATGCGGGCACCACTGCCCTCACTGGCGGAGCCATCCGCTCCAAAGCCTTCCCCGGGTATGACTATTTCTGGGACGCGCAGCTCAGCGCGCGGGCCTTGGCCGCAACTTGCGGACAGGATCACCAGGGCCAGGGCGGCATGACGGGACATCGTGGAAGCGTGCCTGCGCGGCACGCACATTGCCACTTTGTGGCCGCACCACGCTGATCAGCGTACCGGCGCGTCACGGCCCCGGCCCAGCGTCACCAGCGCCGGACGGGTCTCCTCCATGAAACGCACATCCCGTTCCCGGTAGAGGACGTTGTAGGAGCATGACGGCACATTGCGTCCATCCGCTTCCTGGATGCCCACGGGACACTGGCGGATCCGGTCCACGTCAAAGGTGTGCTCGTCCATGTGGGTGTGCAGGTAGACGGCCTTGGTGGATCGCTCGGCGCGGCGGAGGCGTTCATTTTCTGACAGCGTTGGCGCAAAGACGTCCAACATCCAGGCGCGCATGGTCTTGAGGACGTCCACGGAATGTTCACCCTGGTGCTCGCCGGTCCAGAGGCGGTTGACCACATCCGTGAGAACGTTCTCCGTGGTCACGTTGGGCTGCAGGTAGAGCGTGGAGGCCAACATCTCCCGCAGATCTTCCGGCCGCATGAACCGGGGGAACGGAAGCCACGCGCCACTGCCCGCAAGCTGCATAAGGTAGGTGACCTGGTAGCAGAGCGGATGTGCCAGCGGTGACGGTACAAAATCCGCAACCTTCAATACGCCGCGGGTCTGTTGCTCCAAGGCGCGCAGCACGCTGTCCGGTGTCATGCGGGCTTGCTGATCAAACGTGCCGCCACCCTGCCCGGTGAAGGTCATGGTGTGCAGTTCCAGGCTCCGCACGTGACAACGGGAAAGCGCCAATTCCACCATGGCACCCAGCTCATCATCATTGAGGCCTTTGCCCACCACCATCAGCAGCGTGGTGTTCACGCCGTGGCGCTCCAGCAGGTCCAGCACACGCATCTTGGACGCGGCCAGCGCGCCACCCAGCATGTCCCGGTTGACGTCCTCACGGAACGAATCAAATGACAGGATGACCCGCGCATCCAACGCCGCCAGCTTGTCCAGCAGCACTTCATCTTTGAGGAAGCGCAGACCGTGTGTGGAGACGGTGATGCGCCGGATTCCCTCGGCGTGGCAGAGGTCCAGGAGCGCTTCAAAGTGGGGGTGCTGGGTCGGCTCGCCGCCGGTGAGGTTGATGATGTCTCCGCCGTCACCGTCCTTGCGCAGGTGCCGGAGGATGGCGCGAAGTGTGTCCTCTGACATGTGCCACGCGCCGTTGGTGCGGTTGTGCGTGTAGCAGATGGGACAGTCCAGGTTGCACGCAGAGGTGATGGGAACAATGGGCAGGTGCACCCGCTGCTCATGTGATGTGCACGGGCCGCAATCAAACGGACATCCCTGCGCCACCGGCCTGGGCAGTGACGGCGGAACACACGTGGCCTTCCAGTTCAGTGTCTGCAAATACCAGGTGGCGTCTTCACTGATGACCACCTGCTGCGCACCGTGTTCCTCGCAATGTTTATGCAGCATCACCACATCAGCGTGACGGCGGAGCTCAGCGGGCAGCGCGCGTTTGCAGGTGCCGCACAGGCCGGTGGTGGAGCTCAGAAGGGTGCTGTCCATCTCCAGTCCACGTGGCATGCGCAGCATGCCCTGTAAAGGCGCCAGTGACGTGCTAGGACGCCGTCATGCGCATCAACTTCCGTGCAGTTGTGGCGTTGTGGATCATGGGAATTGCAGCCGCCGCACAGACACCCGCGGCAGACGGCGGCCCACCCGCCGCAACCATCACGGAGCTCAAGACCCGCGGGGTGTATTACCTGCACGGCGCCATTGCCTCGCCGTTTCCGGGATTGGGAACGCGGGATGCCAATGCCACCATCCGGGTGGCGCTGGATGACAACCGCACCACGGTGACGGTGGATGAGAAGGCGCGGGTCATCACCTTCACCAACTCCACCCGCTATCCCAACAAGACCCAGGTGGGTGACGTGGTGTTCCTGGCGAACGGGAAGACGGCTGACGGCGTCACCATCCCGCTGGCGGTGCACGTCAACGTGGAGAAAAAAGGTCACACTCTGGATTGGGAATTTCACCCGCACGCGCCGCTGCGCACTGGCATCAAGGATGCAGAAATTGACGCGTATGACGTGGTGGTTTCTGATGGAAAGACCTCCACCACCGTGATGAGGCGTGCGGAGGCCCGGGAGGTGCTGGTGAATCCCTCGGTGAAACTCCAGATTGACGCCAGGTTGATGGAGGTGGTGGACCATCTGAAGGGTGTGAAGCAGCAACCGGAGGACGTGGGATTCCGGCTGGCTGACGTTGGCAAAGGGGTGGGGACGCGCATGCTGAGCAAGATGGTGATCCGCGCGCAGGTTGTGTCCCTGGACGCCGCCAACAAGCCGCGCATTGAGGCGGGTGACGTGGGCGCCATGCTGCAGCAGGGTACGTGGGAGCTGCGCATCCTGGCCGTCTCCAGCCTCTTCCCCAACACCGAATTCCGACGTGACCTCTTCACCATGGGCCTGGAAAGTGGCCCGGTGTTTGAGCTCATCCACAAGCGCGGCATGAAGAAGGGCGAGACGCTGGTCTTCAAACTGGAGAACGGAAAAGGCACGGCTGTGTTGGGCAAGCTGTCCCAGCCGTTGGAGAATGTTGTGGATGTGGCGCGCGCCTTCATGGAGTTCAACATCATGG
>Ga0163144_10017155_pt1 | contig 14765 bp, 17 predicted proteins | sample OliLak19BULKMAT1_FD_123175 | JGI IMG/M metagenome (GOLD analysis project Ga0163144, IMG submission 123175) | Freshwater microbial mat bacterial communities from Lake Vanda, McMurdo Dry Valleys, Antarctica - Oligotrophic Lake LV.19.BULKMAT1 | ecosystem: Environmental > Aquatic > Freshwater >... | reverse complement strand
GCTGCCCGGTTCGCTCGGCCTTGTAGCCGGCCGTGCCGACATTGGCGATGTCGTTGGCCAGCCGATCGAGCTCATCGAGCCTCGTGCGCATGCCGCTCAACGCGACGTAGTGGCCGCCCGCCATGTGTCCTCTCCTTGCTGTGCCGTCGGATCCGCGTGATCGAGCAAGAGGTCGAAGCCCGCGCCGCCCCCCTGCAACCGTACCCACAGGTATTGCCCCCAGCGGGCATCGCGCATGGTCGTGGCGCGCGCCGTCATCACCACTTCCGCCAGCCGGCGCACGGCCTGCACGGCGTCGTGTTCGCGCGCGAAGGCCACCGACAGCGTGGTGTTGGTTTCGCGCCCCTGGTCCGACACGCCGTAATGTTCGAGTAGCGCCAGCCACGCGTCGTCGCTCACCAGGAAGGGCTCGGGCGTCCAGCCGGTCTGCTGCCGGAAGGCGGTGAGCGCCGCGCGCGGCACCGGTGCTGGAAACGCCACGCGGATCCGGTCGCCATCGGGTGCGCTGATCGGCACGACCCGCAGGGCCTGGATGGCATCGAGACTGAGACCGCCGGGCGCGTCCTTGACCCGTGTCGGATCGACCGAGGCCAGGTAACTCACGCCGGCCTGGTCGGCCAGCGCGCGCAGCAGCGCATGCGGCTCCACGGCGCCCATCGAGCGGAGCTGTTCACCGAGCCGCAGGCGACTCCCGGCCTGGGCCGCGAGCGCGGCGATAATCTGTTCGGGCGGGCAGGCGCGGTGCAGACGCAGCAACGCGCCCAGGCGCACGCCGGGCAGCCGTGGCACCACCTCGGTGGTCATGCGCACGCCGGTGAGTCGCTCGAGCAGCACCGCTTCGACACACGGCTTCGAGCAGTACCACTGCTCGTCGAGCGTGGCGCCCGCCGGCTTGCGCGGCTGCCACCAGCGCGGCGTGTTGGTGCAGGTGTTATGCGCGCACTGCAGCATGACGCCCTCCGCGAACTCGCCGGGCCTTGGGTCGCGTGGTCGTCAGCGACTCGAGGTCGTCGCGCACGGCGGGCGCGGCCGGCGCCGGTTCGGGCACCTCGACGGCCCCCGCACTGACCACGGCGGCGGCGAGCCCGAGGTGCAGCCGCACCTCACTCTCGGAGAGGGCTTCGGCAATGGCGATGTCCTCGACCGCCCGGCCCTTGCGCACCGCCGTCGCGATCCGCCTGGTCGTAGCCCGGCGCGTGGCGCTCGGCGGCAGGGGCCGGGCGCCGACGCGTTCAAGTTCGGTGGCCACATTGACGAATCCTTCTTCAGTGGTATCGGTCAGCAGCGCCAGCGCCGCCGTCAACAGCGTGACCCGCTCGTCGGCCTTGGCTGCCACGCGGGCCGACCGCAGCAGACGCGCGATCAGCACGAGCTGCGCCACCGACAGCACCGCCAGCCCGATCGCCACAGCCAGCATCTCGTTCACAGCTCCATCGCCTTCAGGCGCTCGGCGGGACTCACGAGGGTCAGGATTCGCACCCCGTAGTTGCCGGCCACCACGACCACTTCGCCTTCCGCGATGACCCGCGAGCCGACCAGCAACTGCACGGGAGCGTCGGGCGATCGGCCCATGTCCACCATCGCGCCCGGCCCGAGCATCGTCAGGGCGCGCAGGGACAGCTCGACGCGCGCGAAGCGCACGACGAGCGGCAAGTCGATGTCGAGCAGCGCCGCCAGGTTGCCTGGCGTCTCGCCGCCGCTGCCGACATCCAGGGCCGCACCGCCGGCCGGCGCAGAGGCCGCCGTAGCCGTGGCGGCAATACCGGTGCTGACCTGGCCCGCCATCGTCATGGTGGCCAGCGTGGTCTCGCCGTCGCGGATCACCCAGGCCGTGGCGACCGACGGGAGGTCGCCAGCCGTGGGCGCGCCCGCCGTCAGCGTGAGGCCCTCGAAGCCGTCCTCGAGCGCTGCCGCCGAGGCCGCCTGGGTCCACAACTCGCGGAGCATGTCGACGACGACCGAGTCCTCCGGGTCTTCCGTGAGACCCATCATCTGCGTGGCCACGGCGCGCACGCCGGCCACGTCGAGATGCGCCGTGACCGTGCCCGCGAGCACGCCACTGGCCGTGATGGGCGTGCCCCACCCCCGACCGGTCGAGGCGGCGCCAGGCGACACTCGCAGCACCTGACCGAGCACCGCCTCGACGGCCGCTCCAAACTGTCCAGCCAGCGCCGCCGCGAGGCCGTGTGTGGTCAGCCCATCCGCCATCTCAGGCCTCCGCCGATCCCGCGCCGTCGCAGCGGTGCGCCACGGTCAGCCCGGCGCGTCCCGCGGCGACCATGGGTTGTCCTCGGAACTTGAGTGTGCGCCCTACGCGCACGTCGATCGGACCGCCGGCCGGCACGCCCAGGGTCAACACGTCGCCCGGGCGCATCGCGATGAGCTCGCGCGCGGTGCACAGCGACTCGAGCACGGCGCTCACTGGCATCGGCACGCGGGACAGGTTCTCGAACAGCCACGCGCGTTCCTTGGCGGTGGGCTCGCGACGGTGGCGATCGAGCGCACCGGCGAAGTGCGTGTCGGTCTTCTCGACGATGCTTGCCGGCAGGCACAGGTTGAGCATGCCCTGCGACTCGCCGATGCGCATGTCGAACACCAGCATCACCACCGTGTCGTTGGGTGAGGCCACCTGCAGCATCTGCGGCCGCGTCTCCCTTGCCCGAATGCCGAACGACAAGTCCCCGACCGCACGCCACGTGTCGGTGAGCGACTCCAGCAGAATCTTCACGACCGAGTCAACGACGTTCTGCTCGATTTCGGTCAGCGCGCGATTGACCGAGGCGTTCTTGCCCTCGCCACCGAGCATGCGCTCGATCATCGCGAAGGCGACTGCCGGATTGATTTCGAGGCCGCCGAGCTCGTCGTACGGCGCCATCGAGATGGCGTAGAACGCTGTCGGGTCGGAGAGCGACATCAGGAACTCGGAGTAGGCGAACTGCTCCACCGACACCAGCGACACTTCCGACATCGAGCGAAGGTACGCGGCGAGCGACTGCGACACGTTGCGGGCGAAGCGCTCGTGCAGGAACTGCAGGGCGTGGATTTGTTCCTTCGAGATGCGATCTGGCCGGCTGAAGTTGTACCGGATGAACGAGCCTGGCGCGGCGTCGTCGCGCTGGTCCGAGCGCTCCACGGCTACGGGAGCGGACAGCAGCGCGTCGATTTCGTCTTGCGACAGGATCTTGCTCACGGCTCAGTTCGCATTCTGCTGGGTCATGCGCGTGGCGAGCGCCGAGCGCAAGCGGGCAATCGCCTGACTGCGCAACTGCGATACGCGTGATTCGCCGACGCCGATGACCTCGCCGATTTCGGCCAGGGTGAGCTCTTCTTCGTAGTACAGAGCCATGATGTGGCGCTCGCGCTCGGGCAGGTCAGAAATCGCGCCGGCCAGCAGCCGTCGCAGTTCCTCGCGTTCGAGGCGCGCGTGCGGGCCCTCGGACGGCTCGATCTCCACGTCGAGTGCCGACCGCCCGTCTTCGCCCACCGAGCTCTGACGGATGGTGGCAAGTTCGGCCGACTTGAGCTTGTCGAGCATCTTCTCGTATTCGGGTTCCGACACGCCGAGCGCCTGCGCGATGTCGGCGGCCTGCGGCTCGCGGCCGAGCGTGAAGCGCAGGGTCGCGATGGCGCTGTCGACGTCGCGGCGCAGCTTGCGCACCGCGCGCGGCGCCCAGTCGAGGCCGCGCAGCGAGTCGAGCATCGCGCCGTGGATGCGGCGACGGGCAAACGCGCTGAAGGGCACGCCGAGCGACGGCTTGAAGCGGCCCGCCGCGTCGATCAGGCCGAGCACGCCGACGCTCACGAGCTCCGACACCTCGACCTGTGGCGGCAGCCGGTTGGCCAGGCGGCTGGCCATGGCCTTGACCAGCCCCACGTGTTCCATGACCAGCTGATCGCGGACCGAGGCGTCGGCGTCGAGGTCGGCAGTGCTCATGCGCATCGCAGTAACTCCGTTGCGGCGGTTGCCGTCGCCGGCATCACGCCAGTCCGATCGCGGCCGAGGCCGGCTCGTCGCGCAGCATGGCGGCGGCCAGCACGGCCGGGGTCGCCCGCTCGAGGTCTTCGGGCACCCGCTGCCCGGTCGTGATGTAGGACACCGGCAGGCCCCGTTCGAACAGCCACGTCAGCAGCGACGACGGCGACTCGGCCTCGTCGAGCCGCGACACCACGACCCGATCGGGCCTGGCGTCGGCAAAGCGGTCGACGATGCGCTTGGCCGAGGCCAGCGAGGTCTCGGCGGGAATCACCAGGTGCGTGCGCACCCCGCGCCGCGATCCGAGCAGCCGGCGCACGTCGCGCAGGTCGTCGTCCTTGGGCGAGCGCCCGGCCGTGTCGACGAGCAGCGTCTGGCGCGACTGAGCGATGGCCTGGTCCATTTCTTCGATGGTGCGGGCGATGCGGAATGGCGCGCCGATGATCGCCGCATACGTGCGCAACTGTTCCACCGCGCCGGCGCGGAACGCGTCGGCCGCCACCACCCCGACGGCGCGCTTGCGCCGAACCTTTTCCTGGGCGGCAATCTTGGCGATGGTGGTGGTCTTGCCCACGCCGGGCGGGCCGACGAACACCTCGACCCGAGCAAAGTCTTCGCCGCCGGCAGCCAACGTGCGCAGATGCGACGAGAGCGCCTGGCGCACGCCGTCGGCACTCATGCCGCGCTGCTGCCTCGGCGACATCCCGGCGGCCACCGACTCGGCCAGCGCCGGGTCGATGCCGGCCGCCATCAAGCGCGAGGCCAGACTGCCCGACCCGGTCGGCATGTCGGCGGGCCGACTCCGTTGGACGGCCGGCCGACTCTCGACCTGGCCCTCCCACCCCTGAGGCGCGCTGGCCGTCACTTGCACTTCGCGCATGCCGACCCAGCCGCGCCAGCCGCGCGTGCTGACCAGCTCGCTCGACAGCACCAGGGCGCTCGGGCCGAACTCTTCGCGAATCGCCTGAAAGGCTTCTCGCACCGTGGGTTGGCGGAATTGTTTGACCTGCATCGTCAGTCCAGTGTCGCGATCGAGGCCACCTGCACTTGCGGCGGCACCTCGTTGTGCGACAACACACCCAAGTGCGGCAGGACCCTGGCGAACAATCGCCAGATGTGCGGCCGCAACGTCGGTGTGCACAAGAGCACAGGTTGTGCCACCGCTCCCGCGAAGATCTCGCCGATGCGACTGGCCAGGCGCTGCGCCTGCACCGGGTCGATGGCGAGCACGGCGCCGTGCTCGGTCTTGACGATGGCCGACACCAGCCGCTCCTCGAGCTCCGGTGACAATGAAATCGCGGGCAGTTCGTCCTTCTCGGTCTGATAGGGCCGGCAGATCGACCGCCCGATAGCCGTGCGTACCGACTCGGCCACCGCGTCGGCGTCCTTCGCGCCGGGCGCGGCGTCGGCCACCCCTTCGAGGATGGTCGTGAGGTCGCGGATCGAGACGCGTTCCCGCAGCAGCTGACGCAGCACCCGCTGGATGTCGCCAATCGAGGCGATCTTCGGCACCAGCTCCTCGATGAGCTTGGGGGAGGTCTGCTGCACGCGGTCGACCAGTTCCTTGGTGTGCTGCCGCGTGAGCAGCTCCGGCAGGAACACGCGAATCGTCTCGGACAGGTGGGTCGAGAGCGCCGTGGTCGGATCGACGACGGTGTAGCCGGCCGCCGACGCGCGGTCGCGCTGCTCCACCGGAATCCACACCGCCGGCAGACCGAAGGCGGGTTCGCGCGTCGCCACGCCGTCGATGCCGCCGCCGGCGGTGCCGGGATTGATGGCGAGCAGGCGGTCGGCGTAGAGCTCGCCGCGCGCCACCTCGGTGCCCTTCACGAGAATCGTGTACTGGCGCGGGCCGAGCTGCAGATTGTCGGCGACGTGGACGGCCGGCACCACCACGCCAGTCTCGGTGGCGACCTGACGCCGCACCGACCGGATGCGTGCCAGCAGCGTGCCGCCCTGCGCCTCGTCGACGAGTGAGACGAGCGCGTAGCCCACTTCCACGCCGAGCGGGTCGATGGTGACCGCCCCGTCGAGCACGTCGGGCGCCGGCGCGGGTGCCTCGCTGGCAGCCGCCGGGGTGGTCACGGCGTTGCGCGTGGCGTAGGCGGCGCCGCCCAGAATCATGGCCACGACGATGAAAGCAAACTTCGGCAGGCCAGGGATGAGCGCCAGCAACACCAGGGCGCCGGCCGCGGCCGCCAGCGGCCGCCAGCGCGCGAGCAACTGCGCCGCCACTTCGTCGCCGAGATGCGATTCCGAGGCGGCGCGGGTCGTGATGAGACCGCCCGACATCGACACGAGCAGCGCCGGGATGGCCGTGACCAGCCCCTCGCCGATGGTGAGGATGGTGTACTGCTGCGCGGCGGTGGCGACGTCCACGCCGTGCTGGAAGACACCGATCACGAGGCCGGCGGCAATGTTCACGCCGGTAATCAGCACGGCCGCCAGGGCATCGCGCTGGGTGAAGCGGATCGCGCCGTCCATCGAGCCGTAGAAGTCGGCTTCGCGGCGCACCCGGTCACGGCGCACCCGGGCCTCGGCATCGGTGATCGCGCCGGCATTCAAATCCGCGTCAATCGCCATCTGCCGTCCGGGCATGGCGTCCAGGGTGAAGCGCGCCGTCACTTCCGAGATGCGCACCGCGCCGTGGTTGATGACGATGAACTGGATGGCGATGAGCACCAGGAACACGACGATGCCGACGACGAAGTTGCCGCCGACGACGAACTGGCCGAAGGCCATGATGACGTGGCCGGCGGCTTCGACGCCCTCGTGTCCGTGCATCAGGATGAGCCGCGTGGCCGCCACGTTGAGGGCCAGGCGCAGCAGCGTCAGCAGCAGCAGCAAGGACGGGAAGACCGAGAACTCGACCGGGTTCTTCACGTAGACCACGGTCAGCAGCAGCACCACCGACAGGCCGATGTCGATCGACAGCAGCAGGTCGAGCAGCAACGGCGGCATCGGCACCACCATCAGCATCACGACCGACAGCAGGGCGACCGGCACCAGCAGTTGCGACACGTTACTGGACTTCACTGCGCTCATGACTCACCTACAACATCAACTGGCGGATGCGGACGAGATACGCCAGCACTTCCGCGACCGCGCCGAACAGGTCGGCTGGAATGGCATCGCCCACCTCGGCGCTCTTGTAGAGCGCCTGCGCGAGCGGCACGTTCTCCACGGTAGGCACGCCGTGGTCGTAGGCGATCTGCTTGATTCTCTGGGCCACCAGGTCCTGGCCCTTGGCGACCACCACCGGAGCGGTCATGGCGCCGCGCCGGTACTCGAGAGCCACCGCGAAGTGGGTCGGGTTGGTGATGACCACGGTGGCCGTGGGCACGGCGGCGAGCATGCGCTTGCGCGTCATCTCGCGCTGGATGCGGCGCACGCGCGCCTTCATCTGGGGATTGCCTTCGCTGCCCTTGGCTTCGTCGCGCAGGTCCTGCTTGCTCATCTTGAGCGACTGGTAGTACTTCCACCACTGCCAGCCGGCATCGGCCAGCGCCAAGGCCAGCAGGGCGCCGCCGCCGCGCATGAGCAGCAGCCGCACCCAGCGCCACGCCTCGGCGCCGGCGCCCGAGGGCGACATCCAGGCCAGACGCGGCGTGTTGGCCAGCGCCTCGGTGCCGAGCGGCCAGAGCAGCGCGGTCACGATCGTCACCGAGAGCACCGCCTTGAGCAGCGTCACGCCCGACTGCGAGGGCGCCAGGCGCTTGAACCCGGCGACCGGGCTGAGCTTGGTGAAATCCGGCGTGAGCCGCTCGGGCGCAAACACCCAGCCGGACTGCACCAGGTTGCCGGCCAGGCCGATCAGCGCCGCCGTGATCATCACCGGCGCGATGATCATGCCGAGCGTGGCGCTGTCGTTCATCACGATCACGCCGAGCGCCTCGGGCGTGACCGGCGTGCGCGCCCATGAGTCGAGCTGGTTCATGCCGTCGATCAGCCGGTGCTGCAGCCGGGCCAGGCTCATGGCGCCGGTGTTTGCGAGCACGGTGGTGACGGCGAGCAGCGAGAGGGCCGCCACGAGGTCGGCACTGCGGGGCACGTTGCCCTGCTTGCGGGCCTCCTGCAATTTCTTCGCAGAAGGCTTTTCGGTTTTCTCCCCGTTCTGCGCCTCGGCCACGATCGACTCAGCGGAAGGCCGCGGCGGCCTGCAGGGCCACCTGGGCGATGCTCGACGAGGCGCGCGTCACGACCGACGGGATGAGCGGAATCATGGCAGCAATGGCCAGCAGGCCAATCACGACGCGCACCGGCGGTGCCACCGCCATCAGGTTGAGCGACGGGGCCACGCGGGCCATGAGCGCCATGCCGACTTCGACGAGCAGCATCACCACGATCAGCGGCGCGGCCAGACGCACGCCCAGCACGAACACGATGCCGAGCAACTGCATGACCGACCCCACCATCGACGGGCCCACGCCTCCGGCGCCAATCGGCAGTGCGGTGTAGGAGGCGACGAGCGCGCGCAGCAGCGCATGGTGGCCGTTGATCGCGATGAACGTCAGCAGGGTCAGGTTGCCGTAGAGATTCGCGACCACGTTGTTGCGCACGCCGCCCTGGGGGTCGACGATCGAGCCGTAGGACAGCATCAACTGGTTGCCGGTGAGATGCCCGCCCAGCTCGGCGCCGGCGATGATCGCGCGCAGCGCCAGCGCCATGATGAGACCGATCGCCAGCTCGCGCGCTACGAGCACGCCCAAACCGAGCGTGGAGGTGAGCGCCATCTGCGGCACGGCCGGGGCAATCAGGATCGCGAGCAGTATCGACAACCCGATCCGCACCTGCGCCGGGGCGAACGTCCCGCCGAAGACCGGCGCCGCGGCCACGAGCGAGGCCGGCCGGGCAATCAGGATGCCCAGCTGCGCGATGGTCGAGAACTCGTTCACCGCACCATCTCCGGCAGCCGCATGATCAGGTCCTTCGAGAAGCCCGACACCACCCGCAGCATCCACGGGAAGGTGATGGCGAAGGCGACGAAGATGGCGGCCGCGCGCGGGATGAACGCCAGCACGTTGTCCTGAATCGACGTCACGGTCTGGAACACGCTGACCAGCACGCCGGCGACCAGACCCGCCGCCAGCATCGGCAGGGTGACGATGACCGCGGTCTCGATGGCTTGCCGCACGACGCCGACGACGAGGGCTTCTGACATGGCAGTCCTTTTCGGCAACACGCCGTTCACAGGAAACTCTTCACGAGCGAGGCGACGAGCAGATTCCAGCCGTCGATGAGCACGAACAGCAGCACCTTGAAGGGCAGCGAGATCATCGCCGGCGGCAACTGCAGCATGCCCATCGAGAGCAGCGTGGTCGAGACCACCAGGTCGATGAGCAGGAACGGCACGAACAGGAAGAAGCCCATCTGGAAGCCGGTCTTCAGCTCCGAGATGGCGAAGGCCGGCACCACCACGCGCATCGGCAAGTCGGCCGGCGTCGCCGGCTTGGGCAGCTTGCCCAGCTCGACGAACAGCGCCAGGTCGGATTCGCGCGTCTGCTTCAGCATGAACTCGCGCAGGGGCGGTGTGGCGCGGGCGATCGCCTCGGTGATGTCGATCTCACCAGCCATCGCCGGCTGAACCGCCAGCGTGTGTACGCGCTCGCCCACCGGGGCCATGATGAAGAACGTCAGGAAGAGCGTGAGCCCGACCATCATCTGGTTGGACGGCATCTCGCCCGTGCCGAGCGCCTGCCTCAAGAAATGGAAGACGATGGCGATTCTCGTGAAGGAGGTCATGACGACGAGGACGGCCGGGACAAACGACAGGAGCGTCAGGAAGAGCACGATCTGCAGCGGCGCGGAGACCGCGCCGACGCCGTTCACCGTGAGATCGAGCTGGTTCATCGCGGGCCGTCCGTGCGCAAGGTCTCGGCAAGGGTCTCGCCGAACGACGCGCGCAGCTCGGTCACGAGCGACACGCTGCCGGGCGCCAGGCCCACCAGCAGCCGGCGGCCTTCGACCGACACGATCACGAGCGAGCGCTTGTCCCCGAGGGTGACCGCCGACTCGACGTGGACCTGCTGACGCCCGCGGCGCGTCTGCGCCAGGCGGCCCAGCCACCACACCGTGAGCGCGAGCAGCGCGGCCACCACACCGAGGGCCAGGAACGAGCGCAGCCCGCTCGCGCCGAGCGCGGCCGGCACGGCCACCGCGTCGGCCGCCTGCATGAGCGCGACGCCGATCACTCCCATCCGACGCCCGACGGAATCGTGATGCGCGTGATTCGCAGAGCCGCGTTGTCCTCGATCACCGCGACCTCGCCGTGCGCGACGGAGACCCCGTGGACGCGCACGTCGAGGTCGCTGCCCGAGGGCTGCTCGAGCCGCACCACCGAGTGGCGGGCCAGCCGCAGGCACTCGCGCACGGTGAGCTGACCGGTGCCGATCACGAACTCCACGCCGCACGCTACGTCGGACATCGACGCCAGCGAGTCGGGCGCGGTGGACGGATCAGAACTGGACGACGAAGTCGGAGAAGAGGACATCGACCACCTCGACTTCGTGTAGCGCCTCGGCAATGCGCTCGGCGATCGCCTGGCGAAGCGCCACCTTGCCTTGAGGCGTGACGAGCGTGTCGGCCACCTGCGTGGTGAGCAGCTCGAGGATGATGGCGCGTGCCTGCATGGCCAGCACCGGCGTCTCGGTCATCTCGGTCGCCATCTGCGCGTTGCCGACGACCAGTTGCACGGTGGCGCGCACGAACCGCTGCCCGCCCGGATCGGCCAGGTTGGCCACAAACGGCTCGAACGACACCAGCCCGCGCTCCTTGGCCGAGACGGTCATGCTTTCGGCCTCGTGGGCTTCGACCGCCGACGACGACGTGGCCTGCCAGTAGTAGCCGCCGCCGGCGACCACCAGTACGGCGACGCCGACCATCAGCAGCATCTTCTTCTTGCCGCCGCCCTTGCCCGCTGCGATGTCGGGGGCAGCGGCCTCGGCTGCTGGCGCGCTCACTGTTCGCCCACGGGCAGCCACTGCCACGCCACGCCGCCGCCGGGATACGCGCCCTGAATCACATCGATCGGGCCGTAGCCATCACCGAAGTCGATCTTGTCGAAGTCGGTCTGGCGGGCGTTGATGCCCTGCGCCTTGAGCCGCTCGACCACGCCGGGCAGGCTCTCGGGCATCGGCGGGAAGTCCTGGAAGATGCGCGCGGCCATGTACTTCGAGGTGCCGGCGCCGCGCAGGCTCGGGTCGTCGAGCTTGGCGAAGTCGAAGCCCGAGAGCTTGCTGCGGTGGGCGCCAGTCGAGCTGAACCCGCCGGGGTCCCTGCCCGAGGTAAGGCCCGACACGCCGGCGCCGCCCAGCAGGCCGGTCAGGAACGTGCCGAACTCCTGGGTCGTGAGCTTGCCGTCCTTGTCGCCGTCGTACTTGTCCATCACCTTCGAGATGAGCTGGCTGATCGGATCGGCGCCGGCGGAGGTGGGTCTGAGATTCATGGCTGTGGTCCTTGGTTAGGTGTTCAGGTCGAAGGTGGCGCCGCTGTCGTCCCGTCGAGGACGACGCGGCCGCTGCTGCGGTTGCTGGGGGTGCCGGCCGCGCGCGCGGCCCTGGGTGTCGTCGCGGGTGTCGCCGCGGGCCGGCTCTGTCAAGACGACCAGCCGGTCGAGTTTCAGACCGTGCTCCACGAGGCCCTCGCGCAACGTCTGCGTGTGGGCCTCGAGCCAGCGGCGCACGTCGGGTCGTTCGGCCTGCAGGGTGGCCGTCACGGCGCCCTGCTCCACCTTGATAATGGCCACGACCTCGCCGAGATGTTCGGGCCGCAGCCGGACGCGCGCTTCGCCGGCGCCGCCGGTCCACTGCACGCGGATGGACTGCACGAGTTGCGCGCTGACATCCGCGCCCTCGGCCGCCGTGAGCGTGGCGCCGCCGGTGGCATCCGGCCGCGCACTCGGACCCAGGCCGGAGCCGACGCGCAGGTCACCGCCGAGCGCCGGCATGATCGCCGGCATGGTCGTGGCGGCCGTTGCCGGCCCCGTGAGGGCACGACGGCCGCCCTCGGCCGCAGGCGTGGTCGTCTCGGCCGCGCCGCCCGTGAACGCGGCCTCGCGAGCGGCCGCGATCAGTTGACTCACCGAGGCGGTCACGGAGGCGGCGGCGTCTTCGGTGGATCCACCGGCGACCGCTGCGCCAGCCTGCTGGAACGCACGCAGCGCCGCCGACAGCGCGGGGTGCTGGCCACGGAAGGCCGCGGCCACGGCGGGCGCGACCTGGCCGGCCACGCCGTCCACCAGTGTCTCGAGACCGTCCGAGATCGCCGCCGTCGCGTCGCCCACGACCGGCGAGCCGCTGCCGGCGGGGGCGGCAGGCGCGGTGCCAGCGACTGGGTCGTGGTCGAGCAGGCGCGCGGGAGCCTGCGGCAGACCCACGGCGCGTCCGGGGTCGCGCGTGATTCCGGCCACCGCGCGCGCGACCATGCCCGTCGCCTGCAGCGCGGACGTGGCTGGCGCCTCTGCTGCGACGAAGGCGGTCGCGCTGTCGAACGTGGCGCCCGTCGTGGTGCCGGTCGGGATGCCGGTAAAGATGCCGGTCGTTGCCACCACCGTGGGTCCGAGCTCCACGACAGGCGGCGCACCGGACGACGCGGACGGCCCGGTCGGCTCCATGTCCGACCAGGAGGCACTGGTATCTGCGGCGCCGTATCCGGCACGGCGCGCACCGCCCGCTGCCGCGTGGCCCGCCGCGCCCACCAGACGCTCTAGGGACGCGGCCGCTCGGTGTTCGCTCGAAGGGGCCGCTGCGGGCTCGCCATCAGTCGCGCTGGCCCCTGCCGCGCCGGCCTCTGGTGCGCTGACCTCTGTCTCGTTGGCGCTGCTCGTGCTGGTCGGCGCGCTCGGTCGATCGGCCGCGTCAGCGGACGGCAGCTCGGTGACCGGCGACGGCACGAAGGCGACGGGAACGATCATCGCCCCCATCGCCGCCGTGACCGCCACGGACGCCGCGGCAACGTCGTCGCCGGACTCGTCCGCATCACTGGCTGAAGGGGGCGCATCGCCGGCCGCGGCTCGCGACGACCAGCCGCCGGTGATGCCCACAGGCGTACCCCCCGCCAGCTGCCGGAGCACCTCGGCAAACGACGGGCCCGCGCCCGGTGTCGCTCCGGCAGGCGTGCCCGGAAGGACGCCGGCGCCCGGAGCGCTGACTGGCGAAGTGGCGGTGGCGACGTTCACGGTGTGGTCCTTACCGCTTGAGGTTCAGCGTCTCGACGAGCAGCTCGTCGATCACCGTGATGCTGCGCGCGTTGGCCTGGTAGCCGCGCTGCGCGAGAATCATCTGCGTGAACTCCTGCGCGATGTCGACGTTCGACTGCTCGAGCGTGCTGCCGAACACGCTGCCGCGGCCGCCGCTGGACGCCGTGCCGATGTTCGGCATACCCGAACCCTCGCTCTCGCCAAAGCGGTTGGCGCCGAGCTTCACGAGCCCCTGCGGGTTGCTGAAGCTGGCCAGCGCGAGCTGCGCGATGACGATGGTGCGGCCGGTGCCGATGCTGGCCTGGATGCGGCCGGAGGAGTCGATGGTGATCGGATTGGTGGTGCCGGCCGCAAAGCCGTTCTGCGTGATCGACGAGGTGGCCGAGGCGGCAGCGTAGCCGGTGAGCGTGGGCGTGCCGGTTGGGCCGATCAGGTCCCACGTGAAATTCGTAGGCGCGGCGCCGTTGGCCCACGCCGGGCTGGTGACGACCACGTCGGCGACAGGCGCGGTGAGCGCGCCGGTCGGACCGAAGGTGACGTTCCCGGTCGCAATCGGTAACGGTGTGCCGGGCGTACCGCCAGTGACCTCGGCGCCATTCACGCTGATGACGTAGCCCCAGGCACCGGAGCCCGTGTTGGTGTAGGTGACGGTGGCCACGTGCTCCGCGCCAAGCGCGTCGTAGACCTGCACGGACGCCGTGAAGGTGTTGCCGACCGCTGCCGACGCGTTGAGGTTGGTGTTGGTGCCGAAGACCGTCGTGGCACCTGGCGCGCGCAGCACGCCTGGCGGCACGATGATGTCACGCGGCTGGCCGGTCGCGATGACCTGACCCGTCAGCGGGTCGATTTGCGTGTAGCCCTGCACGGCCAGGCCCTCCGCCGTGACCAGACGGCCGGCGGCATCGAACGAGAAGTCGCCGGCGCGCGTGAACGAGAGGCCGGTGGCGCCGCTGCCGACGACGAAGAAGCCGCGGCCCTGGATGGCCACATGGGTGGGCACGCCGGTGTTCTCGAGTCCGCCCTGGTTGAAGTTGGCCGAGATGGCGCCGGTCGTGACGCCGAGACCGACCTGCATCGGATTGGCGGTGGCGCCGCCCACGGTCTGGCTCACCAGATCCATGAAATGCACGGCGCTGGACTTGAAGGCGACCGTGTTGATGTTCGCCAGGTTGTTGCCAATCACGTTCAGCTTCTGCTGATTGGCGTTCAGGCCCGAGAGACTAGCCGAGAAACCCATGCGTGTGTCCTTCCTGTGTGAGTCGCGTCGAATGGCCGAAGTCGGTGGACGTCAGTCGCGCGGCTCGCCGTGCGCCTGATAGAGATGGTCGGAGTCGGAGAGGCCGGCGCGAAGGTCACGCGCCAGCGCGAGGCCGTGCAAGGCCTCGAGCGCGCGGCTCACCCGTAACAGGTGCGCGACGGCGGTCGCGTGGCTCACGGCCACGAGCGGGTCGGCGGCTGGATCGAAGCGCCGTACCGAGGCGGTATACGACAACGTCGTGGGCCGCTGGGGCAGCGTCCCCGGATCGAGAGCCACGACCTGTCGGTCTTCCGCTGGCGCCATCATCCGCAGCGCCGCCGCGAGCAAGTCACTCATGC
>Ga0163144_10017152_pt1 | contig 14766 bp, 10 predicted proteins | sample OliLak19BULKMAT1_FD_123175 | JGI IMG/M metagenome (GOLD analysis project Ga0163144, IMG submission 123175) | Freshwater microbial mat bacterial communities from Lake Vanda, McMurdo Dry Valleys, Antarctica - Oligotrophic Lake LV.19.BULKMAT1 | ecosystem: Environmental > Aquatic > Freshwater >... | reverse complement strand
CACAAGGATTTTCAGTCCTTTGCTCTACCGACTGAGCTATCTGGGCATTTCTAATTTTCGATTATAAATGTTGGACTAAATTAATGGAAGGCCGTAAATTCGTCAAACTAAATCATGCATAAAAATCATCTAAAAACACAAATAATTCGTGAGCAAATCATCCACAGACACTGGAATTCTAACGCTTTCATCTTTTTGCCGGATGAAGCCACTGCTCCCAAGCCGACTTTTGGGGTTTTTACCCATGGATATACGTCGCATAAAGATTCGATTTTAACTTGGCCGACGCGATTGGCGGAAGAAGGAATTGCTAGTGTGATTTTTGATTTGCCGGGACATTATTTGGGCAGCTTTAATGATGTGGATAATTTTGAAGAATTTAAATTGCACTCGCATGAACTGCAAGGTGTGGCCTTTAAATTATTGCAGCGTTATTTTTCGCAAAAATTTGCTAGTTATGATCACTTTTTTAAATCACCTGAAACCATGGTTATAATAGCAGGACACTCACTAGGCGGACTACTTAGCCTACTGGCCGCTAAAGACGAAAATTTTGCGCCTTTTGAGCGTTTAATTGTGGGTGTCGGACTGGGCATGGCGCCAGAGAACTCAGTGCATTTATTTGATACGCCTTTTTATAAAAGTACTCTGACCATTCGTTCGCAGTTAGTCAGTCCCGCGCTCAGTCCAGAGAATGTTTTTCCGTGGATCAAAGAAATTAAAAATAATATTAAAATGTCGGATGAGAAAATTTTTCTTTTAGTCGGTGAAGATGATTTGGTAGTTCCGCGTAATGGCGGCGAGCACTTAAAAAAACATCTAGAGGCAATGGGAAATACCTGCGATCTCGAAACACCACGCAATCTTCCCCATCACGTTCCGGAACTTGCCGCCAGTCACATCAAAAGTTATCTCAAAAAAATTGGCCGATTTTAAAGCGGCAACTCTCCCGCCCTTTTTAAGAAAAACTTGTGACCTTGTTCCCAAACTTCATGATCTGTTGCATGCGAGTGAAGGGTCTCAGTACCGACTAGTTTTTGATTCATCACTTTATCGTGTTCACTGCAATAATGCTTAAATTCTGCCACCACTTGATGCGCACCTAGCACAAACACTTCATTGGCCGCATGTAATTTCTCTGCCAATTTATGATAGAAATGTTTTTTTTCATGGCCTTCATCTTTTAGCGCAACAGGTGTATGTTTATCCAATCCCATTTTATAAACTTTGGCATGATGTGTGTCTAAATAAACCGTCATATTACTCATAAATTCTCCTTTGATTATTAGAAAATTATGACCCATAACCAACATGCTGACACTGATATGAGCAACGAGAAATCCTGACAAAGATCAGCTTTTTGAGCGCGCTAGGATTTTGAGATTTTTAAGCACTCCATTTTTTCCCGTTCTCTCCATTGGAGTATGCTTAAAATAAGTTTTAAATTGTTTGAGCGATAGTTCATTGAGTTTTTTCATGACCAATTCCACCTGCAAATTTAAAAAGAAGGCCTTGATGGGATTGTCTAAAAGCGCCTTGGCCGGAGACAAAAATCGATCTAATCGCAAATTCCAGGGACAAACATCCTGACAGATATCGCAACCAAAAATTTCTCCTGTTCCCTGTGGATAACCTTGAGGTAAAACTACTTGCTCTTCTTTAAAAATTTCAATGGTGATGCTGCTTATGCATTTACTCGCATCCAGTGTGCGCATTTTTTCATCTATGGCGAGCGTGGGACAAGCATCAATGCAAGCGCGGCATTGCCCACAATGATCTGTTTCTATTTTTTTTTGCGGCAGGTTTAATTTTTGTTTTAAGAGTAATGAACCAATCAGAAAAAAACTTCCGTGCTCGCGGTTAATTAGCATAGAATTTTTTCCAAACCAACCTAGACCCGAGCGATAGGCCAAATCTCTTTCTAAAACTGGATGAACATCTAAAGTTAAAACCCCTTCCAGTTTTAGATGGGTCTTAATTTTTTCCAGTCGCTCCTTAATTTCAAAATGATAATCACGTCCCTCATAAGCAAAAACATAAGAGGCGATTTTAAGACCGTTGGATTCTGGAGTCTGATAAAAAGCTTTTAGTTCACGCGAGGTTTCGTTGTAGGAAAATAAAAAAACTAAGGCCGATTGAAATTCGGGGTAAAAGTTTTTTAAGCTAGCGCGTTTTTCTTTGCGGTGATCGGCAAGATATAAAAGCGGCCCGTGTTTATTTTCTTTTAACCAATTTAAATAATGATCATAAGAAACTGGTAAATCTTCTTCGGTGTAGCCAAAATCACAGGCCCCAAAATTTTTTATTTCATCAAGCAAAATCATTTTTTGAGTGGGGATCGGAAAAATTGTGGATAATTTCAATGGCGCCCGTAGGACAAGCGCGCACACATTCCATGTCCATGGCGCAATCTTTTACTTTGGCCTCATTGATCATGGTGCGTTTTTCGTTACCCGCTGAAATAGTCCAAATATCGTGCGGACAAACTTCTACGCAGTGATGGCAAGAGCCGCACACATTAGTGTCTAGTTGGATTTTTTTTTTAGCGTCGATAGATTCTTCAATGCCATCAGAGCTGCCCAGCACTTTAGGAATATCTTTAATCACTTCTACGCGAATAGAATTAGAAGTTCCGCGCGCAAAAAATTTCCCGCCACCGCGAGAAATGACAATTTTATCGCCGTTAACTAATTTTAATTGTTTTTTGATGAGTTCAATCACCACGTACTCTAATTTATCATTGCCTTGGTTAATATCTTGGCCCACATCTTGAAATAAATAAGGACTCACGCCCCAATATAAACAAAGTCGGCGCACGGTTTTAATTTGCGAAGTAATCGCCAAGACCGGAGTAATAGGTCTAAAGCGCGTTAATTTTAAAGCGGAGTGACCTGTCTCTGTCACACACACCAATCTTTTAGCAAAAACTTTTTCGGCAATTAAAGATGCTGCCACCATGGTGGATGAAACCACATCAGATAGATCTGCATTGCGAAGAAGCGGTCTTTCTTTGGGCGTTTTTTCTGCTTCAATAATTATTGAGTGCATCATCTGGATCGCCTCTAAGGGATATTTTCCTGAGGCCGTCTCGCCCGATAACATCACGGCATCAGTGCCATCCCAAATGGCGTTGGCCACATCAGAGGCCTCAGCGCGCGTCGGTGAAGAGTTGGTGATCATACTCTCTAGCATTTGGGTCGCCGTAATAACTGGAATCCCTTTGGCGTTACATAAATTAATTAATTTTTTTTGCACTGTTGGGACTAGATGATTTCCGATCTCCACGCCCATGTCTCCGCGCGCTACCATAATCACGTCGGTCACTTCTAGAATGCCTTCGATATTATCAATCGCCTGAGGTTTTTCGATTTTGGCAACAATAGGAATTTGCACTTTCATTTTGTGCAACATTTTTTTTAAATCTAAAATATCATCTTTTTTTCGCACAAAAGAGAGTGCGATATAATCAATATTTTGGGTCAAACCAAAATGTAGATCTTCAATATCTTTTTCGGTTAAGCTGGGCGCTGACACATCAATGTCAGGAAGATTAATTCCTTTATTGGATTTTAAAGTTCCGCCCACTAAAATTTTTATTTTTAAAACGTCGCGATCTTTTGTTAGCGCTTTGGCGACAATCAGGCCGTCATCAAATAAAATTCGTGTGCCTTCCTCACTATCTTCTACTAATTTTTCATAAATTGTAGGAATGAATTTCCCTTGATACTCAGGATATTTTTCTTTAAATTTAGTCGGGCCAATCACCCATTCCTCACCATTTTTTAATTCTAAATTTTCTGGCAACTTGTCGACGCGTATTTTTGGTCCTTGTAGATCCATTAAAATCGCTACTTCATAACCACAACGCTTGGAGGCCTCACGTACATTGGCAATTCTTTGCGCATGATCAGCGTGCGTCCCGTGTGACATATTAATACGAGCGACATTGAGTCCCTCATTAATCATTTTTTCAATTTGTTCGATGGAATTAGAGCTTGGACCCAGCGTCGCTACAATTTTTGCGCGCCTGATAATTTGCGTCATGAATGGATCTCCGTGTGATATTTTTTTTTAATATATCACTAGAGAGAGACTTTTTCCAGCATTAAGCATTATTATTCTCGCCCTCACCTTTGGCGGCTCGACGTTGAATCTTTTCAATATTCTCGAAATTTACTAGACGCATTTTTTCAATTCTCAGCTCGTACTGATCTTTTTGTTGTTGCAGAGTGTTCGTTGTATACTCTGATAACCTTTGATATTCAGCATTTAATTCGTTCACTCTGCGCGCCATCTCGGTACTATGTTCACGACTCATGATGGCGATTTGATCATCATATCTTTCCACTAATTTCGAGGTCTGCATATCTTGCTTCATCTTCGTTTTTTCCATGGTCAAATCAAATTGTGTCTTCATTTGTAGGTAACGTTTTTGCGCATCTAGATCTTTTGACTCTAGCATGCGACTTTGTGCACGGCGATCATCGGCCTTTCTCTGTAACTCGATTTCCGCCATCAATGTCACTTCTTTATTAGCGCGGCGATTTTGATCTTCTAATTTTTTTTCATAACGATCAACTATTTTATTTTTATTTTCTTCGCCACTAGCTAAGCGTTGCTCATAACCATCTGCCGTGCGAGAAATCACTTGTCTGTTTTGATCTTTTAAATCTTCCTGAGAATTATATAAATCTTTAGCGGCTTGATTGAGAAAATTTAATTTATCGCGCTTACTTTCGGTTTGTACCGTATTAATGCTCTCACGATTTTTTTGTTCCATCAGGTCCATGGTTTTGCCAAATTCTTTACGCAGTAATTCAGCTCGTTGCTTATTTAACGCTTGCTCACGGCCATTAGTTTCTTCAAACGTTTTATTGGCCATGGTCAAATTTTTTGTGTATTGATCCATCTGGCCTTGACGTTCATTGCGATTTTTTTCTAAGTCAGATTGGCGCTCTTCATTAAAGAACTTCTCTTGTTTTTCATGTTCTAGTCTATTGATGACACTGCCCTCACGTATTTGTCCTTGCTGTTTAACACTCGCTTTTTCAGCTTCTGCTTGATGTTGATAATTCATATGATCAAGATTGGCCTGCTGACGATCTTGCATCGCTTTTTTATCAGTCTTTAAACGTTCTACTTCTTCGTTACCCGATGATCCACGTTCACCACCATTCACCGCTTTATTAGTTTGTTCTTTTAAAAAGCTAATATCGTCCATATTTTTACTTTCGGTTTCACGCATTGAACTAGTGTGCTCTTTAGAAATCTTTTCTTCATTTAATTGTTGCAAACGAGTTAGTTCATCAGATGATTTTATAAAGCTGGCCTCTCTGGAATCAATAGCAGCAGCATGATTTTGTTTCATTCCCCCTGCCAGTCCATCAAAGTGACCTTGCTTTTGTTCCATTTCATTGCGATAAGTTTCACGCTGACGCGCTAACTCACCTTGGAGGGAAGCTCTCGCGGTATTGAGCTTTTCCATATTCTCGCGGCCCATGGAACGTTTTTCGTCTTCGTTATTTCTCACCATTTTATGTTTTTCTTCATTGGTGGCAGTACGATATTTGGAAAAATTCTCATATGAATTTCTCACGGTATTTTCGTTAGTCTCATTGTTTTCTTTATTTAATTTTTTAATTTGATCACTACTTCTATCACGATTGGCCCGGATCGAGCGCTCTGTTTCACGTTTTAATTCGTTATTTGAAGTCTGGTAAGAGTTTTTAATATCTTCAATCTTATCCGTCGCTTCACGATTCACTTTTCTTTTTTCTTCTGCCGACTGCATTTTTTCATCGGCCATTCTATTCATAAAACGATACTTGGAGGTATCGATGGCGTCTTTCATTTTAGTATCATTGCGCTCTTGGGCGTAAGCAAAATCACCTTCTAGTTTTTGCACATCACCCATATAAGTGTTGGCCTGCTTATTTTTTTGATACTTATGCGTTTCATTTTGTTGTTTTAAATCATCGCCATAAGATTTTTTAGTTTCCGTTTGGGCATGTTTAAAATTATCACGTAGCTCGCGCATTCTACCGCTATAAGAATCGCCTTCTCCCCGCGCTTCATTAGTCATACGTTTTTGCTCTAATTGAAATTTATCTCGCTCGCCTTCAAAATCTTTTTGCGACTTGACCATCGATTCATCATTCATCTTTTTTAGATTATTAACTGAATCGTTTTGAGTCTCCACTAAACCATTAATACTTTTAGCGTAATGTTTTTTGTCGTAGCCTTGTTTATCTTCATTAGCAATTTCTCGCTCTTGTTGAATACCTTTATAAGAATCACTAATTTCATTTAAGCGATTATTAAAATCGCGTTTAGTCTCCACTCTTTCTTTATTAAAGCCCTCTCGATCATCTAATAAACGGCGGTTAAAATCTTTAGTCCGGCGATCAATCGCCTCAACTGTTTTATCATCAAAGGAATCTTTGGTTTTAATAGTATTGCGTTCAATTTGCGCGCGATCTTTTTCAAACGCAGTAACTTGTTTGTTCTCTTTTAACTCGTGAGTTTCTTCTAAACCCTTAAGATCTTTTTGATAAGATTCACGTTGTTCTTTGGCCGCTTCGCTGTAGTTTTCACGAGCTTTGGACAAATCTTTTGCATAGTCATTGACTTCCATATTGCATCCTTAGGCAAGGTAATCCTCATCTCATTATAGCTCATTCAATGCGGATATTTATGGAGGTAGATTTTTCCTAAAAGCAGGGCCAAAGAACTTGACCCTGCCAGTCGGTTGATTATTTTTTCAATTCTTCGTTGATAATTTCAGAGAAAACTTCTATCGGTTGCGCCCCATTCACAAATTGTCCGTTAACAAAAAAAGTTGGAGTTGATTTAACACCAGCTTCTTGGCCATCTTTCATATCAGCATCAATTTGCGCGTTAAATTTTGAGCTATCCACACACTGAGCAAAAACATCGGCCTTAATCCCGATACTTTTCCCTGCTTCCTTTAAAGAAGCTGGATCAAGTTTTTCCTGATTCGCGAACATCCAGTCATGTAATTTCCAGAAAGCATCTGTACTTTGTTCATTAGCACAAAGTGATGCATTGGCAGCAAAACGTGCGTTCTGATGAAAAGGTAATGGAAAGTTTTTAAAAACGATTTTAATTTTATCGCCGTATTTTTTCTTAAGATCATGCATCACGGCTGCTCCCTTAGAGCAGAAAGGGCATTGGAAATCTGAAAATTCTACGATTGTAACCTTCGCACTTTTTCCGCCAACAAATGGACCGTTAGATTTCACATCAGCTACCGGACGACGCGGTTTTTGAATATAAACTTCCACTGGATTTTTAGAGAGTTGTGAATCAATCCATTTTTCTACCATGACTTTTTTCTTTTCCATGGCAATGAATTGTTCGATACGACCTTTTAATTCAGCATCCATATTCTCTGTTGGAATTTTTCTCTCTTTGACAAAAGCATCGATTTCTTTTGGCGTAACTTTAGCGTCGCCTTTTACGATTACTTTTTCTAAAAATTCATCGTTAGTCGCATATTTTTTACGATCACTATTTTCGCTCATTAAATTTTCTAAAAGATAAGCGCGAAGTTTATTCATTTTTAATTCATAAACTTTAAGTTCCGCTTCATAAAGATCGCCTTCGATCCCTTTGAATAACTCACCTTCAGTAACATCTTTATTTTTAACTTTTGCCGCTAGTCCTGTGTTAGGAGCAGCTTTAAAAATATAATTTGGCCCTGAATTGGCCTCTTTAGAACACGAAGTAACCAGTAACCCTACAGAAAGCATTGCTGCTAATACATACATCCAAGATTTTTTCATATAACTCCTTTAACGATTAATTCTAAATATTCTAAACGCTCTAGATTGCTCTGCCAAGTTCGGTGATAAAATTCTGATAAGGAGGACAAGATTTTTTTAATTCAGCATCAGTACCAACCGCCAACACTTGACCATTGTCCACCACTATTATTTTATCAGCATCTAAAATAGTTTCTAATCGATGCGCCACCACTACGGTCAATGCCTTTTCTTGCAACAACTCCACCACTAAGCGCAGCGCCTTTTCTAAATGGGGATCTAGCGCCGAGGAGATTTCATCAAAAAAGATCACCGGTTTTTGTAAAAAACACGCCCGCAACGCACTTAATAATTGTTTTTGTCCTTGCGATAATTGCCGCGGAATAATGAGAGAATCTAAATTAATTCCCCACCGGCCCAAATAAGGAATATCAATTTTCGCTTTATTCCAAAATTTTTCCAAATTCATATTAGGCCCAGGACTTAAGCTTAAATTGTAGGCCAGTGTATGTGAAAATAAATGGGAATCTTGAGAGACTAAACCCACATTAATTTTATAATCTTCAAAATCATTTTTAAGCGTAATAGTTGAATTGTTATCTAGGTCCAATTGAGGCGTGCCACTCACCGGCATTAAATCGCCACACAAAATCTTTAAAAGGGTGGATTTACCCGAGCCAGATGTGCCCACGATGCCAATTTTTTCCCCGGCATTAAACTTTAAATTCATCGGCCCCAATTTAAAATCGCGATTAATTGGATAATGAAAAGAGACATTTTTGACTTCAAGCGCGTTCACCTTCTGAATAGTTTTAAAAATATCTGGGCGCTGTGGAAATTCAACATGAAAATCATGAAGTTTTTCAAGACCTGTAGCTGCTCTTTGTACGTTAGTTATTTTTCCTGAAATCTCTTTAATTGGCTGCACCGATCTTTGTAGAGAATCAATAAAAGCAAAGAGCACCGCCATTTCCCCAATGCCATGAAAAGCAAAGACTAACGAAAAAACTAATAAAAAAAGTGGGAACAAAGAATCCGCCACAGCGTAATAAGCAATGTCCCACAAATTGGATTTTAATTGGATATCTAAAAAGTGATCAAAGACCACATCACATTTATCACTGGCATAGCCATGATGTTGGTTAAAATAATTTTCTCTAAAGCCGCCAATTACATTAGATAAGGTTCCGGTCACTTGCCCAATACTCGCGCGCACTTTATTAAAAACTTCGCGCATCGCTTTAGAACCAACGATTAATAAGCAGCCAGTTAAGAAGACTAGGGCAAAAGATATTAGACCTAAGGGCAAATTTAATCGCATTAAACTAACTAGTCCTGAAGTGACAAAAAATATTTCAATGACAATCCCTAGTGCCCCTGAAGTGATTAATTCTTTCACCGCTTCCGTATCACTTAAAAGACGAGTGAGAATTTCACCTTGTGTGAATTTCTCTGCTTGTTTCTCACTTAAATGATGCTGCTTAATCCAGCATGAGTAGGCTTCGGTGCGTACTTTTTGTAAAAGTTTTCTCACATAAAGATTGGCCAGATGCTGAAAAAAAGCGCGGTTAAAATAAGTTCCAACAAAAATACAGAGTAGCGTAATCAGTGTTTGCTGATAAATAATCGTATCAGTGTAGTGAGTAGATAATTTGGCCAATTCGTGAGGTAATAACGCGCCTAGAAAAGCCGCTCCACATAAAGTGATCAGCACACCAAAAAGATAAATCATGCCCTCTTTAAAGAGCAGAAACTTTTTATACTTAGACCATTTGTGAGGCGAAGAACTCATATAATTTACCTGACTTATTTTCGACATCTATTAATTTATAACTTTGCACATTTTCTTTTTCGATATAATAAATATCGCTCACCGCTTTAACAGTAGTTAAACGATGAGAAGTGACAATAAAAGTTTTGTTTTTATTGTTAATCTTAATCCAATCAATAATTTTCCTCTCCCAAATTACATCCACCGCAGAAAAAGGATCATCCCATAAAAAATAATCCGCTCCCGACATTAGCGATCTCACCAAACACAAACGTTTGGCCTGACCACCCGATAAACGTTTGCCATTCTCCCCCACTTCTACCGCAAAAATATCTGACACTGAACCTTGAATTTCATCGAGTCCAAAAAGTTTTAAGATATTTTGTGCCACTTTTTTTTCATCAACTGTTGCGGCTTTACCTAAGAAAATATTTTTTTCCACTGTATCGTTATAAACATAAGGCGCTTGCGCCACATATGAAATATTCTTCCCATCACGCATCAGCTCACTACAAAGCTGCAGCAAGCGCCAAGTTTTTCCGCCGCCAGTGGGCCCCACTAAAACTTGCCAGGATTTTTCTTTCATGGGCAAATGACTGACAATATTTTCTGCGCCGACTGGTTTTTCTAAATCTGTTAAAAGTTCACAAATTCTCTTCCACGAGGCGACTGCCTGAGAAGCGACAATACCAATCCACGACAAAAATAAAAATGGCTCTAAAAATAAAAAGATAAATCCCGTATAAAAAACTAAGGAACTGGCCCCCAAGTTTTTAACTTGAATAAAATAAGCGCCCAGTAAAAGCGACAGTCCAATCCCTAGCGCGGTTAAAGGCGAAGCATAAGAAATAGCGCGCGATGAGCGATAAAAAGTATCTAGTTCCGCGCCCGACATTTTTCCAAACCATGCGGTAAAAGTTTTTTGCGCTTGATAATTTCTAATGGTAGTCTGTCCTTGATAACTTTCAATCACCGCATCCTGTAGTTCCCCGCGCTGCTTGGCGCCCAATTTAAATAACGGGCCTATTTTTGAAACGGCCACGAAGTAAAAAAAGAAACAGCCCAAGATCGGCGCTAAACAAAACATCAAAGTGCGATCAAAAATATAAATTTGCGGAAGAAGCACTACCATCGCCACCACAATATTACCGACATTAAGTAAAACAAAACCCAAAAACGCACGAATCTGGTCAATGTCCCCACTTAATAATTGCATCAATTGTCCATCAGAATATTTTTGATAGCGCGCCGGATGTGAGGTCTCAATTAATTTAATAAAATCCGTGCGCATGCCTTTTTGAATCAAGCGCGCAGGAAGAAAAAAATAATAACGAGAAGCCGTTCTAAAAATAATAATGCCAATCACTAATCCTAAAAATCTTAAAACCAGCGACCACTGCACACTGCCACCGCTCTCGCCCACATGCTCCACAAAAAACTTCGCAGCAAAAGGCACCTGACTTTGAATGTAATGAGTCAAGACCAGCGACACCAGCGCCACCAAATAATGCCACTTATATTGCACCATTTGTAACCACACCAGACGCTTCAGACTGATATTCCACTTATTTGAAGTTTTCATTGCTGAAAATGATAGCTCTAGAATTTAAAAAGGTAAAAAAAATCTGACCGAAATCGCAATGTTTTTGGTAGATTTTTCTTCAATGCGCTCTTAGCTCAGTTGGTTAGAGTATTACCTTGACATGGTAGGGGTCACAAGTTCGAATCTTGTAGGGCGCACCAAACTTTTATTGCTTAATTAGGAATCGTCTAGAGTTTATCTTTTATCAAGTAGATTTTTGTCACCCAAAGTCTCTTGTAAATTATCTAATGAAGAGATCACATTTATCATGGATAATTTTACCATTTCAGCTAAAGATATAAAAGAATTCTGCCAAAAATGGCAAATAAAGACCTTTTATCTTTTTGGTTCAACATTAAGATCAGACTTTGATCCAGCAAAAAAGTGATTATGATATTATGATAGAATTCTTACCAGAGTTTTCCTGGTCATTATTTGATCATTTCGAAATGAAGGAAGCACTCGAAAAACTTGGCGGAAGGTCAGTTGATTTGTTGACAAAAAACTCGGTTGATAAAAGTCGTAATCCGCTTAGAAAAAATGAAATTTTAAATAGTGTTAAGGCCATCTGTGAATCAGCCTCCTAACAAAGATAAGACCTATTTAATCGATCTCATTATTTGCTGTTCAACATCAAATAATGGTCATTGGTGAGGCCACAAAGTGAATTTCGATAGAATTTAAATCACTGCACACTAATATTCCCTGGAAGGCCATGGCCGGAATGAGAGATATACTAATTCATGCCTATGAGAATACTGACGAAAAAGAAATTTGGAAAACAATTAAAGAAGTTATGCCAAATTTACTTTTAAATATAAAAAATATTTCTTAATGCTTTCTAGGCCAGCGTACATTGCATGATAGTCTTGGAATAAGATGAGACTTTATTTAAAGGCCATAAAAACCTTAACGAAGCAGTCGTGTTAGCGTATCAATGCAATTGGTGGCCTTCCCCCAACGCCGTCCAACCTTTTGCACAAACTGCTCGAAGGCATCATTAACACTCAAACCTTCTAAAACTGAACCTGAATCAACCACCACCCAACTGCCATTTGCATAAATTAAATTTTTTGCATTTAGGTCTCCAATATAGACACCTTTTTGAGAGAGATCGGTGATGATTTTTTTAAGCTCAATCAGTTCTGCGGCATTTTGATTATGGCCAGAACTGGTCCACTTTGCTAGCCAAGCATCAGCACGCACGCCCTCAATCCATTTTTTAATAATGTAGGTGGGATGCGCCTCAATAATTTTAGCGTGCTTAACTTGATATTTTTTATAGGTCTTCTCTTTGATCGACTCTTGTGCAAAAGAATTTAAAGTCTCGGGACTATTATCGCGCGCTATCTTTAGCGCAAATAATTCATTGGTCTCCACAGATTTTACTTGAAACACCACACCACGTTTACCTGTCTCAACTTTTTTAATCACAATATATTTTCCGCTATCAGAAGATATGTTATCGCCTTCAGATAATTCTGAACTAATTTGTTGAAGTTGGTTCTTAATAGTTGGATTTAGCTTTACCGCTTGTTCTTGATCAATCTCTAAAAACATCTGTTCTACTTTTTTTAATTCCTGAATTCGCCTGGCATGCCCTGAAATTTTTGTCAGCTCTGCTAATTTCTCCCATTCAACTTTTTTTACACTTCTATTTTTTTGCAACATAAATTCATCAAGATCAGAAATGGCATCTTCATCTTTAATCTCGCTCGCAATAAGTATCATTTTAAAAGCGGTATCGCTCCAACCATCAGTAAAACTTTGACTCATCACATGTTCAGAAAAATCCCCGACAATTTCCCAGTTCTTTAAAACCAATGCTTGTTCAATGATTTTATCCACCAGTTTTTTCCACGCAGAGGCCTTAGGACTGGCAAATACGATATGAGATAAATCAGCTAAAAAATCCTTATCCTTCATAATAATGGCGGTATCAATTAATAAACTAAGTACTCTATAATCAAAATCATTAAAATCTCGAGTCACTCTTTTAGCAATGACGCCCATAAAAGCACGATCATGACTTAGATCTAAAAGCTCTCCAATTTTAGAAAAATCTTTTTTATTAAATAAATAATCCACACCATTTTCTAAAGAAGTAAAATGATTTTTTAAATTCACATCCAGCATCGCAATTTTAAAAACACTTAAGCGCTCCTTACCTATCGACTGCAACTTAAAACTCTCTAAAGTCACACTACTCGCATCTAACTGGGTATGCTTGGCCTGCACCATCTCCACTAAATCTCGCAGCACCGCTTCGCTATATTGTTTTGTCACGCCTTCCTCAGTTAAAAAATCTTGCAGACCTTGCCAATCACGAGAGAGAGTCAATCCATGGATTTTTCTCCATCTCTCCCGAGACAAAAGAAAACTTTCTTTTGTTTTATTTTCTCTTGAATAAGCAACTAAATCTTCCCGGTACAAAAGATTTTCCTCAAAAGAAACCACACCGTCGCGATTATCATAAGCGCTCACCACTTCACTAATGGGATGCAACCTCCCCTCTACTTCCCGATATTCATACGAGCGATTAAATCCACGGGGCAAATACTCATAACTTCTAATAGTCCCATGCATCTGCCCCGGCGGCGCACTCACGGACTGAGGATTTAAATGCCATAAAAAAGTGCGACTAGAAGGATACAAGGCGGTCTCAGAACAAAGTAAATGCGTCTTAATATTTTTAGCTGATTCACTAGAATAAAGTTTTTCAATAGCATTACTAATGCTTCCTTTAAAACCAGTATCAACTAACAGCGCCTTCCCCTTTTGAAGAAACTCCTCGCTCATTCCCTCTTGTTCTAAATAAGCTTTAATGCGAGTCGATTTTACATTTAAACGCGAAACATTAATAAAATGAAAGTGCTTAATTTTTTCAGGATCATCTTTTAGCATCAACGCCAAAAGATCATATAAAAACTCTGCATCCCGCGCCAAAAAATAAACTTCATGCTGCGGATACATCTCAATAATCTGTGCCAAAAACTCCAACTGCGCCTCTTTAATCTTACCCCAATTCCCACCCAGCGCATGCGCCTTGCCCTTAACCTCTAAAATAGAATTTCGCGCAGTAAAAAACTCCACTTCACCTGCAGCGGGTTTTCGAAGTCCCAAGGAACATGCAGAAAGTGTAACGAGAATAATAAATATTTTAACAAGACTCATTTATTGCACCAGAGCTCCTAAAATATCCACGCAACTTTTTTTGGGGCTGAGTTTATTTTGATAATTAATAATTTCCTGCCCTAGTCTCTCCCAATTATCTGATGTAAAAAAAGTGCCCACAATAGATTTGAGTTCGGACATGTCTTTGGTGTGCGGATTTGAAAACGTATACCGGGCAAGAGACAGCAGCGTCTGTACATCCTTCAATTCTTTTGCCACCAAGATTAATTCACTGATTTCTTTTTGCATGTCTTTGGTGTGCGGCCGTGAAAACGTATACAGGGCAAGATGCTGCAGCGTCCGTACATCCTTCAACTCTTTTGCCGTCAAGATTAATTCACTGATTTGTTTTTGCATGTCTTTGGTGTGCGGCTGTGAAAACGTATACGTGGCAAGAATCCACGGTGCATGTACCTCCTGCAATTCTTTTGCCACCAAGATTAATTCACTGATTT
>Ga0163144_10017150_pt1 | contig 14767 bp, 14 predicted proteins | sample OliLak19BULKMAT1_FD_123175 | JGI IMG/M metagenome (GOLD analysis project Ga0163144, IMG submission 123175) | Freshwater microbial mat bacterial communities from Lake Vanda, McMurdo Dry Valleys, Antarctica - Oligotrophic Lake LV.19.BULKMAT1 | ecosystem: Environmental > Aquatic > Freshwater >... | reverse complement strand
GCCATATTCTTCCGGCACGGCGATGCCGAACAGGCCGAGGGCCTTCATCTCATCTATGACGTGTTGCGGGACGGCGTCTTCCTCGCCGACCTGGGCCTCGACCGGCACGCAGGTTTCGGTCACGAAGCGGCGGACCTGTTCGATCAGGGCGGCGCGGGTTTCGGCGTCAAAAGCCATCGGTTTCGTCTCCCGGGGTTCGTTTCTGATGTCCACTTTATGCCGCAACGGCACGCTTGTCGAAGGGTGCCGGAGGGGTATGGTTGCCGCAGCCAAAAAAGCCCGGGGGAGCCTGCATGCGGACCATGACTGTCGAAAGCGGGGAGTTTGCCGGCTGGACCACCTGGCCGGACGAGCCGTTCGAGCATGATGCGGCCGGGCCATTCTATTTCCGGGTTGACGAGCAGGGCCCGGTTGCCGCCTTCCGGGCGGAGCGCAAGCACATGAATGCCGGCGGCGTCATGCATGGCGGATGCCTGATGACGTTTGCAGATTTCGCCCTGTTTGCCATCGCGCATGACGGGATGGAGGGCCTTTATGGCCTGACGGTCGCGTTCACGTCGGAATTTCTCGACGGCGCCAGAGAAGGTGAACGGATCGAGGCGCGCGGCGACGTGCTGCGCCAGGGCGGGCGGCTTGTGTTCGTTCGCGGGATCGTCACGGCCGAGGGCCGCCCGGTACTCAACTTTTCCGGCACCATCATGAAACGAAAGGCCAATCCATGAGCCAGCCCCCCTATCAGGAACTTTCTCGCTCCATCAAAGGCAAGACCGCGCTGATCACCGGCGCGGCCAGCGGCATGGGACGCGCGACCGCGCACCTGTTCGCGCGCGAAGGCGCGAATGTCGCCGTGACGGACCTGAAGCAGGAGAAGGTCGACATCGTCGTCGAAGAGATCAAGGCGGCGGGCATCAAGCATGTGCGCGGCTGGGCGCTGGATGTCGGCGACGGCGCGGCAATCAAGCGCGTGGTGGATGAGGCGGCGGCGCATTTCGGCGGGATGGATATTCTCGTCAACAATGCGGGATTTGCGATTCCGGCGCAGGTTGGCGAGGAGAGCTATGAGGATAGCTGGGGGCCGTCGATCAACGTGATGCTCACTTCGCACCAGCGCGCCATCCGCGCGGCGCTCCCGTACATGCGCAAGAATGGCTGGGGGCGGATCGTCAATATTGCGTCCACGGAAGGTCTCGGCGCGACGCCGGGCAACTCGCCCTATGTGGCGGCCAAGCATGGCGTGATCGGCCTGACGCGCGGGCTGGCGGTGGACCTGGGCCGCGAGGGCATAACGGTGAACTGTATCTGCCCCGGCCCGATCACCACCGGCATCACGGCGGGCATTTCGGACGAGCACAAGGAAATCTATGCCAAGCGCCGCGTGCCGCTGCGCCGGTATGGCATTCCGGAAGAGGTCGCCAACATGACGCTCTCGCTGGTGTTGCCGGCGGCGAGCTTCCTGAACGGCGTGCACATTCCGGTCGATGGCGGCATGAACATCAAGAACGCCTAGCCGGCGAAACCTCGCGCCGTCATTTCCGCGTGCCAGCGGCCGAGGTTCGGCAGTTCCTTGTGCGGCGCCCATTTCATCACGCGGGTGAAACCGCAGGTGATGTAGAGCGTGATGTCAGCGATCGAGAAACGCTCGGCGGCCACGAAGGCGTGGTCGGCGAGGTGGGCATCGAGGCGCTCGGCCATCTTGCGGGCGGCCTTCTCGCCCTTGGCGGCGGCCTCGGGGCTTTGCGGCACTTCGAGCGGCGCCATGGCGGGATGCGCGTTGCGAAACCAGCCGGCGAACTGGATGAAAAACATCAGCTCCACACGCCGGTCCCACATTTCAATGAGGGCCTTTTCCTTCGGGTCCACGCCCATCAGGTTCGGCTCCGGGAAGATGCCTTCGAAATAGGTGCAGATGGCGCGGCTCTCGGTGATGTTCGTGCCGTCGTCGAGGATCAGCGCGGGCACCTGCGCATAGGGCGAGACTTCCCGGTAGCCCGGCTGCTTGTGCTCCTGCTTCATGATCGAGACTTCTTCGAGCTCCACCGCGTCCAGCTTGCCCTTGGCGCGGAGGAAGAAAACGACGCGGTCCGGGTTCGGCGCCATCGGGCTATGATAGAGTTTCATGGGGTTCCTCCTCAGAATTTTTTTGTCAGTCCGAAGGTCGCGTTCAGCGGTTCTCCGGGGAAATAGCGTTCATTGCCGAAGGCGACATCGGCGCGGTCGGCATAGGCTTCGTCCGTCAGGTTACGGAGGATCAGCGAGGCTTCCAGCGTCTCTGTGATGTTCCAGCCTGCGCGGGCGCCGAAGACGGTGTGGCCGGGATAGATGACCGTGTTGGCCGGATCGGTGAAATATTCGCCGACATACTCCAGTGTCAGCGACAGCGCGAGCGCGTCTGTGGCCTGCCAGTCGATCCGCGCATCGCCGAGCCATTCCGGAGCTGTGTCGATGGTGTTGCCGGAGGTGATCCGCTCCAGCGCGGCGACGACAGGCCGGTTGAACGTGTATTCCTGGTCGCTCCAGGCGAGGTTGCCGCCGAGGCTCAGACTGTCGTCTATGCGAAGGGTCGCGGCGGCTTCGATGCCGACATGGCGGGTGGAGCCATCGACAACATTCAGGCCATCGGAATCGCGAAAGAAGAAGTTCTCCTTGTCCATCCAGTAAGCGGCAATGTCGAAATCCAGATGCCCGAACAGGGCGTCGCCGCGCACACCGGTTTCGAGACTGTCCAGCGTTTCGGCTTCTATCTCGCCGGCAACCTGACGGTTCTGAAGACGGTAGAGGTCCGAGACCTGCGGCGCGCGGGCACCGCGCGCATAATTCGCATAGAGACTATACCCGTCGCGGTCCCAGACGAGACCGAGCTTGGGCGTGACAAAGCTGAAATCATCCGAGCGGTCTGCGGGCACGTTGAAGCGTCCATTGATGCCTGCAGGCGCGCGGGTGTCGTAGGCATAGTCATGCGTCTCTCCGCGCAGGCCGGCGAGCAGGCGGAGATTGTCCGTGAGCTGCACATCGGCTTCGGTCCAGAGTGCGAAGACCTGCGTTTCGACGAGATAGTCGTAGTGCACGCCCTGCGGAAAATTGGGGCTGGGGTTCGGGCTCGGCTGGATTTCCTTGAGGTATCCTGAGGCAAAATCCGTATCGGCGCCGAAGCGCCAGTTGACGCGTCCGACGGGGTCGAGATCATACCGGGCCATCAGGCCGCCGCCGGTGTGGGCGTTTTTTTCGACGCCGCCATAGGGCAGGAAATGCTGAGAGAACACCATGCCCTGGCTGTGCAGGTTAGGCGTCAGGATCAGCTTCCCGGGGCCGATCGCGCGCTCGAGGCGCAGACCAGCGCGCGCCGACCAGGCATCGCGGAAGGCTTCGGGGTTGGGGTTTGTTTCGGCGAGGTCGCGGTCCTCATAGGCGCGGGGGCCCTGGATGAAACTGGCAGTTTCCTGGTTGAGGCTGGAGGCGGAGAGCCAGGCGGTGGCATCCCAGCCGCTGAAGGCCTGGCGGGTGAGCAGCGAGACCTTCTGTTGCTCGCTGCCGGTCGCGTCGCGCCAGCCCTTGTCGTCCAGGAGGGACAGGTTGAAGCGAGTGTCGCGGCCCAGATTGACCGAGGCATCGCCGCGCCAGCGGCCGAGCGTGCCATAGCTGGAGCGAAGCGTCTGGTCGCCTTCGGCATCCGGCAGGATGACATTGATCAGTCCGTGTACGGCGTTCGAGCCATACTTCGCACTGCCCGGACCGCGGATGATTTCGATGGCCTCGGCGATCTCGAGGTGCGGCTCGATCAGGCTGTTGACGTTGCCGAAGGCGGGCGAGCGGGTCGGTACGCCGTTCTCGAGAATGAGAAAACTTCCCTGCCCGGCCCCGCCGCTCAGCACCGGCGAGCGGATCGAGATCAGATGCTCCTGCCCGGAGTTCATCTGGATATTGACGCCGGGCGCCTGGTTCAGGATTTCAGCGGGCCGGTCGGCAGCGGTGCTCTCGATCAGGTCCGCGTCGATGACTGATTGGGCGCCTGGATCCCGGTCCTTGCGGTCACCCCAGACCTCGATCGGCATGAGGCGCATACCTGCGGGTTGACCGGCATCTGCAGGGCCTGCCTGAGCCAGCGCTGCGGGCGCCAACGCCGCAACGGCAACTCCAACCAATCCGTTGCGAAACGACACGCGCGCACTCCCTAAACAGGGCGCAAATCAGCTGAGCGCCTGAAAGAGATTGTAGGCGCTGACGCAGCTGATGGCGACCCCGGCCGCTGCGTCAGCCCGCCGAACCCGCGAACAACTGGTATGGCAATGCGCCAACGACCGCAGCCGACAAACAGGTCGCCAATGTGCCCGCGAGGAGCGTGCGCCAGGCGAGGCTGAGGAAGTCTTCGCGGCGATCCGGTTCGACGATTGTCAGGCCGCCTATCAGGATGCCCATGGAGCCGAAGTTGGCAAAGCCGCAGATCGCGTGGGCGGTGATGATGCGCGTGCGCGGGTCCATCTCGCCGACCGGAATCTCCGCCAGCTGAATGAAGGCGACGAACTCCGTGAGCACTGTCTTCACACCCATCAGCGAGCCGGATTTCGCGGCTTCGTCCCAGGGTACGCCGACCATGTACATCAGCGGCGCGAAGATCCAGCCGAGGATACGCTCGATCGACAGCGGCGCACCGAGCACATCCGGAAACGAACCAAGCCCGGCATTCACAAGCCAGAGCAAGGCGAGCGCGGCGATCAGCATGGTGGCGATGTTGAACACGATCTTGAGGCCATCGGTCGCGCCGGTCGAGAACGCATCCATGGTGGAGGCATAGTTGAAGTCAGGATTCTGGACGCGCTGATCGGCCGGCGTCGTTTCCGGAATCATCGTCAGGGCGACCGCGACGGCCGCTGGTGCGGCCATGATCGAGGCGGTGAGCAGCTGGGCCAGCGGGTTCGCCATCTTGCCTTCGAGGAATGCTCCGTACACGATGAGCACAGAGCCGGCGATGGTGGCAAAACCGGCAGTCATCATGATCAGCAGCTCGGACCGCGTCATGCCCTTGATGTAGGGGCGGATAAGAACCGGGGCTTCGGTCATGCCCATGAAGACGTTGGCCGAGACCGCGAGCGAGGTCGCCCCGCCAAGCCCCATGCCGCGCCGGAAGACGAAGGCAAAGCCATTGGTGACCCAGCGCAGGATACGCCAGTGCCAAAGGATGGCCGAGAGCGCCGCCACCACGATAATGATCGGCAGGATCTGGAAGAAGAAAAGCGGCGGGGCAGAGCCGCCGATCAATTCACTGGCGGCCGCATTGTCGCCGACATAGCCGAACACGAAGCTGGTGCCGGCGCGGGTTGCGGCCTGCAGGCCGCCGACCACGTCGTTGGCCTTGAACAGGATCTCGCGCACGACCGGAATGCCGAACAGGATCAGCGCGAATGCGAACTGCATCACAGTGGCGCCGAGCACGATCTTCCAGGGGAAAAGCTTTTTCTTCTCCGAGAGTATCCAGCACAGCGCATAAATCACTGCGATCCCGATCAGCGCGCGGCCGTTATCCCAACCCCATTCGTAACCTGCCGGCATGGTCAAACGCGCCTCCCTCAAGACTTGTACCCGGCAGCAGGCTTAGCCGCCGCCTTGCCGAATGGAAAGCAGGTAATGGCAACCGGTTAACTGCATCATTCGCGCAGCGGCTGCATCGCGCAGCGGGCGCCTAACCCGCGGGGCGAGTTGCGTTGACGCCGCCGGTTGATTGCCAGACGCAGCTTGTAACCGGCGGCAGAAGGACCCTCTCGCGCATGCCAGGACGCACGGCTTGCCTCGTCGCACTCTGTCTCGCTGCGTGCTCTGCGCAGACGCCGGAGCTGCGCGTCATGGTGGCGACCGATGTAACCGCTGCGCCGACCGGGCCGGACCGCGAATGGCATTCCGAAGCCGATCTCGCCGGCGAAGCGCGCGCCTTCTTCTTCGGCCAGGCAGACCTCTATATTGCGGGCGCCAGCGCGGCCGCCGGCGGCAAGCTGGCGGATGTGCTGCGCGCCATGGGCCGCGACGATCTGGTCGACATGGCGCCCGCTACGGGCGGCATCAACGGCTGCCCGCAGCAATGGGTGGAACCGATCGAGATGATCGCGCGCGCAGCCGCTGGCAGCCAGATCGTGATTGTCGAAAGTGACCGGCACGCGGCCTCGCAAACTGCATTCCTGAAGGACCTCGTCACCCGTCTCGCTTCGGACGGTTTCACGGCCTATGCCGATGACGGTCTGACCCTTGGCCCCGGCGGCGCAGCGCATCCGGATGTGCTGCTGGTGTCGGAAGGTCTCGTCACGCGCGACCCCGGACAAGGGCGCCTGATCCGCGAAGTGAAGCGCGGCGGCCTGCAGCTCGTGGATGCGGGGGTCTGGTGGTCAAGTTCGAGCGAATTGTCGTCCCTCAGTCCGGCCGAACAATCGGCCCGCCGGCAGGCAGCGCTCGCAGCAGAGATAAACCGCCGCATCTTCGCGAACGCGCCTCAGGCGCGCGTCATCATTCACGTCGAGCGCTCAGCAGATCCGTCCGCGACGATCTCGCTGAAGGACAATGTCGCCGCGCAGACAGGCCGCCTGCCGCTTGTCATTTCGCTTACCGCCTGTGCCCCTTCTGACTCCGACCCGGCCTTCGTGCCTTCACACGGAGACGGCGCAACGCAGGGCGCCGCCGCAGACATGGTGTTTGCGATCCCGCGCGCAGCGATCAAGGAAGGCCGGCAAACGTCCGGCCGCAGTGAAGGCGAAAATGTCGTCAGCGTGCCGCCGGCATTCCTGTCATCGACGCTCCCGGTACTGATCGAAGCGCGCCGCGTTGGCGATCCTGATCTCGCCGTGCCGGAAGACCGGCTGATGTTGTTGCCGGGAGACCGGCTGCCGCTCATCCTGCCGCCCGGCGAGTACCGGATCGAAGCGTGGACGCGGATCGGGCCGCTCAGCACGCCGGTCGCGGTCAGTGTCAGCTGAGCAAAGCGGGGCGTTTGACGCGCGCGGGAAGCGGGCTTAGGTTTTGCCTTTAATATCAACCAACTGGCGGTTCATCTTGAGACGCTGCTGAGACGGGCTTCGAAGGGCTGAACCCAAACATGAAACTCCAGGCATTGATCCTTGCGCTCCTGCTCGCGTCCGCCGCGCCGGCGCTTGCAGCACCCGCCGCCAGCAAGGCCGCTGACGAAAAGGCCGAGGCGGGAAAGCGCGCGAAGCCGGTTCCGGACGCGTTGATGTTCAAATCCACCCACACCGGCACGTTTGGCGGGCAGAAGATCACCTACCGCGTGGAAGCCGGCGAAACCCACATCAACAATGAGGAAGGCGAGCCCGCCGCAAGCCTTTTCACTATCGCCTACATCCGAGAAAACGTCAGCGGGCCGCGCCCTGTGTCGTTCGTGTTCAATGGCGGGCCAGGCTCGGCCTCCGTCTGGCTGCACATGGGCCTGCTGGGCCCGAAGCGCGTGAAGGTGGCGAGCGACGCGGACGCCGATGACGGCGCGGCGCCCTACGTGCTGCTGGACAATCCACTGTCGATCCTCGACGTGACCGACCTCGTGTTCATCGATCCGGTCGGCACAGGCTACAGCCGGGCGGTCGGCAAGGGCGAGGACAAGGATTACTGGAGCGAAGACGGCGATGGCAGCTCCATCTCGGAATTCATCCGTATATGGATCACCGACCACAAGCGCTGGAACGCCCCGAAATACCTGATCGGTGAAAGCTTCGGCACAACCCGGGCTGCCTATCTCGCCAACCGGATGCTGACCGGCGATGTCGATATTGCGCTCAACGGGCTGGTGCTGATCTCGCAGGCGCTAGACTATGAAGGTTCAACCTCGGTCCACGATAATATCTATTCTTACGTCACGTATCTGCCGAGCATGGCGGCGGCGGCGCAGTATCATGGCCGCGCCGGTGCCGGCGTGCCGCAAGACCAGTTCCTTGCCGAGGCCCGCGCCTTCGCACGCGACGAGTATGGGCCCGCACTGTGGAGAGGCGCGACTCTGGCGCCGGACGAGCGCGCCCGGATCCGCGAGCGACTTGCTTACTTCACCGGGCTTTCGCCCGCCTATATCGAAGCCTCCGATCTCAAGATCCTGATGCCGCGCTTCCAGAAAGAACTGCTGCGCGACAAGGGCGTGGCGCTCGGGCGCCTCGACGGGCGGTATCTCGGCGACGAAGCCGACGATGTGGCGGAAACTCCGGAGGCGGATGTTTCAGGCTACGCCATCGGCTCGGCTTATTCGGCGCTGATGAACCAGTATCTCTCGACCGATCTCGGCGTGACGATGGACCGGCCCTACATGCTGTCCAGCGAGGCGGCGTCGACCCACTGGAACTACCGGGATGTGCCGGAGGGTGAATACTGGGAGCCGCATTACCTTAACGTCTCGGCCCAGCTGACCACCGCGATGCGCCAGAACACGGCAATGAAAGTGTGGGTCGCCAATGGGTATTTCGATATGATCACGCCCTTCTTCGACGCCGAGATCACGTTTGCGCGCTACGGCATCCCGCAGGAGCGGGTGGCGATGACCTACTATCAGGCCGGGCATATGATGTATCTCAATGACGGCGCCCTGGACGCCCTCGCGGCGGACCTGCGCACCTTCTATGCGGGGAAACTGGAAGACGCCCGGCCGGAGTGACACGGCACAAAAACCCCTCCGGATGCGACCGGAGGGTTTTGCAGTGCGTGCATTCGCCTGCTCTAGCCGAGCTTGCAGACGCAGATCTTGTTGCCGTCGGGATCGCGGAAATACGCGCCGTAGAAGGTCGGCATCCGGTTGCCGGGCGCGCCTTCGTCTGTAGCGCCCATGGCGATGGCTTTTGCATAGACCTTGTCCACGACTTCTGCGCTGGCGCAGGCCAGCGCAGGCATGACCCCGTTACCCACCGTCGCGGCATTCTTGTCGTAGGCGTCGCCGATCCCGAGCATCGGCTGGCCGGGGCCGACACCGTAGAACTGCAGGCGTTCATTCGCGAAAAAGCGCTTCGCGCCCATTTCGCCGAGCACCGCATCATAGAATGCAAGTGCCTTGTCCTTGTTGTTGGTTCCTAGGGTCACATAGGCCAGCATGGTTTCCTCCGAGTGCTGTTTCAGAACTTACAAAATCACGCCCGATTAACCGTGGCAAGACTGACCAAGGGGTATGTCACGCGCGTTTGAACGCTCCGTGGGCGAGGTGACGCAGCGGACGTGCTTGACGTTGACGTGAACGTCTGGTGTGACACCGCCCAAACCATACAACCGTTTCAGGAGACCCCCATGTCCGAGATCCGCTTTGACGGCCGCGTTGCCATCGTCACCGGTGCTGGTGGCGGCCTTGGCCGTTGCCATGCGCTCGAACTCGCCCGCCGCGGCGCCAAGGTTGTTGTCAACGATCTCGGTGGATCGCGTGATGGCTCAGGCGACGGCTCGGATGCGGCCAAGGCTGTGGTTGCCGAAATCGAAGCCTTCGGCGGCGAAGCCATCGCCAACGGCTCGTCGGTTTCGGATGTCGACGGCGTCAAGAAGATGATCGATGACACGATGGCCAAATGGGGCCGGATCGACATCCTCATCGCTAACGCCGGCATCCTGCGCGACCGCTCGTTCTCCAAGATGTCGGTTGACGATATCGACCTCGTACTCGCCGTCCACCTGCGCGGCAGCTTCCTTCCGATCCATGCTGCCTGGGACATCATGAAGGCCCAGAACTACGGCCGCATCGTCGTCACCACCTCGTCCACAGGCCTCTATGGCAACTTCGGCCAGGCCAACTACGGCGCCGCGAAACTGGGCGTGGTCGGCATCATGAACACGCTGAAGATCGAAGGCGCGAAAAACGACATCAAGATCAACGCTGTCTGCCCGATTGCGGCAACCCGCATGACCGAAGACATCATGTCCGAGCAGATGCTGACCGCGCTGAAGCCGGACTACGTGACCCCCGGTGTCATCAATCTCGTCAAGGAAGACGCCCCGACTGGCATGATCCTGTCGGCCGGCGCCGGCGCGTTCTCGATGGCCCGTATCGTTGAAACTGCCGGCGTGTTTGTCGGCGCGGGCGACGCGCTGACGGCCGAAGCGGTCGCTGCGAAGTGGGACCAGATCACCGACGTGAACACCACCCGCCCGGCGTTCAAATCCGGCGGCGAGCATGGCCAGAACATCTTCGCTTCGGTCGCTGCCGGCGCGAAGTAAGCCACAGGACTTGCCAAGATTCAGCGCGAGTCGCAGGCTCTCCTCAATTCAGGAGATACACCCATGCGACTCGCCCTTCTTGCCCTTTCCCTGACCCTCCTGACCGGTTGCGGCCACTTCAAGAAAGTGACCGAAGAGGCTCCTGCGGCTGAAGTGAGCCGTCCGGTCGCGTCGGTTGGCGAGATGTGCAGCGGCATCGCAGGTATCCAATGCGCGGAAGGCCTCGCCTGCATCTTCGAAGCGGGTGTTTGCAGCAGCATCGCCGACGCCTCCGGCACCTGCGTCAAAACCCCTACCATCTGCACACGCGAATACATGCCCGTCTGCGGATGTGACGGCGAGACTTACGGCAACAAATGCGAAGCCCTTGCGGCGGGCGCCAGCGTTGCCTATACCGGCGAGTGCCCGCCGACCGGCAGCTGAAAAAGCGTTTTAACTCAAGGCGGGGGCTGCGTTTCCTCGGATTTTTTCAGACCGGATGCATCCAGCTGGACCTATCGGTGCATCTCCCTTCCATATCCATTTGGAGGGGAAGAGACATGAAATCCAAGATCCTCATTGCCGCGAGCCTGGCTGTTCTCGGTGCATATGCCAGCGTAGCCGAGACCATCTCCGCTCCGCCGCTGATGACTTTGGATCACGGCGCGCTGACCGGTGAAGGCGCGGCGCTGCTCCGCGCCGAGTTTCCCGAAGCCCAATTCATCCTGATCGGCGAAGATCATGGATTTGCCGATGCGGCGGAACTCGCGCTGGCCATCGCCCGCGAAACACGCCCTCTTGGCGTCTCGCATCACGTGATCGAGACCGGACCGCTGACACGCGACGTGATCTCCGACCTGCTGGCCGAGGGTGGCCCGGAAGAACTGGCCGCGGTGTTAGCCGGCCGGCCAATCGCCATGCCTTTCGTCAACATGCTGGAGGACGCGAGGCTCGCAGACTATTTCGTCGACGAAGCCGGCGAAACCAGCGATCCGCTCTGGGGTGTCGACCAGGAATTCATCGGCGCGCCCCTGCTCCATCTGGAAACGCTCAAGTCGCTCGCAACGACTGAGGCGCAGACGGCGCTGGTGCAGAAGTGGCTCGAGGCGGAACAGGCCGCCATGACGAGCCGCAATCTCGACGCGCTGATGCTGACGTCTGCCAGCGCTGAGGATTTTGCCGGTTTGAACGCGGCCTTCCAGGGCAATACGGAGGGCTTGGAAATCATTTCGGCGCTGGCCGAGAGCGCTGACATCTACCGGCTCTATTTCGAAGGCGCGAATTACGCCAGCAATGCCTCACGCATCGACCTGATCCGCCGCCAGTTTCTCGAGGATTATAACGCCAGCGAAAACAAGGCGCCGAGAGCGCTGTTCAAGATGGGGCTGTATCACCTCGGCAACGCGACTACGCCGGTCAATGCCCTTGATCTCGGCTCTCTCACCGAAGGCCTTGCTGCTGCAAATGGACTTAGTGCCGTGCGCATAGCCGTCCTGCCGCTGGAAGGTCGCCAGACCGCAACAAATCCGTCTGCTGAAGAAATATTTCCGGTTGTGGACCAACGCTCTGACGAAGTGGCCGCCCTGCTTTCAGCCCTGAATATCAGCGAAACGGCGATCCCCCGCGAAGGATACGCGGTGATTGCGCTCAGTAACGCCCGCCGGCAGCTTGAGCAGGAGGGACTGGAGGCGCTGTCGGCCCAGAACCGGTTCGTCGTCCTCGGCTATGATTTCCTCATCACAACGCGCGGCGCCCGTCCGGCAACGCCGCTGGCGAACTGACACGAGAATCAATCCCCGCCGCCGTCACCTCCGATGTCGCCGTCCAGCGCGCCCGCTTCCGCCTTGACGGGTTTGCCATCGGCGCCCGGCCCCGTGTCATTCGCAGGTTTGCGGCCAGCATCAGATCCGATGTGGATCGTCGGCGGCACGGGGCCGCCATCGTCTGCGCCGCGCCGCCAGTCTCGCGGCGGACGTTTGGGCGCTTGCCGCAAAGCAAAAAATGCAATCACGCCGACTACGAGCAGGGCAAGGACGAGAAACTTCAGCATCTGGTCTCCGCCGCTCTGTCAGGTCAGGCTTGGGGCTTCCTGAGATACATAGAGTTCTTCGGCATCGCGAACAGGCGCTCGACCATCGGCGCGAAGAATTCGAGCGGCTCGCTCTCATACTCCGGATCAAAAGCCGACTGGTCATACAGATGGCAGAACTGGGCGCAGTATTCGAAATGCGGATTGTCGCGGAACTGGTCGCGCATGTTCCGGTCGAGGCCGAGATGGTGGAAGAAGTAATAGCCCTGGAACATGCCGTGATTGGCCACCATCCAGTGATTGGCTTCCGACACGAAGGGTTTCAGGATCGCGGCGGCGACGTCCGGGTGGTTGAAGCTGCCGAGCGTGTCACCGATGTCATGCAGCAGCGCGCAGACGACATACTCTTCGTCGCGGCCATCGCGGTGAGCCCGCGTAGCGGTCTGCAGCGAGTGCGTCAGCCGATCGACCGGGAAGCCGCCATAGTCACCGTCCAGCAGGCGAAGGTGGTCCAGCACGCGCTTGGCGAGGCCTTTGTTGAAGTGCTTGGAATGCTCGACGATGATGTCCCAGTCTTCCTTCGAGCCTTCCAGCATTTCCCGGAACTTGGCTTGCTCTTCGATCTTGTGGCCGTCTGCCATCTGGTTTCCTCCCGTTTGACCGCAGACTAACCCGGAATTGCGGCCCTGCAAAGCAAAGAGCCCCGGACGATTCCGCCCGGGGCTCCCTGCCCTGTCACCGCTCAGTCCCAGATGTTGCCGAGGCTCAACCGGGCGCGCCAGTCGGCGGCCGGAATAAGCCCCGGCGCGGCGGGCGCGTCATAGGCGCGGTCCTCGAGGCGGCGGTGCAGCCAACCCCAGGATTCGCCGGTGCGCACGCCCGCCGCCTGCACCGCCGTGACGATGGCCATGAGGGCCTCATCCGGCAGGTCCAGGTTATCCCGGCCGCGCGCCTCCGCGAGACGCCAGCCGGCGGGATCAAGGCGAAGCGCGACGGCCGCCGGGCCGCCCTCACCGCGCCAGACATAGACCGCCATGCGGCCCGCCGCGAGATCGGCGACGAAGTCCCGCAGGCAATTACGAAACTCCAGCGCCGTCTTGCTGAGCGCCTCCAGCTGGGCAACCGGCTGGAACGGCGCCGGAAGCACCGGCGCCGGGCGCCCCGGACCGAAATCCGGCGGCTGGATCACGTCGCGCGCCATCCCGAATAGTGCACCGGGAGAGGCGGCACGGCCCAGACGCTGCGCGATGCCGAGCCCGGCCGCCGCCCCGCGGATGCGGAGCGCGACGGCAAACGCAGCGGCAAGATCGGCCACGGCAGCTTCGTCCGTACCCAGAAGGGTCACGATCGAGGCTTGCCGGAGCGGCGGCGGAAGCGCCGCAATGATGCCGAGCGTTTCCGGACGTAGCGCCTTCATGTGGCGGATCAGGATGCAGGCCGCCGGCTCGCCGAACAGGTCGAGGAAACGGACATAATCTTCACTCCTCCACAGCACTTCGCCCACGCGGCCCAGCGCTTTCATCAGGCCGCCTGGCGGATCACGGTCGAAGAGTTCAGCCGCGAGGTCTGCGTCGCGGGCGCGTTCCACCATCCACTGGATGTGCGGCCCTGCGAGCGCGCGGCCTGCGAGAATGGCCGCCGCGTGTCGCCGCGCCGCCGGCAGTGCGAGGAAAACCTCGTGCGGCGCCGGCCAGATGCGGGCAATCGCCGCCGCATGGCTTCCGGCGAGGAAAGCCAGCAGGGGCGTAACAGCCGGCGCCGAACGAAAGTCCCCAGCCGCCGGCAGGGTCATGGGCGTGCCCATGATCCACCTCCTTTCAAACCGCAGACGCACGAACGAGGTGCGCGCGCGTACGGCGTTGAACTGTTTCAGTGCGAGGTCAGGCGCTTACCGGCAAAAGCCCGGGGACGCGTGACGCGCTCCCCGTAAAAGCAGGGAGCAGACATGTTTTGGATGTGACTGCTTCATGTGCGGCTCTTCAGGTGATCCGGACGCGGACGAGTTCCGGCTCGGAGGCGGGCGTATAATCCGGGCCGCGACAAGTTGTCAAGCGGTTACGATGCGCCGGGTCAATCCGGAGACGGCGCAGCACTTCACTGCAGGTCATCACGCAAGGATCAGTTCACGACCCGGGCGGATGCGCCAAACCGTGTACGGAAATCTTCAAGCGTCAGCACGTAGTCATCGGCGTCATGGAAAGCTTCGTCCGACATCGCAGGCTGTTCTCCGGCCTTGTACCAGGCGGCGTAGTCAGGCGTCTCGCGGCTGAGCTGATCATAGTGGGTCGAATAGGTTGCGACCCGGAGCACTGGCTCCGGCGCGCTGAAGTCAAACGTCATCAGGCGCATCCAGCCATCGCCGATACCGACCGGCCAGCTCGGCGAATTGACACCGGCATCCTTCGCTGTCTGTCCCCGGTCCTGATAGTCCGCGAGGACCTGCCAGACCTTGTTGCCCATCGCATTGTCGTCAACGCGCCAGGCTTGTCCGTGCTGGTGACCGCAGAGCACGAGGAAAATCTGGTCATGCTGGCGGATCAATTTTTCCCAGACCATTTCCGGCGTGTTGTGGATCGGATCGACCGCATTGCCATC
>Ga0163144_10017149_pt1 | contig 14767 bp, 12 predicted proteins | sample OliLak19BULKMAT1_FD_123175 | JGI IMG/M metagenome (GOLD analysis project Ga0163144, IMG submission 123175) | Freshwater microbial mat bacterial communities from Lake Vanda, McMurdo Dry Valleys, Antarctica - Oligotrophic Lake LV.19.BULKMAT1 | ecosystem: Environmental > Aquatic > Freshwater >... | reverse complement strand
TAGCTCTACTCCATATTTTGTAACGAGGTTGTTAAACTCTGTTTTTTCCTCTGCCGTTAGTTGATACACTGCTACCACTGTAGGAAGCACAGCGTTGATGTTTGTGGCATTGCTCGAAGCTAGAGCGGATGCGAAGGAGGCATACACATTTGTTGGTGCCCCTGCCATGACTCTCTGACCAACTGCCGAGGTCATTAAAGCGAAGGAGAAACTGCCCCACTTGGAGTAGTCCACTTGCTCGCATGCCCAGATGTTGTGCCCGTCTATGCGCCGTTGGTTGAAAAAATCTTTGTGGGCTGGGTCGTCCAGAATTATGGCAGGTAAAACAAAATCGTAGTCACCTAGAGGGGAGGGCGCGATAGCGTTACCGGGGGACGTTGTTCCCGTAAAAAACTCAACCTCATTTTGTGGTATAATTATTATTTTCATGTTTAATATCCGTTAATTGCTAATTGTGTTAAATAATACCCATTTAATGCAGCCGAAAATACTGCCGCATCGGCATCTGTAATGTCCGAGCCAATATGGAAAAATCTTACGCCTAGTGTGCTCAACAAAGCAACTGCCGGGATGTTCAACAATCTAAGGCCATTGCTTGAAACGTTCATCAGGTTAGAGTTGGCTGCTGAGACCGGAGTGGTATTTCCATTAACGTACACTACCTGCGTGGTAGGTCGGGCACAGGCTATATAATACCTGTCAGATGTCGCCGTATTACGCATGTCCCTGTGGTTGTCGATTTTGACGTGAAGCCGAGTAAGTGTCGCGCCGCCGTCGCCGGGTTGAGTCGCTGCCATGTAGAAATTTGGGGATGGAACCATGCCAAAAAGGAGCTGAGAGTTTGCTTCAAACATTGGATTTTTCTCCATATAGTGCCCGAAATGACAATTATTAGCAGCCCCAACAGCCCACGAACTAATGGTGTTAAATTGAGTATCTATGTACACGTCTGTCCGTGTGGGTGAAGCAATGTGCGAGTTGGCCACAAAGGTTGGGCTATTAACTAAAATAGAATCCCTTGTTCCGGGCGTCTTCCAGTTTATCAACGAAGCCTGCTGTGTGTGCGCAGCGTACATCCAGAGCGCGTCTAGTTTGTTCCAAACATTTATCAGCGATGGATTCAGCCCACCAATATTTTGGCCTTTCAAAAGACGGATAGTGTTGTCGATAATCGCTAGTCGTGTGGCGTCTGGCTTGACTGCCATGAGGTTGATTAGCTCTCCAGTGGCAACATCCATGTCGGTCCTCAGATTTACCGGGGGGGTCAGCCCGTAACGGAGTGCGTTAGGGCTGAGGGGGCCACCTTTCGGTGTTTCTTTGTAAAGGGTGTTAGCTATAGACATATTTATATTATTGCAAGGTTGCGTTAATTACTAATGTTGGTAGTGTGCCTGCGGCGGTGGCGGTGGATACGCCAGCGGCGTTGGCTGCACGGACTTGGAGGCGGTATTGGCCACCATAGCCGAGTTCGAGAGTGACCCGTTTAGCCATGGTCAAGGCGGCGTTAGGGTAATCAACTCTGATACAGTTGTATTCCGTGACTAACTGCCTGACTGGCATGGTCGATGGAACAATGGTTGTGGAGTTGTCAGTCGTTGCTGCCGTATCAGCTACCAGCCCCATGATATCCCTCCAATTTGTGCCGTCATCGGATACTTGAAGGTAAGCTATGATCGAACCCGCATTGTCCGGTGTGCCTGTCAGGAGAAAGTCGAGGTGAACTTTTGACTTGGTAACAACTGCAACCGCTGAACTTACAACATAGGTTCCAAGCAAAACTGTCGCAGCCCTAATTGTTGTGGGGCTCCCCGGCGTGAGGGAAATGGCAGGAGGAGCAGACTGAAAAAACGGAGCCACCCCCTGCACAGCATCGTCGAGAATATCATTAATTTTCTGTAGGGTTCTCGTTTGAGAATCTTGGGGCCTTGCGGCGTTATTTTCAGGGAAATATTCGGGCATAAAAGTTATCCTTGTATTTGGGGTTGTGGGGCATTCATTGCGCTAAGAAATCCTTCACCCTCAGGGGCGGATTCTTCAGCGGGGGATGGTGAGGCTTCTTCCGGTGACTCCTCTTCCTCAGTTGTTTCTGGTTTAATAGAGACTCCATTCACAGCCACAAGCTGGGCTTCTTTGTCCGACAAAAGTTTTAAAGTAACGGTAACATCAAATGGTTGATCTTTGGTTGCTCCCTCTGGGAGGGTAAACCCTTCTGGTAAATCAAATTTTGTTTCATCACTCATAAGTTTTTAAAAGGTGCTTTTTTAATAAAAGGCCGGGAGGAGAAAAGGCTTAAACCTCCCGGCCCACGAACACTATCTACCAACACCAACAAAGGGCTTAGTAGTAACAGCCAGTCAGTTCCAGATCATTTGGGCAGCGTCTGTGACGAATCACATAACCATACTCGGGATGAACGGGCTTGCTGGCCGTACTAAAGATTGCGCGGAAGAACCCAATGTTTTCATCAGGGTTACAAACGCGATCTGGAATATTCCTCCATTGGAAGTCCCCACGGAAGTTTTGAGCTTTGAAGCCCATACGACCCATGGAACCAAGTGGTTTAGGAATGAGGGTTGTCATCACAGCAGGATTGAAGATAACTGTATCTTCAAACGCAGCGGCTTTGTAAAGGGGATCAATTTCCCATTTGAAACCCTTGGTTGTTGCAGCACTCCGTTTATAGGGGTACCGACGAACCCATTTAGATCCGGCAGCGGCGAGGTCGTTAAAGTCGTGCCGGGCAGGATATGGATCAATCGCATGGAAGTAATTGCGATAAGGACGATCAATACCGAGTGGTCCGAGCAATTCAGAAGCGCGGGGGCTCCAACGGAAGTCCTGACGGACAGCCTCAGAGGACATAATCAGTTCATCATCGGTTTCTGAACCCATGATGGCCAAGAAGATCGGAGCTCCGTTAAAGCGTTGGTACGCAAAACGACCCGCACCTTCACGAATCTGATCCATATACAACTGGCGCAAGATTCCATTAGTCAAACGTGATGTGGGTACAGTTTCTGGGAAGGTAGTCGTACCTTCAGGAAGACCCGCAGCAGCGATGACTTTGTGGCCAGCAATACGAATATACTCGTCACGATGGCGTTCTTGCCAGACATATGCGGTATTATCCGTGAGAATGTCCATGATATTGGACAATTGCTCTTGGCGTTTCAGAGGGAACCGGAGATCGTTCAAACAGATGTCGGGAGATTCCAGAGCGACCTGTTGAAGATTATATTGACGGAGTGTCTGTCCAAAGCTCAGTTTAAGAGCATCAGGGGCGCAGGAACTATCTCCACCGTCCATGAGAGTGTTTGAACTAACATCAGTCCAAGATAGAGGTTGGGCTTCACCAGAACCATTAACGGAGTGGGGGAGCGAACGCTCGTACACCATGACGGAGACTTCATCTCCCATTTCATCCAGCCAAGCATCTTGGGGAGGAAGCTTCAGCCAGACTGAAGTATCTTGAGTTCTGCGGTGAATGTCTGGGCCAATACGTCCAGATTCAGTAATAAGTAATTGCTCTACGTTGTTGCAAGCCATAAAAATCCTATGAGTTATATTTTGTTTCTGTTCAGAAAAGAAGGTTTCTGATTACCTCTCTTGTCTGGCACCGACAAAAGATGTTTAATGCCCAGAAAATAAATTGACTACTCAGTTCGTTTCATTCTTTGTAGAACTTTTATGGTCGTTATCAAAGTATGGAGATTGTGGAAATATGTCAAGTGGTTTCTAAATAAGCAGGAGTAATATTTATTTGATGGGGCTTGACCACGACTCCTTGATCAAACTGGCCAACGTACCCAAGACGGGATTCAAAGAAGTTTTTTGCCAGACTCCGATTCCATTTATTACCCACGTTTACCCCGCGATTGGAAGGATTTTCCCAGAAACTGGGGTGTTTCTCGTGGTAAATCAGATCATCAAAACCCGCTTTACTACCACTTGCCGTATCCATGATGGTCCGAAATACCCAGTCCCAAGCTTCTCTTCCGAGGATAAAATCAGGGAGGCAACCCCCATGTTTAGCCCACCACGCTGGGGTCATGGCAAATAGGTCAGTCCCCATATAGTGTTTAGCCCCAGCTATTTCGGACGCTGTTTTTGGTTCATCTAGCTTAGAATAGAAGTCCCTCCGATATGAATAAGCACACCCCCCTGTCAATTTAATTCTAGCGGTTAGCCTCTTATACAGGTCGGCGGAGGGGGAGATGTCACTATTTGTAAAGCAAATAATGTCCTGATCGGGGTTTACCGCGAACCTCATCCCACAATTAATAATATCTCGCGCAAAGGGAGATGGTCGTTCATCCCCCATAATAGAACTGAGCCTGAGAGTATCATCTGGGATTTCGACTGAAATAATTGGGTCACCCATTAATTCGTGCCACCGGGAAGCGGCAAATAATTGTCTCCTCTCAGACTCGCGGTCTCCCTCCACTTGATAAAAATTTGTTACATGGACGAGGAGGGGCTTTGAAACTGTATTTTCTGCCCGGACATGGGAGTAATGTTCCTGTGTGGCTGCATAACAGGGAACCAGTTGCCTCCCTTGCGAGACCGTTGTGGATCCTTCCCAATGTCCGTATCCAGTCATGTGGGCGGAACTGTAAATAAATTTTGAATACTTCTCGGCTATCCGAAGCCAAATAAGCATATCATTCCCAACCATCATATTTGGGCGGGAAAAGAATTTGGAGTTACCCTCAAAAGATCCCGCACATTCAAGGAGAACGGACATAATATCTTTGGGCCGGAATAAACCAACCACTGGCGAAATCGAAAATGCCCCCCTCTTAAGGAGTATTTTGACAATCAAAGAGGTATCATTTGATCCCGGTCTCGTTGATGTAGGAAGTGAATAATGACCCTGCTCCAATCCGCTGTCGTGGGAAGTAACCCCATTCCACATCGCAAAACTACCATACCCATTTTCAAGGGCTGTAAGAATTTCTGGCATAAACTGTCGGAATGCTGGCTCAATCAAAGTATCATCATCGTGAAGCAGAATACACCACGGGGTTTTAGCCCACGCTACAGCTTGAATCCAAAGGTTATTACACCCATGATCGGTCTCACTTATCACCCATTTTAAGTCAACATTCTTACTCGCACAGTCATTTCTTACTGCTGAGTAAATATTTAAAGCTTCTTGGCTTTCTTCGGGGCAAAAAGTTGAGATTACAATATGCTTAATCTCTGGAATTTTGAGAACTGAATCCACACAGTTTTTAAGACGCTGACTCCTCTTAAAGTTTGTGATACAGACGGTGATCATTTTTTCTTCCCACGTTGTTTAGTCATTCTCTTTTTAAGTGAGGGTGGGAGATCACTCAATTCAAGCCCCTCCGTTAATGCACATACTTCATCATCCGACATCTCTGAGGTCGTTTGAGTGGGTGTATCAAAATCTGTACCTTTTTTGATACAGAGTTTGGCTCTGACTTCTGGTATTAATGACCCTGATTTATTGCGGTGAAATAACTTCACAGCAGGATCAAGATCAGACAAAGAAACCACAGGCTCCTCGGTCCGGCTGTTGCCCCAAATATTTTTAATCGTGGAAGCCTCTGCCGTATGCTTAATCATCTCAAATCCGCTGACTAAATCCCAAGGGGCTTTCTCGGCAAAGAGGGCTGAGGGAATAAACATCGGTGAATTCTGATGATATACGGCTACTCCTGATATAAAAGCCGTTCCGTCTTTACCATACATCAGATTACCTAAAAATGCATGTGTTTTAGGGGAGCACTTGGCAGCGTGTTCCGCGGCAATTGATGTTATCCAATCGGAGGCGAGTGGAACACAATCAGGTTCAAGCCAAAGATAATGCCCTTTCTCTAGATTGAACATGTGACGACACACACTCCTAAACATGGCGTTGGGGGCAATAGGCCACCCACGCTCGTCGATTGCCGTGACCTTAATAACCTCCGTGGTAGTGAAGGGAGAAGCCTCAATTAAAGGTTTTGGATCGACAGAGGGTGGGAGGCAAAGATAGAGGGGCGTGGTATCCACCCCCGTTGAATTTATTTCGGCAATAAACTTTAAAAGTCTAACTGCCATGGGCACATCATTGGGCCCTACTGGTAAGGTAATAATCACATAATCCTTTTTTAATACGTTAAGCGATAATAATCTTAGATGGATGGGCAGGCTCAATCACAGAAACTTCCTCCTTGGGGGTTTCCGGCAATGGAGTCTTGAAAATTTCCCCCAGCTTCACCAGCAAACTATCCATGGCCAGATCCGAGGTTTCCTCTGGATTTGCCACAAACTCCGCAGAAAATGCGTCGTTTACGACAATTTTCCCCCTATACGCATAGAGGGGTTTATTGTCAGAAGAGAGGATCGACGATGCTGATGTGTCCAGAATCTCTGGCTCTTTTGGGGTTGCAGTTACTAGCCCGATAGCGAGTTCTACTTTTTTAATCATAATTTTTTACCTTGTTCCTATGGCTGAAAGAAAGTCAACGTCATCATCGACAGCGGAAGCCCCATCGGCTGCGGGAGCTCTTCCTGATCCGGCATTGGGGGAAACCCCACGAAACTCTGCCAGTGATTTTTCAAGATCAGCGATCTGGCTGGCAGTGTCCTTCACATGATGCTCAAAAAGTGCAATCATGGGGGTGACCGCCATAGCCCGATAAGTTAGCATAGCCCGTTGATTATTGCTCAACGGATGCGTATCAAGTTGCTTTGCCTGAACTTTAATGCCGTCAATAAATGAATTCCACTCAGGAGAGGCCGCATCAGGTTGGAGGAAAGGATATTCCTTCAAAAACTCGGGCCATGTTTCTTCGTAAGCTTTATCCGCTTCCTTGGAGAAATTTATGTCCGTGTTGATTTTATTCTGGAGTTTTAGATCCTCAAGGGCCTTTAGTTCTTTGTCTGAGTTGGAAAGAATATCTTTCTTCTTGGCCGCAAGGGTAACTACTTTTTCAAACTCTGTTTTAATGTCCACTGCGTCGATAGATGAAATCCCGGCAATTGCCTCTTTAAACGCTTTGCGACGTTCGGCGGGGTCTTCGATCCCTGCAACTCGGTTGAGGTCGCTGGGGCTTAGTCCTGCTTCCGTGGCGAGGGTATTGAGATAACCCTGAGCTTCAGCCAAAGGTGTTTCCACTGTCTGTTTGAACTCGGGTGTAGCCTGAATATTCACTTTGGCTAATTCTTTAAGATATGATTCTCGTTCCTCAACAACCTTAGCATGGGTCTGTTTGAGAGATTCATATTCTTGATTGATGGCCTCGGGCGCGGCGGGGGTGGGCAGAGCCGTAAGTTTCTTTTTAATTTCATCATTCTCAGTCTGGAGTTGACGAATTTTCTCACGTTCCTTTTTTAACGCCGAAGTCATTGTCTGAAAAGCAGCCCGTTGTTCGGGGGTAGATTTCTTATTCAGATTTTCTTCAGCAACAATTTCCTCTTTAGTAAGTGCCGCGGGGTCCGCTTCGGCAGGTGGAGTTACTGTTTCCCCCCCTTTAACAATTTTGGAAGCAATATCTTTGGCTGCTTTAGAGATGGCACTATCGATTGGCTTTACCGTGTCATCATCGGCGGCGGTAGTGGCTGGAGGAGTAACTGGTGGGTTGGTAATAACATCCCCGTCCTTCTTAGCTTTTCTCAACGGTTTCACTGATGCATCATCAAGATTTGAATTTCCAAGAGCCGTCTCCAAAGAAGCTCCAAATGGAACCTCATCTGTCGAAACATCCTTGATTCGATTCATGGTATCAATAGAGCCACGTGAATCTTCTGCTTTGGCATTTGGAATTGGATCATGTGAATCACCCCCGGCATCTGATGAATCCGGGGCCAATAGGCGTTGTACTTTTTTGATAAACATAAACTAATCCTTTTTTGGTTTTGTGGTAATGTGGGAAAATGGTTCGGGCATTGTAGAATTATCTATTTTGTTCTCAGATGCAAGCGCAATAATGTTCCTGAGACACATATCGTATCCGTTTACTGTCCCGGACAAATATGTTTGCCACTCCGAAAAAGAAATATTCTCTGTCGGAGGAAGCGTAAGGGAGGTCACATTACATGCCCGGAGCAGATCAAGAAAAATGCTCCCTTCGGGTGTGGCGAGGGTTTCCCGTAGCCATTTTTGCATGTGGGTATCTTTAAACCAACGCTCGTGGAGAGTGTTCAATGGTACTGCATTCATGTTTTTGCCTTTATTTTGTTGATATTTTTGAAGCGGTGAGCGCATCTTTTGATGCCAAATCAGCCGCAGCCTGCTGTTGCTTAAGCTGCATTTCCAAAGCCGCGCTCTCTTGCTTTATCTTCATATCCAGTTGGTGCTTTTCCATCTCCATCTGAAGTTTTGCATGGGCCGTCGCCATTTCGGGGGATGGTTGCTGGGCCTGTTGAGCTTGTTGAGCCTGAGCTTGTTGAGCCTGAGCTTGTTGAGCCTGAGCTTGTTGCATCTTTTGTCCGAGGGACTCGGTAGCTTGCTTAAGCTTAGTGATGGCCTCTTTAAAACCACCCAGCAGCTTGGCCCGAGTTGGGTCATTGGCAATTTTCTGGAAATGTTCCGCAACATGGGGGAATAGTGTTTGCAAAAGAGCGAAGGCTTGTGCAGGGTCAGCCTGATTTTGATCGACTGCCTGAACAATCATCATTCCGAGAGGAAGGTGAACAGAGAGATGTATCACATCATTTTCAGAATCCTGAACAGATACGGGGGTTCCGGCCTTCATCGTAGCATTTTCGAGCTCGGCAATCTTGACATCAATCGGGGTTCTTTGAATACCCGTATTGGGCATATATCGATCCGCTAATTCATAACCCCCGCGAGCAGCAATACGATCCCTAAAATAATTTACCTGCCCGGCCTCATCGAGTCTATCTACAAAAGATCCAATCTCTTGGTAGATCAAATCACGCTGGGCGGCACTGCCGAGGCCAACAGATCGAGAAGCCTCCACTGAAACAACCTGCTCCACAGCTTCCCAAGGCACTTTATGCTCATCAAGGAAGTCTTTAAACACCTTCCATTGGACATATCCCGGCTCATCTTTACTCCAATTTTTTCGCTTTAATCTCGCAAACTGTTCTCGGATTAATTTTGTCCAAGAAGCATAAAAAATATTAAACCCGCCAGAGGTTATGGAGGCTTCTTTTTCAATTTGGGCTCGTACTTCTTGGGCAGTGCGGCCCCCCTGTCCATCCGGCGAAAGTTGCCGAGCACTAAATCCACCAATATTATTCTGGCGGGAACGGGTCAGATCTCCAAGAATGGGGAGAACCCTTTCAGCCAGATTTGGGTAATTGGTCTGTTGGACAGTTGCTCCACCCGGAATTAATGCCAGAGGCCCGGCGTATGTGACTGCCATTTGAGTAAGATCCGCTCCGGTTGTGGTCTGCAAAATAAGAGAAGTGCCCAGCATCGCCCCGTCATACATGGAACACCGGAGCCTATTAGAAACTTGAACGTGTGGAAATATTTTATACCCCTGTCCCCGAATGGAATAAGCAGCCCCATCATTACCAATTCCGTATGGAAAAAAGACAATGGCTTGATTAATGCGCGTAAATCTGCCCCGATTTATATACAAATACTCTCCTTTACCCCCTTCTTGGAGGACCATAGCGTGGGTATATGTTCCATCAAATTCCTTGACATAAATATGGGCTATGGGAATTTCAGAGGATTTTGCGTAGGAAACAGTTAAATCATTTGACTTAAGCTGCTTCTGTAATTCCTCCCACTCACCGGGTTTGGCATCTTGGCTACAGGCATTTGTAAGAGCATCAATAACAGCATTATAATTCCAACCAGCCTTGGTTGCTTTATCCATCTCCTTTACTTTACTCCACAAATCGTGGACAGATAAATTTTTCTTTACACAGATGACTTCATTATCCTCCTCATTACAAGAGGCCCCCTGATAAAGCTTAACACTCTTGAGTCCTTCGGCACACCAGAGCGGGTTTTGCCTGTCAGGGAACAGAGCAAATCCCATACCGTGGCGCACAAATTGATTGGTTAGCTTCTGATATTCATGAAAGAAACTCGGCCATGCTTTTAGAAATTTATCGTACGCCTGTGAAATAAGACCTGAGTATTCACCCCGCTGAACCGAATCCCCGTAGGCTGTTTGAAAGTCTGCGATGCGGGGCACACTTAAAACAAGATCATTGTAGGCGAGCATGGATGCCTCAAGATCAGCAAAGGCTTCCCCCCAGTTCAAATTGGCTTGATAACTCCGACCCATGGCGCGAAGTTCTGCCGGATCATAGGGCTGTTCGCCATCATACATGGCATCACATTTAGCTCTCTCCTCTCCAGAAGTATTATCCGCCATATCTAATTTATTAAAAAGGAGTTCCGCTGATGTGGCATCCCCCAACCGCGAGGGGGGTATCTCAACTTCACCCGTAGGTGATTTTACAATTGGTTTTAGGTCATCCATTTTGATTTATTCCTGAGTGTGGGGGTAGTGCTGTTTAGTGAGTGTTTACCATTACGGTCAAAAATATCAAGCTTTTTCTGAATATCTGTCAAGGGAGTTCTTTTCTTTCCTCCAATTAATCCGCCGGGAACCGCCCCCAGCCGCTGCCGAACCACATCCAAACTCAACAAAGCAGCGTCCGCAATATCAGGGCTCCTCCCCGTTCTGGCTTTCATATCGGGTTTGGGCTCAACTTGGATTTTATTTCCGGTGCCAAACATGTACCGCCGAGCGGTTAGCTCCTTGGCCAATGCGGGGATTACCCCACATAATTGAAATGCTCTCAGAAATTCGACCCCTGAATACCAAACTTCAGTGACTCGGCGAATATATTTATCGTAAGCCTTTACATCCGAAGTCATTGAAACGGGGGATTGGGAAGCAGATTCCTGAAAGCCAACACGGAGGATCATCGGACTCCAAAGTTCAGATAATACGTCACAAAATGGAGAACCCGCACCCGTGGAATCAACACCCGTGTATTTAGGGCTTACCCCTTTGGCATCGAGGAGTTCTTTAACTTGCTCGGCCATCTGGAAACTTCGGGACTTGGGTAAAGTCACATCTTCGATTAATTCAACAAACTCCTTAAATTGAAATACTTTCTCCCCATCCTTGGTTTTACCATACTCGGAAATATAAACAACAAATCGATCCCCTCCATTGGTAAACCCCGGATCAATTCCCGCGACCTGTACCGGATTAATTAATTCAACCCGCCGCTCGGCATTGAACTGAAGGAGATCAGACTCCGAATAAATAAGCTCTTCAGACCCCTGCGGGGCCGGGAAAGATCGGGTAAACCTCCAGAAAGAAATTGAGTTGGGGGTCTCATTTTTAATTGCTTCTTTAAGCATCTTGGATGTGTAAATATATGGCCAACAATCATCATTATCAAGGTTGGGGGATTTGGTTCCGTCAAGGTGAAGGCACACCCCCATCTTTGTCTCGTAGAGTTCGGTGTCAACATTGATTGATTTCCACCCATTTTTAGGAGTAATAAACTGACCAAATGGATCATAAAGGCTCTTGAAGTTTCCGAGGGCAATGAACTGGAAAATTGCATTAGAGTTCAGATTAAAACAAGCTTCAACGACTGAGGAAGAAATATCAGTCATTTCATCCCCGATTAGGAATACCCGAGACTGTTTTAACCCAATGAGTTTGGCGGTGGCTTGCTGCTCTTTTTCCGGTGACGAGGGGATCAGCGAAATGGAACTCTTATCAGATGACCCCGACTCTTCATCATCTAACCGGATGATCCCCTGTGAATCAACCAGCTTGCCCACAGACGCATTACCCACTGGAGACTTGGCCAGTTGGAGGTATCTTTCCCGAATGGAGCCCCAGATACGTTTGCGAGCTTCTTTCAGGGATGTGGATGTGACCAAAACAAGGGTATCTCGGGGAGCGGCCAGCCAATTAACCAAAGCCCAGACTGCAAAGAACTCGGTCTTACCCGAGGATTTTGGACCTGAAATCCCAAGATATTTATGCTCACAGGCAAGTTCGGCCATCCGCTCCGCCCACGGGTTAAACTCAAATCCCTTGGGGTTGGTTTTACGGTCAAAGGGCCACAGCATCTCACAAACATTCTTGAAATGCTGAAGCTTCCCGAGACCCTTATTCTTTTCATCTAACCCCTGACGGAACGCCCAGAGCTCAATACTGAGATCTGACCACTCATTTTCATCCCACTTGCGTCCGTATTTAATTTTCATTCACATCCTTCTTAATTGGTTTTTGGAGCCTGTGGAACTTTTTGGCTTTTACGTTCCCTCTCCCGTATATCAACTCTCCAGATAAGCCCTTTATTATTGGGACCACTGTGTTTGGATATTCTCGACCCCTCGATGTTAAACAGAGCCGACAGGCGTTTACCAAACGTATCTGGGGAACTTGTGTAGGGTCGGGAAATCTCGCGGAGGTCTGGATCATTCGTGAGGTATTTAATGAACTCTGTCGAGGTACATTCCCAATATTCTTTGTCGGGGAACACGAGAAGGAGATTCTCAGCCATCAGATCAACGAGCTCACTGAAAATGCTGGATGACCCCATGGATCGAGAATCCTCAAGTAATACAGGATGGTGAAAAGGATGAATGCCATACCTATTCTCAGCCACAATCTCTTCTGGTATCTTCCAATCAAGAAGCCACCGAGAAAAGAATGGCATCTCCTCCTTAATCATTTTTTCAAGCTTGTCATTATCTGGAAATTTGATCGTGTGATTGGCCACCTTGAATAACATAATTTTATCCAGCACTGAGATGTCTGTTTGCGGAATCTGACGAATGGATTCGGGATCATCATTGAGAGTAACAATGACGCGCCCCTTCCAATCCACAATGACAGAATCCCGGAATTTAGCATGATACTTGTGGCGGGTATTGGCCACAATCTTCTTGATCATTTCCGAGAATCTTTTGTGAGTCTGAGCGTTGGCACTGCTGGTGTTATCATCAACATTCCAAACTCCAACCTCCATAAGTTCTTTATTAAAGTTGGTTTCAGACAGAAGATATTCTCCCGCATCACTCCCACCCCCCATCAAACCTCCAACAATCACATTCCCGAGGAGCGTTTTACCCTTATTTACACCACCAGCAATAAAGAGAGCGTGTCCCTGACTGAGTTTCTTAGAATAGGCGGATTCATAAAACCGCTTGAGCCACGCGAGGAAGTAATCTCGGGAGGAAGCGGGTTCAAAAAAAGCGTCGAGGAATTCAGCCAACCAAGGAAAATTATCTCCCCAGCCAGTCAGAGTTATGTCAACGGGATTAATCACCTGACGACGAGCCGTGTTGAGAATTCTCATGGTATTGTACTCAATAATCCCATCATGCCCGTATATGATTGGAGCCGCACCATCGAGAGTTTTAGTTTCACGAATCATGTTCATACACATGTCAATTTCACTGGCAACTTCCCCATCGGCAGGGCGGCTTTTCAGACCATAAGTGCAGCGGAGAAAAGCAGCGGTATCCTCTTTTGTCTGGGGCCTCCACTCATTGCGAGTGTTCTTCCACCAGTAACTTTTCCCATCAAACCAAATGGAATGAACGGGAAGCCCGATGGTATTCTCTTTATACTCCCGAATGAAGTCTGCACCGAGCAATTCACCCCACCCAAAAAATACCTTGTGTTGCCCGAAAGCAACCATACCTGTCTTTGTAATGATTGCTGAAGTGGGATTAACTGAGGCGGGGTCCCAGAAACAATTACCTCGACCTCCATCGGAAAAGATTCCCCCCATCCACCGACCCGGATATTTGTCTTGAACTTTATCAAAAACCTTATCCAGTGGTACTTCCACATCCCCGTCACCTTTATAATTATATCTCCCGATGACGGTGAACATGATGGATTGGAGAAAAGCAGCGGACAGGGTGTCAGTGGAGTATTCTACGAAAGGGCCCGTGTAAGCAAAGAACTCATCAGCCTTCTCAATACATGGGTCGAGACCCCCAAATAGTTTAGGAATCCCCAGCGTCTTGGAGAGTTCCCTCATGAATTTTTTATGTATGTCTGGAATCAAGAGAAGGGCTTCTTCAAATTGCCAGAATACCCGAAGGTTCCCGGAAGTCGTCCGGTGGTAACCTGAAGGGCGAAGTCCGGTTTTACTTCTGGAATTAAGTCCTTTGACAATTTCTTCCTCATCAATGGCGGAATCATAATCAGCCACGATGCCCCACTGTTTAAAGGGTGGATTCTCTTTGTTGATGCGAAGGGAAGGAGTGACCCCTTCGTAAGCACTGATAAAAGCCCCTTCAAAATCGGGCTTGATAACTTCTTTTTGAAAGTCTTTTTTACTGGCAAAAGACATGGGGACGAGGGAGCTTATTTCCTCCCAAGTAACATTGAGCGAGCTAAGATTCTTGAGTGTGGCAAATTTCATATTATTTGACGTAGTGGGGTTTTAAGTGGGTTTCAACGGCCAGAGGGATTGTTGGCATCCAGTCAGGAGCCACACACATCAGTTTGGTCATTATCTCTGGATCAAAGTCCATCGGCACTTCCGCCACAATTTCGTCATGAGTGTGGAGAACAACGGGGTACCCAGCGGCCTCAACAGCGAGCAATCCATCGGTAAAAATCTGTCGGGCAACATGCTGAACCACATTTTCGGTCAGGAGGCCCCCATAAATGTTTTTGCGGGTCTTACCATTAATCTCATCGAGTCCGGTCCAATTACCATTGAAGGTAGCAACCTTGAAGTAGGCGATGCTACCTCCGCCCGGCAGGTGAATCTCCAGTGTATCTCCCTTGGAGGTCTTAACCAGATTGTCCAGCTTCTTCCACAT
>Ga0163144_10017147_pt1 | contig 14769 bp, 11 predicted proteins | sample OliLak19BULKMAT1_FD_123175 | JGI IMG/M metagenome (GOLD analysis project Ga0163144, IMG submission 123175) | Freshwater microbial mat bacterial communities from Lake Vanda, McMurdo Dry Valleys, Antarctica - Oligotrophic Lake LV.19.BULKMAT1 | ecosystem: Environmental > Aquatic > Freshwater >... | reverse complement strand
GTCGGCCGTTTCGACGCCGGACGACCTGCTGGTCTTCGAGCGCGTCGAACACGGTCCCGCGTACGGTCGGGTGCGGCAGGTGATCGAGGTGGACGTCGTGGACGGAAAGCGGACGAACCGGGTGGTCGCGGAGGGCGCGGCCGCGCGCGCGGCCCTCGAGGCGGGGATGGAGGCGGCGGCGACGCGACGCGAAGCCCGGCTCGACCTCCAGGAAGGCGAGATGGACCGCGTCAGCAAGCGGCAGAGCGAGCTCAACGACCGGCTGCGACGCTTCGTCCGCGACACCGACCCGGAGGACCCGTCGTTCGCCGGTCGCAAGCAGGACCTCGCCGCGCGCAAGGCCGTGCTCGACGCCGAGTTCGAGACGGTCGCGGTGAAGGTCCGTGGGATGGTCACCGAGGACAAGCGCCACCTCGTCCTCCTCGAGGACGGCGCGGGGGTCCCGTTCCCGAAGCCCGTGCCGATGTCGAAGATCCTGCGTATCGATGCCGTGAACGAGCTCTCGCTCCCGGGGCGGGTGGGCCTCGCCGTCGGGCGCTTCTGGCGGTTCGTGACGGAGAACCCGCGCGAGGCCAACACCGACGGCGGCATCTATCCCGCGATCTTCGGCACCGTCCTCATGACGCTGCTCATGACGATGTTCGTCGTGCCGTTCGGCGTGCTGGCCGCCCTGTACCTCCGCGAGTACGCCAAACAGGGCGTGATGATCTCTGCGGTCCGGATCGCGGTGAACAACCTCGCCGGCGTGCCCAGCATCGTGTTCGGGGTGTTCGGCCTCGGCTTCTTCTGCTACCTCGTCGGGGGGTGGATCGACCAGTCGTTCTTCCCGGAGAAGCTGCCGACCCCGACCTTCGGCGGCGGCGGCATCCTCTGGGCCTCGCTCACGCTCTCCCTGCTCACGGTACCGGTCGTGATCGTCGCCACCGAGGAGGCGCTCGCCGCGGTGCCGCGCGCGCTGCGCGAAGCGGCCATCGCGTGCGGGGCGTCGAAGTGGCAGACGATCCGCCGCGTGGTCCTGCCGCACGCGAGCCCCGGCATCCTGACGGGCATGATCCTCGCCATGGCGCGAGGCGCGGGCGAGGTGGCGCCGCTGATGCTCACGGGCGTCATCAAGCTGGCCGAGGACCTGCCGCTCGACGGCGAGGCCCCATTCCTCCACCCCGAGCGGCGCTTCATGCACCTCGGCTTCCACCTGTACGACACGGGCTTCCAGTCGCCCAACGTCGACGCGTCCACGCCGCTCGTCTACAGCACGACCCTCGTCCTGCTCGGGTTGGTGCTCCTCCTCAACCTGGGCGCGATCCTCATGCGCAACCGCCTGCGCAAGCGCATGCGCACCGGAGTCTTCTGATGCCGACCCACCTGACCCTTCCCTCGGCGCCGGAGATGACTCCGCCGCTGCCCCCCGGCGGCGCCCGGGCCGTCCTCGAGGTGGACCACTTCAACCTCTGGTACGGTCCCACGCACGCGTTGAAGGACGTCTCGATGTCGTTCGGCGAGCGCCAGGTGACCGCCCTCATCGGGCCCAGCGGGTGCGGCAAGTCGACGCTGCTGCGGTCGCTCAACCGGCTCAACGACCTCATCGACAACCTGCGCACCGAAGGCGACGTGCGGTTGCGAGGCGACAGCGTCTACCGCCGGGGGGTCGACGTGATCTCCCTGCGCAAGCGGATGTCCATGGTGTTCCAGCGGCAGAACCCCTTCCCGAAGTCGATCTACGAGAACGTGGTGTTCGGGCTGCGGGTGGACGGGGAGAAGCGCAAGGCGGTCCTCGACGAAGCGGTCGAGGGGAGCCTGCGGAGCGCGGCGATCTGGGACGAGGTGAAGGACCGTCTCCACAAGAGCGCGCTCGAGCTCTCGGGCGGGCAGCAGCAGCGGATCTGCATCGCGCGCGCCATCGCGACCCGGCCCGAGGTGCTCCTGATGGACGAGCCGTGCTCGGCGCTCGACCCCATCGCCACCTCCAAGGTCGAGGACCTGATCATCGACCTCAAGCGCGACTTCACCGTGGTCATCGTCACCCACAACATGCAGCAAGCCGGCCGCGTCGCCGACGTGACGGCCTTCATGTACCTGGGGCGGCTCATCGAGATGGGGGAGACGACGCAGATCTTCGAGCGCCCCCGGTTCTCGGAGACCGAGGCGTACATCACCGGCCGGTACGGCTAGAATCCGGGGGATGCGCGTGATCTTTACAAAGGCTTCACCCACCTCGGGCAAGACGGAGGCCATGAACATCCCGATGAATTCGCCCGGGCCGATCAAGGCGAGCCACAAGATCCTGGTCGTCGAGGACGAGCCGGATCTGCTCGACCTCGTCGTCTACAACCTCCGCAAGGAGGGGTTCAAGCCGGTTCGTGCGGAGACCGGGGCGAAGGCGCTCGAGTTGGCCCGCGACGAGCGGCCCGATCTCATCCTCCTCGACCTGATGATGCCGGGCCTCGACGGCCTGGAGGTCTGCCGCCGGCTGCGGGCCGACGACGCGACCGCCGACATCCCGATCGTGATGGTCACGGCTCGGGCCGAGGAGAGCGACGCGGTCGTCGGCCTTTCGGTGGGGGCCGACGACTACGTCAAGAAGCCCTTCGGCATGAAGGAGCTCCTGGCGCGCGTCCGCGCGGTGCTGCGTCGCACGTCGGCGGCCGCCGACCCGGCCGGCAAGGTGCTGCGCGTGGACGACCTCGAGGTGGACCCGGCGCGGCACGAGGTGCGCCTGCGCGGGCAGCCGGTCGCGGTCACGCCGACCGAGCTCCGGCTGCTCCACCACCTGGTCCGCAACCGCGGCCGGGTGTTCACGCGCGCCCAACTGCTCGACAAGGCCGTGGGCCCGGACGTGGTCGTGATCGACCGCAACATCGACGTGCATGTCGCGACGCTCCGCAAGAAACTCGAAGACTACGGCGACCGGATCGCGACGATCCGTGGCGTCGGGTACAAGTTCGCCGAGCGGTAGCCCCGGAGGCCGAGACGTCGATGCGGACTTCCTGGTCGTTCCGTGCGGGGCTCGTGGGCGGCATCCTGGTCGCCCTGGGCCTCGGCGCGTACTGGGTCCTCCGCGTCCCGGAGATCCGCGACGCGGCGATCGCCCAGCTCGACCGCGATCTCGAGCGATCGGCGCACGCGCTCGCCGCAGGCATCGTGCCGACCGAACTCCACTCGTCGGCGCTCGACGCCCGCGTGAAGGCGGCCTCGAAGGGGGCGCACCTCCGTTTCACCGTCGTCGCGGACGACGGGCGCGTCGTGGCCGAGTCCGACGTGGGCGACCTCGCGACCATCGAGAACCACGCGACGCGGGGCGAGATTGCGGAGGCGCGGCGCGTCGGCGTCGCCGTCTCGCGGCGCACGTCCGGCACCGTCAACCGGGAGCTCCGCTACGCCGCGGTCCGCATCCCCGGGACGCAGGCCGTGGCGCGGGCGGCCCTCGACGCGTCCGAGGTCGACGCCTTCGTCCAGGAGGAGTCGCGCTTCCGATGGGGGCCGGCGGCGATCGCGACCCTCGCCGCGGCGATCCTCGCGGCCCTGCTCCTCGCGCCGACGGCGGCCGGCGTCCGCGGCGTGGCCGGCGCGCTGAACGCGCTCCAGTCCGGGGACCTCGCCATGCGCGTCCCCGTGCGCGGCCCGGACTTCCTCCGGGGGCTCTCGACGTCGTTCAACTCCATGGCGGACCGCCTGCAGGGCGACGTCGAACGCGAGCGGACCGAGCGCGCCCGGCTCCAGGCCGTGCTCGACGATATGAACGAGGGCGTGGCGTCCATCGACCCCGAGGAGCGGATCGTGTTCCTCAACCGGGTGGGGCGCGAGTTGTTCGGGGTCCCGCGCGGCGAGTCCGTGGAGGGGAAGCCGATCCACCACCTGGTGCGCGCTCCCGTGGTGCTCGTGACGATCCGCGCGGCGCTCCAGGGCGCCGAGCCGCCCGAGGAGGACGTCGTGTGGGACGGCGCGCCGAAGCGGCTCCTGCGGGTCCGCGCGGCGCCGGTGGAACGCGGCGCCCGCGGGGCCATCCTCCTCGTCGGCGACGTGTCCACGCTCCGGCGCCTCGAGCGGATGCGGACCGACTTCGTCGCGAACGTCAGCCACGAGCTCCGCACGCCGCTCGCGGCCATCGCGGGCGCGGCCGAGACGCTGTCCGCGGGCGCGCTCCACGACCCCCAGGCCGGGCCCAAGTTCCTCGAGACGATCACGAGACACGCCGACCGGCTGAAGGCGCTCGTCGACGACCTGCTGACGCTCTCACGGCTCGAGTCGAGCCCCGAGTCCATCGACCGGGTGCCAGTCGATTTCGCCCTCGTCGCCCGTCAGTCGTGTGACGCGGTGGCGGCGCGCGCCCGCGATGCCGGGCTGGCCCTCGACGTCCACGCCGACGGGCCCGTCCGCGTGCTCGGCGACCCCGAGGCCCTGCGCCGGCTCGTCGACAACCTCGTGGTGAACGCGGTCACCTACACGCCGTCGGGCGGTTGGGTGCGCGTGGCCGTCGTGACGGCGGGCGCCCACGCGGTCCTCACGGTGGCCGACAGCGGCATCGGCATCCCCCCCGAGCACCTCGAGCGGGTCTTCGAGCGGTTCTTCCGCGTCGACAAGGCGCGCTCGCGGGCCAAGGGCGGCACCGGGCTCGGCCTCGCGATCGTCAAGCACGCGGTCAACCTCCACGGCGGCCAGATCGCGATCGAGAGCCGCCCGGGCGCCGGCAGCACGTTCACCGTCTCCGTCCCCCTGAGCCGGGACGGCGACCACCCGTCCGACGTCCCGTGAGGCTCGCACCATGAGTTTCCTGTTCCTCGACCCGCCCCCCCCGATCGTCCTCGCCACCTCCCCGGAGCCCTGTCGCATGACCCGCCACTTCCTGCGTGCCCTCGAGGACCTCTCGAAGGACGTCCTCGCCATGGGCGGTTCCGTCGAGGCCACCGTCGCCCGGGCCGTCCACTCGTTCCTCGAGCGCGATGTGCGCGCCGCCCAGGTCGTCGTGGAGGGTGACCGCGACGTCAACCTCCACGAGCTCCGCATCGACGAGGAGTGCCTGAAGATGCTGGCGCTCTACCAGCCGACGGCGCGCGACCTCCGGTTCATCACCGCGACGATGAAGATCATCAACGACCTCGAGCGCGTGGGGGACCTCTCGGTCAACATCGCCGAGCGCGCGCTCGTGCTCGCGGCGCTGCCGCCGCACGAGATCCCGGAGGCGTTCGTCGAGATGGCGGACCGCGCGCGCGCGATGCTGACGGCGTCCCTCGACGCGCTCGTCCGCCACGACGCCGTGAAGGCCCGCGAGGTCCTGAAGATGGACTCGGCGGTCGATCGGCTGCTGAAGTCGATCTTCGACGAGCTCGAGGCCGAGATGACCGAGCACGGCGACCGCGTCCGTGCGGACATGCAGATCCTGTCGGCCGCCAAGAACGTCGAGCGCATCGCGGACCACGCCAGCAACGTCGCCGAGGACGTCGTCTACCTGGTCGAGGGCAACATCATCCGCCACCGGAACTGACGGACGTCCCCGGGACCGCCAAGAGCGCGCGGGGCGGGGTTGGGGGGCAGACCCAGGCTCGCGGTCCTTCGCGGGAGGGGGCGGCCGGGGCGGGGCCCTGGGTCCGCCCGACAGATCCGCCGGGCCCCAGATCCGCCGGGCCCCAGATCCGCCGGGCCCCAGATCCGCCGGGTGAAGGTGCATCGGTGCCCCCGCGCCGCGAGGCCGGCCGGGGACGCGAGGCCCGGCGCCCACCCGAGGGCGCGCAGGTCACTTCCAGCCGAGCGTGTCGAAGCCCCACCAGACGGCGGCGGCGACCAGCGCGGCGGCGGGGATCGTGAGGATCCACGCCCAGACGACGCGCGATGCGACGCCCCACTTGACCGCGTTGAGGCCCCGTGTGCTGCCCACCCCGACGATCGCGCCCGTGATCGTGTGCGTCGTCGAGACTGGGATGCCGAGCAGGGTCGCTCCGTAGAGGCAGATCGCGCCGCCGGACTCCGCGGCGAAGCCGTGGACCGGTTGCAGCTTGCAGATCTTCTGGCCCATCGTCTTCACGATGCGCCAGCCGCCCATCAACGTGCCGAGGCCCATGGCCGCGTGACACGACAACACGACCCACATCGGGATGTGCGACGCGTGCGACGGGTCGTAGCCGACGGCGGACTGCAGGGACACCGAGGACGCGGCGAAGACCGCGAGGATGATGCCCATCGTCTTCTGGGCGTCGTTGCCGCCGTGCCCGAGGCTGTAGGCGGCCGCCGAGACCAGTTGCAACCGTCGGAACACCCGGCTCACCCGCGCCGGCGCCCACCGGCGGACGGTCCAGTACGTCGCGACCATGATGATCACGCCGATCAACATGCCGAGCAGCGGCGCGATCAGGATGAAGGCGCTGATCTTCACGATTCCCGAGACCTTCAGCGCCTCGAGGCCGCCGCGGGCCATGGCGGCGCCCGCGAAGCCGCCCACGAGCGCGTGCGACGACGACGACGGGATTCCGCCCCACCACGTGACGACGTTCCAGACGATCGCGCCGACCAACCCGGCGGCGACGACCGGGATCGTCGCGGCCTCCGCGTGCACCACGCCCTTGCCGATGGTCGCCGCCACCGCGTTGTGGAAGACGAGGAACGCGATGAAGTTGAAGAACGCCGCCCAGATCACCGCCATCTGCGGGGTCAGCACCCGCGTGGACACGACCGAGGCGATGGAGTTCGCCGCGTCGTGCAGGCCGTTGATGAAGTCGAACCCGAGCGCCAGGAGCACGATCAGGGCGACGACGAGGGGCTCAGACATTCTTGAGGACGATCCCCTCGATCGCGTTCGCCACGTCCTCGCAGCGGTCCGTGGCCGACTCGAGCTCCTCGATGATGTTCTTCCACTTCATGACGAACAGCGGGTCGTGTGTGCCGTCGAACAGCTTGGCGAGGGCGTGCTGCTCGATGCGGTCGCCCTCGTTCTCCTGGGTGTGAACGTCCCGGCACCGCTGCCGGACGAAGTCCGCGTTCTTCATGTTGCGCATGGCGGGCATCATCTCGACGATGATCCCCGTGGCGTGCTGGAGGCACTCCGCCAGCTGCTTCGCCTCGTCGATGGGCCCCTCGACGTTGTAGAGGATCAGGCGGTTCACCGCGGTGTCGATGAGGTCGATGATGTCGTCGAGGCGGCAGCCGAGCTCGTGGATGTCCTCGCGGTCGAGCGGCGTGATGAACGTCGTGTTCAGGCGCTCGATGATCTCGTGCGTGATCTCGTCGCCGGCGTGCTCGATGTCCTTGATACGCTTGGCCCGGGCCGGGAGGTCGTCCCAGTGGGCGAGGAGCTCGACGAGCTCCTTGGCGCCCTCGTGGGCGTTGACGGCGGACTTCTCGAAGAGGTCGAAGAAGACCATCTCTTTCGGGATGAAGCGGAACATGAAGTGAAGATAAAACTGCCGACAAGATTCAGCCAAGAAGCGTCTCCACGCGGGCGCCCCCTTTACCGGAGCGGCCCGGTCCTCCACAATGCGGGGATGGTGCCGGACGCCACCGCCGACCGGGTTCTCCGTGGCTCGCTGGAGGACGGCGACGCTCGTCCCCTCGTCGGCGCCCGCGTCCGCTGCGACGGCGGGACCGACGAGGCGACGTCGGGCCCCGACGGCAGTTTCGGCCTGCTCACCGTCGCCGGGCGCGCCGCGCAGGTCCTGCGCGTCACGGATCGGGGGCGTGAGGCCCGCATCGTCGTCTCGTCCGACGCCCCGGAGGGCGTTCGCGTCGTGGTCGTCCCCGCCGACGCGGTTCCGCTCCGCGTCCTGACCCCGGCGAACGCGCCGGTCCCGACGCGGTTCGGCTGGCAGGCGCTCCGCCACGCGAAGGACGGCCTCGTCGCCGGCCCCCTCGGCGACGGGCCCGCGTCGAGGTTCGCCGCCCGCGGACTCGCGCCGGGCACGTACGCCCTGGTCGTCTGGGCGGGGCCGTTCCTGCCCACGGTCGTCGACCCGGTCGTCCTCGACGGCACCACGTCGCCGGGCCTCGTGACGGTCGAACTCATGCGACGCGGCGCTTCCGTGGCGGGGCGCGTGTTCACGGCCACACACGCGCCGCGCGCCGGCGTCCGGCTCGCGCTGCGACCGGCCGACGCGACGCTGGTGCTGCCCGATGCTCGCACGCACGCCGTCACCGACGCCGGCGGGCGCTGGCGCGTCGAGGGGCTCCCGCCCGGGCGGTACACGGTGGTCGTTGACGTCGGCCTCGGCCCGCCGTCGGAGCACGCGCTGAACCTCCTCGACCGCGAGGAGCGGGCGTTCGACCTCGTGCCCTGACGTGCCCTGACGTGCCCGGCTGCCGGGACGCGAGGCCCGTCCGGTCCCGTCACTTCGTGGGCGGGGCCTTGCGTCGTGCGGCCAGTTGGGCGCGCAGGGCCGTGACCCGGGCGCGCTCGGCCTCGCTGGGGGCGCGTTCGAGCGCGGCGACGAGGTCTGTCTCGGCATCGTCGAAGCGGGACATCGCCACGAGGACGCCCGCGCGCGTGATCCGCGGCGTGGCCAGCGTCGGCGCGAGGGTGCAGACGACATCGACGTCGGCGAGCGCCGCGTCGAACCGCAGCAACGAGTAGTGGGCCAGGCCTCGCGTGTTGTAGGCCGGGTAGTAGTCCTTGCGCCGGGTGATCGCGGCGGTGGCATCGGCGACGGCGCCGTCGTAGTCGCCGCGCCACCGGCGAAGTTCGGCACGTCCGGCCCAGGCGCGGGGGTCGTCGGGGGCGATCCGCACCGCGGCGTCGTATGCCCCGACGGCGTCGTCGAACCGTCCCTTGTTGCCGGTCCGCAGCGCGAGGCCGAGCAGCGCGCCCCCGAGTCCGAGGCGGGCCTCCGCGTCGAGCGGGCTCATGCCGAGCGCGCGCTGGAAGGCCTCCACGGCCCCCGCGTACTCGCCGCGCTCGGCCGCGGTTTCGCCGCCGCGGCGCACCGTCGCCTCGGCGGGCCGCTCGCCGTACGTCCGCAGCAGCCGGTCGGCCTGCTCCTTCGCCTCCGTGGCGTCGCGGGTCGTCTTGGCCAGCGCGTGCACCTGGCGCCAGGCAAGGAACGCCCGCAGCGGGTCCTCGGCCTTCTCGGCCGCGCGGGCGAGCGCACGCCGGGCCTCGAGGGAGCCCGGATCGGCCGCGACGGCCTCCTCGAGCGCGGCGACCGCCTCGGCAACCTTGCCCGCGTCGAGCTGCGCCTTCGCGGCCTTCACGCGCTCGAGCGTGGTCTCGCGGACGACGCGCGTCGCCAGCCGCTCCACGTCCGCGTCGGCCTCCGCGCGGCGCGCGTCGCCGGCGGGGGCCTCCGCCAGGAAGGCGCGCCAGGCCTCGAGCAACTCGTCGTCCGGTCGCCCGGCCGCCACCGCGCTGCGGGCGACGCCGTGCAGCACGTCGGGGCTCGCGTCGCCGAGCGCGCGGGCGCGGCGCCACGAGGCGAGCGCCTCCTCCGGCTTGCGCTCCTCCGTCCACCAGGCCGCCAGGCGGCGGTGGGGGAGCGGGAGGAACGGCGCGAGCACGGCCGCGCGCCCGTACCCCGCGCGTGCGCCCTCACGGTTGCGCACGAGGGTCGCGTCGGCCGCCGCGACTTCGCGGGTCGCGACGCCCTGGAGGTGCGCGCGGACGGCAGCGAGCTCCGCGGGAAGCGTCGGCGACGCGGCGCCGAGGCCCGCGGCCCGCGTCGCCGCGGCCTCCGCCTCGGCGAGGCGACCGGTGGCGCCGAGGAGCGTCGCCACGCCGAGCGTCAGACCGGCGTCCGCCTCGCGCCCGCCCGACGTTGCGAGTGCGGCGATCGTCTCGGGATCGAGCGCCGCGAGTCGGACGGCCCCGGCGGCGCCGCCGCGCGAGTAGCCGAATCGGTCGCCGACGGCGTCGGTGGGGGTCACGGCGAACGCCTTCGCCCCGTGCTCGCGCAGCGTCACCTGTGCGGTCTTCCCGACGCGGGCGCGCCACTCGGCCGCCGCGGCCTCGTAGACGCGCAGGAGGCGATCCACGGCCTCGCGTGCCGCGCCCAAGCGGTCGGGGTAGACGTCGCCGAGCGTGCCCCGCGCCGCCGCCTCGAGGCCGCGCCGGGCGCGCTCGACGTCGCCTGCGCCCGCTACGACGAGCGCGTCGGCGACCACGCGGTCGAGCTCGGGCGCGAGTTCCTTGCGCCGCGCCGCGAGCCCCGCCGCGCGGGCCGACGCGTCGGCCATCCGCTGCGTCGCGCGGGCGGTGAGTTCGCGGTCGCCCAGGGCCCGGACCCGCTCGAGCGCCGCGACGGCCGCGTCCTTCTTGCGCGGGTCGCTCGCGGCGTCGAGCGTCGAGCGCAGCGACGCGTAGATCGTCTCGGCGCGCGCCTTCACCGACGTGCGGAGCGCGTCGAGTCGGACGACGGCGCGCGTGAACGCGAGGTTCCGCGGGAACCCGTCCATCGCGGCGTGCGCCGCGCCGATCTCGTCGCCCGCGAGCAGGCGCTCGACGTCGGCCGCGATGGCCGCGACGCGGCGTTCGGCGTCGTCCTCGACCTCGCGCTGGAAGCGCTCGCGTTCCGCGCCCGCGCGGCTGCCGGCCTCCGACCCGGCGTACCGCGCCTCCACGGCCCGGAATCGGTCGAGGATGGCCTGTGGCTCGGTCGCGCGGCGCTCGCGGAGGAACGCGAGCGCCGCGTCGAGCGCCACGAGGCCGTCGTCGCGCACCGTGCTGTCGTCGGGGGTCGGTCGGATCGGGGACGTGCCCGAGGTCGCGGCCTCCCGCGAGGCCAACCCGGTCGGCCCGGTCGTCGCCGGCGGGGGGGCGTCGGCGCCCGGCGTCCGCGCGACGGCGAAGACGACCGCGGCCGCGACGCCGAGACCCGCGACGGCGAGCACCCACGGGGGAACGCTCGGCGCGACCGCGGCCGGCGTCGGCGCGGGTCGGGGCGGGAACGTCGCCGGGAACGCGGGGGCGCGCGCGCCGACCGGCGTCTCGAGGCCGAGCGGCGTCCGCGTCCCGTCCGGCGCCGCGCGGTGCAGCGGCGACGTCGCCACCGGACTGCTCGCTGGCCGCAGCGCCTCGAAGCGGCCGCTCGCGAGGTCGGCGAGGAGCCCGCGCACGGCCGGGTCGGTCACCTGCTCGGGGCCCACGAGGCGCGCGAGGAAGTTTGCTGCGCTGCGCGCGAAGTCGCGCGGGTCGAACGCGCCGGACCGGCTGGCGAGCAGGACCTCGATCGCGACGAGCGATGCGCGCCCCTCGCGATCGACGAGCACCAGCGCCGGGTCCGGGAACGCCGCGCCGCGCCCGAGCGCCTCCAACTGCCAGAGGGCCTCGCCGATGCGGCGTAGGCACGCCACGGCTTCGAGCGGCGACAGGTGGCCCCGCGTGGCGAGGCGCTCGTCGAGCCGCAGGCCGTCGGGCACCGGGTAGATCGCCGCGTACGCGCCGTCGGCGCCCGCCGCCTCGGTCACGGGGATCCAGCCGGGGCCGGTCAGGCGCCGTCCGTCCTCCATCGCCCGGACGAAGGCATCGACCTCGGTCGGCGCGCCGCCCCGGGCGCGCATGTATGCCTGCACGAGGAACGTCTCGCCGTCGATCGGGCGTCGTCCGAGGAACACGGGCGCGTCGGGCGTCCCGCCCGCGGCCCGGACCACTTCGAGCCCCGCGATCCTTGACGGGATCTCTTCGCCGCGGGCAGCCTCCTCGACGAGATCGGCCGGGAGCTTGCCTGCGTTCCCGAGGACCTCGAGCAGCGGCGCGTCGAGGCCGAAGCGGCGATAGGACTCGCGCCGGGCTTCCGCCTCCGCGACGTCCGTGGGGGTGACGAGGCCTCGTTCGAGGGCCTCCTTCAGCACGCGTTCGCGGACGGCCGTGGCCACGGACACACCTCAAGGGACGCGAGGCCCGGAAACTACCAGCAACCTGAAACAGAACGGCGGGCCCGCCCCGAGGGACGAGCCCGCCGTCGTTCGACCGACCGGAGCGCGGGGGCCTCCGGGGACCGCGTTAGGCGAAGAGCGACTGCAGCTGCTCGAGCAGCTTCAGGAGCTCCTCGAGGTTGCCGCCGAACTCGGGGAACTTGGTCGGCTCCCAGAAGCCCGGGTCCCAGAACCCCGAGTCATCGAATCCGGGCAGCGGCGGCATCTCGCCGTCCTCACCCGGGAACGGGGGCATCTCCCCGCCCGGCGGCAGCGGCGGCAGCCCGCCGCCCGGCGGAAGGGGCGGGAGCGGGGGCATCCCGCCGCCGCCCTCGGGGTCCTGGCCGTCCTCGCCGCAGGGCGGGAGCGGGGGAAGCGGGGGGAGCGGGGGCAGGGGCGGCAAGCCGCCGTTCTTGCCGGCGCCGCCACCGTTCTTGGCCGCCGGCGGGGGCGGCGGCGGCCCGCCGTTCCCGGCGCCCGGGGGCGGCGGGGGCAGGGGCGGGAGGCCCGGGAGGGGAGGCAGGGGCGGGAGCGCGCCCGCACCTCCGCCCGCCGGGGGCCATCCGCCGCCGCCCGCCGGAGGCAGCGGGAGGATGATGATCAGGAAGCCGCCCCCGCCGAAGCCGGGAAGCCCCGGCAGGGCGAAGCCGGGCAGGCCGGGCAGGCCGCCCGCGCCGCCGCCACCCGCCGCGCCGCCACCCGCCGCGCCGCCACCGAATCCGGGCAGGCCCGCGAACGGGTTGGCTCCCGCCGGCGGAGCCCCGGCCGCACCACCGCCTGCACCACCGCCTGCGCCACCACCGCCGGGGCCGGCGAGGGCCGTCCCCGCGAGCGCGAGGGCCGCCACCGTTGCCAAGGCCATTGCCGAGGCCGTTGCCGTCAGGATCTTCCGCATCGGGGAGACCTCCTCAAACGTTGTGGGTCGCAACCTGCAAGTCTACGCCGCGCCCGACCGTCGGACCAGAGGTTCGATGTGGTGGCGAGACCGACCCGCTCCGCCACCGCACCGAACGCTTCGTAAGCCCACCCTCGACGAAACGGAATGCACGTTGCCATCCGAGGGGTGACTTCGCGGGTTCTGGGAGGGGAAGAGCAAACGGGAGCCCAGACGAACTGGACCTGAGGCTCCCCAAGGGACCCGCGTTCCGCTCGACGGGGGGGGCCCACACGATCGGGCGCCCGTCGCCGACGGTTCCGCGCGGGACAGGTCCGGGGCCGCGGGCGCCGCTTGGTTCGGGGCCCCCCTCGCCGGAGGGCTGCGGCGCGCCCCACGACTTCCCCGGCTCCGACTTCCCCCGCGCCCCGAGGGCTCCTTGTTCACCCCCACGGTGCATGGGGGCCGCAAGCCCCTCAAGTCCAATGGCCCAGGTGGGCCCAAAAAAAAGGAGCCCAAAAAAAAGGAGCCCAAAAAAAAGGAGCCCAAAAAAAAGGAGCGAGGGCGAGCCTTGGGGCCCGCCCTCGCAGGGACGACGCGACGTCAGGGACGTCGGGCGTGATCTAGCCGCACTTGCCCTTGCCACACGCCATCTGCGGCGGGGCGGCCGGCCTCGGGGCGGCCGGCGCCGTGTACGTCGGCTGGGTCGGCTGGGTGTACGTCGGCTGCGAGTACGAGTTCGCGGGGGCCTTCGTCTGGGCGGGCGCCGGACGATAGGTGGCCTCGTTCGAGGAACAGCCGGTCAAGGCGCTGACGGCGCCGACCGTGCCGAGGACCGCGACAACGAGGTCCTTGCGGATGCGAGAGAACAGGTGAGCCATGGGGAGATTCTCCGGGGACCGCGACAAGATAGCCGTCTGCGAGGGCGAAAGGAAAACAAGAAGGGCGGATCCGACTTGCGTCGGCTCCGCCCTTCCGAAGAAAGAAACTGCTAGGCGCGTTCGCTTAGCCGCACTTGCCCGCGCCGCAGGCCTTCGCGCCGCCGCCCGGAACCGCCGGAGCCGGCATCGCCGGAGCCGGGACGGTCATCATCGTCGAGCCCTTCGAGCAGCCGCTGGCGCACGGCGAGCTCGTCGCCTGACCGGCGCAGCAGGGCTTCTTGTAGACCGCCGGACCCGTCGCGCAGTTGTTGCGCGGCGCGCACGGGCTGCAGGGGTTGCACGAGTTGCAGGCCGTCAGGCCGACCATCGCGAACGCCGCGACCACCGTGCCGACCACACCACGAATGAGAGACTTCGACATCGTCCTAGAACCTCCTGGAAGTTGTTCCCGGCCCTCCCAGGGGCGCCGGGGTCTGAATCGTGCCCGTACGGGGGCAAGGTCGAGCATAGCCACTTCCCCCGGCAAGGCAAGTGTCCCGCGCCCGTAGGGGCCGTTCGGTGGTTGATCTGGCCGGTCGTCCTCATGCCGTGCCGACGGCGTCCGGTCGCCGGGGCCCCCCCGGTTCGCGGCGACGGACCCCGCCCGGTCCCCCGGTGGCGTACCCTCCCGCCCGTGTCGTCCGCCGTCCCCAACGCCAACCTCGCCTGCCTCCTCGCCGACGCGGCGCTCGCCGCGCCCGCGCGCCTCGGATTCGCGCACGGCGCGACGCGCTGGACCTACGCCGCCGCCGCCGGCCGGGCCTCGCGTTGCGCCGCCGCGTTGGCTGCGGCCGGCGTCGGCCCGGGCGACGTCGTCGCCTGGATCGGCGACAACACGCCCGCGGCCGCGCTCGCCTACTTCGGGGCCGCGTGGGCGGGGGCCGTCCTCGCGCCGCTCCACCTTCGCCTCACCGACACCGACCTCCGCCGGGTGCTCGAGCACGCGGGCGCGAAGGCCGTGCTCGTCGAACCCGCCCACCGCGCGCGGGCGGTGGGGTGGGGCCTCCCGTTGCTCGACCTGCACGCGCCGGCCCTCGACGGCGATCCCGGGTCTCCGAGCACAGGGCCCCCCGACGCGAGGCCCCCCCACCCGCCGCCCCCCCCCCCCCCGCCCCCCCCCCCCCCCCCCGCCCCCCCCCCCCCCCCCGCCGC
>Ga0163144_10017144_pt1 | contig 14772 bp, 11 predicted proteins | sample OliLak19BULKMAT1_FD_123175 | JGI IMG/M metagenome (GOLD analysis project Ga0163144, IMG submission 123175) | Freshwater microbial mat bacterial communities from Lake Vanda, McMurdo Dry Valleys, Antarctica - Oligotrophic Lake LV.19.BULKMAT1 | ecosystem: Environmental > Aquatic > Freshwater >... | reverse complement strand
CACATCGAAATCCAAAACCCAAAGCAGCAGAGGTTTCCGGTTCAAATACCAGGGCCGCATCATTGAGTTGCAATTTTTCTATACTGTCCTTCAGATCTTCGTAATCATCGTTATCTATCGGGTAGATCCCGGCAAATACCATGGGTTTGACTTCTTCAAAACCTTTAATGGCTTCACCAATACGATCCGCATGGGTGAGGGTATCTCCGACACGGATTTCTTTACTGTCTTTGATCCCCGTGATGATATAACCGACATTGCCTGCGCTGAGCTCCGGTTTTTTTACCTGTTTCATCTGCAATACCCCGATCTCATCCGCGGTATAGTTTTTGCCCGTAGCCACAAACCTGACTTTTTCGTTTTGTTTTATGGTACCATTAAAAATCCGGAAATAGGCTACGATTCCCCGGAAGGAATTGAACATGGAATCAAAAATCAACATTTGCAGGGGCGCCTTGGGATCGCCTTTGGGCGGTGGAATCCGATGAACGATAGCTGTCAGGATTTCGGGGACACCTAACCCGGTTTTGCCGCTGGCCAATAGGATCTCTTCTTTTTTACATCCCACCAGGTCGATGATCTGGTCGCTCACCTCATCAATCATAGCCGCATCCATGTCGATCTTGTTTAGGATAGGTATGATCTCCAGGTTATGGTTGATAGCCATGTAAAGATTGGATATCGTCTGGGCCTGGATTCCCTGGGTCGCATCTACCAGCAGCAAAGCCCCCTCGCAGGCAGCAATAGATCTCGAGACTTCATAAGCAAAATCCACGTGCCCCGGGGTGTCGATGAGGTTGAGTGTATACGTAATGCCATCGGTATGGGGGTAACTCATCTGGACAGCATGACTCTTGATAGTGATGCCTTTCTCCCGCTCCAGGTCCATATTGTCCAAGGCCTGGTCCTGCATATCCCGAACCGATATGGTATGTGTCAATTCCAACATACGGTCGGATAAGGTGCTCTTGCCATGATCAATATGGGCGATTACACAAAAATTGCGTATAAATTTCATTGCGGGCGCAAATATACCACTTTTAAAGAGGGCCTAAGCATTACCTTTGCCGCCTATGAAGCAATCGTATATTATCCTGTTTCTGCTGGCCTTTTTTGCTTGCAAGACCAGTCCCAGACAAACAGAGCGGACAGTCAAAATAGTTTTAGATACCGAAGAAGCGCTCAGTGAAGCAGATACCATCTATCTCACTGGTAATACTAATAAATTGGGTGACTGGAACCCAAAAGGCATGGCCATGACGCGCCGGTCTGAATCCCGGTGGGAAAAGTCATTTACAGTTCCGGATAGCACTCTACTCCATTTTAAGTTTACCCTCGGAAGTTTCGAAAGGGAAGCAGTGTCCAACCGGGGTAACATACCTGGAAACAATGAAATGTTCATCATCGAGGATACTGAAGTATATTTTGTACTGGAGGATTGGAAAAATCCTCTGGCCCCTGTCCAGGTCAGTGCCGGCAAAGTAATGCTCCATGTGGTCAATCCCTTAAATGGCCTGGCTTCCCGGAAGGTGACGGTTTGGCTGCCGGATTCTTATGAAATGGAACCAAACAAAAAATTTCCAGTCCTTTACCTTCACGATGGGCAGAATCAGTTTGACGGCAGTAAAACGTTTAATGGGCAGGAATGGAAAATAGATGAAACACTCAACAAACTGGATAAGGAAGAAAAAATACGGGTGCCGATCTGTGTCGCCATTGACAACACGATGGCAAGAATAGAAGAATACGGTTCCGTAACCGCTCAAAGCGCATATGCTGATTTTATAGTACACCAATTAAAACCCTTTATTGATTCCTTATACCGGACCCTTCCGGACCGCAGAAATACAGCAACGATGGGAGCCAGCCTGGGAGGCCTTATCGCCTTTCACCTGAGTTGGTACCACAACGAAACCTTTTCTATGGCGGCCTGTCTTTCACCCGGCTTCAGGTATAAAAATCTGGATTTGTCTGCAGAACTAAAAAAATACAAGGGACCTAAAAAAGACATCCTCTTATATATTGACAACGGTACTGCTGGACTTGAATCCGAACTCCAACCCGGTATAGACGCAACTGTGAATTTTTTAAAATCCAACGGTTACCCGGTGGATTATACAATTGCAGAAGGAGCAGAGCATACAGAAGAAGCCTGGGCTTCACGGGTTGCCCAACCCATGATTCTCTTTTTCGGTACCAACAAATAACCAAGATGAAAATTGACCTGATCAGTGATACCATTACCAGGCCAACACCCGGAATGTTGCAAGCGATGCTGGCAGCCGAAGTGGGGGATGACGTCTTCCGGGAAGACCCTACAGTCAATGCACTGGAAAATAAAGTCGCAGCATTATTTGGACATGAGGCTGCTTTATTTTGTGCTTCAGGGACCATGACCAATCAGATAGCAATCAAAGTCCAAACACATGAATTGGATGAAATCATACTCGATGAAACCTCTCATATCTATCTGTTTGAAGGCGGTGGGTACAGTTTTAATTCGAGGGTGGCTATTCATCTTTTACATGGAGAAAATGGAAAGTTCACTGCGGATGAGGTAAGCCGGGCCATTAAACCAAAATTGGACTGGATGCCCAATTCCAGACTGGTCGTCATTGAAAATTCATCCAACCGTGGGGGTGGCAGCTATTACACCCTGGATGAAATCAAACCCATCGCAAAAGTTTGCCATGAAAAAGGGCTAAAACTTCACCTGGATGGAGCACGGTTATTTAATGTTTTGGTAGAGACCGGGGAGTCGACCTTAGAATACGGAAAATATTTTGACACCATTTCGATATGTTTGAGCAAGGGCCTCGGTGCTCCGGTGGGATCCTGTCTGATTGGCAGTGCAGAGCTGATTTCAAAAGCCAGAAAAATCCGAAAAGTGATGGGTGGCGGTATGCGCCAGGCAGGATTTTTAGCTGCTGCAGGTATCTATGCCCTGGACAACCATATCGAAAGGCTCCGGGATGATAATAACCGGGCAAAACGGATAGGAGAATGTTTGGCAGGCCTGCCCTATATTAAAGAAGTCAAGCCGGTTAAAACAAATATTGTCGTCTTCTTTGTAAACGAGCCCCATACCGCGGAGAAACTAATTAAAGTTTTGGGGAAAAATGAGGTAAGGGCTACGACAATAGGCCCCGGTGCCATTCGTTTTGTGACCCATCTTGATTTTAGTGATGAAATGTGTAATCATCTTTTGCAATTATTGGAAGATCTTGGAGCGAAAGGCCTTTGAATTGGAAAAACAGGGAATTCTACCCCCGGTTTTTAAAATTTTGGTCTACCCTATCCACGGTTTTTATCGGAGATTATCCCTCATAAATCGATATAGGAAGTCAAACCAAAACCGGTTTGTTATCTTCATAAAAATTTTGGTCATGAAATTAAAATGGTGCTTTTATTTTATTCTTTTGTTATCTGTATCCGGCTTAGTCGCTCAAAAACCGACCGACAAACGATTAGCCGGCTTGGATACATTTATTGCCAGGGTGCTCAAAGACTGGAAAGCACCAGGTGTGTCGATAGCTGTAGTTGAAAAAAATAAGGTAGTCTATACCGGCGGTTTTGGGTACAGGGATCTGGAGAAAAAACTGCCCGTGACTGAAAACACCTTGTTTGCCATAGGATCCTGCACCAAAGCCTTTACATCATCAATGCTCGGTATGCTGGTCAAAGATGGTTTGCTCGATCTGGATAAACCCGTTAGAAACTACCTGCCTGAATTAAAATTTTACAACGAATATTTAAATGATCATGTCACGCTACGGGATATGATGTGCCATCGGACAGGCTTACCCAGGCACGATTATTCCTGGTATGGTTCGACGGCGTCCCGGATGGAGCTGCTAAAACGGATTGAATTTCAGGAACCCACCGCCGAACTGCGTGAAAAATATCAATACAACAATTTTATGTTTCTGAGCCAGGGTATCGTCCTGGAAAAACTGACTGGTAAATCCTGGGAGATAAATATTCAGGAAAAAATATTCGAACCGCTCGGAATGGATCAAACAGTGACCAATGTGTCCGGGATGGAAAAATCAGCAGACCATTCTTTGGCGTATTCACTGATCAAAGATTCTTTTGCCCTGGCCATCCCTTATAGAAATATCGATGCCATAGGTCCTGCAGGGTCTATCAACAGCAGTGCCAAAGATATGTCCAGATGGTTGCTGACCTGGATAAATGGAGGCAAACACGAAGGGAAAGAAATTATTCCCGCAGATTACCTCAAACAAGCCATGACTGCGCAGATGATTAGCGGCGGCCTCCCTAGTTCCGAAAACCCGGATATACAAAACATCGGATATGGCCTGGCCTGGGGGATAGGTAGTTATCGCGGACATTACCGGGTGGAGCATGGTGGAGGGATTGATGGATTTATTTCCAGTACCGGATTTTTTCCGACGGACAGTATTGGAATTTATGTGGTCTCGTCCACCGGGGCCGTGACGACATCCATTCGTAATTATATTTCTGATAAAATGCTGGGATTGAACTACCGGGACTGGCACAAACAACAACGAGAGCCATATGTCAAAGCTCGGTTTGCAGCCCTGATGACCCCGGCAGCTAACGATTCCGTTGGCCGCATATTTAATACCAAACCTTCATTGCCATTAGCCGGTTATAAAGGGAAATTTACAAACGGTGGATACGGAAGTTTAGAAGTAAGTATGGTGGGTGAACAATTGCAAGCGGTTTTTAATGGCATGGTCCTGCCCCTTCAACATAAACATTTTGACCTATTCCGGGGCAAGCCCGTTGGTGCTCAATTTGAAGACACACCCTTTACCGATTTATTTTTTGCCATGGCTAAAGATGGTACCGTCAAATCGGTAGCGATAGGGTTTCAACCAGGGTTGGAAGATATTGTATTTAAAAAAGAATCCGAAGCTCCAAAATTGACTAAGGAAGACCTCGAAAAATATACCGGTGAGTTTACGCTTGGCCCACAGCCTGTTTCTTTTGTAGTGAAAAACGGAACTACCTTATTTGCCTTGTTGCCTCCACAACCTGATTATGAACTGGTGCCTTCCGGTCAGGATGAGTTTAAATTAAAAATCCTGGATGGTTACAAAGTCAAATTTAAAATGGATGATACCGGCAAAGCCATTGAAGCCAGTTTTATTCAACCGAATGGAGTATTCCTGGCGAAGAGGAAAATGTGAGTAGTTTATGTGTAAAATGATGGATCAATTAGTTCTTTTCCATAACCAATTCGTCAAAATGTAAATATTTATGCACCCCATTTTCATCTTTGGTTTGCTCACAAAGGTGTTCCCAGACATTGGATTAATAATCTCCTAATTGGTCGTGATCAACACTTGCATATCCTTGCTCACTAAGAGGGTAAAATATTTTGTTTGCCTCACCTGATTTCAAATTTCATAATATCATTGAATCATCTTTAGAGTTGGAGAGAGCCCGATCGCCTTCCAGGACGGCACAATTTAGAACATAAGAAGTATGGCCCTTGAGGTGCTGTATCATTTTACCCGTTTTTAAAACCCATACAATAAGAGTCTTATCGTGAGAGCTGGGAATCAAAGAAATAATCATTGGCAAAAACAGTATTGGGTATTACAAACCAGGCAAAATGATCAATGAAACATAGAAAAAAATACTTTTTAGAAAACGGTATACTAAACCGGATAAAATATATTTTGAAGGAATAATAAGATCTCGGTAGATCCGTATACTTCGGAGAATACCATTTGTGATTGATAAACCAGCACTCCCTTGTAGAATTTTAAAAATAGCTTATCCCTTCAATCCGACTGTAAGGATGTAAAAAATATATGCCATGTGGTATTTATTTGAAACTATTTATTTAAATTACAACGTATTGATTGGATAAATTGGGGTTAACCTACCAATAAGTTTATACCAGAGATAAAAATCTATACCTGATTGATGGAATTTAAACACGTGATAATACGGCCAGGCTCCTATTCCGGGTACTACGAATAAATAAGTTAAATGAATTGATAATGGAGCCTCCAAAATTTCATTTGAATCTGATCGATACCATCCAGGATGATTAATTAACCTAAATAAACTATTAAAATGGCACATCACAAAATTAAAATTACAGGGAGTATACCTAACCGGAAACATCCCAACTTAAGTACGTTATCCTTATCCGATATGGGAAGAACCCATGTCAAAGCCGGTGATACCGTGACCTGGATAACAGACGTTAAAGAAATTACATCCATTCTGATAAAAGATGATAATTCTTCTGATTTATTTCACCCGGACCCTGCTCCGGTCTCACCGGCGAAGAAAGACTCAGCATGGTCTGGGAAAATTAAGGAGGGAGTTAAATCGGGCTCTGAATTTTATACCATCTGTTGGTCACAAGGAGGGGAAACCTATTGTTACGACCCGGTCATTCAAGTTAATTCATAGCCTACCAATATGTTTTTTAAAGGGAAAACCTGTTATTTCATGATAGGTTTTTTTTGTTTTATAACCCATTCTATTTCAGGTCAGGATCAAAGGCTGGCAGATAGTCTGGCCAGGATTTATCAGGAAGGTAGATTAGAAGATACAGCGAAGCTGGAACTGCTCAGGAACCTAGCTTTCAACGAGGTGAATGATCTACACCTTGCTCTCAAATATGCAGAAGAACTTATAATCTTATCCAGTCAATTAAGTAATAATTTATACCTGCACAGGGGTTATTTCCAAAAAGGAAATAAAAAAAGATTATTGGGTAATCTGGATGAAGCTTTAGATGCTTATTTCAAGAGTGCAGAATTTGCAAAAAAAGCGCTTTTTATTCCAGGAGAAGGAAGCGCCTACAGCGCTATTGCTGATAATTATACGATCTCGCATAATCATCAAAATGCAATGGTTTATTACACTAAAGCGATTGTCACCCTGCGACAAACCGGGGACTCCATTCGATTGGCATCGGCCATTTTAAATGCCGGTGATGCGTTCCTAAACAACAAGAATTATGATTCTGCGCTATTGCATTTCAGGGAATCAGGAATAATTTTTGAAAAAATTAATTACTCCATTGGAATGGCCTACAGCCTGGGAAATACAGGCATGGTGTATGCCAATACCGGGGAAAACAAGCTGGCCGAAAAAAACATCAATGAAGCCATCCGGATACTGGAAAAACTGGAAGATTATTATCCAATCTGTGTCTATCTGATCTCGATGTCTGATGTCTATGAGGGTAAAGGGGACGGGCATCAAGCATTGAACTATGCCCTGAAAAGCCTGAAGCTTGCCCGGCAATATGGCCTAAAAGATCAGATCAGTGATGCCAATCTTAAGCTTTCAGAACTATTCGAAAAAGCTGGAAATCCGGTTGAATCCTTCAACTATTACAAAGATTATATTGTATACCGGGATAGTGTCAATAACCTCAACTCCATACAAAAAATGGCAGACTTGCGTACGGATTATGAAGTTTCCCAGAAACAGATAGAAGTGGATCTGCTCCGGCAACAAAAAAGAAATCAACGGATAATAGTTGTTTCCCTGTTCATCATTCTTGGATTGACGACGGTTCTATTGAGCAACTTATATTGGCATTATAGAACTATTTCAAAAGAGAAGAAAAGATCAGAAAGTCTCTTGCTTAATATCTTACCCTCCGAAACAGCTAAAGAACTAAAACTTAACGGGAAAGTGGATGCAGTGAAATTTAATCAGGTGACTGTTTTATTTACTGATTTTGTACAATTTACCAGGATAGCTGAACAAGTTGAACCGGAACAATTGGTGAAAAGTATCGATTTTTACTTCAAGGGATTTGATGAGATAACCACAAAATATGGTCTTGAGAAAATCAAAACGGTTGGTGATTCTTACATGGCCGCTTGCGGACTCCCAACCACAAATCCATCGCATGCAAGAAATGTGATCCTTGCGGCTAAAGCCATGATCGACCTGGTGAGCGGGGTGTTGAACGCCCAGGATGGTCTGAGTCATTTTGAAGTCAGAATCGGAGTGCACACCGGACCTGTAGTTGCTGGTATAGTCGGCATCAAGAAATGGCAATATGATATTTGGGGAGATACCGTAAACATAGCATCCCGTATGGAATCCATGTCAGAGCCAGGAAGGGTTAATTTATCCGAAATCACTTATAATAAAATCAAAACGGAGTTTCCTTGTGAATATCGCGGAGAAATTGAGGTAAAGAACCGGGGGCTGTTGAAAATGTACTTTTTGTCATAAATCGGCGGAAATGTAAACCACTTGCTTCAGAAACAAAAATAGTCAGCTCCTACACGTTTGCAAGGGCTGACTATCCGACAATTATAATCCCATGAACATATCCAACGTTTTGGCAGAGAATTTACCAAACGTACATTGGCATATATTTAATGAACCTAGAACTTTTCAATTTTGAATTCAGGGAGTTTGAAAAATATGGAGTTAGACACTTTTGTTTAACTCCATATCGACAAATTATAATCCCATGAACATATCCTTTAGTTAAAAAGGATGACCAAATAACTTTTGTATTCAGCCATGATTCTGATTTAATTCAAAATCACAATACAATTATCGATAGTTTGAAAACTAAATTCAAAGACATTTTTACTGCATTGTTATATATAAATATATTTAATATTAATAATTATTTTAATTAAAAATCTGTTTTTCAGTTAATTGAACATTAAAATATAATATTATATGTTTAAATTATTATATTTTTTTTATTTTTTTATTCCCAACAAACCTAAAATTTTAACAAAAAAAACTAAAATGGGGACCTGAAAGAGGCATTATTAGTGAAGCTGGAATCCGTCAGGGTATGTAAAAAAGCCAGCAAATCGGATTTTTGCTGCGGCGTCAAACCCAGTTTTCTGATAAACGGGTTTTTGTTATCGGATGGAAACCCACCCGAATCATAATGGTCGATTACCTGTTCCAGGCTGCTAAACCTTCCATCATGCATATAGGGCGCAGTCATGACAATATTGCGTAAGGATGGCGCCTTAAACATGCCATTCTGGGCTTGATTCCCGGTCACATCCCCCAAGCCATTGTCATCAAACACCTGACCGGCCCTCACGGATTGAATCCCATTGTTGAAAAAATCAAGGGACGACATCAGCGGAGCATTGTGGCAATGAAAACATTCCGCATCGGGCAAGCGCCCCCCGGAGCGATCAAAAAACATTTCAAAACCCCTTAATTCACTTTCTGAAAAAAATACTCCTGACCCGGGTGTGATAGCCAGGTCATATTTTGATTTACCCGAACTGATCAGGGTTCTTTCAAATTGAGCTATAGCTTTCACAGCAAGGAATTTGGTGATGGAATCTACATCAGGTATTCCAAAAGCTTTGCGGAACTCCATAGGATAATCACGGTGCCTTTTCAGTCGCTCCACCACCCCGGGCCATTGAAAATGCATTTCAACGGGATCCTCAACGGGTAGGAAGGCTTGTATTTCCAGTGATGGGGAACGGCCATCCCAAAACAAACCGCGGTTTTGAAATCCGATGTCCAGCAAACTCATTGCACTGCGCCTGCCATTGATTTTATCTACCCCCGGACTGGTGGCCAAACCATCTGTAAAACTTTTATCAGGTTGATGACAACTTGAGCAAGACAAGCTGGAATCCCGCGATACTATAGGGTCAAAAAACAATTTCCTCCCCAGTTTTATCCCCTCCTGAGTCAAAGGATTGTCACCGGGTATTTCAAGCTCAGGATAAGTTTCGGGAGCAGTCAGGGTGACGGATTCGGGCTGATAAGGAATATGCAGGAGGTCCCCTTCAATCGGCTCACTGGGATCAAAATCACAACCTGCAATAAACAGGATAAGTGCCGTCAAACACCCAATGGCCAGGCTCCTCCATTGACCCATTTCAGTTTTTTAATTGAATCGCTCCAGCCAGCGACGTGGCAAACAATTTAAGTGTGGGGATATTGGAGGGATTGTGGTTCAACGGGCTGGATTCCAGATCAAAATATTGCCCGCCTTGTAAAAATATTTTTTCAACATCCAGGTCAAGATTCAGGGAGAATGTTTGATGATCAGTTAAGGTAAATGATTTGTCAATTTGTACTGATTCCAGACAAACATCCGTGCCCGTATGTACTGCAAAACCAAGGTCATATACTTTATCGCCTTTGGGATCCAGGACCCCTTCTATTTTGGAAAAGATATAAGAATTCCAGGCTTCCCAATAGTGGCTGGTAGAGGATAGCGGATGATTGCTTTTAAAATCTTTAGGAAGTTTTTTGTTGAGATCAGGCTTTACCCCAACCTGAAATCGAATCCCGGAATAATCCCCCCTCTTTAAACCCTTTAAAATCACCGTCCTGTCCTGATCACTGTTGCCCGTGATATCCACCAGAGCTGCATCAGTCAATTCAATATTTCCTGTTGGGGACAATAAAGTAAACCCGGTCAGATAAAAATCGAGTTTGCTAATTTTAATAGATTTTACTGTTCCAATTGGAAACGGCTGTAAAGTCTGGAAAGGGACGGTTCCATACCGCCCTGAAAAACTAAGGTTCAATTGACTGCTTTCCATCGTTGTCTCCGGTTTATCACATCCGCTAACCATAAAAACCATAGCCAGAAAAGACAAACTCTTTATCGTGAAATCCATGAATGCAGAACGTTTAGTAACCGGGAATATTTTATCATAGGACGTTGTCATCCTACAAAGTTACGGTAAAAAAAGGCGGACTAACCTTTGGGATCAATATTCTCCTGGTATACTTTGCGAAGGATCGATTTAACCTGAACAGAAAATTCCTTGCTTTGGATCCAATGGTAAAAATGGCGGTCCCGCTTGAACACCTCAATCACCGGCTGGCCATTGTATTTACCAAAATTAAAAACCATGGCACCCTCCGCATTATACTTCAGGCGGTGTGTTATATCGACCATGTTTTGGTCATTGGTAAACTCATGCAACATTTTAATATCCCGTTGTATAGGAGCAGGGATTTCTTTTCCGTCTTCGTCTTCCAGGATGGCATTTTCATACCGTTTGATCTGACCTTTAAATATATCTACAATTGCCCGCGTGTCGGCCAGTGCATTATGAGCTGATTCCAGGTCCTTGTTACAATAAAATTTTAAGGCGGCCTTTAAGGTCCGGGGTTCCATTTTATGAAAGATCCGCTGGATATCAATGATTTTCCTGTTTTTGATCTCCCACTGGATACCCGCCCGATCAAATTCTTCCATCAATATAGGGATGTCCAGCTTATACGAATTGTAAGCTGCCAGGTCAGCACCCCCGATAAATTTTATAATCTTTTCAGCTAACTGGCCAAAACTTGGCTTCCTGGCCAAAGCTTGGGCATCGATCTGGTGGATCCCATAGGCTTCCGCACTGATGGGAATACCAGGATTGATGAGTTCATTCCATTCCTCCGGTTCATCCGTTCCGGGTTTGTATTTTATCATGGCCAGCTGAATAATACGATCCTTCAGGAAATTAGCCCCGGTCGCTTCAATATCCAGGAAAACCAGGTCATTTTTTATAAAATCAAGGGTTATCATTTTGATAAATAGGCTTTAAATCCAGGGGTCATATCGACCAGCAAGCTATCCGCATCCCGATAGATAAAATAAGCTTCCATCCCCTGGGCTTCTACTATTTCCCGGGAATAGGCCATCCCCATGATCATACAGGCTGTTGCCATAGCATCAATAGTGGTGCAGTCAGGGCCGATCAGGCTCACACTTAATAAATTAGACCGCTCCGGAAATCCCGTGGTTGGGTTGATCGTATGTGAATAGGTGTTTTCACCTGACTTATAGAAGTTTCTGTAATTACCTGAAGTGGTCAAAGCTCGGTCTTTTAGCCGGACTTTAGAAAAAACATCCTGGGTGCCTGCTTGTTCCAGGGGAGTATTAAGGCCAACAATCCAGGGGCTCCCATCGGGTTTATTCCCCCTGGCGACTAATTCCCCTCCTAATTCAACCAGGTAATGACCAAAATGATAGGTATCCAGCAACTTCGCAATCTCATCTGCACCATACCCCTGCCCGATACCTCCAAAATCAAGCTCCATGGTCGAATCCGATTTGAATAATTGATATCCCCGGGTAAGACTATCGTATGAAAAGGTGATCTTATTCAAACCAACCCTTTTTAATAAACCGTAGATCATATTGGTGTCCGGCTTAGTGACCTGATGTCTCCCGGAATATCCAAAACCCCAATAATTAACCAACGGCATTACTGTCGGATCAAATAATCCCTGGCTCAGGGTATATATTTGTTTGGCTACCCGGAGGTTATTAAAAAAGTGTGGCAGGGCTGCTTGTACCGAGTCCGCTTCCGGAAATACAATAGCGGATTTAAACGTTTGATTAAATATACTGATGACCGAATTTTTATCATAGGTGGAAATGCCCTGATTGATCCTGTGCAATAGTGAATCTGTCGCTTGTTTAAGATTAAATTCAAGTTCCCGGTCTGTCACCTCTGGATAAATCCTGACCTGGTATGTGGTACCCATAGTAGAACCCTGGTAATAGACAAGCGGTTTGCCCGGGGCAAGGCAAGCACCCCATATTAACGGGACGAACAACCAAATCAAAAAACAAAATTTTAAATTCATTTATATCTATGCCATTGGAAGTCAACATAATACAGGCCTGAAGCACAAATGAACAGCGCTAAAAATCCTTTCAGAACAAGTAAGGTCTTTTTCACAGTTTAACTATTCATGAACATTAATGATGTTGCTGACTTATTCATTTCCATCCATTTTGTCAGTAACCTTATCCATCAAACCGGCCTTGATCGCTTCATTGCTTACTCCGTGCAGTTGGATCGGCTTTTTTCGTTGTCTCATTTTAAGGTTGAGCACTTCCACGAACAGGGAAAAAGCTATGGCGAAATAAAGGTAACCTCTCGGAATGCTACCCACCTCCGAATGAAATATCTGAAGGTCTGCCTCATGAGCTCCTTCAGCAATCAACATAAAGCCAATGAGGATAAGGAATGAAAGTCCAAGCATCTGAATACTGGGATGCTGATTGACAAAATTGCCAACCGGACCGGCAAAAGCCATCATAATAAGGATGGATATGACTACAGCCAGGATCATGATAGTCAAATCTTTGGTCAAGCCTACCGCAGTGAGAATGGAATCAAAAGAGAAGACGAGATTGATAATTGAAATCTGAATGATCGCATTGCTCATCGTCTGCTTTTTACCCGGGATATGGGAACTCGTTGACTCAATCCCTTCCAGCTTTTCAAATATTTCAGAGGCCGCTTTATATAATAAAAACAACCCTCCCACAATCAGAATGATGCTTTGAATGGAAAAAGCGGCCGAGAACAAATCACCATTTATGGTCAGGATGGCTTTTTGCATGGACATGAAGGCCGTGATCCCGAATAACAACAATATCCGGAATGCCATAGCGATAATCAAACCCAGGTTTCTGGCCTTTTTTTGGTTTTCTTTAGCCAATCGCGAGGATACGATTGAAATAAAAATGATATTATCAATACCCAATATGACTTCGAGAAATGTGAGCGTGAGCAAACTGACCCAAAAATCACCAGAACTTAAATCAGGAAAATGCATTAAACGTATTTAGGGGCTAAAAATAAATAGAAATGCAAACATAAGCATCAATCCTTCCAACCCTGTTGGATTATGCCTGATTTTCATCCCCGGCAACACCAAATATTAAAATCCAGCGATTTGAATCAACAGGGTACTATTATTCGTTATATTTTTGACGCTCGTAAAAAATGAGATTTATGTTAAGATTCCTTCGTTCCATGATTTTCCTTTTCGGATGCCTCGTAGTTAAAGGCCAGGAAGTGCCACGATATGTCCTGATTGAACATTTTACCAACACCTGGTGCCCTATTTGTGCCAGTCGCAATCCTTCTTTATTTTCTTTGATTCAACAATACCCTAAAAATGTACATCATGTATCTTTCCATCCGCCCATACCATACAGCGGGTGCCCTCTTTACCAATTTAATAAAACTGATAATCAGGAAAGAACAGGCTTTTACGGGGTCATCGGCACGCCAACCGTAATCCTGAACGGGGGAAACCTTATGGGTGGTTCGCCGCTGGTCACCAAGGACCAGATTACCAAAGAGATAGCCCGTACCAGCCCTTTATCCGTGTTGGTCGCTGAAAGCGGCCAAGGGAATAACCGGTCTGCTACTATTAAACTTAAAGCCAGTGCTTCGATCGCAGGTGATCTCCGTTTAATCGTTTTACTGGCAGAGCGCAACTTGCGTTTTACAGCATCAAACGGGGAACTGGACCATTACAATGTGATGCGTAAATACCTTACCCCGGCAGGTGGTCAAAAAATCTCGATAACCCAGGCAGGGGAACAAAATTTTACGTTCAACTTTAAAGACACTGCTGGTTGGAAACCGGAAGAAATCTACGCGCTGGCCCTCGTGCAAAACTACACCAATAAAGAAATCATAAATTCAGGTACCCGGTTTGATCAGGCTACCACACCTGTTTTGTCCACCCATCAGGTGACCGGAATAAAGATTTATCCAACGCTGGTCGATCAGGCATTTTATATTGATTATTTTTTTCAGAATCCTGCGCGGTTAGAGATTTATAATACGCGGGGACAACTGGTCCTTCAGAAGCAACAAATCTATGGTCGCAATCCCGAAATTACAATAGAGGGCCTGACACCAGGGGTTTACCTGATCAAACTGGTTGAAAAGGATAAAATTTTTAATGCCCGTTTTATCAAACCATAGCCATCCTTTAAACTTTCAGGTGCAGTTTTCCTTCGTGCAGGAT
>Ga0163144_10017143_pt1 | contig 14772 bp, 14 predicted proteins | sample OliLak19BULKMAT1_FD_123175 | JGI IMG/M metagenome (GOLD analysis project Ga0163144, IMG submission 123175) | Freshwater microbial mat bacterial communities from Lake Vanda, McMurdo Dry Valleys, Antarctica - Oligotrophic Lake LV.19.BULKMAT1 | ecosystem: Environmental > Aquatic > Freshwater >... | reverse complement strand
TTCAGGTACCGTCCGCCGATTCGGGTACCGCGCGCCGATTCGGGTGCAGCGCGCCGATTCAGGTACCGCACGCCGAGTCGGGTGCTGTCCGCTGGGTCGGGTACTGTCCGCTGAGTCGGGTGCAGAACGCCGGGTCGGGTGTCGGACGCCGATTTAGAAGCCCAGGAAGAGGGTATTGACGAACGTCGCGATTGGCGCGGCCTCGCGCGCCTCTTCGAGGGTGCCCTGTAAGGTCCCGAAGACACGCTCGAGCTGGCGGATGACTGTGTCGTCGTAGATGAGACGTCCCACTGTGCCGCGCTGGGTCCGGATCGCCTCGCTGGCGTCCGCGAGGTCCCCCATGAAGGTCAGGGCGGTGTCGTAGAGGCGCCCGTCCTTGACGAGCTTCGCGATCGTGCCCTCGCCCTCGAGGACGTTCGTCATGAACTCCGAGATCTTCTCGGCCGCCGACTGGAGGCTCGTGGCGATCTCGCCATCATTGAGCAAGCGCGCGAGGGTGCCCTCACCGCGGTCGAGTTTCTCGGCGATCGAGCGCACCGAGGCGAGGGCGCCCTTCACGTCCGTCGCCGCCTCACCGTCGTTCAGCAGGGTGGCGATGAGGCCTTGTCCGTTGCGGGCGTCGTTCAGGAAACCGCTCGCGTCCTCGACGAACTTCTGCACACCGCCGGTGATTTTGCGGATGTCGTCGTAGAGCTCGGCGTCGTAGATGAGCCGCCCGAGCGTGCCGCGTCCCCCGCGCAGCTCGTCGGTCAGCTGCTCGGTGTTGGCGAACGTCTTCGAGATGGACGCGACCGCGTTCGACACCTCGAGCCCGAGATTGTCGTCGTTGAACAGCCGACTCACGACGGCGTTGCCGTTGCGGACGTTCGTGACGACCTCTTCGATGCTGGCGAGCGTGTTGCGGATCGTCTCGCGGTTCTCTTCGACGAGGCTCCCGAGCGACTCGAGCACATCGAGTGAGCGACGCACCATGAGCGGCTCGGACAGGTCGACCTCGGGTTGGCCGGGCGAGCCCGGATCGAGCGAGAGCTGCACGCCGCCGAGGACCGAGGCCGCCTCGATGACGGCCTCGTGGTCACGGAAGAGCCGGATCGGTTGATCGAGCGAGATCACGATGCGCACACGCTTGGCGAGCGGCCGATCGATGTCGGGCATGACCTCGTCGACTTGGCCCCAGCGCACGCCGGCGTACAGGACTTGCGCGCCTTTGCGGAGGCCGCCGCCATGCTCGGCATACGCCGTGATGCGCGTCTTCTCGCCGAAGAACGTCGTGTCGGTCTTGAAGAGCGTGTAGTACCCGAGGAGCCCGACGACGAACAGGAATAGGAGCCCGAGGGCAAGGTGACGGCGCGGGGTCATGGCTGCGTGCGCTTCTTGGAGCGGGCGCGGAGGTCCGGCCCGAGGAACTCGACGAGCCGCGGATTATCGGATTGGAAGAACTCGTCGACCGGGGCGTGCACGACGACCTCGCCCTTGTCGAGCAACAAGACCTCGTCGCAGACGGTCTCGATGCACTCGACACGGTGCTCGACGACGAGCGCCGTCGAACCCATGTGGTCCGAGACCTCGCGCATGAGGTCGTTGATCGCGCGCGAAATCTCGGGGTCGAGGCCCGCGTTCGGCTCGTCGTAGAGGATCAACGCCGGATCGGTGATGAGCGCGCGCGCGATGCCGACACGCTTCTTCATGCCGCCTGAGATCTCGGACGGGAATTTGCGGCCGGCGTCTGGGATGTGCACGAGCGCGAGCTTCTCGGCCACCTTCTCGTCGATGTCGCTCGCCGACAGATCCGAGTTCTCCTTGAGCGGGAGCGCGAGGTTCTCGGCCACGGTCAACCACGCGACGAGCGCGCCCTCTTGGAACACGTACCCCATGTGGCGCCGCATCTCGGCCAGCTCGGACCCCGTCAAGGACGGCACATCGCGGCCCATCACCTCGATGCTGCCGCGATCGGGCCGCATGAGGCCGATCACATGCCGCAGCAACACGGACTTGCCCGTGCCCGAGCCGCCCATCAGCCCGAGGCAGCGCCCACGGGCGACCTCGAAGGAGATCCCGCGCAACACCTGGTGCGCTCCGAACGCTTTGTGCACGTCGTGGACGCGCACGACGATGTCCTGTGCCCCCGGTCGTTCGGGTTCCTGTGCTCGGTCGGGGCCGGTCTCGCTCACCGGGTTCATCGGTAGAGCGCCCACGTCATGAAGTAGTTGGAGATGATCACGCAGATAATCGAGTCGCGCACGGCGCGGCTGGTCGAGCGCCCGACACCGAGCGCGCCGCCGCGTGCCTCGAGGCCCGACGCGCACGACACGACGCCGATCAAGCCGCCGAACACGGTGGACTTCAGGAGGCCCGCATAGACGTCCATTGGGAGCGGGATCACCGCGCCCTTGGACTCGAGCATCTCGTAAGCGGACTCGATGTACTGCGCCCACCCGACGTTCAGTTGCGAGGTCGCGACGAGGCCGCCGCCGAGGATGCCGATCGTGTCGCACACGACGGTGAGGAGCGGACAGATGATCATCAGCGCGATGACGCGCGGGACGATCAGGAACGAGATCCGATCGACCGACATCACCTCGAGCGCCGCGAGCTCGTCGGAAACCGACATCGTGCCGATCTCGGCGGCGAGCGCGCTGCCCGTCGTCGCGGCGAGGATCACGGCGGTGATGAACGGCCCCATCTCGCGCGCCATGCCCGCGGCGACGATCGGTCCGATCTGGTCCTGCTGGCCGAACTTCGACAGCTCGATGCCCGTCTGCAAGCACACGATCATGCCGATGAAGAGGCCCACCAGCAGCACGACGTGCAGGTTCTGGATGCCGCCGCGGTAGAGCTGCTCCATGAGCCAACGCCGGCGCTTCAGCAGGTGGTGCGTGCGCACCATGACCTGACCTGCGAGCTCGATGCGGCTGCCGATCGCGGCCGCGGTATCGCGGAAGCCTGCGAGCTGGAAGACCAGATAGGCGATCGAAGCGGCGAAGAGGAACGGCCACAGGGTCGCCCACCACTCCGGCGGCGTCGCGGCGCTCACGTTCGAGGCGCTCGCGAAGCTTGCGCAACTCGAGTACACGACGCTCATCGCGCGCCCTCCGCCTCGACCGCGGACGAGCCGGGCGCGCGCTGCAACGGCCAACCGGGCCCCGGGAACGCCGGGCGCAAGAACGTGAATCCGCGCCCCTCGGTGACGCGGTAACGCACGAGCCCGAATAGCCACGAGCGCTCGTGGGTCGCGTGGCCCGCGCGGGTGTAGTCGCGCGCGGACCACAGGACCGACAGCGCGCGCCGATCTTCGTCGCGGTCGCGTTCGCGGCGCCAGAGGCCGAGCCAGGAGCGGGTCCGTAGGGTGTCCAAGGTCGTCGCGCGGGAGTAGAGCTCCCAGAGCCAGGCATAGTGTTCGTCCAGGAATTCGAGTTCCATGAACGGATTCAGATCGGGGAAGGCGATGAGGCCACTCTCCGGTCCCGAACGGTAGCGGAAGAGCGGCCAGAACTTGCGCCAATGTTCGACGCCCGCGCGCGAAGTGGGCGCGGCGCGCGCGTCGACGTCCGCGCCCGGGCCGTTGTAGCGGCGATCGTAGGAGCGCCAGAAGGGCACCACAAAAAAGGACGACTTCTCGCCGTCGTCGTAGGTCTCGTGGCGGCGATTCACGAGCGGCCAGGGGTGCCAGTAGTTGACGAGGCCATCACCCTCGTAGCGCGAATAGAACGGCCAGACACGCTGACGCGTGGCCCGCTCGGGGTCGCCGCCCTGGAACACGACCAGCGGCCACGGCCCGTCCCAGGCCCAGAAACCCGTGTCGGGGTCCTTCGTGTACCCGAAAAACGGCCACAACACCGAGGTCGAGTGGGCCGCGCCGCGGGTCGAGCGGCCGATGAGCGGAAACACGAACCAGCTGTGCTGGCGCTCGCTCTTCGGGAGCTGGAGGCCGTTCGACTGCATGTGAAAAAACGGCCATAGGAAGAACCGCCGCACATAGCGCCCGTCCCAACGGTTGACGCCGGCGAGCGGCCAGACGCGCCACGCGTTGCCACCGGCGCCACGCGACCAGGTGAAGATCGGGAACAGCAGGTGATCGGTCGTGCGCCCGTGGCGCTCGGTGCGCAGCCACAGCGGGAACAACACGAACTGCGCGCGGTCGAAGCTGAAGAAGTGCTCGACGAGGCCCGCGAAGGGAAAGAGCGCGCGCTGGATGCTGCCGTCCTCACGTTTTGCCCAATAGAGGCTCGGCAACACGAGCAGCGACCACTCTTGAAATCCGGACTCGAGCTCGCGCTCGGCATAGCGCGCGATGGGCAAGAACTGGCCGACCGCCGAGCGCTCCGAGGCGTCGGTCTTCGCGAACCCGAACGGCGGGAGGAACCAGGTGAAACCGTCGCCGTCCGGCGCGTAACGATTCGATACCAAGGGACGCACGGCCCAGTAGCTGCGCTGACCCGTGAACGCGTCACGGCGCGTGACGACGATGCCGCCCAGGGCCTCGAGCTCGGAGTCACCGCCGGCCGCCGAATAGCGCGACACGAGGGGCGCGAGGTTCAGCTCGGCCCCCGCGCCGACACAGCCGCCGCACACGAGCGCTATGGCCGCGAGAAGGTTCCAGCCACTGCGCATCGCCACCAGGATCCCGCCGCCAGCCCCCGGGTTCAAGGGATCCTCGACGTCTATTCCTTGACCGAGGCGCGCGCGGCCCGTCATCTGTTGGTCGACATGGCGACGACCCTCTCCGGCATCCAGCCCTCGGGGCTGCCCCATCTCGGCAACTACTTCGGCGCGATCCAGCAGCACCTCGCGGTCCAGGGCGAGCCCGGAGAGCGTTTCTACTTCATCGCCGACTACCACGCGCTGACTTCGGTCCAGGACCCAAACCAGTTGCGCGCGAGTGTGCGCGAGATCGCGGCGACCTACCTGGCGCTGGGCCTCGATCCAGAGCGCTCGACGTTTTTTCGTCAGAGCGACGTGCCCGAGGTGACCGAGCTCATGTGGCTGCTCTCGACCGTCACCGGGATGGGCCTCCTGGAGCGCGCCCACTCGTACAAGGACAAAGTGGCGCGGGGCATCAAGTCGACGGTCGGGCTGTTCACCTACCCCATTTTGATGGCGGCCGACATCCTGGCCTACGACTCGACCCACGTGCCGGTCGGCAAGGACCAGGTGCAGCACCTCGAGATGGCCCAGGACATGGCGCAATCCTTCAATGCGCTCTACGGCGACGTCTTTCTGCGCCCCGAGGCCCGCGTCCCCGAGCGCGAGAAGCTCGCCAAGGTGCCGGGCCTCGACGGTCAAAAGATGAGCAAGTCCTATGGCAACGGGATCTGGGTCTTCGAGGAGGGCAAGGCGCTGCAGAAGGTGATCAACCGCGTCGTGACCGACAGCCGGCCTCCCGAGGAGCCGAAGGACCCCGATGGCGTGTTGCTGCTGGACTTCCTGGAGCTCTTCCTGGCCCCGGCCGAGCTCGCGGAGTGGCGGGAGCGCGTGCGCGCGGGCGGGCCGGACGCGCCGGGGTATGGGCACCTCAAAGTGCGCCTCCGCGAGGCGCTCGACGCCGAGTTCGGCGCGGCGCGGGCCCGGCGCCGGGCGCTGCTCGACGACCCGGCGGAGCTCGAGGCGGTCCTCGCCCGCGGGGGTGAACGGGCGCGCGCGAAGGCGGCCGCGGTGCGGGATCGGGCCTACGCGGCGGTCGGACTCCGTTGACCCACAAGGCGGCGCCCGATCGTGCCGATGAGCGAGGAGGAGACCAGCCCCCTCGATCGCGGGCCCGACCGTCATGCACAGATCATCGCACCACCTCGCTCACGGCCCGTTCCGCCGTCCCTCGCTGCGCTCGGCGAGCGGCCTCGTCGCGCTCCTGGCCTGCGTAACGAGCTGCGCGGGCCCGACGCGCGCGGCCCAGGGCCAGGCGCTCGATCCCAAGGCTGCGAGCCCGCTGGCCACGCCCACGGGGTCGGAAGAGGAGACCTCCCCGTCCACGCCCGACGCCCCGCTCCCCTGGACGGACGCCTTCCTGGCCCGCGCCGTGGTCGTCGCCGACCACGTGCGCATCGAGGGTCCGGTGGGCCTCCTGGAGCACGTCGTCGTCAGCTCGGACGACGCCCTCTATGAGCGCCAAGCGCAGCACGTCGGCCCGAGCTTCGTGCAGACGACGGTGCGCCTCAGCAACGAAGTGCCGGAGATCCGCGTGCAACTGGACCAGTGGCAGTTCGCGGCTTTACAGCGTGTGACCATCGTCGAGCACCTGGGTCCGCGGGACGTGACCATCGTGGCGACGGGCGACGCGGCCTACCGCGATCCGTTGGGCGGCGACCGGCACGCCGAGACCCTCGAGTGGACCGGTACCATCCAGCGGTGAAACCCGCTGACCCTTCGCGCCGCCCGTTCAGCGTCGCGACCGCGCCGCTCCTCCTGTGGCTCGGGATCCTGAATCTCGGGATCCTGTATTTGGGGGGCCTCGCAGGTTGCGCGACGAGGATCGAGACGTTCGAGACCGACTGGAACCAACGCGAGGGCACGTTCAGCGTCACGGAGCGTGTCGCGTTGCAGAGCACGCGCGCGAACCTCGCTGCCGGCAACCACGAGGTCGCGCGAGCGGAGCTTGCGCGCCTCGCCGAGCGCGACCCGGAGAACCTCGTCGTCGGCGCGCTGCTCCAGGACGTGGAGCTCGAGATCCTCGCCGCCGCGCGCCGCGGGGTCGCGCCCGAGGACGAGGCCCTCGCCCGCCTAGCGCGGGACGCGGACCCGGAGGGCGCCCTGGCGCGACGCTACACCAGGAGCGCGGAGGAGACGCCTTCGGTCGCGCGGCTCGTGCTCGCAGCGCGCCTCGAGCGCGACACGACCGTGGCGCTCGTGTTGCTCGACCGCGCGCTCGTCCTGGACCCGCGGAGCGCCTGGGCGCATTACGGGCGGGCTCACACTCAACTTACGGACCGCGACGACGAGGATCGCTGGAGCCGCGCGCGAGAGGCGGTGGAGGCCGCGCTCGCGGCCGAACCGGGCTTCCTGCGCGCCCGTCGCCTGCGGGCCTGGATGCTGGCCGAGGAGGGCCAGAAGGAGCAGGCGCTCGCGGCGCTCGACGCGTGGCTCGAGGCTTCCCTGGACGACCCGCGTGTCGACCCCGAAGTGCGGGTCGAGGCGCGCCTCGACCGCGCCCTGCTCCTCGTGCTGACCGGCAGCCCCGAGCGCGCCGTGCGCGAGCTCGAGGCTCTCGAGGGTGAGGAGCGCGGCCGCACGCGGCGGCTCACGTTGCTCGCGGTGGCCGAGCTGGAGCGCGGCGACCTGGAGCGCGCCCTCGACACGACGTTGCGCGCGGAAGGGGCCGAGCGTGGCTCGGTTCTGCCGCTCGTCCAACGTGCGCTGCTCCTCGAGCGTTTCAAGAACGATCCAGAGGGGGCCGAGGAGCTCTGGCGCGCGATCGCCGAGCGCGGCGGCGAAGCGGACGAGCTCGCGGACCTCGTGCAGACGCTGCGCGCGCGCGTGCACCTCGAGCGCCGCGAGGCTGCACCGAAGAGCCCGCGATGAGGGCCGTCGTCCAGCGGGTCTCGACCGCGCGTGTCACCGTCGAGGGTGAAGTGGTCGGCGCGATCGGGCCGGGCATGCTCGTGCTGCTCGGCGTGTTCGAAGGCGACGGACCAGCCGAGGCCGAACGGCTGGCGACGCGCATCGCGAATTTTCGCTTCTTCCCGGCGGGCGGCCGGAGCATGGAGCGCTCGGCCCGCGACGCTTCGGCGGCCGGCGAGTCGCGCGCGGCGCTAGTCGTCAGCCAATTCACGCTCGTCGCGGACGGCCGCAAGGGTCGACGGCCCTCCTTCGACCGCGCCGCCCGGCCCGAGGAAGCAGAGCCGCTGTACGAACACTTCGTGGCGCAGCTCGCGCGCCTCGGCCTCCCCACGGCGAAGGGGCGTTTCGGCGCCCACATGGCGGTCGAGTCCGTGAACGACGGGCCGGTCACGTTCGTTCTCGACGAAGTCGCGCGGGGCGCGTGACGCGTCTGTCCTCGATGGCACCAAACCGACGCAACTCCCTGATTGACAAGGGGTTGAGTCAGGTGGATGCTCTGGTCGAAGAGGGTCGGTCGGAGGTGAACACGCCCCAAATCGCACCCCGGAGCGCCCACATCCATGCCCGAGTCGCCTGGACGAACGATCACGAAGAAGGAGCTGGTCGACCGCATCGCGTTCGAGCTCGACCAGACCAAGCTGGTCGTGCGGCATGTCGTGCAGCAGTTCCTGAACGAGATCAGCGCTGAGCTGGCCGCCGGGAACCGCATCGAGTTCCGCGAATTCGGCGTGTTCGAGGTCCGCCAGCGCGGCCGCCGCAGGGGCCAGCTGCCTCAGCTCCTGGTGTCCGCCAAGGACGAGGGCGACGCTCCTGCCAAGCAGATGGAGCGAGTCGTGAAGTTCCGACCCGGGCGCGCGCTGCGTGAGCTCGGCGAGCCCGACGGGCCGACCCCGGCGGCGCAACGCCCTGCGCCGACCCCGCCGCGCCCCGAGGCCCCAGCGGTCCGCCCCGCGCCGCCGAAACCTCCGCCGAGTACGCCGGGTTCGCCCTTCTGAGGGGCGCACAGTACTTCAGCGCCCGGCCACGAGGCGCTCGATCCACTTGCCCACGAGGTCGGCCTCGAGATTCACCGGCTGCCCCACCTGCGCCTCGGCGAAGCTCGTCACACGGAACGTGTGCGGAATCACGGCGACGTCGAAGCGGTCGCCTTTGGGCGCGACCACGGTCAGCGAGATCCCGTCGATGGTGACGCTGCCCTTGTCCACGAGCCAGCGCTCGAACCCCGCGGGCACCGCGATGGTGAGGCGCCAGCCGCCATCGCCCGAGTCGGCGAGCCCGACCAGGCGCCCGACGGCGTCGACGTGCCCGCTCACCATGTGACCGTCGAGGCGGTCGCCGACGCAGAGGGCACGCTCGAGGTTGACCATGCTGCCCGGCGCGAGCGCCTTGAACCAAGTGCGGTCGAGGGTCTCGGCGGAGAGGTCGAAGACCAAGGGCGCCGGGTGCTCAGCGGCCCCCGGGGGCGCCTCCTCGGGTGGCGCGACGACGGTCAGGCAGCAACCCGATACCGATACGCTGTCGCCCACTCGAGCCGCGAAGTCGCCGAGGCTCGGGTGGCCGGCGCCCACCTGGGCGGCCTCGCGGGGACCCTGCGACCTGGCGACGCTGCCCGGGCGCGCGACCCAGAGCTCGCAGCCGGTGCCGCGCTGCCTGACTGCGAGGACGGGGACGGACGCTTCGACGAGGCCGGTGAACAAGTGCTTGGGGGGCGGGGGGTTGAGGATGGGGTCCCGAGGGCCGTGGAGAGACAGACGGACGTCTGCCGCGCTCGGACGGCTTGACCAGGGTCAGAGGCGGCTCTACCCTGCTGGGCCTTTCCGGGCCCCGAGCGTGCCGCTCTTTACCATCCTGACCCTCTTTCCCGACGCAGTCGAGTCCTACTTGGGCGTCGGCATGCTCGGCATCGCGCGCAGCCGTCGACTCGTCGAGACACGGGTCGTCGACTTCCGCGACTTCGCGCGCGATCGACACCGCACCGTCGACGACCGCCCCTTCGGCGGCGGCCCGGGCATGGTGCTCAAACCCGAGCCCGTCGTCGAGGCCGTCGAGTGGGTCGAGTCCCGCTACGGCCCGCACCGCAAGTTCGCCACTTGCCCTGCCGGTGTGCGCCTCGACCAGCCGCTCGTCGAGAGCCTGGCCCAATGCGAGCGCACTATGCTGCTCTGCGGGCGCTACGAAGGCTTCGACGAGCGAGTGTTCGAGGCGCTCGACATCACGCCGCTCTCCCTCGGTGACTTCGTCCTCGCGGGCGGCGAGCTGGCTGCGCTGTGCGCCGTCGAAGCCGTCGCGCGCCTGGTCCCGGGAGTCCTCGGCGACGAGCGCTCGGCAGTGCACGAGTCCTTCACTCCCGCAGCAGCGGGCGGCCTCGACCACCCCCACTACACACGACCGCGAACGTATCGGGGACGCGAGGTCCCCGAGGTCCTGCTCGGCGGCGACCACGCCGCGATCGAAAGTTGGCGCGCGCGTGTCGCGCGTGAGCGGACGCGCGCGCGGCGCCCGGATCTGCTCGGCCAAGACCCTTCACGATCGAACCACTGACATCCATTCACCATCCCACGACCCCTCGAATCATCGACTCGGGGGGCATCATCGACTCGAGGGCGGACCGCATCGGCGGCCGCCTCCGACTGCGGCCCGCGACGGGTCGCGCTCGATGCCGCGTGTGATGGAACCCCGAAGAGACTGCAACAGGGCCGCGAGCCCACGAACGAGCCATGAACGTCATCGACCATCTCGAAGCCGAGAACTCCAAGAACGCGGCGACACTCCCTGCGCTGAACGTCGGTGACGACGTCGAAGTGAAGTACCTCATCAAAGAGGGTGACAAAGAGCGCATCCAGCCCTTCAAAGGCACGATCATCTCGCTCAAGGGCCGCAGCATTCGGCGCACGATCACCGTGCGCCGCATCGTGCAGGGCGAGGGAGTCGAGCGGGTGTTCCCGCTGCACGGACCGCGCGTGACGGACATCGTCGTCACACGGCGCGGCAAGTCGCGGCGTTCGAAGCTCTACTACCTGCGCGAGCGGACCGGCAAGAAGACCCGCCTCAAGGAGCTCCTCGGCGAGAAGGTGCGCCACGAGCGCGAGACCGAGAAGGCGCGGCGCGTCGCCCAGTCCGAGACCCCCTCGGCCGAGTGAGCGGGACGGGCCGCCGATGGCGGCCCGCGCTCGGCTCGCACTCCAGACGTCCTTTTCGGGTCCTCTCCAGGGCGCGGGGCCCCTTGCGGGCGCCGCACGTTCCACGGGGCCACAACCAGCGCTTTCCGGGGCTCACCCCGGTCGCCGGCCCCAACCCGTCCCCCCCCACGCCGCACTTGATTCGGGGCGCCGCCGCCCCACCACCCGGCCAGAGCCGGTATCGCGATGGTCGACAACCTGAACCGCAAACTCACGATGATCGTGCTGGCGCTCGCCGCCGCGATCATCGCCCAGTTCATCCTGCCCTTCCGCCTGGGGCTCGACCTCAGCGGCGGAACGCGCCTCACCTACAGCGTCGACATCGACGCGGCGCGCGCCGCGGGCACGATCGACAAGGGGGAGACGGACGAGAAGGTCATGGCCGACCTCGTCGCGATCTGGAACAAGCGGGTCGACCCGACCGGTACACGCGGCGTCGTGATCCGCAAGGTCGGCTCGAACCGGGTCGTGATCGAGATCCCGGGCAGCGCGAGCGCGGTCGCGAAGAACGTGATCTCGAGCCTCGCGGGCGAGCTATCGGCCGAGGCCGTGTCGCTGGTCCTCGATCCGAATGACGCGGTCAACTGGGAACGGTTCCCGGCCACGGGCGGCGTCGTGCGGATCGATGACGAGGAGATCGCCTACCGCGAGCGGCGCAGCTCCGGCCTGCTCGGGTTGCGCCGTGGGCAAACGAACACGACCGCGACGAACCACAGCGTGGGCGCCAAGGTCGAGCTCATCGCCGCCGACCCGTGGAAGTCGTTGATCGAGAACACGGGCCGGATGGAGTTCTACATCGAGGCCATCGACGGCGACGACCTGCGTCCGATCACGGACCTCAATACGGAGCGTCGCCTCGTCGAGGCGTGGATCGACGGCAACCCGGGACGTCCGATCGCGGATTACAACCAGGAGCTCGCGACACGCTACACGGAGGCCAATGACCCACGCGGGCGCCTGCGGTGGTACCCCCACCAGGACAAGGAGGGCAACCTGCTGGCCGCCCTCGGCGACGATCCGGAGGCTGCGCGCCAGGCCGAGGTCGCGAGCCTGAAGCGACGCCTCGAGCCGCTGATCATCGATGAGAAGCGCTTGTGGCACTTCTCGGGCGCCGACATGTCTGCGGTACGCCAGTCGTTCGACAAGCTGGGTTTCCCTGCGGTCGGTTTCGACATTCGCTCGGACCGCGGCAACGAGTTCGGCCTCTACACCGGTTTTCACAAGGGCAACCGAATGGCGATCGTCATCAACGACGAGATCGTCACGATGCCTGAGATCAACGACGCCCTCTACGACGGCGGCATCATCAATGGCGGCGACCGGGGCTTCCGCGACGAGGAGGTCAAAGGCCTGATCGATGTGCTGCGCTCCGGCTCGCTGAGCATCTCGCCGCAGTTCGAGAGCGAAGAGAGCGTCGGCGCGACCTTGGGTCACGAGTACGTGCGACGCGGCGCGATCAGCGCAGTCGTCGCCCTCGCGGCGGTCGTGCTGTTCGGCATCTACTACTACCGCCTGCTCGGTGTGATCACAGCGGCCTCGCTCGCGGTGAACCTGTTGCTCCTGCTCGGCGCGATGCGCTACCTGCAGGCGACGCTCACGCTGCCGGGCATCGCGGGCATCGTGTTGACGGTCGGCATGGCGATCGACGCCAACATCCTGATCTTCGAGCGGATGCGCGAGGAGCTCCTGAAGGGCCGCAAGCCCTTGCAGTCGGCCAAGGACGGCTTCGCGAACGCGCTGTCGACGATCCTCGACGCCAACATCACGACGTTCATCACGGGTTTGATCCTGGCCTGGGTCGGCGCGGGCCCGGTGCGCGCGTTCGCGTTCATCCTGTGCATCGGCATCGTGACGACCCTCTTCTCGGCGCTGCTCGTGACGCGGGTGCTGATCCACTTCGCGTTCGAGCGCGGAGTCGAGGAGTTCAAGATGCGGCGCTTCGTCGGCGAAACGAACTTCAAGTTTCTCGCCCAGGCCCGCAAGTGCATCGCGGCTTCGTTGATCGCGATCACGCTGGGCCTCGTGATCTTCGGGATCCTGCCCAAGCACGACAAGTTCGGCATCGAGTTCATCGGCGGCAACACGCTCACGATGGTGACGCGCACACCGCAGTCGAAGGCCGACGTCACGGCTGCGGTGCAGGGCATCGGCCCCGAGTACAAGGACGCGGTCGTCCAAGAGATCCGTAGCTCGAGCACGGCCGGTGGCTTCACCAAGTTCCGGGTCGAGTTCAAGTCGGAGCAGAACCAGATCGGCGACGGCAACATCCACCGCTCGACGATCACACGCGCGCTGAAGGAGCTCTTGAGCCGCGGCCCCGTCGAGCTCGAGTTGACGGAAGGTGAAGCGAGCGGCGCGCTCTTCTTCGAGCAGGGGCACCCGACCGCGGACCTCGCGGCCAAGTTGACGACTCTCGGCCTCACCGAAGCCCAGGTCAATCCGACCGCAGCCGAGGAGGGCAATGCCTATACGTTCACCGGACGCGTGGCGACGACCGTCGATGCGGAAGGACTGCGGGGCCGCATCGTGGAGGCCTTCGCGGACCAACCCGACTCGACGGGCGCGAAGTTCAGCTGGGAACGACCGATTCCGCAAGCCGACGCGGTCAGCCCGCAAGTCATGCAGGAGCTGCGCGACCACGCGATCCTCGCGATCATCCTCTCGCTCTTCGCGGTCGTCATGTACATCCGCGTGCGCTTCGCGGAATACAGCTACGGCCTCGCCGCGATGGCCGCCCTCGTCCACGACGTGCTCATCACGATCGGGGTGCTCGGGGTCGCCATCCACCTCGACCTCGTCGAGGCCGAAATCAACCTCAACATGATCGCGGCGTTCCTGACGATCATCGGCTACTCGTTGAACGACACCATCGTCGTCTTCGACCGTATCCGTGAGAACCTGCCGAAGTACAATCGGCCGCTCGCCGAGGTGATCGACTTGTCGGTCAACCAGACCCTCTCGCGCACGATCCTGACCTCGGCGACGACCATGCTGGCGGTGGTCATCATGTTCGCCTTCAACCTGGGCACCCGCAACGCCCTCGAGAGCTTCGGTTTCGCGCTCATCGCGGGCATCTTGGTCGGCACCTATTCGACGGTTTTCATCGCGAACCCGGTCCTTCTCTGGCTGGAGACGCGGCGATTGGCCGCCGGCGGCGCCGAGGTGATCTCGAAGCCTTCGCCGGTGATCGACCTGCCGTGAGGCGGCGCCGCTGCGACTCGAGGTGCCCACCGGGGGCCGCGGGGGTTCACTCCCCCGCGGCCCCCGCGCCGTTCAGGTCCATGGGTTGGGCGCCGCGTCGGAGACGCCTCGCATCCGGCCGCCTCACCAGAAGCAACCGAGAAGGCTTGGAGAGCTGCCGCCGGCCACGCCAGAATCACGAGCGATGCGCGCACTGCTCGGTCTGCTGCTCCTGGGCGGGCTCTTCTTGTCGGCGGCGACTTGGCAGAGCCGAACGACGGAGCGCCTGCGCGAACAGCGTGCGCGCGAGTTCGGGGTCCCCGCCGACGCCCCCGAAGGCGCGACACGCCTCGGGAGCCGAGCCGGCTGGAGCGAGCTCGTGCTCGGTCGCCCGAGCGGCGCGCCTCCGCTGCCGGTCGCTGCGAGGCCAGGCGTTCCGAAGGGCGGCCAGAACGGCTTCGACGGCAGCGATGCGGGTTGGGGTGAGAGCGACATCCCTGCGACTCCCCCACGGTTCGAGCCCGACTTCGAATACGTCGTCCAACCGCACGACGTCCTCAGCGTCATCTGCCAGCGGCACTACGGGAAAGGGCGCCTACGGGAGCTCGTCCCTCTGGTCACGAAGTACAACGATCTGAAGAGCGCGGACGGCATCGAGGCGGGCAAGGTGCTGCTGCTCCCGGACCAGACCTTGTTGCTGGGCGCAGCACCGGACTCACGCTGAGCCGCGGCGCTCGCACGATAGAGGCGCTCGCACGATAGAGGCGCTCGCACGATAGAGGCGCTCGCACGATAGAGGCGCTCGCACGATAGAGGCGCTCGCACGATAGAGGCGCTCGCACGATAGAGGCGCTCGCACGAT
>Ga0163144_10017142_pt1 | contig 14772 bp, 11 predicted proteins | sample OliLak19BULKMAT1_FD_123175 | JGI IMG/M metagenome (GOLD analysis project Ga0163144, IMG submission 123175) | Freshwater microbial mat bacterial communities from Lake Vanda, McMurdo Dry Valleys, Antarctica - Oligotrophic Lake LV.19.BULKMAT1 | ecosystem: Environmental > Aquatic > Freshwater >... | reverse complement strand
TGCGCCAGTCGTTGAATTGTTGATGCTACTCATTCCGGCTTCAATATTCTCTTTGAAGTAAAGCATAGCTCGAGCGTCCTCCGTAAAAATAGCTGACGACAATCCGTAAGCATGGGCATTCGCTAGCTCTAGCGCCTCTTCTAAAGATTTTGTTTTTACCAAGTTAATGCTCGGACCAAAAATCTCTTCTTGAAAAAGTCTCAGCTCGCGAGTGACGTTTTCCCAAATAGTCGGGGTGACATACCAGCCCGCATCTGGATCGCCAGAAAAATGAGGATAGGGATTTTTAGAAGTAATTCGCCCACTTCCTAAAAGGAGCCTTCCTCCCTCTTTCTTTCCCCAATCGTAGTGTTCTAGAAAAGTAGTCAGATATCTTTCAGAAAAAAGAGGTCCCGCTAAGACGTTGTGATCTTTGTTGGGGTTGCCAATTTTTATTTTTTTCGCGGCTTCTAAAAACAAGTCTTTGAATTTATCGTAAATTTTTTCATGAATAATAATGTTTCCTGTCGAAGTGCAGCGCTGACCGGCGGTGCCAAAACATGAAACAATTGCAGTCGGGATGGCTTTGTCTAAAAGCGCGTTATCCATGATGATCAGAGGATTCTTGCCTCCCAATTCTAAAGATGGCGTTTGAACCGCCCGCCCGCAGATCTCACCAATTTTCTTTCCTACCTTAGTACTGCCAGTAAAAGAAACTTTCTGAATCTTTCCTTCGTCCACTAACTTTAAGAGCGACTCGCCGGTTTCGACTCCGCCGAAGACCACATTGACTACTCCTGGAGGCAGTCCCGCCTCGTGAAAACAAAGTGCGAAAGCGAGGGCGGTAGCGGGGGCATCCGCCGAGGGCTTCCAAACCACTGTGTTTCCGCAGAGTAGGGCTGGAATCAACTTCCATGACGGCACCGCAAAGGGAAAGTTGCTGGCGGTGATCATTAAGCAAACGCCTAAAGGGCGACGATAAGTATAGAGTTCTTTATTGGGAAGTTCAGAAGGGACGGTCTGCCCATAGAGGCGCCGGCCTTCAGATTGAAAAAACTGCGCAGTGTCGATCGCTTCTTGGACTTCTCCCAATGATTCTTTATAGGGCTTACCGATCTCTCGAGTAATGATCCGAGCTAAAGACTCTTTTTCTCGCTCTAAAACTTTCGCTAATCGGCCGATCGCATTTCCGCGGAGGGGAGCTGGAACTTTCTTCCATTTCAAAAAAGCGGATCGAGCGGCTTCGACCGCATCCCGACACTCTTTATCAGTCGCTGTGGGAAAGCTTCCTACTACGTCGGAGTTTTCAGAGCTGTTAATAGATTTAAACTGGTTGGATCCCGCAACCGCTTCGCCATTAATCCAATGGGCTCCACTAATTTCGGGGCCGTACTCACTGCGCTTAGTACCAACGAATGAACGCATCATGATCTCCTTAACGAAATGCCTTGAGAGTGTTTTTGAGGATTTCGATCCCGGCTTTCGCTTCTTCTTCGGTCAAATTGAGGACGGGTCTAACCCGAATTGTTTTTTCGCCACTCTTTAAAATCATCAAGCCGTCTTCCCAAAGTTTGTCGACGAGTCGGTCACGCTCCTCGGTGGTTGGTAGATCGAAAGCCATCAAGAAACCTCGCCCACGCACATTGGTGATGCGAGAGTCTTCTTGGGCAAGTTTGTGAAATTCACTCAAAATCACTTCGCTTAAAGTCGAAACCTTACTCAGTAAATTCTCTTCGCGAATAATTTTCATATACTGAAGCGACCGAACCATATCGACGATATTGCCACCCCAAGTAGAATTGATGCGGCTAGCTACTTTAAAAACGTGATCGACTTCTTGCAGACGATCGAGCTTTACCGCGATACCACATACCTGAACTTTTTTTCCGAAAGCTACGATGTCGGGTTGAATATCATAGTGTTCGAAAGCCCAAACTTTTCCGGTAATGCACATTCCACACTGCACTTCGTCAAAAATTAAAAGGCAGTCCTTCTCGAGCGAAACTCTCTTCAGTTCTTTCATGAATTCAAGACTGAAGTGATTATCGCCCCCCTCGCTTTGAATCGTTTCAATGATAATGGCGCAAATCTCGTCGGGTCTCTCTGCGAACGCACGATTGATTTGCGCGAAAGTTTCGGCTTCTCGCTTTCTTAAATCGGCGGTGTTCTCAGGCGAGATCGGAAACTTCATCGCGGGATTCGAAACTCGCGGCCAATCAAACTTTGGATAATAGTCTGTTTTGTCGGGAACCGTGTTAGTGAGAGTCAGCGTGTAACCGGTTCTGCCATGAAACGCTTTTTGAAAATGGAGAACTTGCCCGCCTACTCCACGCTTTCCCTTCTTCAAATTTTTTCGAAACTTCCAATCTTGAGCGGTCTTAATTGCATTCTCCACCGCCAAAGCACCGCCTTCAATGAAGAATAACTTATCAAACTGAGGAGCAAAGTGTTTATGAAAGTACTCTACAAACTCAGCCATATAGGTCGTGTAAATATCAGAGTTAGAGACTTTCAGTTTTGCAACTTGCAACAAGTCTTTTTCGAAGGATGGATCGCTCATTTTGGGATGATTGAAGCCGATCGGATTAGAAGCAAAAAAAGAAAAAAAATCGATCCAAGTGCGACCGGTTCTAGCATCTACGAATCGCGCGCCACGGCTCTTCTCGAGATCCATCACCACGTCATAACCATCAGCAAGAATTGATTTTTCTAATACCGGGAATACGTCTTTAGGCTGAAGCTTATGCATGGATCGTATTATAACGATTTTAATGACAATGAAAGCTGGAAGATGCACACTAAGGGGGTGAAATCGAGAGGAGGAAATCCAAAAGAAGTATCACGCCTCCTCGAGAATCTGCGTCTTCCTGCGTCAGTTAAAGATCATCTTCGACATTCTGAAGTTTGGACCCGTTGGTTTGAGATCGTGGGAACAGAGCTTTCGCGAGTTACTTCGCCCTTAGAGTTAAAATCCAAAATCCTTTTCGTGACCGTGGCCCATCAAGCTTGGGCTCAACAACTTCATTTTTTGAAAGCTTCGCTTTTAAACAAGATTCGTCTGGTGTGCGAAGAATCACAGATTAATGATATTCAGTTTCGAGTCGGTAAAGTTTTGCCAGTTCCTTTTGTTCCGCGCTCAGACTTTCGATTGCTTAAGAATGAGCCACTTTCGGAGCGACAAGAAATGACCTTAAGAGCGGTTGAGGATCCCGATTTGCGCGATAGTATTCGGCGCGCGATGGCTGCCGCTCAAGCGAATCCTAAAAATATTTCGTCGAAATCTATGCCAAGTAATTCTTCTAGAACTCAGACCTTACCTAGCTCATAAATCACTAAGCCCGAGGCAATTTTAGGCGCGAAGAAAGTGCTTTTTTGGGGCATACGCTGACCTGTTTTAACGACATCCATGATTTGATTGAAAGTGCAGGCCGGTAAGTAGATTCCGAGTTGTAGCGGATCTTTTTTCAGAGCTTCTAAAAACTTCTCATCGGTATGTTCATAGGTAAGGAGTCCCTTTTTTAGTTCTTCAGGGCTCCAACCGAATCCAAGTTCAAAAATATCTTTTTGAGCTCCCTCTAGCGCGGTCTCTAAAGGATTTCGCTTAGGTCTTGAAATCTTCAAGCGCTTATTGCCCTGACTAAAGCAAAGCCCAAACGCAATATTGTCACCATCCATTTTTGTGAGCGCTGAAAGCTCGTGAGAATCTTTCTCAGTAATTTCAAATCCTACGCTCTGTAGGTGATCAAAAAGTCCTTCGCGAGACCGACTTTCTGGGAGCTTGAAGAGACGGTGAATAGGCAGAATCGAAAACCCAGGACTCATCGAGTTCGTAAAATAGGCCTGAACAAAATTGCCTTTTCCATTTGGATTCTTTTTTCGATTCTCTAGAGCTGTTTCATAGCGGTGATGTCCGTCCGCAATTAAAAGATCGCTATTGTTTAAGAGGGTAGAAATCAGATCTAGGCTGGGCTTGTCTTCAACCAACCAGAGACTTCGCTGAACTCCCAGAGAATCCGCACCTTCAAAATGGGCGGGAGTTTCTTCTAAGCGTCTAAAGATGCTATCGATCTGAAGGTCTGGATCGCGAAAGCAAAAGAAAATTTGTGAGAGCTCGGCGCCCATTTCTTCTAAGAGCGAAAGTCGATCTTGTTTTGGTCCAGACAGAGTGTATTCATGGGGAAATACCTGACCCTTTCCAAACTCTTGAAGTTCGAGGAGGCCCACAAAGCCATAGCGAATTTGAGTTCTTCCTTCTTTTTGAAATTCGTCTCGAATGAAATAGAAGGCTGGCTTTTCGGCCTGCTCAAGGATTCTTTCTTTTTTCCAGGCTTGATAGAGCTCGGCTACTTTTTGATAACGATCCCGATCATTGGGGTCGGCCGTGAGGCAGAGTCGAACGCTATTGTAGGGATTAGAGCGAAGTAAGCTCTCATGCATTTCGGGATAAATAATATCGTAGGGCGGTGAAAGCAGAGTAGCGAAGTCTTTTTCGAATCGTGAATTGTAGAGAAACGCTTTAAATGGAATTACATTATTCATAGTTTTCTCCAATATCGGTCCGATAGATGATTTGGTTTTGTTGCGGACCCAAACTTTTCTGCCATTCTAAGATCCATGCGTAAATTTTCTCTCGAGAAGCTTTGATGGAGCCCGAAGCATTTACGGTAAAAATCCTGCCCCCTTGAGAAATCCAAGACTTTTCTTGGGTCAGTCGAGTGCTGCTATGAAGAATCTGGAGTTCTTTGGGTGCCAAGCTCTCGCCAAGCCAAATTCCTTGAGTGGGCTTCGTCGGATAACCTTGGGCTGCAACCACTACGCTAACTGCAGATTGAGGGCTAAATCGAACAGCGGAGGATCTTCCCTCGCGAAGGTCTAAAATGCTCTTCCATAAATCACTCTCTAGTCTTTGCATCACGCTTTGGGTCTCAGGATCGCCCATTCGGCAATTGTATTCGAGAACATAAATCTTTTCTTTAGAACGCATTAGACCAAGAAAAAGAAATCCTCGATAGGATAGGCTTCTGTTGGCCAAGCCTTGAAGCGTTGGTTTAATAATTTCATGCTCGATCTGAGAGATCAGTTCGGAGTTCTCGAAGCGAGAAGGTGAGACCGCCCCCATTCCACCGGTATTGGGACCGAGATCGTTATTTAAAAGTCGTTTATGATCTTGAGCAGTACCGAAGAACTCGTAGTTCATTCCGTCCACCAAATAAAAACAAGAGAGTTCAGTGCCTTCTAGAAATTCTTCTATGACCAGAGAATCATGAGTCTCAAGAAATTCTTCGGAGACCTTGAGGGCTTCAGACGAGGAAGCTCCAATCCAGACGCCTTTTCCTTGCGCTAGTCCCGAGGCTTTCACGACGTAGGGAGCAAAAAATTCTTTAAGGGCAGACTTTGCTTCTAGAGAATTGCTCACCGTTATCGCCCTAGCGGTAGAGATATGATTCTCAAGAAAAAAATTCTTTGCGAAGGCCTTATCGGTCTCGAGCTGGGCTACTTCTTTGCGAGGCCCAAACACATAGAGCCCAGCCTTGCTGAGTTCGTCGGCGTAAGATTCAAATAAGTATTGCTCGGGCCCTACGATAACGTTTTTTATGGATTCTTTTCGGCAGCATTCTATTAAAGATTCGAGCCCGCCTGCATGGAGGCATTGAGCTTCTAAAGAAATAGCATCACTCCCAGGCCAAGCAAACACTTGGTGACCGTGCAAAACGAGGTGTCGAACGAGTGCATGTTCTCGACCTCCAGATCCCAAAATGAGGATGCGCTCACTCACTCTTATTTAGTGCCGAAAGTGTCGGCTCTTTGTAAAGAGCATTGCAATGTCTGCTTGGTTGCAAGCTTGAATGACTTCTTCGTCTCGCACGCTTCCCCCAGGCTGAACGACGGCGGTAACTTTTCCTTCTGTGAGAGCCGCAATATTATCTGCGAAAGGAAAGAATCCATCGCTCGCACACGCTCGAAGATCGCTCTTTAACATCGAGGCTCTTTGCACGGCTTGTTGAGATGCAAACTTTCGATTCACCGTACCCGCACCAATTCCTAAAGTTTGGTACTGGTTAGCGATCACTACGGCATTACTTTTTAGATTTTTTGCGACGACCCAGCCCAACTCTAGAGCGCGGCGCTCTTCTTTAGTGGGAGCTCGCTTTGTTACACATTGAACGTCTGGGCCTAACACGAATTCCGAGAAAGCTCCTAAGGCATCGTAGTCTTGGACGAGATAGCTTCCGCTTAATTTTTTAAAATCGTAGAGGGGCCGATCTTCCATTTTAAGGCCACTTACTTGGGGCAATAACAAGAGACGTAAATTCTTTTTCTTCTCAAAAACTTCTCGAGCTCCAACACTAAAACTTTCGGCGCAAATGATCTCAAAAAAACTCTCCGTGAGTTTTGTGGCTAAGGCAGAGTTCACCGTGCCTGAAATGGCTACTACCCCCCCAAAAGCACTCTCAGAATCCGCTTCAAAAGCGCGATTGAAGGCTTGGTCTTCTGTCTCTCCTGCACCTACTCCACAGGGATTATTGTGCTTGATGATTACGCATGATTTGGGAGGTAATTCGATTAGAATCTTCCAGGCGGCGTCGGCATCGAGATAATTATTAAACGAAAGCTCTTTACCTTGGAGGCTGTCACTCAAGGGCTTGTATTCCGCAGGCTTGGTAATCTTGTAAACCGCACCTTTTTGGTGTGGGTTCTCTCCATAGCGAAGACCTTGAATAAGGCGGCCATGAATTGAGTGATAACGCGGCCAATCTAAACGAGTTAACTCCCGTTCTTCGGAGGGATCATAATGACTGAGGGTACTGGCAATCACGCTGTCGTACATAGCGGTGTGGCGAAAAGCTCGGGCCGCGAGTTGATATCGAAACTTGAAGTCAAAAGGATTGGATGGATTTTTCTTAATCCTTCTAATCACCTGCTTGTAGTCCTTGGGATCTACAACCACCGCGACGTGTTGGTGATTTTTGGCCCCAGCCCGAATCATCGCCGGGCCACCAATATCAATATTTTCGACTAAATCTTCCCAGCGATGTCGAATCGTGCTCTGAGCAATTTTTTCGAATGGGTAAAGGTTTACAACCACCAAATCGATCCATTTGATTCCGTAACTCTTGGCATCTTCTTGATGCTGGGGATCATCTCTTTTTCCGAGCAAGCCGCCATGTACTCTGGGATGCAGAGTTTTTAGGCGGCCGTCCATCATTTCAGGAAAGCCGGTGAAGTCCGAGATTGAAGTGGTTTCAATTCCGGCTTCTTTCAATGCTTTCGATGTTCCGCCCGTAGAGAGGATTTCAACCTGAAAATGTTTAAGAGCCTTTCCGAGCTCAACCAGTCCGGTTTTATCTGAAACAGATATCAAAGCTCGTCGAATCATTTTTCGAAAATCCTTTTGAAAACGTCTTCAAAATTACGGGCTAAGTGAATCTTGAGATTTTTAGTCACTTCTTTGGGGATCTCCGCCAAGTCTTTTTTATTCTCAAAGGGTATAATCACTTCTCGGCATCCATATTGTTTGGCCGCGATCAGCTTCTGCTTCAACCCACCAATAGGCAAAACTTGCCCAAGGAGTGAAATTTCGCCAGTCATCGCGAGACGCGGTTTTACGGGGCGACTTAAATAAAGAGAAGCAATAGAGGTAGCGATAGTGATGCCCGCCGATGGACCATCTTTGGGTACCGCCCCTGCAGGAAAGTGCAGGTGTAAATCAGTTTTATCGAAGTCCTTAAAGTCTAACTTAAATTGATCAGCCGCTGAGCGCATATACGAAAGAGCGATACGAGCGCTTTCATTCATGGTTTCGCCGAGCTTGCCAGTGAGAATGAGTCCTTTTGTACCGCTCATCTTATTCGCTTCTACGAAAAGAACTTCGCCGCCAAAATTAGTCCAAGCCAAGCCCATCACAACGCCCGGCCGACGTGGAAGTTGAGCGTCTGGTGAAAAGCGGTGAACTCCTAAAAAGCTTTCTACTTCATTGGCTTTGATCGAGATTTTTTTCAAAGCCCCTTTCTTGTTTTGGGCTTTTGCGATCTTCGTGGCGGCCTTTCGACATATTTTGCCGATCTCACGCTCTAAATTTCGGACTCCGCTTTCTCGTGTGTAAAATCGAATGATTTTTTCAAAAACTTTTTTCTCAAGGCTTAAATTTTTGGGTTGAAGACCTTGTTGTTCGCGCTGCTTAGGGAACAAATACTTTTCTGCGATGGCGAGCTTCTCGCTCTCTATATAGCCGGGGATCTCGATAATCTCTAACCGATCTCGAAGTGGTGAGGGAATCGTCGAGGTGGTGTTGGCAGTACAAACAAAAAGAATTTTGGAGAGATCAAAAGGAAGATCTAAATAGTTATCTAGAAAGTTTTTGTTTTGCTCAGGATCAAGAACTTCTAAGAGGGCAGAGGCGGGGTCTCCCCTCCAGTCGCTACCAATTTTATCGAGCTCATCTAAAACAATTACGGGGTTGTTGGCTTCGGCTCGTTTCAAGGCCATGAGAATTCGGCCTGGCATCGCGCCCACATAGGTGCGGCGATGTCCTTTTATTTCTGCTTCATCGCGCATCCCACCCAAACTGATTCTCTGAAATTTTCGGCCCATCGCTTCGGCAATACTACGACCTAAAGAGGTTTTTCCGACTCCGGGAGGGCCGACAAAACAAATGATACTGCCGGAAAGAGACTTTTTAAGTAGCTTCACCGCTAAAAACTCAATGATTCTAGTTTTGACGTCTTGCAAGCCGTAGTGATCTCGGTTCAGAATTTTTTCTGCACTTTTTAGGTTGTCGCGATCTTCGGTTTGCAAACTCCAAGGCAGATTTGAAACTGTCTCCAGATAATTTCTAGTCAAAGAGTACTCAGAACTTTCGGGAGGAATCATCTGCAAGCGACGGAGCTCTTCATCTACTTTCTTTCTGGCTTCTTCAGGAAGTTTCGCCGCATCAAGACGCTCACGAAGCTTATGAAGATCTTGATTGCCGTCTTCTTTTTCATCGCCCAACTCGCGCTTGATCGCCTTTAACTGCTCCCTTAAAAAATAATCTCGTTGAGTGGTTGAGATTTTGTCTTGGATCTCTCCTTGGATTTTTTGCCCAAGCCTTAAAATCTCTAATTCTTGAGTGAGGTGAAACACGCAGCGTTCGAGACGCTCTTCGACGGAGTCGATCTCTAAAAGTGTTTGCCTGGTTGAAACATCGATTCTCTTTAAGTGCGAAGCAATGAAGTCCGAGAGTTTTTTTGGCCCTTCGATATTTAAGGCCGCTAAACTAAACTCTTCAGACAAGGTGGGAGAGATTTGAATCACTTCTTGCAAAAGCTTTTGTGCCGAAGCAGCCAAGGCCGCAACTCGCTTTGTGTTTTGTAGGTCTTCTTCAATATAATTCACATGGGCGCGAATAACCGGCACTGAGCTAATGAAGCTTTCAACTTTGAAGCGCTTCAAAGTTTGTACAATCATACTGGTCGAGCCTTCGGGGAGTCTCAAGACCCGCAAAATTCTGGCACAGACTCCGATCTCGTACAAATCGTTGGGAGAGGGATCTTCGCCTTGACCGCGTCTCCTCGCTAAAAATCCAATGTAGTCCAATTGCTTGCCCTGGTCGCGGTGAAGCAATTCTTGCAAGCGACCTTTCGGTACTACTACGGGCAAAATCATATGCGGAAAGGCCACAAAGTTAGATAAAGGAAAAATCGTGATGTCTTTAGGCAGGGGTTTAGAGTTTTTTCCGCCGTCAATCAGGAGCGCGTCGCTTTGATTGTCGTCAGACCCGGCCGGCGTATGAATAATTTGGCTCATTTTGATTTCACTGTTCTTTTAATCCATTCCTCGTAAGTCGCTAAAGAGGTCGAGATACTCAATCCTAGAATCTGGGGAATCTCAATTGGATGAAGGCTCGAGATTTGGTCTCGTACTGCCGCCCAGAGCCGATCTTCGGTCTTAGCCCAAAGCTGGACCTCTTCGTCTTGGCAAATCTTGCCCTCCCACTCGTAAATGCTTTGGCCCCCGCCGTTGACATGCACGCAGGCGGCCAGTCTTTTTTCGACTAAAGTATGGCCAACTTTTAAGGCAATTTCGCGATTAGGAAAGGTGGCGAGAACTAGGATCAAGTTTTTACTCCTTCGATCGTGATGCTCGTTACCTTACCTTGTAAAATTTCAGCGGCCTTGGCGACTTTGGGATCGAGTAAAGCTTTTGATTTGGCCTCTTTCATAAAATCCCCACGGTCTTGCCCGGGGAGCGGAGCTTTTTTTTCTGAAACGACGATTTCTAAGCTTATATCTCTATGGAGGAGCTTACTCATAAGGGCTTGAAGTTCGTTTTTTAAAATGGGCTCATTTAACTGTTGAACTGCAAAGTGTCCGGCTGGGTAGTGAAGGATCAGAGCCTTGGTCTGGAGTTCGGACTGGGCGCTCGACTGAAGAAGGGGAAAGAAGCTTGGCTTGTGAGCGCGTACGGCGTGAAATAATTCTTCTTTGTTTTGCGGAGCTTTTGCAGAAATAGGTGGCGGGGTGGAGGTCGCGGGCACAGCGTTCTGAATTTTTGCTGGCGGCGGGGCTCTAAATGAATTTGGGGCTTCAACAGAAAAGCGTGGAGCTTCTCGCTTGGGGTCACCAGCTTCGACTTTCGCGAGTTCGGGCTTTTGCTCTAGCAACGAAATCAGCTGACTTAAATCACGAGTTCTCGGCAACTGAGCCGCCCGAATGAGGGTTGATTCTAAAGTAATATGGGGCAGTTCAGAGCGCTTGATGCGTTCGAAACCTGTCCAAAGAACTTCAAAGAGGCGATCAAGGTCGGTATCGCTCCATGAAGCAAAGGCCAATTTGAGAGCCGCCAAGGCTTGGGCATCGTACTCGATTTCTAGTGATTTAAATTGAGGTGCAAATCGCGACACATGCAAGGCGCGAACCCATTGCACTAATTTACTTTGAATTTTTACGAGGTCCTTACCGCGAATAAAAAAATCGTGAACCCATTGAATGGCTTCGGGTAGAGACCGGTCAGCGACGTAGGTAAGAAGTTTTACTTCTTGAGCTGTGCCAATAGTTCCCAAAAGCTGATCTGCAATTTCTAAAGATGCTTCGTTACCTCCAGAAAGTACCAGAATTTGCTCTAATAAAGTTTGGGCATCGCGAAAGGCGCCGTCGGCTGCACCAGCCACTAAAGAAAGCACTTCGGAAGAAGCTTTAACTTTTTCAAGTTCGGCAATGTCGTGAAGACTTTTTATAAGATCAGGTTCAGAAATTCTTTTTAACTCTACTCGCTGCACGCGCGAAAGTATGGTTTCTGGAATTTTATGAATTTCTGTTGTCGCAAATATAAACAAAACATGTGGAGGAGGCTCTTCTAGAGTTTTCAACAGGGCATTGAATGCTGCTTGAGAGAGCATGTGGACTTCATCCACAATGTAAACTGTTCTGGCTCCGACGCTGGGACGGTAGTTGGCGGCCTCGATGATCGATCGCACGTCATCTACTCCGGTATGCGATGCCCCATCCATTTCAATTAAATCCATGGACTGAGAGTTTTGAATGGCAACACACGAGGCGCAAACGTCGCAGGGTCGATTGGAGACATCCAAACAGCTTACGGCTTTAGCAAAAATTCTGGCGGCGCTGGTCTTGCCGACTCCACGAGGACCAGAAAATAAATAGGCGGGTCCAATGCGATCTGTCTTTAGCGCTTCTGATAAAAACTTTACGGCTTGATCCTGCCCTCTCAACTCGCTCAATTTGTGAGGACGATATTTGCGGGCTAGATTCAATCTTGGTCTTGCCGTGCGGGGTAAAGCCATGACTGGTGTTTATGCAGAGTACGAGGGGGCGTCAATCAATCGACTCGATCCCTTAGGAGGGCTGGTTCATTGCGCACTGAGCTAATGCAACGCATGAGAAATACAAGAAAAATTTTCATGACAAAGCAATGTTTTCTATGCCACTTCGCGCCGCCTAGTTAGAATCGATGCAGGGTTTTCATTCTCTGGGGAGGGAATCGAATGAGGGGAATAGTATCAGCACTTCTGTGCGGGTTGTGGGCATCGTCCGCATTGGCAGTGAATCTAAACAGCTCTGAATTGAACCAGCAGATGAAACGGCTTTCGTCTGCCGATCGAATGGTTTTAGTTCTTAAGGTAAATAAAGAGGTTAAGTCGAAGGACGACTTGTTGCAGAGTCTTCCAGCCGAGTTAGTCGACAAGCTTCAGATCGATCAACTCGAGCTTCTATTTACCAAAGCCATTGTTCCAGGAGGATTCGAATCTTGGGTTTCTTATAACTTAAAGCCCGAAGCAGAATCCGACGGCTTAGATACCAAAGCTCTAAAAGACTCGGGTCTCCTTCTCGATGTTCACTATAATTATCAATACCTGGGTGACCCTCGCGAAGGCACGGGGCAACAAGGCTTCAGCGTAAATGATCCACTCTTTTCACGGCAGCGCCATCATGAGGTTTTAAGAAGTCAAACGGCTTGGAATTTTGGAGTTGGAAGTTCTTCAGTGGTCATTGCAATCACCGATGATGGATTCGATATGAATCATGAGGACCTAGAAGACATGGCCTGGACAAATCGCAATGAGATTCCTGGCAATAAAATTGATGACGACAAGAATGGCTTCGTGGATGACGTCCATGGCTGGGACATTATCGACAATGACAATGATGCGAGTCCAGAGCGTGGATTCGATGGGCTTGATAAACATGGAACTCATGTGGCGGGAATCATTTGCGCTGGCGTGAACAATAAAAAAGGCGTGGTTGGCGTCGCGCCCGGCGTGAAAATTATGCCTATTCGTTTTTACGGGAGCGGAAATTGGACATCGGCCGTAGTGGCGAAGTCTTATGCTTATGCGGCCAATAATGGCGCTAAGATCATTTCTACAAGTTATAATGTAGACATGTTTGTAGGCGATCCGGTCTATGAGGCGGGTCTGAATTATGCTTATGATAAAGGTGTTCTAATTTTTAATTCGGCTGGAAATGGAAATGAAAAAGATCCTGCTCGGGATCGACTCGACCAATACCTAACGGTTTGTAGCACCGAAGTTTTGACCGATAAAGTGGATCGTCGCAGTGACTTTAGCAATTATGGGCAGCGCATCGATATATGCGCTCCAGGTTCCAACATTCTTTCGACTGTTCCTGGAAACAGCTATGAAGAATTAGATGGAACCAGCATGGCGACGCCAGCCGCCGCAGGGGTCGCGGCCTTGATTTGGTCGGCCTTTCCGCATTGGGATCGAGCGAAAGTGGCTGCGCAACTCCTTGGAACTGCAGAGGGTCTTTTGGCGGCCAACCCATCCTACGAAGGAATGTTAGGGAGTGGGAGGGTAAGTCCTATGAGAGCAATTTTGGGAAGAGCCCGACCTCCTAAAATCGAGCAAGCCGCTGTTCGATTGGGCGTCCACGATAAGTCAGTCGCACGTCCGACGAGTGTCATCATTACTTATCGAGGGGTTTTTGATGAGAAGACCGTAGAAAATTCTAAAAATTACATTTTGCGAAAGTTAGATGAAGCAGGCGACAAAGATTTCGAGGTCGAATTGCCAACCCAATATCGAATTGGGACAAATGATTTTGTGGTTCGTTCAAAAAAGACTCTGCCCGGCGGTCAATATCGTCTGATTATAAGGGTCTCGCAAATGAAAGATCCATTTGGGCGAGTTGCGGACGGGGATGGCGACGGAAAGGCTGGCGGAGATTATGTTCTCAACTTTCAAGTAGAAGCACCGCCCGCTTAAGTACGCTTAGATTTTTAAGGTTTTCTATAAATCTGTGAGCATGTTATGAGAATCCATGGTCGAAAATTGGATGAAGCTTATTGAGTCCCAGTCGCATAGCCAGCTGATGTTTGTTTTTTTGGCGGGTATACTTGTTTCTGCTTTGGTAGTGGGAGTGGTCTTGCTTGCGACTCGTCCCAAAGGGCAGGTTTCTAAGCTCTCTTAATCGAAAACGAGGCATCCCACTGTGCTCGTGAAGTTGCCAGGCTTGCGCCCCATTTATTTTTATATTCCGAGGGCAATGATCCAGTCTTGGGTGCGAAGGTATTTGATCGAAGTTTTTCGGTGCCCTTTTTTGAGAATCATCCAAAATTTCGTGAGCCGTTTCTCTGCTTGAACAACCAATTTTCAAAAGTCTTAAAAATGGCAATTTAGTGGGATTGGTCTCGCCCTTTGTCGAGGGGGTCGAGATGGCCTTAGTTTTAGAATTCGTGCGGAGTTTCATTAGGCTCAAAAATCGAGCCAGGTTTTTTGCTGCGTAGCCCCAAGAGATAAGCACTCGCGATCGCAAGTACTTGCAAAAGACTTGAGGCATCAGCTCTCAAGTCTTGGCCTAAGCAGTAAAATGACTATTGGAATGAATGGGATAAAACTTCTGATTGAGTTCTTTCAGCAAGGCCCGGTGACCGGTCGTAAAGATCAGAAATCGGTAGAAGGAACTCCGCAAATCGTTTTGCCAAGAACGGTATCGCCTGAAGAAGTAGCGAGCAGTGAAGTCCAGCCAGCCTACGTGGTTAAGCTCCGCGGCTTAAGTCGTGACCAGCAAACAGCTCGACTGGTTCTCGATCAAAACGTGGCTTTACAAGAATCTCCCACGAGAGGCCTTCCCCAAGAGTTAAGAGTTCCTAGCTCGCTGTGGGAAAAACTAACCGGTAAGCGTTCGGATCTCGAACGTGCTTTATTAGCCTCTACTTCGTCTCCCGAAGAAATGATGAATGCCCATGAGTTGGACCGTGATCGGGTTGAAAATCTACTTTCTGAATAGTGGAAATCGCTTTTAATCGAAGAATTTGGTGGTTTCCGTCCAAATT
>Ga0163144_10017140_pt1 | contig 14774 bp, 14 predicted proteins | sample OliLak19BULKMAT1_FD_123175 | JGI IMG/M metagenome (GOLD analysis project Ga0163144, IMG submission 123175) | Freshwater microbial mat bacterial communities from Lake Vanda, McMurdo Dry Valleys, Antarctica - Oligotrophic Lake LV.19.BULKMAT1 | ecosystem: Environmental > Aquatic > Freshwater >... | reverse complement strand
GTTTCACGACCCCACCTTGTCCATGAGTGCCCACATCGACGGAGCGTCTAGCAGATTCTTTGGGTCGCCCCAAGTCTTGTCGCAAGAGGGACAAACCGCGTACCACCCGTATTCCTTGACGTGGTGGATGCCGCGAGGCTGGTCGAGGGTTCCCGTGCGGACGTGCGTGACCTTTAGGTCGACTCGATGGACGGGACACTTCAAGATAAGGGTCTGATTGTCGTCGACCCCGGGACGCTTGGCCTTGGCCATCAGTTCGTCGCTCCTCGCGCGTTGGCGGCGAGGGTTTGAAGCCAACCCCCCCGAGCTTCAAGGGCACGCATGGCGCGCCCGCTCGACTCAGCCGCGGCAGTATTGATCTTGTAGTTCCGGTAGAGGTCGTTCCCGGTCAGCCCAGTGATAACCCCGTCCCCATCCACCTGCATGGCGGCCCTGGCGTGTGCTTCGCGGATGTCCGCGGCGGTCTTGTCGCCCCTATCGGCGATCTCCAGGATGATCCGGCCAAGATGGGCTTCCCAGTCCGCCTTGTCGGATGCGCCCTTGATGCAGAGGTTCTCATGAGTTAGGGCTAGTTGCTCAAGCTCGTCGCCTACGCGCTCAAGGCGGTCTTCTACCTCAGCCAAGAGAATCGGGCCCTGGTAGGGTAGATCATCTGTCTGGGATCGCGGACGGCGCGTTCGGGGCGCGTCTCGGAAGGACTCACCCATGGGCGAAGCTCCTGTGACTAGGGGACGCAGCCATCCTACCGGCGGGCAGTGACAGCCTCAGTCGAGGAGGGGCACAATCCACGTGGAGTGGACCATCGACTGCACACCAGATCCGGTAGCCCAGAATGTAGACCCAACCTTCATGTTGTGGAAGGTGATAGTCGAGCGGAACTTCCGGGGGGGCTCACCCGTGGGCTCACCCAGGATCAGTGGGGTCTCCGGCGTGAAGCGGTTGTTCTTCGAACAACTGCAAGCCATCAGTCGTCTTCACTTGCTTCGGTGACCGCCGTGGAGACCGAGGCCCCCTCTTCGGTGGTGCCTTGAGCGTTACGTGCCGCGAGGATGGCCTTCATGATGTCCTCCTTCGAGGACGTCACCGTGGCCCCCACGGTGATTGGAGCGGCCTGTGCGGCCTTGGCCACAGCGTCGTGGGGAACTAGGAAGCCGTGAGCCGCTCGCTGCTGGACTGAAGGGTCGGCGTCGTCTAGTTCGACCACCTTCCCGAACCTAGCCTCAGGTTGGTTGATCGTTGCGAGGTACTTGCCCATGCGTTCAGCCTCCCGCTGGCGGGTTCTTGGAATCTTCGACCTGCTGGGGGTCGACGTAAATGGGGACCTTGGCCTTGCCCAGCAACCAACCGGCGGAAGGCCAGCGCTGCTCAACCCAACGGACGGCTCCGTAGTAGGCGGCAGCGATGAGGAAGGTCACCCAGCCAGCCACCGTGAACTCGTCAACGACGATCCCCGCTTGCGCCGCCCACGTGATGACATAGGCGACGAGATACGGGGTGAGGGTTCGGATAAGCGAATCCTTGAAGTCTGCGAAGTTGGGGGGGGTTACTGCGATGTCGTTAGGCACGGGGGCCTCCCAAATCTGGTTGCGGCGTGGTGGGGTCTAGTGTAGCACCCACCACTTCTGGGGATAGGAGCGTAGCTGCCCCGACCCAGCCCACGGGAGTCCCTGGGGCGTTCTTTAGCGGGGTGGCGGTGGCGCTCACCGCGATGTCGTCCCTGCCGAAGATGTTCCGGAGCCGGAATACCTCGGTGAAGGCGCGATCTTCTCGATGGGCGTCGGCCCAACTCTTGAAGACGCGAGCCTGATCTTGCGGGTGGATCAAGTGGCTCCATCCACTCCCTAGGGCGTCTTCGGCCGTCAAGCCGGTTGCTAGGGTGAAGGCTGGATTGAAGTAGGTGAAGTTACCCGAAGCATCGGTCTCGAAGACGATGGCGTCCTGGATGTCATACATGTGACGAATTCGGTCTCGGTTGCCGGAGGATTCCGCGATCATCCGGTCGATCTGAGCCTGCGTCTCAGTGAAGCGACGGTCTAGACAGCTGTGGATGTTCTCTAGGCCCGTGGCGGTTGCAGCGGAGGTATGGGCCAAATCAACAACCCTGGTGCGAATTTCATCGCGAAAGTCTGCCTGGTCGTGGATTGAGTCGTCTACCCGCCCCTGGAAGAGTTCCATTACGCCGATGGCGTTTTGGATCGAAGCGTCTACCCGAGTTTCAAACTGCTCCTGCACCCCGATGGCAGCAGATGAGCTGATCTTCTCTTCTACTACGCTCCCAATAACGCCCTTGCTCCAATTGGTCATGGGCTCGGAGACCAAGCGCCGCCAGACCCACTTGACGGGCCTTCCAACCCAGTTGTTCTTCCAAATCACACCCACGGCGATGAGTATGCCAGCCGCCCATGCGATGTTCTCCCCAATGGGCTTGAGGGCGTCCAAGTCTGAGAGACCCACCTCGACCGCGAATGGAACCAACGAGGAGGCAAAGGTAAACGCAGTGGGTCCCATTCCACCCAGGATAGTCCGTGGACCTAGCGTGATGTTGCGGCGCCTCCACGGGACATTAGGAACAACCCTGCCAAGGGAACTCGTCGTCGTCGTGGTCGCCCAGGAGTGTGGCTGTGGCGGTCATGTTGCCGAAGAAGTTCTTGGAAACGTCGAATGTCAGAATTTGTCCCGCCAAGACGGGGATGTTTACGAACTCCGACCCAGTGTCATTGATGGTGCCCGTCCCCGCATTGACCACCACTAGGGTGGCCACTTCAACGCCGTCCAGGAACATGGATACGTACCCGTCGTCGCCATCTAGGGCGGTGGCGGAAAGCATCTCCCACGAGAACTCGATGACGGTTGAGTCCTGAGTGAAGACGTAGTCGGTGGAAGAGGGGGTGCTGACGTTCTGGTTCAAGAGGAGGACTGTTGTGGTCCAACTACTGCACGCCGAAACAATGGAGGGTGGAGCCAGGTAGCAAATTTCGATGTGGGAGCTGGCGAAAATGTAGAGATCGTCGAAGGTGTGAACGACGGCGGCCTTGAATGTGGCCGATTCTGGGGCCACGGTTATCCCGGTCAGTACGATCGTGTCCTCTTTGCCTGTCTTGTGGCTGAGGGAGATGGATCGGATGAAGTTGTCGAACCCATCGAACAACTCCACCGTGGCGGTTACATCCCCAACCCCCACCGCTTGTGACGCCGTGTAAGGCATCGTGCACGTGACGATGTAGGTACCTCCGAGTGAGCCAACCACTCCGTCATCGCCCAGGGCGGCACCGGAGTCGGCAAACTCACGGCAGCACCACGGAATGTAGGTCTTGATGTTGGGAAGTACGTTGAAACTGGGCACTAGGAGTCCTTCTGGATGAAGCCACCGAGAGTCAGTGAATGGGTCATCGAGGCACCCTTGAGCGGGAGAGACCATTCAGTTTCGTTCAGGATACCCCCATTGAACTCTATGGTCTGGAAGAGGTCGTGGCGCGGATCGGGTGGTCCGGCGAAGAATACGGTCCGGAATCCATCAGCCCCTTGAGCGGCTAGGGCATCAGCCATTTCTTGAGCCTGTCGCGTTGAGGTGAGGCCTTGGGTGCGGTGGATCGAGGTGATCACGAACCCTCTGTTAGGGACCGAGAAGGGGAGGCTGGCTTCAACCTCGGCGGTGGCTGAGATGTCCCCCTTCGAGGGTCCAGTGCCGATGACGATGTAGACGTTGGGAGCTTGGAGGAGGTTGTCGTTCTCGATCAACGTGTCGTACGCCACGCGATGGAGGTCGTAGTAGTGATCGGGCTCGACGTTGGCAGTGTCGGTCGGTGGGCGAACGATACAGACTCCGTCATTGTTGAAGTACGGCGGCAGCCAGCCCGCCAAGTTGCAGAGCACCTTGAGCATCTCTGAGCGTGCCGTACCTGGGGGCCAAGACAGTGGGTCGCCCACCCGAACCGTGGCGTCACCAGGGACGTCTCGTTGGTAGATGCCCGAGTCGTCAAGAATGAAGTTGATGGCGTCAGTGATCGATCCACCGGGGTTCACGCCATAGGGATAGCGCGAACCCTGAGAGAGAATGTAGTCCTGGTCCATCAGAGATGTATCAAGGGTCGACACATAGGATCCGACCTTCTTGGCCGAGTCAGTGAAGACGTAAACTCCCAGCGGCCAAGATGTGCCGTCTTCCAGCAACATGGCCACCTTGATTCGGTTCTGGAACAAATCGACCCTGCGAAGGTCTTTTTCGCCCAGCTTAAACCCACCGAGTTGGCGCTTGATAGTGGCCGTGGTTGATGCCGAAACGGTGCAGTCCGTCAAGGAGTTGACCTCCCCGATGACGTTAAGGTCGCGATCGAGGATTTGGTAGACGACGGTTGACTTGACCTGGCCCACGCCAGGAGCGAGGTCCAGGATGCGATTGGGGGTTACGGGCATGGGTCAGCTCTCTCGATGCGGGCCAGGATCTGGAATCCATGGTGGCAGGGGGACCTCTTCAGCCTCGGTGGCTGGAGGAAGCGGGTTGATTTCGGGCACGAATTGGTCTGGCTGGGCTGGAGGCTCCACAAACCCCGGCTCGGGAACGACCCCGCCCCCATTGAGTGCGTATCCATCCCCGGTGTCGATGATGCCAGCCAACGGGGAGACGGTTGGGGCGTGCATCTCGATGTGGCAGCCTACGAAGATTCCAGTGGTGGTATCATCGCTGGCCTCTTCAATTGAGGCTGAGAATTCACCGAGGTGGTAGAGGGCGGTGGGGTTGACCTCGACAAAGGGGACCAATGTCATGATCTGGTGGAAGCCGACCCCTGAGCGGAATCCGTTGACCTCCTTGGTGTACGGGCCGTAGCTGCCACTGCTGGCGCTGGTCGTGAAGTACCACAGATCTCGCGATGGACTGTAAGCGAGACCGCGTACCGGCATCTCGGTTTGGCCTCGGAAGGTTGCGGTCCCGACATTTTCGGGGTCGAAGTAGTCCCAGGTCTGAAGCATGCCCTGAGAGGATTGGTGCATGGACCCTCCCATCTCCCACCCTGGGCCGAGGATCGTTTGGCCAACGGCCATCTGCCACGAGGCGAACCCATTCCAGGGTGCAAACCCATTCATCCTGGCGGTGAAGTCGGTCCCGGGGGTGGCATCAGACCAAGTGATCGCCGCTGGGAGAAGTCGAGCCGGTCCAGGGTTGGCCGCTTCGACGCAGTACGATTCGGGATCCCTGGGTGATGTTATGAGCCCAGCATCACTGGGGTAGACGTAGGCCGCGAACCGGACGCGTCGCCCATCGACCAGGGCCATGCCGACGTCTCCGGCGTACGCTCCGTCGCGATCGTTGGTCAAGTCGTGATAGTAGCCGAACCCAGGGGGTGGCGGTGGAGATAGGGGTGGTGGGCACGGGAGATTCTTGTCGAATGGGGGCTCGTAGAAGTCCGGCGGGGAGTTACAAGACCTGCCGTGGTAGTCGACCCACGAACCGCCAGCGTTGTATGCCGAGCACCAATCGGCGTCAGCGCTCATGTCTTGCCAGATTGAATGAGTGAGGTCTGCTGGGCCGTCGTGGTCGTGGATGTCTCTGGCTAGCTTAGCGCAGGGGAAATCTACAACCCAGTGAGAATTCACCCCGGGCTCATCTCCCGCCGTCGATGAAATCGGAGCCCCCATCCATTCGTACTCGTCCCCTCCGAAGCTCCTCACCGAGCCACGGGAGTAAGCGGAGAGTGCACTCCAGGCAGGAGCGCCAGGGGAAACCACAAGCACCCAAGCCGTTGGACCGAGATTGCTTGGGGGGTCCACTCCAACAGCGCTGGTGGTGTACGACGCAACCCACACCCACGAGCGCCCGCTGTGAGTCACCGCCTCATCGTCTGCATAGGAGGTTACGTTGCTCCACACTCCGATGAAGGTGGCGGATGGCCACTGGGTGCAAGCGCCCGGCCAGCCGCGAGCGGGTTCGGCGGCGTCACCTCGAAGGTAGAACTCATATGGCAGTATCGGGTCGGTCGGGTTGATGGGTTCGCAACTGGGAGTACAGGGGACGTTGGTGGCGTAGCAGTGCGTCCTGGCGGCTTCGGGACGGAAGTAGGCGGCGTCCTTGTAGCCCGAGTAACCCTCCATAACGCCCAAGACTGAACGGAAGTTCAAGATGCCAGAACCATTGAAAGGCCGTCCGGAGTTCCGCGCTCGGATCACCCACCCCCCGATGTCCCCCTCTTTGGTAGTGATATTCGAGACCGCCGATTCACCAAGGAAAGATCCGTCAAGTCCGTTCGTAGAGAACGGTCCCTCATTCAAATTGCCGTGAGCCCTCATCCAGTCGAGTGAACCGTCAGGGAAGAAGCACAACATGAAGCGCGGTCCCGGGTGGGCGTTGAGGCTCCTCGGGACGTCACTCAGATCGCCAGGCTGGGCAGCCCAGCGAGCGTTATTGTCGAACTCGTCCTGAATGTGCGCTTCGATTACGGGAACCGGATTGCCAAACTCGATCTCCGTGATTTCGACCTCAGTGTAAGGGATCGGTGCCGTCCAGTTGGGGTTCGCTGGGCCGATGCAAGAGACCATGATCATTTCACCGTCCAAGTAGAGATGGACGGGAGACCCGGGCAAGTTGCTAGTGAAAACGGTTGAAGCTCCAGTGTCTAGATCGACCTTGCGGACCGAGTAGTCGCCGTAGCATGCCACGTAAGCGAACTCGTCATCTGAGTCAATGAGTATATCCAGCGGCTGGTTGTAGCGCGAGGTGAGCGATGTTCCGGCTACGGAACCCCGGGTGCCATCGCGCGCCCCGGAGAAGTGAACGAGAACTTCGTCCGTGATGAACGGCATCAGACCGGCCCCCCCAGAGTAACCACAAGGTCATTGGGCAGGAACTTCACCAAGGTCCCCGGGGTGACGTCGATGGGGGTGTCCAACCGGATGGGGTGTTCCAGGAGTCCTGTGTTGCTGTTGACCATGACTAGGTGGGTCACTTCACCCCATGCGGTTTGAGCGGGGGGAAAGGTTAGGAGGGACGAATTCCATGAGAGCGTGTAGGGGTCTCCGCCACTAGGCCAGCCAACCAACCCACCCAATTCGACTCTGTTGTAGTCGATGGCGCTAACTTCGACACCTACCGTTAGTGGGTTTCCCACCCACAGCGCATAACCCCAACCATCCGGGCAGAGGCTCTTGTTGGTTACGAATGGGTTGCCAAACATGGACGACATGAGGACATCTCGCAAGCCATCAGACATGCCGACCATGGCCGTCCCAGCACTCCACAAGAGGCTTGGAAGGGAGACTCGAAGGTACATCCCGGCATTCATCACCACGGGGGCAGACAAAGGAATCGCCCATCGAAACTGACTAGAGAACCGGAGAACAACATGGGATACCGACCCCCAGTTTGACCCAGCGAGGTAGGAAATTTCGATTCCGGCGTATGCCTTGTTGAATCCGTCCGTTGAGGTTGGGTAAACGGAGGAGGTGGTGGTCATAGGGTGGGCAGAGTACCCCGTTCCAGAAGTCTCAGTCCCGCCGTCATTTGGGTCGCCGTTGTACAACAGGACCGTCATTGCTGAAGCCGTTGCGGGGAGGAAACTGTAGGTGTAGCTAGGGCGACCAAAAAGCGCGTCCAGCATCAAATTGCGCGTCGCCAGGGGAACGGTCACGTCAGACCCCTTGGTCGGTGTAAATCAACCCAGCTGAGTTCACAACCACGGCGAAGAGACCTCCGGTCATGACGACATCGCCGAGGTCAATGTTAGCGATCATGGGAGAGTCGATGGCGTCTCCCGTCCACTTGAACAGCACCATAGACCCCGCGATCTGCCCGCCCGTAGGAGCGCCGAACCCCAGGAGGTCGCAGTCGTAGACAATCCGATTCAGGAAGACGTCAGCCGTCCGCGTCTTGCCTGTAGGGGTACAGCGGATGTAGTCGACCGTGAGGTCAAGCAACTCGTAGGGGAGCACCTCGCTGAGGTACTGCTGGGTTCGGTCCTCGACGTAGGTATCGTCCAGCAGCGCCAGCTTGTAGTCTTGGGTTACCCAGTCGGCCATCAGGTCGAGGCCGGTGTTGTAGAAGATGGTCATTGCGGACTCCAGTCACAGGTAGTTGCACTACCATGCTAACGCACTCACCTTGAGATGTCAGCACACCGTGCTGACGCCGATGGTCCCAGTAGAGGCCATCAAGAAATCGGCGGCGTATAGCCCCGTGCAGACGTAGTAGCAGGGATAAGAACAAACGATGGGGGAAAGAGCGTCGTTGTTGGCGACGTTGTTGTAGAGCACCAGAGACGTGAGCGTCTCTCCTCCCGTAAGTTCCCCGAAGGATGGATCTCCCGACCCAAATTCGATGCGACCAGGCAAGGTCACTGCCACTGGATAAATGATGCTTACCGTAGGGAGGGTCATCACCTGGCGAGCGTACTCGGGAGCATTCGCTTCGTAGAACGCTATGTCCGCCATGTTGGTTTGAGTGGTCTCGTTCTGGACCCACGTATCCTGAATGAGCGCCCATCCGAAGTTGAGCGTTTCCCAGCCGATCAGGGCCTGGTAAAAGCCCGTCGGGAATCGAATGCGTCGGGACATGTCAGATCTCCAGAGTGACGTCGAAGGGCTCGGGTACGGCGGTCACCTGCGTGACCTCGATGTCCATGGTGTAGATGCCGAAGCCTCCGGTGATCTCCATGCCGTGCTGGATCCACTGTCCGGTGGGGGTGGTGATGAAGGCATACCACACGTTTCCGGATTCATTGCGAACGCAGACGTAAGGAATCCCGGCTCGGCAGATCGCCTTCAGTGGCCCGAAGACGTCATCCCCGAACAAGTCCTCGGTGTCGGTATCGCAAAGGGGCAGGCAAGCCTCGCGCCCGGCACGAATGCGGAGTTTGGTGTTGAAGGTGACGCCGCGATCCTCGATCTCACGGTAGACGATCTGGTAGTCCAATCCCTGAGGCTGGAAAGACTCGAAGTTCTCGGGGAAGTTGAACTCTCGGGTCTGCCCGATGTCTTGGTAGCCGACAGTCAACTCGGGGGCGGCGTTCGAGGTGAACGACAAGCCCGGGCCGCTCATCGGAGCCGTTGCGCTAACGATGTTGCTCCAGTCCGAAGGCGCCCCATCTTCGCGAACCACTCGAATTCGGTAGTGGGTCAGAGTGTTGGCTCGCATTTCAATATCGTCTGCTGTGACGACGCCGATGCTGGAGATTCTTGCGATGACGTCCCACACCACCTGGTCATAGCTGCGCTCGATCTCGTACCAACCGAAGGTCACGCAACTCTCAGGCAGCGCCGCTGCGTCCCATGCCAACTGCACGTAGCTGAAGTTGCAGACCTCTTCCGCCACGACGGCCGTCAAGGAACTATCCAGGCCTGGGGGGATAGTAGAGATAGAGGCTACTGACCGGACGGACTGCTTGATGACCAGATCCCCGATTGGCCCGTAGCGGACGTAGTCTGTGGGGCCCCAGTAGTGGCCGAAGAAGGGAAGTTGGCGGAACTCGCCCGTGTAGATGAACGGCGCCTCATAGTTGAAGATGGGGTCGTAGCGCATCACCTGCACAACCCAACTGCTTGCCTCGGCGGCCGTCGAAGTGAACTGCAAGTAGTAGGCGCCGTTGCCGAGGGTTGAGAGCGTGGGCAATACGCCCGGGAGCCGCACGCCGATCTTGTACCAACGGTTGGGGTAATCAAGCTCATCGATTGAAATCGTGGCGGGGGTGCCCTGGATCGAGTTCGTGGCGGTGTCGCGCACCGTGATGGTGAGATCTACCCCGTCCTGGGATGGCAGGCGAGAGACAACGACCCAGATCCATCCGTAGTCGTCGGCGTCGTTGACCGTGAAGGTCTGACGCATCTCGGTTTCTTCATTCACGAGGTAGGCGGGGAAGTAGTTTCCCAACCAGGGGTAGTCGTCAGAGTCGCCGTCAGCGGGGGAGACACCAGTCCACGGCTGGCTGTCGTCGCTGCGAACCCCGTAGTCTGGGGGGCCTACTGACCCGAGGTCGGTTTCCAGAAGGACGCCATAAGCGTTGGGGCTTTCAGTGCCAATCTGAACCGGTCGTCGAGTAGTCCCATCGAGCTTGGGGATCGACGAAGTCCACAGGGGGGAACCAGGGATGGACCCACCGTCGATGGGGGCAAGATAGGAAGGGGCAATCGGTCCAAGGCTGTTGCCCCGACGCATCAGAAAGAGATACCGATTCCCAGGAACCAAGGTGAAGGTCTCTTGGTCGAAGGTCTCCTTGTTGCGAACGGCCACGGCCTTCCACCCCTGCCCCTTGGGCGGAAAGATGGTGGAGCCAAGAGCGATTCGAGCATCCCCCGGAGATGACTCAACAATCATCTGACCCTGAAGGATGGTGGCCAAGTTGTTGGCGGATCCGGTCGGCTGAATGATCCACCCCATACCCATCTGGCCTTCCCAGTAGGGAGAGCCTGGGGCGGGTCCGGGGTAGGTCGAGTCAAACCGATCGATGTCCACGATTGTCCACGGGGCGCCGGTCAACGGCATGTAGTACCAGTCGTGGTAGATGTCAGTGACACCGTCATTGGCTGAGACGGAATAGCGCGGTCCGGTGCACTTGTGACCGTTGACCCACATGTAGGGCTGGAGTTCGAAGGCCCCCTCAGCCCCGAGGGCGAGGTACTGAGAGCAAACGAACCGCTGGCGAACTCGCGTGACCCAACGTCCGGCCTGCGTGCCCGCGACGCCGTCGAAACTCACTGCGAAGTCTGCCCCCAAACCGTAGAAGTTGAACACGAACTGGTTGTTGTCGACTGGTTGACCGGAGTTGGGCCAAATGCCCGGGTGAGGGCTGGGCTGTCGATGCAGCTGTAGAACGGGCCCACCAGACTTGGGTTCTCAGGCTGGAAGCTGCCCGGAGTCCAAGGAGAAGCCCCAACGAAGATGTCTCCCCCTGGGTAGTAAACGAAATTCTCAGACTGGTTCAGGTCGACCTCGCCATCAGTGATGTCGAAGATCTCCATGTTGATGACCGAGTAATCGTTCGTCTGCTGTTGGAGGAAGTTCCAGACGTAGCCAACCTCGTCGTTGGTGGTGGCGGTGAGGATATACCCAACCGACTTTAGGTCGGAATCGAGAACCGTTACCCCGCGTCGATGGGGGTACCACTCGGGTCCGATGATGCACTGATCGTTGGGGTTGTAGAGAGCCACGAGGTGAACCTTTACGAGGAGAAGACGGCCGTCTTGATGGCCAGCTTGCGGTTGATTCCGTCAGCGACCGTTTCCCCAACCATAGCAGCATGCTCCTTGGTGGTGCCCGGGGTGGCCTTGACAGTGACAGCGATGCTCAGCTGGTTTCCGGCGGCTGAGCGGTCTGGGGTTGATAGGGAGCTGGCGGGCATGCCCTGGAGCAGACTCATGCCACTGGATACCCCAGAGAGGGTGGGGGAGGTCCCTGGGGCGAATCCAGTCCAGCCGTAGTCGTCAAGTACGTCAACGGCCTCGGCGTAGTTGTCGGCCTGGTCAAGAAGCGCCCGGATGGCGGGGTCAAGGCCGTTGTATTGGTCGGCGGACAAACCCCCCGGACCGAGACCGTTGCCCATGGTCATCCAGTCCCAGCGAGGGTCGCCTTCGCTGATGGGCCCGTCGTTCCCAGCCATGGATGCCATCATGTCCCGGGCACGCCCCAGGGCTGCGGTGAGGCCGTCCACCTTGGCCGTAGCGGCGTCGATGGGGGTGGTGTCCATGGGGAAGCCCATCTGCTCCGCCAGGGCGGCCTGAGCCTCTGTGGAGAAGCCTGAGGCAGCGCCGGTTGCCCAGATGGCGGCGGCATAGCCCTCGGCCGCTGGAGTGACCGACTGGAACGTACCAGCAGGCAGGACGGGCGGGGTTCCACCAAGCGTACTTACGCCCGAAGACGCGAGTGGTGGGAACTTGCTGTAAAGCCCGCTCTGGGCGATCAACTCGCGAGCGCGGTTCGGCCGAGAAAGCGGGATCAAGACTTCTGGCCCAGCCTCTCCAATGATCATGGAGGTGGGTGAGGTGAACATGCCGCCGTTGGCGCCAAACCCGCCGTTGACGGCGAACCTGGCAGCAGCTGCCAAATCGGCGGCCGACAGGAGGGCGTTGACATCACCCCGCGCCATGACGTCCAAGATCAACTGAGCCGTGCGCGGTCCCTCTTGGTTCATGAAGGGGATAATCTCCGCCCACACCTCAGGGTTGAGCTTGACCAACTCAATGACCTTCTCGGCCCTAGATGGGTCAGCTCCCGCCAAGATGCGAGACAGCTCGGCCTGTTGTTCGGGGGAGAGGCCTTCGAGGTTCTGGACTGACGGGAAGACGTCGATGATCTTCTGGGCGTCGGTCGGAGCCGCCCCGGCAACAATGGCCGTCAGGGCGGTGTCCTGCTCTGGGGTTAGTCCCGGAATCAACTCGTTGTTGATGGTCGGCAAGATCTCGATGAACTTCTTGACGTCTTCGGGAGACTTGCCGATCAGCATCTGGACAACCTTGGCGTTGTCTTCTGGGCTCAACCCTCCGATCTGTGCGATCTGAGGGACGAAGTCCAAGAACTGTCGGATGGCTTCGGGGTCCTGGCCCTGGAGCAGGGCGGCCAGGGTGGCCCCGCTCACGCCACCGATGCCAGCTTCAGCAATTCGGGGGATCAGCTCGATGAACGAGGCGATGTTCTGGGTGCCGACCTTTCCACCAGCGATGAGGCCTCGAACCCAATCGCGGACGCCGGGTTCCATCTCGTCTATGGTCTTGATGGCAATGTTGAGCTGCTCGTCTGGGATGTCCCTGATGCCAGCGATGATCTTGGCGAACTCGTCAGCTTCAGCAGACGTAGGGTCGAGTTCGAACTCGCCGAAGATCTTGACCTGACGCACGTCCAGGTTGAATCTCTTCGCTAGGGCAGCTTGCTGCGCCTCGCGAACAGCTAGGCCGTCCTCGTCCAGGCCCAACAGGATGTCTACCTCCAGGTCGGTTGGGAGTGCCCCGGCAATCTGGTCCGCCAAGGCCGTTGCCTGTTCAGGTGTGATCTGGTAGGCAGAGGCCAAGTTCCCGATGAGTCGGAGTCGCTCAGCGAATAGCTCTTCTCTGAAGATGCCCCTCTTGGCCGTATCATCGAGCGCCTCGTTAATGCCGTTGGCGATGATGGACTGAGTGTCGATCCACAAGCCCTTAATGCCTTTGACGGCGTTGAAATACTTGGCCCCTTCCTCGGTATCTGGAGCTGGGATGGTCAACCAGGGCTGGCCGGTATTGGGGTTGATGAAGGCGTCCTTACCGTCGCGGACGGCGGCGAACAAGTCGACGATGTTCTGACCGATGTCGTCGGCGGGAGCGAACAGGTCGCGCATCCGTTGCTTGGTCTCATCTAGGGCGCGATTGGCATCAGTGATGCGGTCGGTCCAGGTCTTGGCCTTGTCGTTGATGTAGTCCTGATTGCGCTGCTGAAGCTCAAGTAGAGGGCCCATGGCCTCCTGCTTGAGACGTGCTTCATCGAGGGATGTCCCGAACTCGCGGATGATCTGACCGCCGAAGGCGCTTTCGAACTGCGACGACAACAGGGCCGTAGCGTTGTCGAGACCCTTAACGGTGCCGACCGTCTCTCCAGTTTGAGAGTTAAGGATGTTGACCTGCTTAGATCCCTCAACCAGGACATCGTTCAGCTCCTTGCCGCTGACGACCTGGTTCTCGAATCCAAGGGTATTCTCTACAGTGAACTGGAAGTTCTTGAGTTCACCGTTCAACTGTTCCAGGGCGAAGTCTTGGGCGAGCCCATCGGCGAAAGCGTTGGCGCCGTCGGCCCCACCAAGGAGGGCGTTGCCCAAATCCGTCGTGGTCTTCCCCAGCTTCCCCAGGGTAGCCTCGACGTTCTTCATGTTGCCGGGGTTGAGTTCCTCCATTTCCTTCATGAAGGCAGTCGCAGCGTCACCACCAGAGAAGGACCCGTCAAGGGACTCCATGGTGGAGGCTAGTGAGTCGGCAGTAGATGCAAGGTCGAGGATCGACCCAGAAGCATCCTTAGCCCCGCCCATCATCATTCCAAAGACGGTGGCTAGGGCGGTTCCAATGGCCAGGAGCATGCCAGCCGGACCGAGCCCGGCCGTAATGGCAACCCCCATAGCAATGAACGAGGGGATCAGGGCGGTGATAGCGCCTCCGAGACTGTCGGCACTCGCCGCCATCTTTCCGGAGAAGAACCCGGCCATGATGAGCTGGGCGTTCTGGAGGACATCCGAAGCCACCTGGCCGACTTTCCGCATGCCGGAGACCACGGCAGTCGACGCAGCCGAAACTGCGTCTCCCATGCGTTGGGCGGTTGCCCCCATTCGGGCCATACCGCTGCCCAATACGGCGACCACCGGGGCCGAACCGGCGGTAGCGGATCGGAACTTCTCCATTCCAACATTCATTCTCTCGCCGGTACGTACGGCAGCGTCGCCTATGCCCCCGATGACGCCCGTGACGGAAGTGCTGACACTACCAACGGCGCTACCGAAGGCTGCCAGACCGGTAGCGGTCTGAAGGAAGGCGTTCCGGGTGAGGAGCATCTTGGCGATGACCAGGGTCAAGACCAAAGTCAGGTTGTCGCCAAGGAAAGAGATGACCGGTCCGGCGATGTCTAGGAACTTCTCGAAGACTGAGAGGAGGGCAGCTCCGGCCTGCCAGAGTATCCGTATGGCAACGGCCGCCCCGGTTCCAACGGCGGTTCCAATCTCAAGGATGGCCGGGATCAGATTATCGACTACAGACTTGAAGTGGCCGAAGAACTCGACGGCGTCTCCCCAGACGCGCTGAATGGCGTCTCCCATGGCCTCCATGATGCCGAGGTCTTGAACAGC
>Ga0163144_10017137_pt1 | contig 14776 bp, 17 predicted proteins | sample OliLak19BULKMAT1_FD_123175 | JGI IMG/M metagenome (GOLD analysis project Ga0163144, IMG submission 123175) | Freshwater microbial mat bacterial communities from Lake Vanda, McMurdo Dry Valleys, Antarctica - Oligotrophic Lake LV.19.BULKMAT1 | ecosystem: Environmental > Aquatic > Freshwater >... | reverse complement strand
TCGGAAAGCCTGCTCAACCTGTTCACCGTGCGCGACAACGCAGAAGTGGCGGAAGCCAACCTCATCGCCAACAACCGCGCCCGCCTCGAACAGTGGATAATCCTGCACGCAGCGCTTGGCGGCAACCCCACTGTCTCGCAGCCCCTGCCGACGCCTGCAAACACGGCGAACGGCACGCGCTAGGCGCCTGAGATCACACCGAAGCGGCCGCTGGAAACAGCGGCCGTTTTGCTGTCTCCGGTTCGTCGCTCGTCCAGAAACTTTTTCTGCGCGGAGCCTGTAACCGAACGCCACTCCGGCGCGAATGACCTTCTGAACGCGCCGCAGCGGCGCAAGAGGGTGCGATGTCGCCATTCAACTCCAAGCTCCTGTTTTCCCTCTCCGTGGTCGCGGCCATGGGCTTTGCGCTCACGATTGCAACCGCATTCACGAATACCGCTTCCGCAGGGCCGCCTACGGTCGTGGAACTATACCAGAGCCAGGGCTGTTCCTCCTGCCCGCCAGCCAACGAGAACATCCTCACCCTCACCGACAGGCCAGACCTCCTCGTCCTCAGCTTCGGCGTCATCTACTGGGACAAGCTGGGCTGGAAGGACACATTTGCCTCCAGGGAAAACACGCAGCGCCAGTACGACTACACCAATGGCGGCCTGAAGCGCCAATTCGTCGCCACGCCGCAAGTGGTCATCAACGGTCATATCGATATCGTCGGCAATAAACGCGCAGAGCTCACCCGCGCGGTTGACGGCGCAAAGCTGCCCGCCAACGCGCCCGCGCTGACGCTCTCGGGCGCGAGGCTGACAGTCGCGGCCGCCTCGGCGCCTGCCGGCGGCGCTGATGTCTGGCTCGTCCGCTACGACCCACGCACCGTTCAGGTGCCGATCCAGGCAGGCGAGAATGGCGGCCGCACCCTTCCTCACCGCAATGTCGTCCATGAACTGGTCCGCATAGGCGGATGGAACGGCAAGACTGCGACCTACGAACTTCCGGCGGCGACAAACCCCGCCTATCGCACCGCCATCCTCGTGCAGGGTGTTTCGGGCGGGCCCATCATCGCTTCGTTCAAGGCCTGATTGTTCAATTCGTTTTCAACCACGTGCCTCGGCACAAACATAAAGGACTTCCCATGACCTCCCGCACCCTCTTCGCTTCGATCGCCGCCGTCGCGCTGGCGTTTTCGGCGGCCGCCTGTTCTCCCGCCGCCAAGGATCCGATGGCGGCTGATGCGATGAAGCCGGACGCGATGGCGACTGACTCAATGAAACCCGCCGACCCGATGGCGTCAGACGCGATGAAGGCCGATCCGATGAAACCGGCCGGCAACTGACGCTGACCGTCGGGACGCCCGGCCAGCTTCCCTCCGACGCATCCGGGCGTCCCGGCGCACGCTATAATCGAGCACAAACATGACCGCGCAGCCCACGAGCGAGATCGTCTACCGCCACACCCGGATCGTGCGCATCGCGCACTGGATCAACGCGTTGTGCTTCCTGTTGCTGCTGCTCAGTGGCCTGCAGATCTTCAATGCGCACCCGATGTTGTACTGGGGACAGGCGGGCGCTAACTTCGACACGCCATGGCTCTCCATCCCTGGCGGCTTCCCCGACCTCCTCACCTTGCCCAACCATCGGGACCTCGCCGCAGGCCGCAACTGGCACTTCTTCTTCGCCTGGCTGCTAGTCATCAACGGTGCGCTCTACATCGCCTTCAGCCTGATAAACCGCCATTTCGCGCGCGACATCCTGCCGGAACGCTCAGAGCTCAAGCCGCGTCATCTCTGGGAGCAGATCGTCCACCATGCCCAGTTCAAGCGCATCACAGGCCCGGCCGCGAAGCGCTACAACACGCTGCAGAAGCTTGCCTATGTCGCGGTGATCTTTGTGCTTTTCCCGCTCATCATCTTCACCGGCCTGACCATGTCGCCCGGCTTCAACGCCATCGCGCCGATCTTCCTCGATATCTTCGGCGGCCGCCAATCGGCGCGCTCGCTGCACTTCATAGCGGCCAACCTGCTGGTCGCCTTCCTTGTTATCCACCTCGTCGAGGTTGTCGTTGCCGGCGCCTGGAACGAGATCCGCTCGATGATCACGGGCAGGTTCACTGTCCCGCCCGCACCCGCCGCTTCGGAGCACACGTCGTGAAAGACTTCCTCACCCGCCGCAAGCTGCTGACCGGCGGCACCATCACGCTGGGCGGCCTCGCCCTCACCGGATGCGACGCCCTTTCTGCTTCGCCAGGCTTCCGGAACTTTCTCGGCACCGGCGAAGGCCTCACCATGGCCGCACAGCGCGCGCTGATGTTCGGCCAGCCGCTAGCGCGCGAGTTCTCGGAGCGCGACATCTCGCCCGTCTTCAAGGCCAATGGCACGAAGAATCCGAACACACCCGCCTACAACGCACTGGCCACCGGCAACTTCAACGCGTGGCGCCTGCAGATCGACGGCCTCGTCGAGCGTCCGCTTTCGCTTTCGCTCGCGGACCTCCGCGCGCTTCCATCCCGCACACAGATCACGCGCCACGACTGCGTCGAGGGCTGGAGCGCGATCGGCAAGTGGCAAGGCGCACAACTTGGCCCGCTGCTGCAGTCGGTCGGCCTCAAGCCCAAGGCCCGCTTCGCCGTCATGCATTGCGCCGACAACTATGGCGGCGGCGCGGACATGTACTACGAGAGCATCGACCTGATTGACGGCTTCCACCCGCAGACGATCCTGGCCTACAACCTCAACGGCCAGCCGCTCGATATTGCGCACGGTGCCCCGTTGCGCCTGCGCGTCGAGCGGCAGCTTGGCTACAAGCACGCCAAATACCTCATGCGCATCGAGATGGTCGAACGTCTCGACACCTTCGGCCGCGGCCAGGGGGGCTATTGGGAAGATCGTGGCTATGAGTGGTATGCCGGGATCTGATGGGCGCGTGACAACCGTTGGAACGGTCCGCTACACAGATGCAGCTGCCCCGCGAATTGTGACTGGGCGGTGCTTGGGCGGACCTCGGCTTGGCATCGGATATCGAAGCCCGTTTAAAAGCGTTGATGCTACGCGGACTTGGCGGAGACGCCGCCGCGCATGGCGAGATGCTGGGGGTGCTGGCCTTTTATCTGCGGGGCTTCCTTGCTCGCAAGATGGGCCGCGGCGCCGCCGACCTGGAGGATCTCGTGCAGGAATCGCTGCTGGCCATCCATCTCAAGCGCGAGACTTACGACACGTCACAGCCATTCACGTCGTGGGCGTATGCCATCGCGCGTTACAAGCTGATCGACTGGTATCGACGCAACCGCATACGCCGCACCGAGCCGCTCGAGGAAGCAACCGAACTCTTCGCCAGCGAGGCCAGCAACGAAGCAGCCACGCGCCACGATCTCGGCAAACTTGTCTCCACGCTTCCGGACAGGCAGCGTTCGCTTCTGGAAGATGTGAAGATCGCCGGGCTTTCCCATGCCGAAGCCGCTCGCAAGGCGGGGATGACCGAAGGCGCCGTCAAGGTTTCAATCCATCGCAGCCTGCAAGTCCTGATGCGGAGGGCGCGCGGTGAAAACTGATGAACTGATCGGCCTCCTCGCGCGCGACGCGGTGCCAGTGGTGCGTGGCCTGCTGCCTCGCCGCCTGTCCGCGCTGGCGCTCGCCGGAGCGGCTGCCGCCTTTGTGATCATGGTTCCATTGATCGGCTTCCGTCCTGACCTGCCCGGTGCCTTTGCCGATCCGACATTCTGGATGAAGGCGATCTACACGGCCGGACTTGGACTCGCCGGCTTCCTGCTCGCCGAGCGGCTTTCGCGCCCCGGCGCGAATGGACGTCTTGGCTGGACGCTCGCAGCCGTTTGTGCGGCCGCGATCGCAGCGCTGGCCGCAACGCAACTGATGACGATACCCTCCGGACAAATACCTGCCGCGATCCTTGGCGGCAGCTGGGATTCCTGCCCCTGGCTGATTTTCGTGCTCGCCCTTCCTGGCCTTGCGGCAATCCTCTGGACGATGCGCCGCTTCGCACCGACCCGGGCCACACTCGCCGGCGCAGCCGCCGGCCTGCTCGCCGGCGGCGTCTCCGCAACAGTCTATGGCCTGCATTGCGATGAGAACGCTGCTCCCTTCGTGGCGCTGTGGTACTCGCTCGGTATCGCGTTCACCGTAGTCGCAGGCGCGGTCGCGGGGTCACGCGTTTTGCGCTGGTAGCTGAATCAGCTCGCTCTGAAGTACCAGCGCCGCCGAGCAAACAGCCCCTCCGAAGCTCCACCGCCTCCCCGCAGGTTGGTACAGATGCGCAATCAGCGTGCGTGGGTGGAGGAAACGGCCGATTTGACTTCCGCCGCTCTGGCAATCATTTGCGGAACGGATAGCTTGCGGCGTGTTCCGGGAGATACGTCGTGATGCGTCTTGCCCTGCTGCTTGCATCGGTTTCCGCTTTCGCAGCCTGCAGCGCGCAGGCGCCCGAGCGGGCCGCGACAGCTGCCGGGAATGCTGCCAGCTATGGCGGGACCAAAGGCGCGGACATGTCGATCCAGGCGATCGAGCCGACTGACACGCCGCTGACGGTGGGGCGCGCGGGCGATGATCCGGCGGATATTGCCCGCTACGTGCTGGCGATGGGCGCAGGTGGGGCAGAGATTTCGCCTGACGGAAAGAACATCGCGTTCAACTGGCGGGTCACCGGCCTGCCGCAGCTTTGGGTGGTTCCGACCGAGGGCGGGCAGCCGCAGCAGCTGACGTTTGGCAACGGCATCACCTTCTTCGAATGGTCGCCGGATTCAACGTCAATCGCTTATGGCGCGGACAACAACGGCAATGAGCAGGAGAGCTACAACCTCGTCACCGTGGATGGCGCAGTGGAGCAGGAGCTGATCGCGGCGAAGGATGGCGGCTTCCGCGTGTTCGGCGGCTTCCTCCCGGACGGGCAGTCGCTGCTCTACGCATCACCCGAGCGGAACGGCGCCGACTTCGACATTTACATGGCCTCGCCGGAGGGTCCGCCGGCGCTGCTGGCGCAGGGCAGGCTCGGCACATACGTGCGGTCGATCTCGCCCGATGGAAAATCCGCGGTGGTGACCGAGGGCGTCGGCGAGGACTCGGACAAGCTGATGATGCTGGATGTCACCGGCAAGACGTTGAAGACGATTGCGGCGCCCGAGGTTCGGGCGAACCATGCGGATGGCGGCTTCGCCTGGACGCCGGATGGCAAGGGTTTCTATTTCGCGAGCAATGAGGGGCGCGAGTTTGCGGCGCTGTCCTATTTCGATGTGGCTTCCGGTTCCGTCAGCGTGGTCAGGGAAGCTGCGCACGACATCCAGAATGTCAGCCTGTGCGGGCGTGGTGGACAATGGCTCGCCTGGTCGACCAATGAGGACGGATTCTACAAGCTGCATGTCGAGGAACGGGCGACGAAAAAAGCCGTGACCTTGCCGCCCCTGCCGGAGGGTGTTTTCGGCCTGTCCTGCGACACAGGCAGTTCGAAGGCGGCGATCAATGTCAGCGCCCACAACACACCGGGTGACATCGTGGTGCTCGACCTTGCAACTGGGACGACGAGGACGGCGTTCGCCGGCAGCCTTGCCGGGCTCGATGCGAAGCGGCTGGTGAGGCCGGTGTCGGTGCGGATGAAGGCGCGCGATGGCGTGCAGCTGCAGGGCCTGCTCTACCTACCGGATGCCGGGTCCGCGAAGGGGGGAGCCAAGCCGCCCGTTCTGTTCGACGTGCATGGCGGCCCGTCCGGGCAGTCGGTGGCGAGCTTCGACGCCAACGCACAATACTACGTCGATCGCGGCATAGCAGTATTCGCTCCGAACGTGCGCGGCTCGACGGGGCTGGGCCGCACCTACGCGACACTGGACGACCAGAGGAAACGGCTCGACAGCGTGCGCGACCTCGTCGACATGCTTGCTTATCTGAAGCAGGACGGCAGGGTCGATGCAGACCGTGCGGCGGTAGCTGGCGGGTCTTATGGCGGCTACATGGTGAATGCCGTGACGGGCGCCTATCCTGATGCCTTCAAGGCGGGCGTGTCGCTGTTCGGCGTCGGCAACTGGGTAACTGGACTGGAGATCGCCTCGCCGGGCCTGAAAGCATCAGACCTGATCGAGTATGGGGACATTGCTGATCCGGAATGGAAGAAATTCTATACGGAGATCTCGCCTATCACCATCGCGGACAGGATTCGCGTGCCTATGCTCTACTCTCACGGCGTGATGGACCCACGTATCGACATAGCGGAGACCGAAATCATGGTGACCACCCTTCGCAAGAACGGCGTGGAGGCAGAGTTCATCCGCATTCCCGACGAAGGACATGGCTGGCGCAAGCTGAAGAACCGGCTGTTTTATTCGCGCAAGGAAGCGGAATTCCTGGAGAAGCATCTGGGGATGGCTGCTGCGAAGTAGTCCGGCTGTTCCCACATTGCTGAGCTTCCCTCTTGCACCTCCAGAGCTTAGCTTGAAGCCATGGACCTGAAGCCGCACGAAATCATTCTCGCTGTCCTGGCAATCGCCATTCCAGTTGTCGTGCTGGTGCTGGCGTTTACGCCGGGCGGGCTGAACTTCCTGTTCGACATCGCCGTGCATCCGGTCTGGGGCCCGGTGGCTTTCTTCGGCGGCGCGGCGGTGCTGTTTGGCATTCTGGCATGGCGGATCTTCCGCCGTATTCGGCCCGCGCCACAGAAGGCGACCCCGAAGTCGGCTCCGCACGTGAGCCCAACCCGCACGCCGAAGGTTGAAGGCTCTGCGGCTGTTGAGCGTCTCAAGAACAGGAAGCCGCAGGCCTGACGGCAAAGATCAGGCGTAGATGGTCCAGTAGCGCCACGCCATCAGCAAGCCGAGCGCGAAGACGCCCGTGAGGTAGATCGGCGTGGTCCATGCCTTCACATAGTGAAATGTAAGCGCCTGGCAAATTGCCAGAGCAATGAAGATCGGCCATGCGCGCACGAGGCCGGACACTTCAACTGCCCCCATCTGCGCGAAGACCTGCGTGGGTGTCAGGGCGGCATAGGCGTCTGGTTTCAGGATGAGCACGGGCACGACGCCGGACAGCCATACGGTTACAATCGCGGCCAGGAAAACGATGCCGTGCTTGATCCAGCCAGCCCGCCCCATCGGTTGTCCCGCAGCGCGGTTCAAAACGGCAACTTGAAGCCGGGGAGCATGCCGCCCAGACCACCGGTCGCCTGCTTCATGGCGTCGGCCATCGCATCATCCAGCTTGCGGCGGGCGTCGGAATGGGCGGCCTTGACGAGGTCTTCCACCATTTCCTTGTCGCCCGGGGTCATGATCGACGGGTCGATTGCGAGCGCATGAAGCTCGCCCTTCCCCCTCAGCGTAACCTTGACCATGCCGCCGCCTGAGGAGCCCTCCGCAGTGATCTGGTCCATCCGCTCCTGCGCCTCCTGAAGGCGCTGCTGCATCTGTTGCGCCTGGCGCATGATGTCGGACAGGTCTTTCATTCGTCGTCCTCGCGCTCATCGGGGTCGGGGGTAATTTCCTCAGCACGCTCACGCAGGCCGAAATCAACATGTATGACGTTGTGCTGGGGGGCCAGTTCATCAAGGTCGTCGGCCTGCTCTGCGTCCTCAACACGCAGCACCTGGGCGCCAGGGAAGAGGCGCAGCGCCTCGGCTATGCGCGGGATGGCTGCGGCGGACTGGAGTTTCTCCGAGCCGCGGCGGGTGCGGCGCTCCTTGACGCTTTCGGCCGAGCCGTCGCTGGACTGCAGCACTTCCCATTCGACGCCGGTAACGTCTTCAAGCCAGTCCTTGATGCGCTGCGAGAGATTGTTCGGCGCGTTGGGCGCTGCTGTGTAGCGGAAATGGCCGAAGTCGATCTCGGCCGGGCGCACGAAACGCTCGATCTCGTATTTCAGCGAAATCTCCCGACGCGCGTCGAGTTCGGCGACAATTTCGCGGAGGCTTGAGAGGCGCACGACCTCGCCATGACCAGGGTCAGGCGGCGACTGCGCGGGCGCAGTCGCGGTTGGGGCGTCAGCGCGCTTTGGCGCGCGGGCCGGTTCAGGCTCGGACTTTGGGCCGGGCACGGCGGCTCCGCCCGCCAGCATGCGCGCCGCGTCTTCAGGAGACGGCAGGCCGGTGACCGCGGCGAGGCGCAGCACCACCATCTGCGCAGCGGAGGGGGGATCTGGCGCGCGGGCGCAATCCTCGAAGCCTTGCAGGAGCAGCCGCCACATGCGCGCAGACTGCGCGGGCGAGACCTGCCCTGCCATCGCCACGGTGCGTTTGCCCCATTCGGATGGGCCGGAGAAAACATAGTCATCCCTCAACGCCTGCGCGCGGGAGACTTCGACGACCACGTCCATCAGGTCCTTGATCAGCACTGGCGCATCGGCACCCTGATCGAGAAGCGCAATGGCTTCATTGAGAGCGGCCTTGTGGTCGGCAGCGATGATGCGATCCATCAGGTCGAGCACGCGCGAACGGTCGGCGAGGCCGAGCATGTCGCGCACCTGTTCGGCGGTGACCTGCTTGCCGCCGCTGTCCCCAGCGCCCTGCACAATCGCCTGATCGAGGATGGAGAGGCCGTCGCGGGCTGAACCTTCGGCGGCGCGAGCGATGAGCGCGATGGCTTCGGGCGCGACGTTGGCGCCCTCTTTCGCGCTGATGCCGGCGAGGTGATCGGCGAGAGCTTCGGGCGAGAAGCGTTGCAGGTTGAAACGCTGGCAGCGCGACAGGACGGTGACAGGGACCTTTCGGATCTCTGTCGTGGCGAAAATGAACTTCACATGCGGCGGGGGCTCTTCCAGCGTCTTCAGCAACGCGTTGAACGCGGCCGTCGAGAGCATGTGCACTTCGTCGATGATGTAGACCTTGTAGCGCGCATTGACCGGCGCATAGCGCGCGCCGCTCAACAGGTCGCGCATGTTGTCTATGCCGGTGTTGGAGGCGGCGTCGAGTTCGAGGACGTCGGGGTGGCGCCCTTCCATGATGGCTGCGCAGTGGACGCCGGGCGGGTCGAGCTGCATCGAGGGCTGGTGGACGTCGGCTGTTTCGTAGTTGAGCGCCCTCGCCAGCAGGCGCGCCGTCGTCGTCTTGCCGACGCCGCGGACGCCGGTGAGCATGAAGGCGTGCGCGATGCGGCCGGTCCGGAACGCGTTGGTGAGCGTGCGGACCATCGCTTCCTGCCCGACCAGGTCCTCGAAACGGGTCGGCCGGTATTTGCGGGCCAGCACCTGATAGGCAGGCGGGCCGAGCGGCAGATCGTCGCCAAACATGGATGCCGTCAGAGTGTCGCGGGGTTCCGCAACATCATCCAGAGGCCCTTCTTGGGGCGGTTTTGGAGGCTTCTTCGAGGCCATGGACGCTATATGGCCCACAAGGGGCTGAATCGCCAACCGAGCGGGGCCAACCTCTGGAATCAGCTGTGGGAATCAGCTGTGGAATGACATGGCTTGGGGTGCAGGCTGGGCGTAGGGTGCAGGCTGGTCACGACCCGAGCTAAACTCGTTACGGCTGCTTCCTTCCGGACCTGACCGGGTTGGCGAACCGCCCGTCCGCAACCAGCCTGCATTTTCCTTATAGGAAGTCAGGCGACACCCTGCAATGTTGGACGTGATCGGTCGTTGGGGGACGCCATTGCAAATCCCGGAACTGTTTGCTGTGACACCCGGGGCGGCCGTGCGGTCCGTCCTCCCGGCTGAACACGGAGCACAGCCGGCATGAGCCACGACGTCTTCATCGCTTTCGCACGAGGCGATCGGGAGCTGGCGGCGTATCTGGCCCGCAAGCTCGATGAGCGCGGGGTTTCGGTCTGGTATGATGCGAAGCTCGCGGCGGAAGTCAGCAACCAGGCCGAGGTCGATACGGCCATCCGGGAAGCCCGGCTCGTCACCCTGCTCTTCTCGCAGGAATGCAACAGGACAGAGCCGATGCGGCGGGATGTGACGCTGGCGGATTCGCTTGGCAAATCTGTTGTCCCCTTCCTGATCGAGCCGGGCCAGCCCAAGGGCAGCTATCTGCATCTTCTCGCCGACCGCAACTGGATCCAGGCGCATCCGGAGCCCATGACGCGGGTCGACGACCTGGCGGACCTGCTGGCGCGGCTTGCCGGCAAGCTGGCGCTTGCCACACCGCCGCTCCCCCCTCCGGCTCAGTCGTTCGAGGAGAAGGAGCGCCGGCTCGATGCGGCGATCGGCGCGATGATCCGCGATGCGGTCGATCCCGCGCACGCCCCGCCCATGCAGGCCAGCGCCTATGTCGGCATGACGGATGGACATGGAAAGCCGGTGCGCCGGGTTGGCGTCAGAATCCGGACCCTGCTCACCTTGCTCACGCTGGGCGTGTATGGCGTGCTGGCGCAGCGGCGTGCAATAGAGCGCTTCCGACGCAATATCAGGAAGCTTTAGTGGCGCCCTTGCAAGAACCCCTGGCACGCACCGCCGTCGACATTCCGCTTGTTCCAGCTGGCCTGGACCGGGCGGCGCATCAACGGCGCAACAAGGCGTGGCTCGAGGCGGCGATCACATCCGAAGGCGTTCAGATCCTGCTGATGCGCGAGGGCATGCCGCTGGTCGCGGGGTCGGCGCCGGCATCAGGCCCGGCGCAGATCGGCACGCACCTGGCACCGGGGCGGCCGATCCTGTGGCTAGGCGCGCAGGCGGCTACGCTGAGCGCGAAGGCTCAGCGTCTGTTTCTCGGCGAGACGGTGAAGGGCTCGCCAGTGTTCGCGCTGGAGTTGCCTTCCTCGTTCAGCCTCGACTCGTCCCCGATCGCAGGGCTGGGCGTTTTCGAGGATTTTCGCGCGGCGGCGTCTGCCTTCTCGCCCTTCGAGGGAGGCGCTGCCGCGACGGCCCGGGCGCTCTTCGAATGGCATCGTCGTCACGGTTTCTGCGGCAATTGCGGCGCGCGCACGACCCCTGAAGAAGCAGGCTGGAAGCGCAAGTGCGAGGATTGCGGCGCCGAGCATTTTCCACGCATTGATCCCGTCGCGATCATGCTGGCGACGCACAATGACAGGTGCCTGCTGGGCCGTCAGGCGGCGTGGCGGCCGGGCTTCTGGTCGTGCCTTGCGGGCTTTGTCGAGCCGGGCGAGACGATCGAACAGGCGGCTGCGCGCGAATTGTTCGAGGAAGCTGGTGTGCGCTGCACGACGCGCGCTGACTACCTGTTCTGCCAGCCCTGGCCCTTCCCGTCCTCGCTGATGATCGGGCTGATCCTCGAGGCCGATGGCGATGAGATCAAAATCGACGCGACCGAGATCGAAGCCGCGAAATGGTTCACCCGGGAAGAAACGCGATCAATGATGGCGGGGACAAATCCAGACGCCTTCGCCCCGCCCGCGTTTGCGATTGCGCACCACGTCATAAAGGCGTGGCTGGAGCGGGGTTAGATCGGATCAAGCTGGATCTGGTCTGGCAAAGGGTCAATCATCCTTGCCAGACGCGGATCGTCGAGGCCCTTGCCGTAGACTTCGTCGTAGATGCGGCGGAGCCAGTCTTCGAGCACCATCACGGACACTGCGCCGACGCCGGGATCGGTCAACGCGAGCATGATCATCGGCGGCGGCGTTGCAAACGCGTCGAGCGGCAGGAGGTAGTGAAGGCCTCGCAGGCGGCGGGCGCCAAGTCGCTGGTAGAATCGCAGCCGGCGCGCCTGCTCGTCGGAGCCTGTATCGGCGTCCACCTCGATCAGCGCGATGCGCTCCGGGCCGATCATCGCCATGCTTGCCTGCAGGAGATGCGAGCCGATCTGCATGCCGCGCACTTCAGGGGCGACGGCGGCGTACTCGAACAGCCAGAAATTCGCCTGCGCGGGCACCCACGATACGGCTACGCCGACAATCTGCTCGTCCATGCGCGCGACAACGAAGCGATAGTCAGGTCTTTTGAACAGGGCCTTGAACTCTGCCTCTGGCCTCTGTTCGGATTTGAGGATCGCCTCGCGATAGATGACGTAACAGCGTTCAAGCCCGTCTGAGTTCGCAGGATCGAGCACAGTGATGCGAATCTCTGCCATGCATGCCTCTCCGGCCAATCCTTGCATGGCGGCGCAAGCGAAAACACCCCGTGGGGTGCCCACGGGGTGTCTCGTGTCAGCTGCGCCCCGTTAGGGGCGGTCAGGCTAGAAGCTGCGCACGTAAGACAGCGAGAACGCGTCCACATCGCCGGCGTCGAAGTCGTTACGGGTCCAGTCGCCGCGGATGCCGTCTTGCGACGTCAGGTTCCACTGGGCGCCGGCGCCGTAGGCGAGGCCGTCTTCATCGCCGCCCGGCGAGGTTTCGATGCGGGCGACGCCGACGCGGCCGAACACGTCGAACTGCGGATTGATCGGCAGCTTGCCGACGACATAGGCACCGAGTTGGCTGTCGAGTTCGGTGCCCGAATCGTCGGACACGCCGAACGTACCTTCGCCTTCAATTGCGAAGTTCGGCGTCAGGTTCACGCCGACGCGGCCAGTGACGCCGCCGAGTTCAGCGCCGCCGTCTCCGTCGAAGTAGGTGTAGCCGCCGGAAACATAGACGCCCGATTGCTGGGCGTTGGCGGTGAGGAAGGCCGGCGCGACAAGCATGGCCGCGGCGGCGAGAGCGATTTTCAGTTTCATGGGGAAGACTCCGGTTTTTCTGGAGCGGGGTTCCGACGGGATTGCGTGATCCCACCAGTAAGACCCGGCTCTGGTTTCAGTCCTGGCCACGCCGTCCGCCTGTTGAAGGCGTCCGCCGCGACCGGTTTATCCACCCAGCAGGGTCGATATGCAGCTTAAGTGGGTAAGGGGCGAGCCAGTTCCTCTAAAGTTGCCGATTAAAGTCGGTTGGGTGACTACTTGGCCACATCAAGTCGCTTTTGTTTTCGACGTACTGGCAATTGTGTCGGGAAGGTGGCCTCGTCTTTTGCGAGACGCGCGAATACAGAGCGAATACTTCTCGCGTCCGAATTCCTGAGATTGCCGGTCATATCCATCGCTGGACCTGAAACCGCTCAGCGAGGAGGACGGACACAAACGCTCAAATGTGACGATGTTTGGGCCGGCGCTGGATCGTGTGCAGTCGCCAGCTCAGCCGAGCGACGCAGCTCGCGTTCGGTACGGGTGAGCCGCGAAAACGCCCAGATGGCGCACCTGGGTCGAGAAAAATCCGAGCTCCTCGAGTGCGCGCTGCAGGGCTGAGTCGTCCGGATGGCCCTCAACCTCGGCGTAGAACTGCGTGGCTGAGAAAGACCCGCCAATCTGGTAGCTTTCCAGCTTGGTCATGTTGACGCCATTGGTCGCAAATCCGCCCATCGCCTTGTACAATGCAGACGGTACGTTCCGGACGCGGAAGACAAAGGCCGTAACCCAGCCCTTCCCGTCTCCACGGTCGGGCATGCCTGCCTCGCGGCTCATGATGACAAAGCGTGTGGTGTTGTGGGCGGCGTCCTCGATGTTCTCGGCAAGGATGTCGAGGCCATAGACCTCTGCCGCCAGCCGCGGGGCGATGGCCGCCTGCGTCGGATCGCCAAGGTCGCGCACTTCGCGTGCGGCGCCCGCCGTGTCAGAGCTGGTCCGCGCGATAATGCCCCGCGCACGCAGGAAATTCCGGCACTGGCCCAGCCCCATGATGTGGCTGTGCGCGGCCTTGATCTGCTGCAGCGATGACCCCTTGAGGCCCATCAGCTGGAAGCGGATCGGCATGAAATGCTCGGCGATGATCTGCAGCGGCGAGGTGGGAAGAAGATGGTGGATATCCGCCACCCGGCCCGCAATCGAGTTTTCCACAGGGATCATGGCGAGTTGCGCCTCGCCACTGGCCGCGGCCTGGAAGACGTCCTCGAATGTCGGGCAGGGCATGGGCTCGAGGTCCGGATAGACCTCGTGACATGCGATATGGGAGTTGGCGCCCAGCTCCCCCTGGAAGGCGATCTTGCTCATGCGCCTGTATGCCCGCGTCGCCCCGAACATGGCAACGGAAATAGGGGGTTAGCCGCTCCGTGTCGGTTGGGACTGTGCGTCATTTCGCCGGGCCGACTCCGGTTGCCGCACCGGTGCCAAAATGCCAGAAAGCCTCGCGCGCGCGGGCTCGAATCGAGGCTGTCCGGGCATCCGCACGAGACTGGAGCAGGACCATCCATGAGTGATCTGGGCTTCAACAAGATCGCGTTCTGCGTCCTTGGCACCGGCCTCGCCCTGATCGGGATCAATGAGGCCACGCACAGCCTGTTCCACCATACCGAACACGAAGTCGCAGCCTACGCCGTGGACGTGCCGACAGAGACGGTGGCCGAGGCCGAAGTTGTCGGTCCCGTCGACTACGGCCTGCTTCTGTCTGCCGCCGACATTGCCAAGGGCGAAGAGCAGCACAAGAAGTGCGTGCAATGCCACAATTTCGACCCGGGCGGCGCGATCCTGCAGGGCCCCCCCCTGTATGGCATCCTGAACCGGGACATCGCTTCGGTTGCTGGCTTCAAATACTCAGCCGGGGAAGGCTCTCTCTCCGAGCATGAGGGCGCCTGGACCTACGAGAACCTCAACCATTTCCTAGAGCGTCCCAAGGGCTTTGCTTCAGCCACGATCATGAATTTCGCCGGCATCAACAGCCGCGTGACCGGCCTTGAAGACCGGATGAACCTCATAGCCTACCTGCGCACGCTCGGCGGCGAGAGCATTCCGCTGCCTGCCCCCCTGCCGCCGGCTGCGACCGCTACTGCGGAAGCTACCGCTCCGGTCGACGGCGCCGCGCCGCCGGTCGATGGCGCAGCTCCCGTGCCTGCGGATGGGACAGCACCCGCGCCTGGCGCTCCTCCGGTCACACCGGCACCAGCGCCGCAATAAGGGTTACAGGACCGCCAGCGCGACGGCTTTTCGGCCGACGGTCGGCAGTG
>Ga0163144_10017136_pt1 | contig 14776 bp, 14 predicted proteins | sample OliLak19BULKMAT1_FD_123175 | JGI IMG/M metagenome (GOLD analysis project Ga0163144, IMG submission 123175) | Freshwater microbial mat bacterial communities from Lake Vanda, McMurdo Dry Valleys, Antarctica - Oligotrophic Lake LV.19.BULKMAT1 | ecosystem: Environmental > Aquatic > Freshwater >... | reverse complement strand
GCAAGGGAGTCGACGAAGCAGGCTTCACCCTGCCAGGAGGAGCAACGCTGCCAGGGAGCTGCAAAAGCGTGCAATCACACCCGTAGCGTTGTCACCCAAATGGTGAACGACCAGAACGCGGTAGTCTTCAAACATATCAAGTGCCTATTGGTCAAGTTAAGCGGTCAACTGAGGATTCTAGGTTTAAGCTTCTTGCGTCGATGTTCGCTGCTGCCTTTACGTCGGTAGGGAGTTATTTTTCGATGCCTACATGGACCTCGTGACAGAAACGATGACGCCTAAGCTGATCGGGGAAGTCGTGGTGCTGAGCACGCTTTATGCCGTGAGCATCGGCGGTGCGCTAAACGAAGCGTAAACATGGGGCCGCCCGCACTGAAGAGGCGGACATCTTTCATTGGTCGCCTCACTGTGTCGACTCTCCGGCACCATCTGACCCGCCGTAATGCCAACTGAGCGCTGGCGCACCCTGCGTTTTCAGCCGAGAGTGCGCCCAAAAAATCGCATTGTCCGGTCCCACGCTTGTTGCGCCCAAACCGCATCGTATTGCGTTCCGGGGATGCGACCGGGGCCGACTGCCGTCTCATTGGCAAAGGCGTGATGCGCAAGATAGCGGTGAAATTCAAAATCAGCATTGGCTTCTCGGAGTTTCTGCTCCAACGCGTCGATTGTATCAATCTTGAAAAATTCGTCTTGAATTGCCCAGTGTCCCAGCAGCGGGACACGCAAAGCCTTGGCATCGATGTATTCAAGCGGTGGACAGCCGTACCAGACGACGCCAGCGTCTGCCTCTGGTATGTTCGTGAGCGCCAACAGCGTCAGCGCGCCTCCCATACAGAAACCAGTCACACCCACTTTTGGCGCCCGCATTTTCAGGTATTGAACGGCACCTCGAATGTCTTGCGAGGCAGCATCGCCGAAATTTAGCCCCGTCATCAAGTGATGAGCCTCTTCTGCTTCAACGGTAGACTTGCCCCGATACAGGTCCGGTACGAGGGCGACATATCCTGCAAGCGCGAGCCGATCAGCGACGTCACGAATTTGCGTATTTAGACCCCACCATTCCTGAATGACGACAATGCCTGGCGCGCCAGATTGCTGGGCTGGCTCGGCAAGATATCCTTTCAAGGCCTGCCCGTCAGGGCGCTGAAAATTGACAATTGATCCCATTGACGACTCCTCTACGCGAGTAAAAACAACTTAGACAACTCAACACTTCCATTGCCAGAAGACAAAAAATTAGTGTGCCGGGTACCCGCTTCGCCCGAAGAACGACCTCAGTTGCCTTTTGGGCCCGTTGGCTTGCCATCACGCAAGTTCCAGGCGTCGACCGCCTGACAGCGCACCCACAAATTAACGGCTTCCGGCTGCGACAGTAATCGATGCTTCTTGCGGAATCGTTCCAGCATTTGAATCTGCAAGGCCGAAAGGCAGTTGTGCCCAGATGCATCGCGTTCCAACTGAGGTAGCTCAGCGGTCATTTGCGCGCCGCAAGGACACTCAACAATACCGACAACACCACTACGAACATAAGAAGAAATGTCGGTGTCGCCGCAAAATGGACAAGGCCTCAACTCGACGACTTTCAGGCTGTCCTGATTGAATACACTGGTCATGCCTCGCCGCCCTTACGAGACAGGATGTTGCGAATTTGCATGGAATTAAACCCACAGATTGAATGCCCATCGATCCGCCAGCGTGACCGAGAACGCTCAAGTAACGCCACCCCTGTAAGAACGTCACCCACCAGTCCTCCAGTCATCATTCGCCTTCAACACAGCCTGAGCGGCTTGAGGTTCACCTGCCATGGTTATCTGATTTTGCGCTTTCTGGTCGCCCGTGAGGAAATGATAAAACTCTCTGGCGACGGTCACAAAATAAAGTCGCGATTCTTCCGCATTGATCTTCGGTAACATGGCGTCGATCACGACGCGGTACTGAGCGGGATTGACCTCCTTGTCACGGGTCAAATACAGCAACATTTTGGACAACATGCCCCGTAACGCCATGACCTCATCGTCTACTTCCAAGTCAAATAGAGCAGCTTCATAAGTGTGCTGCAACGCGATTTGCTGGCTCGAAAATGGGTGCGATTGGGAGGCTTTGATAAGGCTCCTCATCCCCTTGATACCCGCGTTTGCATCTGACGCCGCGCTACTCGAGAAGTCACGGTAGCCTCCGGATTTCATCAATGCAACCACTGCCTTTACGTCAGACACGAGAAGCGGAAACATTTCGCGTGCGACTTGCACGGCGCGAGTTTTATGCTCCACTGGTAACGAACCCAGCATGGCATCCACAGCGGTCCTGTAGGTACTATTACTCAGGGGCTCGCTGGTCAGTTGAGATATCAGCAGCCGTGCAAAATGATCCTTGAGCGAGAGGTCGGCTCGCTTTGAGCCGTTCTTCTCCAGAAGGCTAATGTACGCAACCAATGCGTCGGTGTGAGCTTTATTGCTTGGCATTTCCCCAAACCCCAAATTAGATCGGACGCGCGACGGCAATAAAGCTGTCATGCGATTTGCTGTTGCGAAATGGAAATACGCCGTTTCTTCCGGGCATATATCGGTTTATTGCAGTATTCAAGCCCGTGATCATCCCTCAGACCAGCAGGTTATTTAATTGAATCCCATTCGGTCTTGGACGCCACATTTTTTTGGTTTTCCGTGATCATTTTCCAGGATCCTTTTTTCACCAGCAATGCTTCAAAGTGTACATAGGAATCCCTCTGTTTTCCGCTGACGTCTGCAGATGAATAATGAAAAATGCCTGTCTCATGACCTGTCGTCGAATCGCCAACACGCTTACTGAATCTGAACCGGACATCCGCCTTGGTCTCAACAAAGCCCGCTTTCCAGGCCGCCAATGCTTGCGCGATCGGTACGCTATCCTTCAAAGAGACCACCACTGCACGATCATGATAACTTGCACCATATGCTGCAAACTCACCTTCGCGAACTGTGCGCGCGACTTCGCTCCAAAACAAGTCTAGTTTAACCAGTTGCGCGTTTGCGTCAGCGGCCAATAATGCGAAGGGAGCTCCGAGGCAAGCCATCAGGAAAACGAGGGAAGACGCGATTTTTTCACGAGGATTGGTTTCCGATTTGCGGATTGCGATTGTAGCCAAAAAAGCTGCCGGCCCTCCTCATTCATGCCGCGGCCGACTCTTGTCGAGGTGTTTTTGCATTGCCTGTGCGAAGCGCCGTGAAGTTGGGGTGATCAATGGTCGATACAAGTGACGTAACAGCCAACCTGGAATCCATTGGCCACGCTCTTCCTGTGCCACTCTCGCTCTGGGATGCACCATGAAGCGAAGACCGAAAGGACGATAGTGCGCACTGTTACGCCAGAACTCTATGCGATTCAAATGTTTGACGCTTTTGTAGCCGTAATGCGCCGGTGCAACCAGCCGTATGGGCGCGCCGTGGGCAATCGACAAGGGTTGGCCATTCAATCGATCCGCAAGTAGCACATCCTGGGCCAACAGATCCTCCAAAGGGAGGCTTGTGCGGGCACCATCCTGCCCACGTAGCACCACAAACGTTGCATCCTCAGACGCACCCGCGAGTGGTACGACAATCTGCCGATAGAAATCGGCAAACCGAACGCCACCCCACGAAAGGGACCGTGTTGTCCACGTGGTAACACAGTGAAAATCTGAGCTTTGCTCTATACGAGCAAGGCGATCCATTTCAGTGCTCACCTCAATCGAAGTCTTTACGTCGCCCGCGATCTGGATTTTTACCGTCGCAGCGTTAGCTGGGAAGCGGGTGGCAAACGGCGTCAAGCCAAAACGGGGGAAGTCCTCCGTTTCTCGTTGTCCGGGTGGCAACGTCGAGGCGACATTTATATGGCGAGCGTTCTGACACACACGAGCAATCTCCGGTTCTTGTTTCTAATCTTCGGGCATACAGTATCAAGCTACCAATGACTGGCAAACTCTTCGTAATTCTGATCGCAATTAGCAAGGCTCTAGTACTAGGCAAGGGTTCGCGTCTGCCTCAGCTCTTCCAGGCAAACTTCGATCCATTGCCTGGTCACCTTTTCCTGAAGCGAATTTTGTTTCAGGCGTTCCGAGAGCGCTTGAAAATCAACGCAATCGAGGTCCTGATCCTGATTGAAACACGAGAAAACGTAGGTTACCTTGCCAGTTATCGGATCACGCTGGGGTTGAAGACACTGCGCGCATATCTCTTTCATCATGCACTGCATCGGCGAGTTGATCGAGCCGACCGCGAAGTGATGTGGTTTCATGTGCACTTTAAGCACATCATGACGCGCGCGTCCCACGGCAGCCATCATCCGATCTGAGCCGATGGCGATTAAGCGATCTGCATCGTCGACGCGGATTTGCGGCAACGACGGTGCTGTCAAGCGCCCCGACGCGTAAGCCTCCATGGCCTGGACAATATTGCCGACAAAACTATAGTCCTGAACCCGACCCGGCGCGAAGCCCGGCTGCTCGTCGCAACACCAGACGATGACATCCGCTGCCGCCTCGATGTCGGCGACTCGATACCGGTCGACCACCTTCTTGTAACCGGCGAAATAGAGCACCTTGGAGCCAGCTGCCCGGAATGCTTGACCGATCGAAAAGAGCACAGCGTTGCCCAGGCCGCCCCCTACGAGTACGACAGTTTCATTCGAAGCGATGTGCGTTGGTGTGCCTGTTGGGCCCATCAAGACGACGCGTTCCCCGGGCTGCAACATCGCGCATAAATCTGAAGACCCGCCCATTTCCAGCACGATTGTCGACACGAGCCCTTTGGTTGGGTCAGTCCATGCACCGGTGAGCGCAAGTCCTTCCATCTGCATTCGCGTGCCGCGCGAGATTGGCGACAGGTTTTCGAAGTTTTGCAGTCGATAGAACTGGCCTGGCCTGAATTTGCGCGCAGCGAGCGGGGCACGAAGCACTACCTCCACAATGGTTGGTGTCAGGCGTTCCACGCGTTCCACGACCGCGAGCAGATCGTTGGCGAGCAACATCGAAAAATGAGCGCGCGAGCCTTTCAGCGCCGGGGTCGACTTTGCCAACACCCGCGACACGACCGGAAAACCTTGTTTAGCGCTACCGATCGCCTTGACGACGTTGCCAAAAAAAGACGGGTGCAAATCTCCAAAGAAGGAAATGAATTTTCCGCTTTCATGGCGCGAAAGCAGAACTTCCGCATGTTCTGGTTTTGATATCGAGAACTGTGGTTTGACTGGCCGGCCATTTTCATCGCACGCCTGAAAGTACTTGCCGTCGAGGAGAAATTGCTGCGGGTATTCGCGCGCCAGCACGGTATTGGGTGAGGTGCCGGCGGCAATAAATACGGTGTGCGCTGCCAAATGAATGGCTGCCACCAATACCGCTGCATCCTCGGTTGCACGCGGCGTCGTGAAGTTAATTCCACGGACCGCGCCGTAATCGTCGGTGTCAATTGACACGGGCGTGAGCCCTTCCGAAAAACGAATGCCCTCCTCCAGCGCTTTTTCAACCTCTTCATGATTGAGCGTATAGGAAGGGCTATCCACGAGGCGGCGACGATAAGCAATGGTGGCGCCGCCCCAGCTTTGCAGCAATTCGATAATTTGCGCCTGACGATTTTGCTTGCCAGCCAGGTCGCGTTCAGCGCGAATCGCGCGTGCGTGTGCCAAAAACTCCTCCGCGATTTCCCGCTCCTCAGGGCTCCAGCCATCTCGAACCGGGTCTTCGCCTTTTTCTTGCGCCAGCGCCTCATATCGTTGCAGAAATTTCTCTACCTGGATTGGGTAGTAAGCCAATGCTTCGGTCGCCGTATCGATTGCCGTCAGACCACCGCCGATGACAACTGCCGGCAGCCGTACCTGCATGTTGGCAATCGAGTCCGCCTTGGCTGCACCCGTGAGTTGCAATGCCATCAGGAAGTCTGAAGCGGTGCGCACACCGCGAGCGAGACCATTGGGAATATCCAACACGGTCGGCTTGCCAGCGCCCATTGCCAAAGCGATATGATCGAATCCCATTTCGAACGCATCATCAGCGTCAAACGTGCCGCCAAACCGCACGCCCCCAAAGAGTGCAAATTCCGCACGCCGCTCAAGCAGTAGCCGAATCACTTTCAGAAAATTCTTGTTCCAGCGAACCGTGATGCCGTATTCGGCGACGCCGCCAAAACCTGCCATCACGCGATCATCAAGATCCTCATAGAGGGTTTTTATGTCGTGTACAGGCTCGAAAGTTGCACGCGATCCATTGGCGCGCACGCCAGAAACTGATTCCGGTAACGGCTCAATTTTGAGGCCGTCAATACCCACCACCATGTGGCCGTCATTCATCAAGTTGTGCGCCAGGGCAAAACCCGCCGGGCCCAACCCAACCACCAACACGCGGTAGCCGCTATCGGCCCGCGGGTACGGATGACGAATATTGAGCGGATTCCAGCGCGTGAACAACGAATAGATCTCAAATCCCCACGGAAGCTCCAGCACATCTTTCAGGGTACGCGTCTCAGCCTGCGGAATATTGACTGGCTCCTGCTTCTGATAAATGCAGGATTTCATGCAGTCATTGCAAATGCGGTGACCGGTCGCTGCCGCCATCGGGTTATCGATGGTGATGACGGCCAGAGCCGAAATGGCATGACCCGTAGCCTTCAGGGTATGGAATTCGGAAATCTTCTCTTCCAACGGACAACCTGCCAGCGCGACGCCGAAGGCACTTTTCTTGAACACTGCCTTACCGTCGGCACCGGGTTTCTCCTTCAGCCCGGTCGAACAGGAATCTTTGCCCTGCGTATGACACCAGATGCAGTAATTGGCTTCCGAGAGTGCCCCCTTGAGGTCTGTCCCTTCATCAGTCAGTGCGAATCCCTTGCGGCGGCGAATGTGTTCCGGTTTGATCACAAAAGTCGTGACACCGTCGGCCGCGAGCTGCTGTTCATCCTGTTGCGCGTGTTGGACAAGATGCTGCGGGTCGAGCTTGCCAGGTTTTTTGAACAGAACGCCGTCGCGGTTGCGCGCGCGTCCCGCATCCGAGTAGAGTGCCCAGGCAGCGTACCGTAGCGCTGCATCAATCGCCTTTTCGTGGGCGGCTTCGTCCTTCAGCCAGGTTTCAACATGCCTGCTAAACGCGAGCTCACTAAAACGCTCGCCAAATATTCCGGCCAATTCGACCTCAATTGCGACGCCATCGAATGTCACGGCTTGGTCAGCTTTATAGGCAGCGACCGCCCGGCGTTGCACGAACTGCCGCTTTATCGTATACAAAGGTGCAAGTTCAACGTGGCATTCTGTTAGCGCTTTAACCGCGGCGTCGATATCGAAAAGTGTCGCGATGAAACGATCCAGATGCGGACCCAACTCGAGGATCAACGCTGACTCTTCCTTCTTCGAGACGCCGTCCGGGTTCGTGCGGCTGGAGATGAGCCGTTGCACTAACCTTTCGTCGGCAGCACCCAATGCGCGTTGAAAAACGGCGTCAACGTTGATCAAGCCATCGCGACTGTAGAGATCGGCAAAAGAGATGCCGTGGGCAAGTTTCAAAGTCATCGGCTATTCCATGTTTCCGGCGTTGTCGGTAAGCCCAAGGCCGGATGCAATTTGTTGTTTGTCTTTTGCGATCAGAAAACTGATTCGCTGTTTCGAGCAGCAGTGCCTAAATTGTTTTGTCTTGTTGCTGTGGCTCTAATGGGGGTATTGGCAACAACGGCCAGTTCCTGGCCATCGCAGCGTTAAACGAGGAAAAGTGTTTTTGCCCGTCCGGCATGTATCGCGTTTCATAGATAGCCTCTACCGGGCATTCGATAACGCATTCCGCGCAGTCGATACAGCGGTCTGGATCGATGACGACAAATTGGTCCCCCTCATGAAAGCAATCGACCGGGCAGACAACAACACAACGTCTCTGCACGCATTTGAAACAAGTTCCGGTAACGACATGGGTCATTGAACCTCCTGTTTTCTTGGGACGGCATACGTTTCAATTGCGAGCAACATCTAATGGCGCACTGAGCGGGGTCGCTACAAAAGTATAGTGGAAAGCACAGCGCGGCCAAAAAATCCACAGATCGCGCGCTCAAAGACCTGTATCACGTTGCGCAGTTCGCGGATGAGTTACGGACCGGTAGGCGCGATTCAATAGATTCCAAAAAGCACTTTGCGCAGGGTTGTGTTGCGCACGTTATGTCACTGTGCACACCATTATCACCAACGCTTATGAAGTGTCTTCAATGTCATCTAAGGAGCAGCCAGGCATCCTGTAGGAGCGGATAAATATGCCACGAGTCTGGACGGTCGCCATGCGCCGTTACTCCTTGGAGAAAGATGGCCTATTCGCTAAATGCGCAACTCCCAAAATTAGGGTGCTGAATGTGAAAAATACCTTAGGGATGCGGAAATTGTCAATGTCCGGTTTTTGGTGGTGCCGGGGGGATGCAGTGCTAGGCGTTACGCGTGCCCTGTGGCAAAGCCACATAAACGCGTAGCAACGACGCAATGCGCCCGCCAGTGCCGTTCAAAAATGGGATATTGGCATTTTCCGCATCCCTCACTATTACTAACCCCACTCCTCGCGCTTGGGGCGGGATGTTCGACGACGACGCAGCCGTCGAAAATGATTGCAAGCGCAGAGCAGCCCAACTGCTTCGCCAGCAATTACAGTGACCAGTACAAGCTGTTCACTGTCGTTTGGCCTACCGCTAAAGTCGTCAACCAACAGTGCCTGCTTACCGCCCTGCCACGTGGAAACAATTCATCCGGACAGCAGCTCGTCGCAGGCAATTATCTGTTTAGCGTTTCTAACGGCGGTGGAGGTGGCGGTGGAGGCGGTGCGGGCGCCGCGGAAACAGAAGCATCTGTCAATTTGGCAGAAGGAACCTATCGCCTCACCATCGGTGTTGGTGGTCCGGGGGGCATGGCTTCTTCCGGTACGCGAGACTACTTCCCTGGCGGGCCGGGTTGGGGTGGGCGCCCAACCAACATCGTTCGTGTTGCAACGGGTGGGGCTATTCTTGGCGCGCCCGGTGCCGATACCTACGCACGTCAATTACGCTATCAGCATGAATAGGCGGCTGGCGTGCCCGAGGACAGGGGCGGATCCGGCCCCGGCCAGACAAGTGGCGGCGACGGAGCGACTTTCAACAACGCCGGAAAGCTTGTCCATCCTGCAACCGACGGGACCGACAAGCAGAGTCCCGGCATCCCTGCTGCTGAAGGTGACTCAGGCAAGGTGCGGCCCAAAGATCAACTACCGGGTCCTGGCGGAGGCAGAGGCGCTTCAAGTGTCGGGGTAGGCGGCACCGGCGGCGGCGGCGGCGATACTTACGGATGTGCTGCCGGAGCGAATGGCGGCCATGGATTTGTCGCGTTTGTAAAGACCTGATCGCACAAAACCCGATAAGTGTGCTCGTCGGGATTGATGATCGTTGTGTAAGCACCGATCTGTTCCGCTCGACCTTTAGTTGTGGGTCATTGATTCTCGTTACTTGCGCGCTTCGCATACAGTGATACCCTAGTCGCTGAATGTCGCTGCGATTGACCGTGGCACGTTTTTTGTTGAGAACCCTGAAGCGACGCTTTTTGGTATCCTGTAAGCCAACTAGACGCGATCAGGTACGATCCAACCCTTGGTCGACGATTGCCAGATTGATGACCCTTGCTTTCGGCCGTGAGCACCGTTAACGTCACTCCCCTCGACCGTGCCCCGCTTCTGCTCGTACGCAAGGAGATTGATCGCTCGCTCAAAAGGGCGCGCGAGAATCTCGACGCTGCATGCGCCGATCACGCTGATGCGCTTGCTTTTCAAACGGTCACGGCCGATCTGCACCAGGTAACGGGCGCGCTCGTGATGGTTGGACTGGCAGCAGCGGCGCGCCTGAGCGAAGAAGCCGAAAAACTTGTTGATACCCTCAGGCATGGCATGCCCACAGACGCCTTGAACCGGGCTCATGTCGTCAAGCAAGCCATGAAAAGCATGTCTGACTACCTCGACAATTTGGTCCAGGGCGAACCAGACCATCCAATGGAGCTTGCGGCGGCTTACGTGATGCTGAACAAGGCTCGCGGTGCCAACAACGCATCACCAAATGATTTGTTCTTGCCAGACCTGACTGCTGCTGCAGCCGAGATGAACGGCATTGGAACTCTGGCGCAAGACGAAATACCTGTAGAGGCGATCAGCCGTTGCCGCACGATTTTTCAGACGGGCTTGTTAAAGCTGATGCGCAATAAGGATCTCGTCGGTGGAGCGAGTCACATGTGTGACGCCATTCTTGCCATTGAAGCGCTCGACGCATCGTCGCCTTCACGCGATTTCTGGTTCACGACCGTCGCCTTCTTTGACGCCGTGGTCAACGACCCAATCGGCGCACGCCCGTTTATGGTGCCCCTGTTTGGCAAGATCGACCAACAGATCCGGCGGCTGATGGATGGTGATCACAGCGTACCCGACAAAGTATTTTGCGATCTACTTCTGGTTATCGGCAAGTCTGCTGCCCGCACAAAACGCACTGCGCGCATCCGGCAACTGTACAGGCTCGATGATTTGCTGTGGTTTCCTGATAGCAAGATGCAAACCGCCACGGATGAAGCGCTGGTTCCCGTTGTCGCCGCATTACGCCAGCATGTCAATGGGATGAAAAACGACTTGCAGTCATTCGCAGAGGGCCACGCTTCAGCATTGATCACCTTGACCAGTCAGGCATCGGCGATCGCGAGGACCGGTCAGCAGTTGCCGAACCGCGAAATGGTGAGGTTATTACATTTACTAGGCGCTGTCGGGGCACACTTGGGCAAAACCGGTAGCCGCCCATCAAAAACGCAAGCGCTGGAAATTGCGACCGCGCTTTTGTTTGCCGAGGCCTCGCTAAACGACTACTTTCGGCTGACGGCAGAATTTGATCGACAGGCGTCGCGAACCTGTTTGCGAATCAAGAACGTGATGACCGGTGTTGAACTTCCTGATTTCAACAGCTCAGTCGTCAGCCTTGCCGACACAAAGACACTGCAAGCGCAAACGCAACTACTGGTCTCCCAGGTCGGCCGGGAGGTACAGGCCAACCTTGTCTTGATCGAAAGCGCGTTGGATAGTTTTTTCCGCGACCCCTCGAAAAAAGATGGACTCGTCGCAATTGAGAGCCTGTTTGGTGAAGTGCGCGGGGCATTTTCAATTATCGAAGAAGACGAAGCTGCCAGTCTGGCCAAGATACTGGCCGAGCGTGTTACCCAATTCGCCAGCGGTACTCTGATGGGTGAAGGAAACGAAGCCGACGCAGTCGCTGAAGGTGTGTCCGGACTGGGCCTTTACATCACCGGACTGCAGCAAGGCTCTCAAGACGCGCATGAAATGCTGCTGCCAACACTCATCCGCTTCGGTATCGCCGAGAAGCCAGCGCCGATCCTTCTGGTACCTGGCGTTGACCAGTCGGTGGCTGAGACCACCGATGTACTGGATGCAGCAGCGCGACAGCGCGATGATTTGCCAGTGGATGTGCCGTTGAGCCTGCATACACAGGCCGTGACAAAATCCAGTGAAGCAGCGGGGTCGACGGAGCCCATTGAAACGGTGCCGACAAGTCGTGGAGAGTCTCTCGCTCTGGTCGTAACGGCGGTGAACGACCAAACGACTCGTGCGACGGCTACCGCGCAGAAACCCGACAGTTTGATCAGCGGCGCTCAGATTGAATCCCAACTTGAGCAGCTACCGGTCGGCCTCGAAACGCCGCCAGAGGGGCCTGCACGCAGCGAAGAGAAATTAATCGCAACTGCGTCGGTCACCTCAGAGACTACAAGTACAACGACCGGAATAGAACGATCAGCAAACCCGGCAGCGGCGTTAAAGGCCGACCTTGAGGAGCGCGATCAACGTATCCGGAACTTGCAGGCGCAAATCGTGGCTCTGCACCGCGAGGCAAGGGAGGCCGCCGGCTTGCGAATAGAGGTAAAGAATCTGCGCGCGTTGCTGGCAAAAGCTGAGGCAAAACCGCGTCAGTGAAGCCAGCCCAAAATATCGTCATGCAAGTCTGGCATCGGATCGCAGCTACGGCAAAGGACAACCCTTCCAGCGATCCGCAAAAGGCAATCTGCCGCTCATTTGAATGCGATAGCACCCGGCCTTGCGGCACGTCGCTGGCACGTCCAGGTGACAAATCGTCGAGCCGCCGCTTTGCAAGCAATTCCGGCTCGACCAGTGCGCCATTGATTAGAGCATATGGGCGACACCAGCACGCTCATCTTCCAACTCCTTGAGCGTCGCGTCCATTTTGCTCCTTGAAAACCCGTCGATCTCAAGATCCTTGACCAAAGAGTACTTGCCGCCGGAACAAGTCACCGGCACGCCATAGATAATTCCCTTCGGAATGCCATAGCTGCCATCGGATGGCACGCCCATAGTCACCCATTTGCCATTGGTGCCCAGCACCCAGTCACGAACGTGGTCGATTGCCGCATTCGCAGCCGATGCAGCGCTGGAAAGACCACGCGCCTCGATAATCGCTGCGCCACGTTTGCCAACCGTTGGAATAAACGTATTTCGGTACCACTCTTCATCATTAATCAGTGCCGGCGCCGGCGCGCCACCAATCGTGGCAAAACGGTAGTCGGGATACATCGTCGGTGAGTGATTGCCCCAAACGATCAGTTTTTCGATAGATTCCACTTGTTTGCCTGACTTGGCAGCAAGTTGCGACATAGCCCGGTTGTGATCCAATCGCAGCATCGCGGTGAAATTTTCTGCGGGCAAGCCTGGTGCCGATTTCATCGCGATGTACGCGTTGGTGTTGGCCGGATTGCCGACAACCAATACCTTCACGTCGCGCGAAGCGACGGCGTCCAATGCCTTGCCCTGAACCGTGAAAATCTTGCCGTTTGCTTCCAGCAAGTCTTTTCTCTCCATACCCGGTCCGCGAGGCCGCGCGCCAACCAGTAAGGCGATGTCCGCGTACTCGAACGCCGTCATTGCATCCGAGTGCGCGCTCATGCCGTCCAGCAATGGAAAAGCACAGTCCTCAAGTTCCATCATGACGCCCTTCAAAGCCTTTTGAGCCTTTTCGTCAGGGATCTCAAGCAACTGCAGAATGACAGGTTGCTGTTTGCCCAGCATTTCGCCCGAGGCGATGCGAAACAATAAGCTATAGCCGATTTGGCCGGCAGCACCGGTCACAGCGACGCGCACGGGATTTGTCATGAGAAACTCCGATATATGATGGGGAAAGTGGCTGACTGACGGAGGATTAACGCCAATCTCTGTCGTGAAAATTCACAGACTATTATACAAAAATCCGCATCCACAACGACCCGTTGTGCGGGCCGCCTATTGTCAGCGTTCTGGTCCGCTCGGCTGCGAGAGCCAGTCACTGACCACCTTCAAACTTAGGCCGAACACAGGCGAAGCCGACCCCGAAAGGTTGCGCGTGTTCACGGGCGAAGGTGATAAAGTCGCTGTCGAGAAGGCGATAGCGCAATGTTGGTATCGCGAGTCTTTTGGAACTCAATCTCGTAAACCGGAGTCCTTCTCGCCAAATTGCTTGGTTGAAGGCATTAGTTGAGTTTGTACCTGTCCGCCGAGCACCCTGCGCAGAGTAATTTTGCCCTAGCTGCCAAGCCATCGAAATGAAAAACATGAAAGTACTCTTTGTCTGCACGGCCAACATTTGCCGTTCGCCATCTGCAGAGGGCGTTTTCCGCAAGCTCGTGGCAAATACTCCCCTTGGGGATAGCGTTGAAATTGATTCTGCCGGTACCCACGACTACCACGTCGGCGCCCCACCCGATCCCCGCGCAGTCGAGCACGCGGCCAAGCGTGGATACGATCTGCAGCATCTGCGCGCGCGACAAATATCCCCAGCCGACTTCGAACAGTTCGATTTTGTGTTGGCCATGGATGACGCCAACATTGACCACTTGAAGGCAATGTGCCCTACCCGCCTCTCAGAGAAAATCGAACTTTTGCTCGACTATGGCGGTCCAGACGATCACCGCGAGGTTCCCGATCCCTATCAAGGACGACCACGAGATTTCGAGCGTGCACTTGACTTGATTGAGGCAGCTTGTATCGGGCTGAAGGCCTATCTCCTCGACTTACACCGAATGCGTGCCACGTCGACAAAGGGCGGCACGGAACCTTGACACGCGCAGCTCAGCTGTGGCGGTCAAGGTAATACGAAATCCAGCCAAACGCCAGCAGTACCATAAACAACATCGCGTTAGCCGGAATCTGTAGATTGAAATCCACGCTCGAATGAATCAGTATCGAGGTGACTCCCATTATGGACGCGAAGGAAAATCCTCGCATGAGGGGATCGCGTCGTCGAAATTGTGCGATGAGCGCAATTGCCAGGGACCAGCCAACGATGACAACGAGAATGGCGCCGCCAATCAAGCCGCTTTCGGCGGCAAACTGCACGAAGTCATTGTGGGCATAGTCAAAAAAGGCCGACAAATCGCCACCGCGATATCTGGGGAAGGCCACGTACCAGCTTCCGGGGCCGGCCCCAAATAGCGGATAGTCGGAGATCAAGTCGATGCCGTACTTGGCGGGCTCTGCGCGGGCCTCTACCGATTCCGATGCCTCGTTTGCGGTGTGCAGCAACGCAGTCTGCTCGATTCTGTTGGCGAGTTTTTCCAGGCCAAACCACGAGCCGACAATAAACACATCAATCACAATCAGACTCACCAGCAAGATGACGGTGCCGCGCGTCGCGTGGCGCGACAGCGCCAGGCCAAGCAGTCCGGCGATAATCATGCTGGCAAAAAAAGCCGTATTGCCCATCCGCGAATGCGTTGCAACCAGCGCGATAACGATGACGCAGAGCATGAGCCG
>Ga0163144_10017132_pt1 | contig 14778 bp, 10 predicted proteins | sample OliLak19BULKMAT1_FD_123175 | JGI IMG/M metagenome (GOLD analysis project Ga0163144, IMG submission 123175) | Freshwater microbial mat bacterial communities from Lake Vanda, McMurdo Dry Valleys, Antarctica - Oligotrophic Lake LV.19.BULKMAT1 | ecosystem: Environmental > Aquatic > Freshwater >... | reverse complement strand
TGCACGTTCATCACGAAAGTGCGTCTGACCGACGCACTACCCTCGTGCGCCCCGGGCAGCCCTGCACGTTCATCGCCAACGTGCGTCTGACCGACGCACTACCCTCGTGCGCCCCGGGCAGCCCTGCACGTTCATCGCCAACGTGCGTCTGACCGACGCACTACCCTCGTGCGGCCCGGGCAGCCCTGCACGTTCATCGCAGAAGTGCGCCTGACAGAGTGCGCCTGAGGGAATCCGTCTCCGGAAGCCACGCGCATCCATGACCTGGATGCGCCGCCATCGTCGGGTATCCTCCGGTCGATGGCACGTCAGCTCGCCCGCAAGGTCCCGCTCGCGGAGTTGCACTGCCACCTTGGCGGTGCCGTGACGCCGGCCATCATGTGGGGTATCGCTCACTCGCAGGGGATCAAGCTCCCGACCAAGGACTACTGGGAGTTCCGCGACATGATCACGGTGTCGCGTCGGTCGCAGAGCTTCGATGGCTACCTGCAGCTGTTCCACTGGACGGAGCTGATCCAGAGTTCGCCGCTGGCCGTGGAACGCGCCGTCTACGAAGTCGTCGGTGGGGCGTACCGGAAGAACAACGTCACGACGATGGAGTTGCGTTTCAACCCGATGAAGCGCAACCGCGGCGGCGAGCAGGACCTGGACCACATCGTCGCGGCTGCGGTGCGGGGCATGGACCGGGCCACCCTTGAGTACCCGATCAAGCCCGGCCTCATCTTCTGCCTGGACCGCGCCTTTCCGTACGAGCTCAACGAGATCATCGCGGAGAAGGCGATCAGCTGGCGCGACCGCGGCGTCGTCGGCATCGACATCGCAGGCCCGGAATCTTCGACCTTCCGTGTCGCCGACTACCGTCGGCTCTTCCGCCGCGCCCGCCAGTACGGCCTGGGGCTGACCGTGCACACCGGCGAGTCCGGTCCGGTGGAGGAGGTCGCGCGGGTCGTGGAGCTGCTGGAGCCGGACCGCCTCGGTCACGGCGTCAAATCGGCATACGACCCGCGGGCGATGGCCATGATCCGGGAACGAGGCATCGTCCTGGAACTGTGTCCCACGTCCAACATCAATACCAAGGTCGTCTCCGGCTGGGAAGAGTTCCGCTGGATCTTCGACCAATTCCGGCGCAACGAGGTCCGGTTCACCATCAACACGGACGGCCCGGAGATGCTCAAGACCTATATCCGCGACGAGATGTCGACCCTCGGGCGCCTGGGCATCCTGTCCGTGGCCGATCAGGAGCATGCCGCTGCCACATCACTCGCGGCCTCGTTCGTGCCCAACGTCTCCGACGTGCCGCTGCCCGCCCGCGAACCTGCCTCGCGCGTCGCCGTGGAGCGCGAAGAGGCGTAGGCCTCAGTCCGTAACGCCGCCGATCCGGTAGGAGCAGCACCGGTCGCCCGCCGCGATGTGCGACTCACGCTCGACGTCCGTGCCCAGCAATTCCCGGAACAGATCCAGCTCCGCCTGGCAGGCTGCCGCGTGTTCCGATGAGACGCGGTGGATGGCGCAGTTGCGTTCAACCAGGCGGATCACGCCGTCAGCACCGATGAGCGCCTCCGCGAGGTAGCCCTGCTCATCCTGGATGACCGCCAGTTCGCGAGCTCGGTCCAAGAGCGACGCATCTGCCGGAAGGTGTTCGGCGAGGCGCTGGCGGAGTCGGTCCCGGGTCAGGCGCCGGCGTTCCCTGAAGACGTCGTCGACGAGCTCGTCGCCTCCGATCACCCGGATCGCCGCCAGCAGGCCGCTCGCGAGTCCGTCGTAGTTGGTCGGGAAGAGGTCCTGCGCGGCGTCGGTCACGTCGTAGACATGGCGCGGCCGGCCCACGCCATGGCGAACGGCCTGGCGGGCGACGAGGCCGGCTCCCTCCAGCGCGTGGAGTTGCTGAAGGACGCCGGTCCGGCTCAGGCCCAGCGCGGCGGCGAGCTGTTCCGGCGAGCTCGGGCCGTCGTGGCGCAGGCGCATGAGGATGGCGCGCCGCAGGCCTGAGGTGCCGGTCACGAACGTGGGCTCAGGCGAGGGGCGCGACGGCTCGGGCGTGACGGCGCTCGACTCGGTCATCGTGGCCGAAGGCTAGCACCGAGCCCGTCGGGGCGCTGGTGCGCCGGTACCCGCGAACGGTGGCGACGGGACGGGCGATATCGCCGGGTGGTAGGCTCGCCGCCGGATGGACTTCGACCTCCCCGGCGATCACCGCCTGCTCCGCGACACGATCCGCGCGTTCATGCTGGCGGAGGTCGCGCCGATCGTCGACGAGCACGAACGCGAGCGACGGTTCCCCGCGGACATCGTGCGGCGCATCGGCGAGCTCGGCTGGCTGGGCATCCCGATCTCGGAAGACGAGGGTGGCGCGGGCCTGGACACGCTGGCCTACGCCGTCGCGATCGAGGAGATCGGCCGAGTCTGGGGTTCATTGGGCCTGATCGTCGCGGCGCACACATCCCTTGGCTGCGGTCCGCTCCACCTGGCCGGCACGCCGGAGCAGAAGGATCGCTTCCTCGTCCCGATGGCCAGCGGCCGCGTCCTCGGCGCGTACGGTTTGACCGAGCCCGGCGCCGGATCGGACGCCGGTGGCACGCGCACGACCGCCCGACTCGACGGCGACAGCTGGATCATCGACGGCGCCAAGCGATTCATCACGAACGCAGGGCAGGCGGGTACCTACATCGTGACCGCTCGGACCGGCGAGACCGCGAAGGGCGAAGCGGAGATCAGCGCCTTCATCGTCCCGGCGGAAACGCCCGGCTTCAGCGTGGGCCGGCTGGAGGACAAGCTGGGCCTGCATGCGTCCGCGACCGGCGAACTGCACTTCGAGGGCGCCCGAGTCCCGGCGACGAACTTGCTCGGCGAACAGGGAGCGGGTTTCAAGACGTTCCTGAAGATCCTGGACGGCGGACGGATCTCCATCGGCGCGCTGGCCGTCGGGTTGGCCCAGGCCGCGCTCGACGCGGCGATCCCGTACGCCCAGACGCGCGAGCAGTTCGGCCGGCCGATCGGGTCGTTCCAGGGCGTCGCGTTCATGGTCGCCGACATGGCCACGGAGATCGAGGCGGCCCGTCAGCTCGTCTGGCGCGCGGCCTGGCTCAAGGACCAGGGCCGCGACTACGGCCTCGCCGCGGCGCAGGGCAAGCTCTTCGCCTCGGAGGTGAGCTCGCGGGCGACCAATGCCGCGATCCAGATCCACGGCGGCTACGGCTACGTGACGGACTACCCGGTGGAGCGGTTCATGCGCGACGCCAAACTGACCGAGATCGGAGAGGGCACCTCGGAGATCCAGCGCCTGGTCATCGCCCGAAAGGTCCTTGGCCTGCGCGTCGTCTGAGTCATGCCGGCGATCAGGCCCGCTGCGGGCTAGCCGACCTTCTCGAGGCGGACGATCAGGCGGTACTGGCTCTTTGCGCCGACACAGGTCTGGAGGGTCAGGCTCGGCGTCGATTGGGCGGCGTAGGCGAACTCGCCCTTGTCGGGGGTCGTCAGCTTCCACCAGGTGACGGCATACGTGGAGACCTTGCCGTCGCCGTCGGCGTGGTAGAGCTTCATGCCCTTGTCGAGACGGCCGCGGACGTACGCATCATGGAGGGGTTTGAACACGCTGTGCGCGTGTCCGAAGAGGTAGACATTGTTCTTGCCGGCGCAACCCCAGCGATAGACCCGATCACCTGGGTACGCGCTCGAGGTACAAGCGAAAGCAGCCACCGATCGGTCGATTCCCAGCGCCGGGATCCAGACGCGATTGCGACCCAGGTATTCTGCGCCAGCGGTGGCGCGGACCGGGGCGGCCCGACCGGCGACGGGACTGGCGGCCGACTCGACCTTCGGTCGGGACTCGACCTTCGGTCGGGACTCGGGCAGGTTCGGCGTCGCGCGGCGGGTCCAGTCGGCGCGGGTGGATGTGGCCCCCGCGGGAGCCGTGACCGCTTCGTCGGGCACGCCGACCGCGGGCCCGACGACCGGGGCCACGACCGCGATCCCCGGCACGACGGTGGGCTGGACCGCACGCGAGACTGGACCATCGATACGATCGGGGGCCGCGAACGCGACGGCACGCCCCGAGGAGCGAGCCTCGGCGGACGGTGCGCCGGCCCCGACGACGGCGACGAGCACGACGATCAGATGGATGCCGAGGAGGGAACGCGCTGAACGAGTGGAGCGGGTCCTGGAGGGCACGTCCAGAGGCTGGAGCACCGATGGCCAGGCGCCCGTGACCCGGCCGTACCAGCGGCCATGAGAAGGACGAGCGGTCCCGGTTCTACGTAAGGACCATCGTCCCCGTCACCGCTCCGATCACCGCCGCAATAGACCGTACCGGACCGCCCAGCATGATCGGGCCCGCTGCCGCGCCCCTCGGACGACGGTCACTCGACGATCTAGTTGCCGGTCCCCCCGGCAACCAGCAGGGCCTCGCGGATGACGGATTCGAACTTCGGCGCCCATGGCCCCTGACCGGCCAGCACGAACGGCGACTGCTCAACCGTTTCGAAGGTTTCCGGGTCCGTGACGTACGAGCGCGCGCACGCGTCGATCGTCGCGCGCAGGCGTTCGAACACTTCGCGGTTGCGGAAGATGTACAGGTAGATCCTGACCGGCTCGACCTGGTCCAGGCCGTCGGCGGTGATCCCGATCGCCGTCGGGATGAGGATCTTGTCGGCGCAGCCCGCATCACCCGACACCAGGTCGTCGATGGCGACGCCACGGATGGTCAGCTCCGTCGCAAGGCCCTGGAAGTCGGCGGGCGTCGGCGCCGGCGCCGTGGTCGAGATCGATCCGCAGGCGGCGAGGCCAAGGGAAGCGACGAACAGGAGCGATGCGGTGGTGGCGGCGACGCGAAGGGAGATCATCCGGCACGAGGCTACCACCAGGCGGTGCGCGGCACCGGGGGGAGTACGATGCCCGCTTCGGAGGTCACGTCGTGCCTCTTCCTGCGTCGCGCCGACGGTCGATCACGCACCCGGTCGTCATCGCGGTCCTGGCCACGACAGCACTCGCCTCGTGGTTGGCGGCGGTGCCAGGCACCGCCGGCGTCGAGCCGAGCGACTCCCGCAACCTGCACGACCATCCGACGCGACCGGTCGTGGGGCCTGGAGGCGGAGCTCACGCTGGACACGGGCCTCACGGGCGTCCTTCGCTCCACCGACGTGGGCCAGCGCAGGGCTACGCCACGGCGGATGGCGCCTTCATCGAGATGGAGGATCTGCCGCCCGGCGGCGGTCTGGCCAGACCTCGTTGAGGTCAACGATCGCGAGCCCGCCGCTTGGCGTCGCGCAGGCGGGCCATCGTGTCGACCGGTTCTGTGGTCGGCCGGTCAGCGGCAGAAGAGACCGCTGCAGGAGGGCCCGCCGGGTCGGTCGGAACCGTTGGGATCTGGTCGGACGCGGTTCCCGCGGGCGGTGTCGGGCCGGGCGTCGTCATGGGCAGGGCCGCCGGCGTCGGCGCCTCGGCCCGGATCGCAGCCCTCGTGCCGGCGGACGTCGCTCGCTCGCGCGCAGCGAGGAGCCCCTCGCCGGTAGCGGTCCGGGCCGCGACTCGCCGTCGGCGCCCTCCGATGCCCCGGACCCAGGCGCCGGCGGCGGCGAACTCGCGCTTACCGACGGACACCCGCCGCAGTGCGATGTCCAGCGGCCAGAGCAGGAGCGCGAGCACCAGCAACAGGGGCCACAGGTCCGTGAACCGGCTCGTCGCCGTCAGGTCGTGGCGCCATGGGTCCAAGGGCGTCTCAACGACCGATCCGCCGGTCGCCGTCCGTACGGCCGCCAGGAACGGCTCGTTGGCACCCAGGACCCGGTATTCCGCTGAGGTCGGCGCAACCAGCCCCACGGTCCGACCCAGTGGCGACGAGCCGGGCTTTGCCTGCGTGACCCGCAGTGCGTACGCCCCCGGATCGATCTCGCCGAGCGGCGCCTCGTAGACGCCCGGCGCGATCTGGACGAGCGCGATGTTGTCAGACGAGAAGTCCGGCCCGACGACCACGGCCGAGGTGTCGTAGAAGTCCCGCGGCGAGCCATCCGGCGCGACGCTCTCCACGTGCAGGATGGTCTTGCCGCCGCGCGAATCGAAGCGCGCCTCGATGCCGCCGGCCTCCTCGCCCGGGAATGTCCAGGCCACGAGCTGGCTGAAGAACCGCGAGAAGCCGCTCCAGCCCAGCCAGTCGCGCGCCCAGCGGCCGGTCGAGTCGGAGGTCCAGGCCACGGACCGTCCCAGGCCGTATTGCCACTGGGCGAGGAGCGGATCGTCGCGGGCGGTCACGAGGACCGTCTGGGCGGCCGCCTTGGCGGTGGTTCCGTTGTAGCCGAGCAGCTGCGGCAGTCCGTCGTCCAGGCCGCGCAGGATCGGCGACGACGAAGTCAGGATCGGGAAGAACGGTTCCTCGACGATCTGCTGGCCGGAGACCTGTTGAGTCTCCTTGAGGAAGATGTCCGGGATGCTGGCCGGGTTGGCCGCGTCGTAGAAGCGTCCGCCGCCCTGCTGTGCGAGGCCTTCCAGGAATGGGTTGGAACCGCCCCCGGCCCCGACCGTGGAAAGGGTGATGCCTGCGGTCTTCATCCGGGCGAGGATGGCGTCGTACTGCCCGGTGGAGGACCAGCCGTCGGTCAGCAGGATGATGTGGCGCCGTGTCGCGGCCACGCCCTCCAGCGATTCGACCGCCTGTTCCAGCCCCGCGAAGATGTTGGTCTGGCCGACCGGCTGGACGCCTGCGATCTGCCCCCCCAGGTCCTCGATCCCGCCGAGCGGCTGCGTCCGCACGATCCAGTGGGCCTGCTCGTTGAACGAGACGACGCCGAGTTCGTCGCGGGCGCCCATCGCGGCCGCGGCCCGCAGGATCGCCTCCTTGCCGATATCGACCTTGCGGACGCCGGCTATCTGGGTGCCCCCGCCGCCGGCCCCGCCGTTGAACGTGTTGCAATGGCAGGCGTCCATGGAGCCCGACTGGTCGATGACCACGACGAGCGCGACGTCCGGCTGCTTCTCCCGGTCGCGGACACCCATTTCGACCGGCAGCGTCTCCTCCATCGGTGTCTTCTGATACCCGCCTGCCCCGAACGAATCACGCCCACCGATCATGACCAGGCCCTTGCCCAGATCGCGCACGTAGACCTGCAGGGCGGCCAACTGGCGGTCCGACAGGCGGATACGCGGCACGTCCACGAGGACCACGCTGTCGTAGGTGGCGAGAGCTGCGAAGTCGGTCGGGAGCGCCTCCGGGACCATCGTGTCGACCTGCTGGCGCTGTGTCGTGAGCGCCTGCACGAGTTCCGCGGCCACGACCTGGTCACCGGCCAGGACGAGAGTCCGGGGCTCGCCCTTGACGATCGTGTTCGAGTCGGCGCGGTCGTTCTCGCTGAAGGTGTCGCGGGCCGCCTCCACGACCGCCCGGAAGGTATGGAAGCCAGCCTCCGTCGGCGTCACGTCGAAGACCACGCGCGTCACGCCGGCAGCCAGGCCCACGCGCTCCGTCGCGACCAGTTCCCCGTCCGCGAACAGGCGGACCGTGGCCGGCTGGGCGACGGACGAGCGGATCTCTGCGATCGCCTCCACAGATTCGCCGAGATTGGTAGTGGACGGCGTGGTCAGGCGCTCCACCAGGACCTCGTCGGATGATCCCAGTCCGATCAGTCGCGTCTCGATCCGGATGTCGCGCGTCGCAGCGAGAGCGGCCTCCGCCTGGCCGCCACCGGTCGTGTCGTTGCCGTCGGACAACAGGACGATCCGCTTCTGGGCCTCATCCGGGAAGAGTGCCGTGGCCAGGCGCAGCGCCGCCCCGATGTCGCTGGCCGAGCGGACCGGGGTCGAGGCGATCCGGTCGATCTCACCGAGGTCGGACGGCAGCCGCTCCACCAGGGCTTCCTTGCCGAAGGCGACGATCCCCGCCACGTCGCCGTCGGGGATGACGTCCAGGGTCTCGCGCAGGAACGCCAGCGCGTCCTGGCGACCCTCGTTGCCGACGGAGTCGGAAAGGTCCACGACGAACACCGTGGCCAGTCGGTCGACGGGCAGGACCAACCGGAAGCCCGCCAGGGCGAACACGAGGGCACCAAGCAGCAGGGTCCGGACGACCAGCGCCGCGCGACGGCGACCGCCGCCGATCCGCCGCCGAGCGCCCAGATAGAGGACAAGGGTGAAGGCCAGGGCCGGGATGAGCAGCAGCAGCGCGAGCGGGGTCTCGAACGCGATGCCCATCAGCCGGCCCCGCCAGGGCTCGGTCCGGCGGCATCTCGCCCCAGACGCGACCTGAGCGCACGTTGGAGTCGGATCAGCCCGTCGCGGTGGTAGAGCGCCCACTCGACGGACAAGGCGACCAGCACCAGGAGCACGATCGGGACCCACAGCTCCTCGCGGCTCATGGGCCGTTCCGCGGGCGTGCCGGCGCCGACGCTCCCCGGTGCGGGCGAAGCTGCCGTGGTCGTGCCGAGCGCCTCGATGGCCGCGGCGGACCCCGGTGCGATGGTCGATTCGTCGACGTCGAAGAGATCGACTGCGAAGCGGACCGGGGCGAACGGATCGTCGCCCGCCCCCACGAGGCCTGGCATGGCGGAGGCACCCGGCGACCCGGACGCCGCCGGCGAGACCGCGGGAGACGCGACCGGCGAGGCCGCCGCTCCAGCACTGCCCGACGGTGCGGCGGAGGCCGAGGGGTCGCGCACGGGGGTGATCGTGTAGATCCCGGGCTCGGCCGTGCCGGCGAAGGTGACCGTGGACCCGCCCACCGTGGATGGCACCAGATCCGTGACCGTACCGTCGGGGTGCGTGACGGTCAGGCTGATCGCGCCGGCCGGGATGACCAGATCCACCGGCGTGCCGGGCTCCACCGCCTCTGTCGGTGCGCTGGAGCCGCCCAGGAGCTCACCCGTGAGATTCGCGAGCAGGATGGGAAACGCGACCTGGAGGGGAAGGTCGGACTGCCGCGGTTCGAACGCCAGCACGGCCGTCGGGATGCCGTCGCGCAGGCCGGAGTAGAGGAGCGGGGCGCCCTTGGGCCCAGGGATGATCGTGCGCGCCCAATCGGGCAGCGCCAGCCTGGACGCCTCCGCGATGTGGGTCGTCGACAGGTCGACGTATCGAAGCACGGGTTCATCCGGAGCCAGCGACCCGATGCCCGGATTCTTCAACGTGCCCGTGACCACGCCGAGGGCGCTGGTCCGCGGGGGAGCGATGGCCAGGGTGGGTGCTCGGGGGAGCGTGGCCGGGAGGGTGCCCTCGAAGATGATGAGGTCCCACGGTCGGCCGTCCGTGCGTTCCGTGGCCGGGCCGTACTCGCTCGCCTTGACGCCGTACAACTCGACATTGGGCAGGTAGCTCAACGCGGTCTCCAGGTATGGATCCCCGTCGCCGACCACCAGGATCAGCCGGGTCCGGCTCGGTGGGATGACCGCCCACGCTCGATCGTCGACCGCCAGCTGGTCCGGAGCGCCCGTCGCCGCCGGGTCGCGCGCCACCAGCCGGACCTCGACGGCGTGCGTGCCCTCCGGCACGTCGTCGATGATCACGTCGGCCCGGGCCTGCGGCTCCAAGGTGACGTCGCGGACCTCCAGCAGTCGGTCATCGCCCCACAGCTCGATCCTCCGGGAGGCGCGCTCAAGATCCAGGTTGGCGATGCTGATGAACACGGAACGGGTCACCCCGGACGGACCGGGCCGTACGGCGAGCGCGACGATGGCCTGATTCTTGCGATCGCGGCCCACCGGCAGGACCTTGACCGGGGCGCCGACCCGCGCGGTCACCGTCGAGGCGAGCGCCGCATCCGTGGCCACGAGCACCTGTGCGTCACCGGACCGTGCGGCGAGCTTGGAAGCGAGTTCCAGGGCGTCGCCGAGGTCACCGCGGCTCGCTGTGACCGCGATGCCTTCGATGGCGTCCCGGATCCGACCGAGGTCGCTGGACTCGTTGACGACGATCCGGGCGCTCCGATCGGCCGCGATGACGCTGACCTTGCCGCCGGTGGGCAGCCCCTTCAACGCTTCGATGGCCGCCGCCTTGGCGGCGGTCAGCCGGTCCGGGACGACATCGGAGGCGCCCATGCTGGCCGACGTGTCGACGACCAGGACGATGTCCTGGGCCAGCCCGGCCGGCCGCTCGACGAAGGGTCGTGCGGCCAGGAGGGCGAGGACGATGACCAGCAAGAGCTGGAGCAGCAGCAACAGGCTGCGCCGCAGCTTCTGCCAGGGTGCGTTGGCCTCCACGTCGGACACCAGGCGCGTCCACAACAGGGTGGACGGCACGACCGCTTCGTCGCGGCGCAGCTTGAGCAGGTACATCGCGATGACGGCCGGGATGAACAGCAGGCCCAGCAGTGCGAGCGGTGTGGCGAACGGCATCCGCGCTCGCCGCCTAACCCAGGACTCGGCGGCGACGCAGTTGGGAGAACATCAGGTCGGCCAGGTTGACGTCGCTCGAGAGGTCCACGTAACTCGCGCGACGCTTTGCCGCCAGATCGGCGAACCCGGCCTTCCAGGCAGTCAGGCGCTCCCGATAGGCGTCGATGGTCGCGAGGTCGGCCGTGATATCGACCCGCTCGCCGGTCTCGCTGTCGACGAGGCGCAGATCGCCCTCAAAGGCTGGGTCCAGCTCATCCGGAGACAGGATGTGCAGGATGATCAGCTCCGATCCGGTCGCCGCCAGCTCACGGATCACGCGATCTGCGGCGGGGTCAAGAAGATCGGACAGCAGCACCACGACGCCTCGGCCATGGAGCTGGGCCGCGGCATGGCGGGCAGCGGCCACGAGGTCCGTCGGGCCGTCGGCGACCGCGATCGCGGACAGGTCCGCGAGCAGCCGAAAGATGCGACCGGAACCGCGCATGGCGGCCCTCCGCCGGGCGATCCTCCCCGACAGCGCGCTGACCGCGATCCGGTCCTCGCTGGCCAGACCGATATAGCCGAGCGCCGCGGCCGCCCGCTTGGCGAACAGCAATTTCTGGGGATGACCGCTGGCCATCGACGCCGACGCATCGACGAGGAGCGTGATCGTGACGTCCTCTTCCTCGATGAAGAGCTTCACGAACAGCTTCTCCAGCCGCGCGTAGACGTTCCAGTCGAGCTGGCGCAGGTCGTCACCCATGGAGTAATCGCGATAGTCCGCGAACTCCACCGATTGACCCCGCTTCACGCTGCGCCGACCGCCCTTGAGTCCGCCCCGCACCGGCGAGCGCATGAGCAGCAGCAACCGCTCGAGCTGACGCAGGAACGCCTCATCGAAAACGGTCGGATCCACCTCATTGGGCAGGAAGATCTGTCGCGTTCCCGCCCCGACGACGGCCGATGCCGCGGCGACAGGGACCGAGGTGGCCTCCTGACCGAGGCCGGATCGCTGGGTCATGTCGGGGGAGTGCCTACTCGACCGTCGGAACGGCGACGGCGTCCAGGATGGTGCGGACGACGGCCTCCGTGGTGATGCCCTCGGCCTCGCCCTCGAAGTTGAGGATGATGCGGTGCCGGAGGGCGGGCATGGCGACGGCCCGGACATCGTCGGTGGAGACGTTGAAGCGGCCGTCGAGGAGCGCGTAGATCTTGCCCGCGGTCACCAGCGCCTGGGCGCCTCGAGGGGAGCCGCCGTAGCGCACGTAGTCGCGTACGAGCCCGGGCGCTCGCGGTTGGTCGGGATGGGTCGCGGCCAGGACGCTCACGGCATACGCCGTCACGTGGGGCGCGATCGGCACGGCCCGGGCCAGGCGCTGCATCTCCACGATCTCCGCCGCGGTGCACACCTTGGCGGCACTGACGCTCTCCGATCCGGTCGTGCGGTCCATGATCGTGATGAGGTCTTCCTCGGACGGGAAGGGGACCATGACCTTGAAGATGAATCGGTCCAGCTGGGCCTCGGGGAGGGGATATGTCCCCTCCATCTCGAGCGGGTTCTGGGTGGCCAGGACGAAGAACGGGGGGTCCAGCGGGAAGCGCTGGCGGGCGACCGTGACCTGGTGCTCCTGCATCGCCTCCAGCAGGCTGGACTGGGTCTTTGGCGTCGCCCGGTTGATCTCGTCGGCGAGGACGAGGTTCGCGAAGATGGGCCCCGGCTGGAACCGGAAGACCCGCTGCCCGCCCTCCTCCACCAGGATATTGGTGCCGGTGATGTCCGCCGGCATCAGGTCCGGCGTGAACTGGATGCGATTGAAGGTGCAGTCGATGACGTCCGCGATGGTCCGGACCAGCATCGTCTTGCCGAGGCCAGGCACGCCCTCCAGCAGGACGTGGCTGTTGGCGAGCAGGCCGGTGACGGTCTGGCGGACCAACTCGCGCTGGCCGACGATGACCCGACCGATCTCCCGCTCGATGGCCTGGGCGCGTTCGGCGAACGCCTCCGGCGCGAGACGCTGGGTCGGGTCGCTGGTGACGGTCGCTTCCATGTGTGCCTCCGGTCGTCGGCGACCGTGGTGACGGTCGCGGGTTTCGGGTCGGTGGACGTTCAGTTGCTGGGATCGAGCGAGCTGAAGTAGTCGCGCACGTAGTCCTTGACCGAAAGGGGCACGTAGCCCCGGTCGAGCGAGGTCTGCGCGTAGCGCTCGAAGTCGGTGAAGACCTGCTGATACGGGGTCAGTGCGCCGTTGTCCGTGCCGGTCCCGGTCTGGCTGCCTTGTTGGGTCTGGCCGTCGCCGCCGGTGCCCGCCACGTACGACGGATCGCCGGGCTTTCCGACGCGATCGAACGGCGCGAAAATGGACGAGAGATCTGCGCCAAGCTCGCTCGCGCGGTTGGCGCCGGTCGGGGCGCCGGGGCGGGCATTCCCGCCCTGTCCGGATCCGAGCGAGCGGGCGTTGGACCCGCCCCCGCCGATGCCCTGGCCTTGACCCTGGCCTTGACCCTGACCCTGGCCCTGGCCCTGGCCCTGACCCTGACCCTGACCCTGACCCTGACCCTGACCCTGACCTTGGCCCTGGCCCTGGCCCTGACCTTGGCCCTGACCCTGGCCCTGGCCCTGGCCCTGACCCTGGCCTTGACCGGATCCGCCACTCGGGTTGGGGCTGCCCTGACCCTGGCCTTGACCCTGACCCTGCTGGCCCTGACCCTGCTGGCCCTGACCTGGCTGGCCATCACCCTGGCGTCCGGCGTCGGCGAGATCGCGGCGAGCGTCCTGCAGGCGTGACGCAGCCCCCGCCAGGTCCCGGTTCGTCGTGATGCGCGCCTGGGCGCCGGTCATCGACTCGCCCAGTCGGTCGAGCGCCGCCTTCGCGCCCGCCGTGTCGCCCCCGGCCAGGCTCTGGGCCGCGTCCTGCAACGCCGTGGCCGACGCCCCGTCCGCGCCGGCCGCCGTCGATCCCATCCCGGCCAGCTGTCGAGCCAGCTCGCGACGCTCCGCCTCGGTCATCTCGTCGACCTTGTCGGCGAGCTCAGCCAGGTCGCGCTGGGTCTGCTCCGGGTCGCCGTCGCGATTGGCGTCGGGGTTGCCGCTCGCCGCTCGCGACAGCGATCGCGCCAGCGACGTCATGGCGGAGGCCCGCTGCTCCGTGGAGGGATCGATCCGCGCACGCACGTCGTTCTCCACCGCCCCAAGCTGGCGCAGGTTGGCCGCCAGCTCACCGGGCTTGTCGCGCAGCTGTCGAGCCAGCTCGCGCAGCTCCTCCGCCAGTTGGGTCCGCGGATCGGTGGTTTCTTCGCCGCGGGCTTCCAGGTCCTGGGCCAGATCCTCCAGGCGCTCGGCCTGTCGAGTGGCCGCCTCGCGTATGTCCTGCTGTTGCGCGATGACCGCGTCCTGCGGGTTCGGGAGCGCCAGGACCGGGACCAGGAGCAGGCCGGCGGCCAACGCGGCGATCGCCGGCGACCGCGAGAACCGTGGCTTGAAGAGCGCCGGCGCTGCTCGTAATGCGCCAAGAGCGTCGCGCCGCTGGCGGCGAACGAACCGATCTGTCTCCGCCACGTCGTCAAACCGGAGGTCGTCGTCAGCTACCGCATCGTCCGCTGGCGACGCCGATGCCGGGATGGCGACGGCGAGCTCCAGGGCCGATGACACCCGGTCGCCCAACCCGCCCTCGCCATCGACGGCCAACGCGGTCTCGCCGATGGTCGGGCGAGCGCGGACCGTGGCAACGAGCAGGACCAAGGCGAACGCCACCGGGATGGTCAGCCCGATGAGCGGGGCGGACTCCAGGGCGATGAACCGGGCTACCGTCCAGAGCGCCGTCTCCGCGATGGCGAGGGCCGCGAGCGCCATCCAGGCGCGACGGACGATACGCCGGACCCACAGCCGTCGGCGGTGCGCCCCGAGCGACGCGCGCAATGTGAGCAGGGCGGGATCCAGCGGCCCGACAAGGACGGCGCGCGGGTCGGGCGGTGCCAACGTTCGTGATGCGCGGGTCGTCCGCAGGCCACCTCGAAGGCGAAGCGTGGAGCGGATGCTCATGCGACGGGACTCCTCGACGACCGTCGGCCGCGACGTAACCGCCATCGGCGGGTCGGGGACACCGACTGGACCGACAGCGCCAGGAACACGACCGACAGGACCAGCCAGGTCACGATGCTCTTGGGCCACAGCGCATCCCGCTGGACCCCAAAGGGTTGATTCGGCGCCACATCGTTGATGGCCCGGCCATTCGCATCGAATGCGACGCCGGGGTTGACCTCCGGAGCGATGCCACTGTTGGTGAAGATCACGCCCTCGTTGCTCGGGACCAGGGCCTGCACGCCAGAACACCAGAACCCGCCGAAACTCGACTCCGTGCCGCACATGACATCGGCCTGGGCGATGAACGGGTTGATGTAACCAAGGACCGCCGGTGCCCGCATCCCGAACGGGCCGCCGACCCGGTTGCCGTTGTTGTCGAAGGTGCCCATGGCCGTCCAGAAGATGAGG
>Ga0163144_10017130_pt1 | contig 14779 bp, 13 predicted proteins | sample OliLak19BULKMAT1_FD_123175 | JGI IMG/M metagenome (GOLD analysis project Ga0163144, IMG submission 123175) | Freshwater microbial mat bacterial communities from Lake Vanda, McMurdo Dry Valleys, Antarctica - Oligotrophic Lake LV.19.BULKMAT1 | ecosystem: Environmental > Aquatic > Freshwater >... | reverse complement strand
GACTGTGTCGTCGCAGCTTCCGCCATCCGCCACGACCATCGCAACTTCCCGCAACATGGGCGAACCGGCCATCAGCGAGCGGATGCAGGTTTCGATATGCCGGGCTTCGTTCAGCGCCGGGATCACGGCCAGAATCGCCTGCGGCGCGACCGTGAGGGGCTGGCCGGCTCTGGAAAGGGGAGCGGTCTGGGTCATGTCGAGCATCAATCTGTCGAACTCCGGCGGGGCGCCAGCTTATCAGCAATAATTGTTCCAGAACGAGATCGCTGCCGCCTTCGCCTGATCCGGCTGGACTTCGTCAGATTAACGCACCGTGAATTGACCCCATACCCTAGGGGACGGGCTTGCCGACCGTAACAGACCACATAGTGTGGAACGAAATATTACTCCGGAAGGAATGATCATGATCGGCATTGTCGCAAAGCTGAAAATCCAGGACGGCAAGCAGGCTGAGTTCGAGCAGGTTGCCAAGGACCTGATGGCCAAGGTGAAGGCCAACGAGCCTGGATGCCTCACCTACCAGCTCTACAGGACCAGGGGGTCGACTACCGAATACATCTTCATGGAACAGTATGCCTCGCAGGATGCCCTCAAGGCCCATGGCCAGACCGAGTATTTCAAGGCTGCCGGCCCCGGGCTCGGCGCCGTTCTCGGCGGGGCGCCGGAAATCGCCTATTACGATATTGTAGAATAGCCGGAGCTGCGGCCATGGACCTCTCGCTTTCGCCGTCAGACCTCAAGTTCCAGAAAGAAGTTCAGTTCTGGATCGCTGCAGAGTTCGACAAGGACCTGCGCGCCAAGATGGCGCTGTCGAAGAATGGCCATGTCGACAAGGCAAGCCAGGTCGCCTGGCAGAAGAAGCTGGCCTCGAAAGGCTGGATCGCACCGAACTGGCCGAAGGAATATGGCGGCCCCGGCCTGTCCACCACCGAGCGCTATATCCTGCATTCCGAACTCTCGGGCGCCGGCACACCGAGCGTCGCCCCCTTCGGCGTCTCGATGGTCGCCCCGGTCATCATGGCCTTCGGCAACGACGCGCAGAAGAAGCAGCACCTTCCGAAAATCCTCAGCTCCGAACTCTGGTGGTGCCAGGGCTATTCCGAGCCCGGCTCCGGATCGGATCTCGCCTCGTTGCAGATGAGCGCGGTGCGCGACGGCGACGAGTATGTCCTCAATGGCTCGAAAATCTGGACGACCCTCGCCCAGTGGGCTGACTGGATCTTCTGCCTCGTGCGGACCAGCAAGGCCGGCAAGCCGCAGGAGGGCATCTCCTTCATCGTCTTCCCGATGAACCTGCCCGGCATTACCGTCCGCGCCCTGCCGACACTGGACGGGCCGGCTGAAGGCCAGCACGAGATCAACCAGGTATTCTTCGAGAACGTCCGTGTAAAGATCAGTGATGCGCTGATCGGCAATGAGAATGAAGGCTGGACCTACGCCAAGTATCTCCTCGAGTTCGAACGCGGCAACGCCTATGCGCCGGGCCTGCGACACATGCTCTCGAAGACCCGGAAGGTCGCCTCGAAGGAATATGACGGCAACGAGCCGGTGATCCGCAATCGGGACTTCGCTCGCAAGCTCGCCCTCCTCGAGATGCGTATCGACACCCTCGACGCGACCGAACGCCGGGTCCTCTCCTCGCTGTCCGCCGGCCAGAATGTCGGCCCCGAAAGCTCGATGCTGAAATGCGCGGGCTCCGAGGCCCAGCAGGCGATCACCGAGCTGACGCTCGAAGCGGTTGGCCTCAACGCCAACCCCTTCATGCAGGACACCTTCGCGCTGGTGGAGCCGGGGGCGAATGTCCAGTCCCCCACGCCCGAACACGCGCTGACAGCGGCGCCGAGCTACTTCAACTACCGCAAGACCTCGATTTACGCGGGCTCCAACGAAATCCAGCGCAATATCATGGCGAAGGCTGTGCTCGGCCTCTGAGGCCAATGACCGAACCATCTTAGGATTGCATCGATGACGACAGCGACTGCCGCCGCGCCCAACCTGCTGACGCGTGTTTCGTTTGGCATCGGAGGCGCTGCGGAAGGCGTCAAGAATAACGGGTTCGAGTATGTTCTGCTGTTCTTCTATTCCAACATCCTGGGGGTCGATGCCGGGCTGGTCGCCCTGGCGCTCCTGATCGCCCTCGTCGTCGACGCCTTCTCGGATCCGATTGTCGGCTACTGGTCAGACAATATGCGCACCCGGTTCGGGCGCCGGCACCCCTTCATGTATGCGGCGCTGATCCCGATTGCGGTCACCTATTATTTTACCTGGAACCCTCCGGCGGGAATCACCGGCAATGACCTGTTTCTCTGGCTGGTGTCGCTGACCATTCTCGTCCGCCTGTCCTTTACCTTCTTTGACGTGCCCGGCACGGCGCTGGCGGCCGAGTTGACGCAGGATTACGATGCCCGCACGTCGCTCCTGTCCCTGCGCACCTTCTTCGGCTGGTTTGGCGGCCTGACGATCCAGATCCTCCTCTTCCGCTTCCTGCTGGTGCCGACGGAAGAGATTGAAATCGGCGTGTTCAATGTCGACGGCTGGAATACCTACGGCCTCGTCGCCGCAATCTGCATTTTTGTCTGTGCGCTGATTTGTACAACCGGCACGCACAACCACATCCCGCACCTCAAGGCTCCGCCTGCCGCCCGCAAGATCACGCTCGGCATGGTCTTCAGGGAAATCTTCGAGACGGTTTCAAATCCTTCCTTCCGGGCACTGTTCCTCGCCACGCTTTGCGGCCTGATCGCCTCGGGCATCTCGGCAACGCTCAACCAGTATATCAACACGATCTTCTGGGGCTTCACCAACGCTCAGATCGCCACCATCACCGCCGCGATCTATGTCTCGGCCATTCTCGCCCTGATCATCGCGCCGATCATCGGCAAGACCTTCGGCAAGAAGCGCGGCGCCATCGTGATCGGTGCACTCGCCTTCACCATCGCGCCCTTGCCTGTCTTCCTGCGCCTTCTCGGCCTCCTGCCGCCGAACGGCACGCAAGAGCTTTTCAACATCATCTTCTTCATCACGATCTTCGACCTGGCCCTGATCATCGCCACCCAGATGCTGATGGCCTCCATGGTCGCCGACATCGTCGAGGACAGCGAGTTGCAGACCGGCCGCCGCTCGGAGGGCATCTTTTTTGCCGGTATCAGCTTCATCCGGAAGCTCTCGCAGGGTGTCGGCGTCATGACGGCGTCTGCGGTGCTCTGGGTTTCCGGGTTTTCCGCCGGAGGCGGCGGGGCAGGGGCCAGCGAGGAGTCGATCCGGGCCCTCGGCTTCGGCTACGGCGTGTCGGTGCTCGCGGCCTGGACCTTGATGCTCATCTGCGTCAGTTTCTACAAGATCAGCCGGGAGTCGCATGGCGAAAACCTGCGCCTCCTTCGCGAGCGGGACGCGGCGGCAGCGGCCTCTGACGCCCTGTGACGGAAATGTCATGATGGTACGAATTGCGCCGCATTTCGCGCCGCAATAGAGCCATGTTCATGACCGATCCACGACCCATGACGAAACACGTTTCCAAACTCCTCGCCTTACTCAGCGTCGCCGTGCTGATGCTGCTGACCGTGGCGCTCGCCCCGATGTTCTCGCAGGCCGAGCGTGATCCCGGCAAGGCGCTCCCTGCCGCCGCCGCGCTGCCCGCCGAATCGCCGCCGCTGGCGCAGGCGCAGCCCGCCGTCCCCAAGTCTCAGGAGCAGATTTACCTGAGCTTCGCGCCGCTGGTGAAGGATGCCTCGCCCGCCGTGGTCAATGTCTACACCGCCAAGACCGTGAAAAGCAGCGCCTCGACCATGGAGCAGCTGCTCTACGGGGCCCCCGCGCAGGGCAGCAGCGTGCAGAATTCGCTCGGCTCCGGCGTCATCGTCGCGCCGGAGGGCATTGTCGTCACCAACAACCACGTCATCCAGGGCGCCGACAGTTTCCGCGTCGTCCTCAGCGACCGGCGCGAATACCCCGCCGAACTCCTGCTTGCCGATGAGCGCACCGATCTGGCCGTCCTGAAGATCGATACCGGCGCCGAAAAGCTGCCGACCCTCGATTACGCCGACACCCGCGCCGTTCAGGTCGGCGACCTCGTGCTCGCCATCGGCAACCCCTTCGGCGTCGGCCAGACCGTCACCAACGGCATCATCTCGGCGACCGCCCGCACCGATGTCGGCGTATCTGATTACGCCTTCTTCCTGCAGACCGACGCGGCGGTGAACCCGGGCAATTCCGGCGGCGCCCTGATCAATACCAAGGGCGAGCTCGTCGGCGTCAACACGGCCATCTTTTCCCGCACCGGCGGCTCTGTCGGCATCGGTTTCGCGATCCCGTCCGAAATGGTCAAGCGCGTCGTGGATGCAGCGGTCAATGGCGGCACCTTCGTGCGCCCCTGGCTCGGTCTCGCTGCGCAGTCCGTCAGCTTCGACATCGCCAAGACGCAGGGCCTCACCCGTCCGATCGGCGTGATCGTCACGGAAGTCTACCCGGACGGCCCGGCCGCAAAGGCGGGCCTGCGCCGCGGCGATCTCGTGACCGCCATCGATGGCCGCGAAGTGTTTGACGAGAAGGGCCTCAAATTCCTCGCCGCCGTGCGCAATCCCGGCGAGCAGGCAAGGCTCACGGTGCTGCGCGCCGGCAACGCGCAGACGATCGACGTGCAGGTCGAGCCGCCTCCGGGCGCTACCGAAGCAGACCTCGTACTGCTGGCCGATGGCTCCATTTTCAACGGCGCCCGCGTGATCGAACTCTCCCCGCGCCTTGCCGAGGAGAATGGCCTGGATCCGTTCTCGAAAGGCTCAGGCATCTATGTCCACTCGGTGACGCGCGGCACCATCTCGCGCAATTACTTCAAGCCGGGCGACATCATCCGTGCCGTGAACGGCAAGACAACCAAGACGGTCAAGGACCTGGAGGGCGTTCTCTCCAAAGGCGGCCGCAGCTGGGAAATCGAGATCGAACGTAACGGCCGGACGGTCAAGGGTACCGTGCGGACCTGAGGCCTGCCCGAATCACAACCTGAACCCCTCGCCCCCTTCAGGGGGAGAGGCTCGAGCAGGAAATCGTAGACGATTTCTCGTTCACGCGAGGCGGTGAGGGGGCAACCTCTCCCGCCGAGCTCCGGCCCTTTGCAGGTGCGCAAATTTCGCCGAGCGCCTACATCCAGACCCACTTCTCCCCAACCCCCGAGAATAAATTCCTGCTCATCCCGGCGAAAGCCGGAGCCCTTCGAGGGATCCGAAATCGTATTGCGATTTCTCCGGGAAGGCCTTTTTTCCGAAGGAAAACGGGCGAAATCGTGTTGCTGACTTTTCCAGTTTACGTTCTCACCCACGCACGCTCGTCTGGCGAGGCGCCGTGATGGCCAAAGCAAAGAATTCCGCAGCTTCCCAAACCGGCTGCATTCCCGCCCGGCTCAGGCTCTCGGCGTGACCAATTCGCTTCGCAGCCCGCCCATCGGCGTGCCCGGATTCCTGCGCCTCATCTGGCCGCATGATCTTCGTGCAGCTCGTCGCGCTGAAGGCCTGGGCGCGCCAGCATTACGGCCCCGGCCTGCCTTATTGGTACGAGATCAGCCGCTGCGGCCGTGTGCGCCTGATGCACATGCCGAAGGAATTCGCGCAGAGCTATGCGGCGCCATGCGCGCTCAAATCCGCCGCGTTCGATTTCACGCTGACGATCACCTCGCCGCGCCTGGCAGGCGTGCTCGCCGCTGAGCCTGTTGCGGACGTTCCTGCGCCGGCGCGCGATCGGCAATCCCGCTGCGTGGACGTCCCATTGAACGCGCTCCGCTTCGCCACGTCCTGATGTTGAAAGCCCTTCGCCCCCAAGGGGGCGAGGCGAGCAGGCCCATCTGAAAACCAGGCACCCCCCCGCAAGGCTTCCGCCGCTGCGGCCGCTGGCGCTGCGCTCAGCGTGCGTGCACCACCACCGGCAGGTCCTCATATCCGCGCACGAAGTTGGAATGCACGCGCTTCGGTGGTCCTACGACCTCGATATGCCCGAACCGTTTAAGGATCTCTTCCCACAGGATACGCAGCTGCATTTCGGCCACCCGGTTGCCCATGCAGCGATGGATGCCGAACCCGAATGAGATGTGCCGGCGGGCATTTGTCCGGTCGATCAGGAATTCTTCCGCGCGCTCGATCACCTCTTCATCCCGGTTGCCGGACACATACCACATCACAACCTTGTCGCCCTTGCGGATAAGCTTGCCACCGAACTCTATATCCTCCAGCGCCTTGCGCCGCATGTGCGGCAGCGGCGTCTGGTACCGGATGATTTCGGACACCATGTTGGTGATCAGGCTCGGGTCCGCTCTGAGTTTCGCATACTCGGCCGGGAACTGGTTGAGGAAATACACGCCGCCGGAAATCGAGTTCCGGGTGGTGTCATTGCCGCCGACAATCAGCAGCATCAGGTTACCCATCAGCTCCATCGGATTGTGGATCATGTCCATCGTGTCCGGATTATGCGCGAGCAGCGAAATGAAATCCATCTTCTGCGGCGCCGACGCCCGCTCGATCCAGAGGCGCGAGAAATATTCCACGCACTCGGTGAGATGCTTCATCCGCCATTCCATGTCGGCGCCGACAATCCCGGCTGCGTCGGTGGTCGTGGCGACATCCGACCAGAACGGCAGCTTGTGCCTGTCCTCGAAAGGAAAGTCGAAAAGCGTCGCCAGCATTTGCGTCGTCAGCTCGATCGACACCTTCTCGACCCAGTTGAAACGCTCGCCGATCGGCAGACTGTCGAGAATGTCGATCACGCGTGTGCGGATCAGGCCTTCGAGTTCAGCCAGCTGGCCAGGCGCCACTGCCGGCTGCGCGGCCTTGCGCTGGATGTCATGGATCGGCGGGTCCATCGCAATGAACATCGGCGGATAGATACCGTCGCTAGGGTCACCAATCCCGATGCTCGGGCTGGAGGAGAAAACCTTGTGGTTCGTGTCGACGGCGACAATGTCGTTATACTTGGTGATCGACCAGTAGGGGCCGACAAGACTGTCGGGGCAGTAGTGCACCGGTGCCTCTTTCCTCAGTCTGCGGAAATATTCCCAGTGCAGGTCCTGCTGGAACAATTCCGCTTTCGAGACGTCGAGCGTCTCCAGCGGCAAGGTCCACGGATCAGGAATGCCGGTGCTTGCGCCATGCCATGTATCAGCCATCGATGTTCCTCCACGGGCCATCTCTGCGGCCTCGGGCGAACCATAGCGCGAACGGCGCTGCGCGTGAACGCCTCAGGCCGCTCCGATTGTGGTGCGGTGCAGCATGCGGTCAAGCCCGGCATAACCGCCGGTCGCCATGTGCAGGGTGCACCGGTTATCCCACATCACCAGCATGTCGGGCGACCATTTGTGCCGGTACTGGAATTGCGGCCGCGTCTGCCAGCGGTATATTTCGGAGACGAGGTCCCAGCCTTCGGCCGGGTCCATGCCTTCGATGCCGACGATATAGCCCGCACATCCGAACAGGCTTTCGCGGCCGGTTTCGGGATGTTTGCGGATGATCGGGTGGGCCTGGGTTGCCTGCGCATCATCAGACGGGCGAATGTCCATGCTGCGGCCCTTGTCGCCGGCGCCGTAGAAGCCCGTGGGGGCATAGGCATTCCTGGCGGAATGGATGGCCCGCTTGCCCTCGATCCGCTTGCGAAGATCGGCGGGTATCTGTTCGAGCGCCAGATACTGGTTTGTGAACAGCGTATCACCGCCCGTCGGAGGAATCGTCTTGCCATAAAGGCAGGTGCCTTGCGGCGGCCTCGCCTGGAAGCTCCAGTCCGTATGCCAGCTTTCGGCAAAGATCGGCGAGGTCTCGTCCGCTTTGCGTTTCACCGCGATGATGTGGGGATGGCCGGGAATCGGCGCGATGAAGGGGTCTTCGCCGAAGGGGCCGAAATTCAGCGTATAGTCTTCCAGCTGCTCATCGGTCAGTTTCTGGTCCGGAAAGGCGAGCACCTGATGCTCCAGCCAGACCGCGCGGATCGCGGCGGCGGCCTCCTTCAGCAGCGGCCTCGACAGATCCACGCCGCGCACGCTCGCGCCGCAGGACTGGCCCGAAGGGGTGATATCCAGCTTCATCTTTTTCCTCCCGTATTTTTTCGCAGCTTACCACATTGGCCGCGCTCGCCTAGAAAGCCTGAAATGACGGACCTGTTCGAACCCGCTGGCCTCTCCGACGGCGCGCCCCGGCCGCTGGCGGACCGGCTGCGCCCGAAAACGCTGGCAGACGTAGTGGGGCAGGACCATCTGGTCGGGCCGGAGGGGGCGCTGTCGCGGATGCTGGCGGCTAAACGGCTCTCCTCGATCATCCTCTGGGGACCGCCCGGCACCGGCAAGACGACGATTGCGCGCCTCTTGGCCGAAGGCACCGGGCTTGAGTTCGAGGCGATCAGCGCGATCTTTTCCGGGGTGAAAGAGTTGCGCGCGGCGTTCGAACGCGCCGAATCGCACCGCAAGATGGGCAAGGGCACGCTGCTCTTCGTGGACGAAATCCACCGCTTCAACCGCGCCCAGCAGGACAGCTTCCTGCCCTTCGTCGAAAGCGGCGTGGTGACACTCATCGGGGCGACAACGGAGAATCCGAGCTTTGAACTCAACGGGGCCTTGCTGTCGCGCTGTCAGGTGCTGGTGCTGAAACGCCTCGATGAAGCGGCGCTGGAGAAGCTCCTGCAACGCGCCGAGAACATGGAACTGCGAGGCCTGCCGGCGACGAAAGAGGCGCGGGCGATGATCCTTGCGATGGCGGACGGGGACGGGCGCTATATCCTGAACCTCGCCGAGCAGGCCTTCGCGATGATGGGCGAGCCGGGGCTGCTTTCGCCGGATGATCTTGGAAAGTCGCTGTCGAAACGCGCGGCGGCCTATGACAAGGACCGCGAGGAGCACTACAACCTCATCTCTGCCTTGCACAAATCCGTACGCGGATCAGATCCCGACGCCGCGCTTTACTGGTTCGCACGGATGCTGGAGGGCGGCGAGGATCCACTGTTCCTGGCACGGCGCCTGATCCGGATGGCAAGCGAGGACATCGGCCTTGCCGATCCGACGGCGCTGATGGTCGCCGGCGAAGCGGCGCGCACCTATGAGCGGCTCGGATCGCCCGAAGGCGAACTGGCGCTGGCGCATTGCGTGATCCATCTCGCCACCGCGCCGAAATCCAATGCGGCCTATGCGGCCTATAAGGCCGCGCGGCGCGCCGCGGCCGAGACGGGCAGCCTGATGCCGCCGAAACATATCCTCAACGCGCCGACCTCGATGATGAAGGATCAGGGTTATGGATCGGGATACAAATATGATCACGATACGGAGGAAGTATTTTCCGGGCAGGATTATTTCCCCGAAAGCCTCAAGCGGCCGGTATTCTACGACCCGAAAGGCGAAGGCCGCGAGGCGCCTATTGCGGAGCGTTTAAAGCGGTTTGCAGAGTTGCGAAAGACCCGGCGGGATGACTGAGGAATCGCGCGTGATTGCGCTCGAGCTGAACGCCGCCGCCCTGATGATTGCTGGCCAGTTTCCGGAACTCGCGGGCCAGGCAGTTTGTTCTCTGGCTGGCGATGGAGCGGACAATCACGTCTCCCGCATCGGCGACGATCTGTGCGCCCGATTTCCGAAAGCGGCCTGCGCGGCCGGGACCGCAACGCGCGAGGCAACGGCGCTTGCGTGATTTGCGGATTCGCCACTGGCGGTGCCGGCGGTTTACGGACTTGGCGCGCCTGCAGATGAATATGCCCATCCCTGGTCGGTTCTGAGCTGGTTGCCGGGTGAGGCGATGGAAGATAGCGTGCCCGGCGATTCCGTCGCGGCAGCCGGACAGTTGGCAGAGTTCTTTCAGTTCGTGCGCGATGTGCCTGTTGATGGCGCCTTTGCTTTTGGCCCATCGAACAATGGACGGGGCGCGCCGCTGGCGACGCGAACCGCTGGCTTCGAATCGGCGCTCGCAGGTTTGCGTGAAATCGACTCCCGTTGGGCCAGCCGGGTGTGGGCCGCAGCGCCTGGCGCGGATACAGCGTGCAGCCCTGTCTGGCTGCATGGCGATGTGCATCCGGGAAATGTCCTTGTACGCCAGGAATGACTCGCGGCGGTCATGGATTAGGGCCTTTGCGGTGCCGGAGACGGGGCATGCGACCTGCTCTCGGCTTGGACGATGTTTGAACGGACGTCGCGCGAAGTGTTCAGAAAGGCGCTGCGCGCGAGCGATGCCGATTGGCAGCGCGGCGCTGGCTGGGCCCTGTCGATGGCAGTGATCTACTTGCCCTATGCCTTCCAAAATGGTCTGCGGAGTGACCTGTCCGAGAAAATGGTCGATCGATTGAGAGAAGAGTTCCCATGACCCGCAACCGCGAGATACCCGCCATCAGCGCGGATGACGTTGCGTTCGTTCGCGCGATGGTCGTGCACGAGGACAACTCCCTGATTGTCTTCAACAAGCCGGCGGGACTTGCTGTGCAGGCCGGCAGCGGCGTAGCGCGCTCGCTCGATGACCTGATGGCGGCGTTTGCGAAATCGAACGGCAAGCGCCCGCGCCTCGTGCACCGGCTGGACCAGGGCACGTCCGGCGTCATCGTCGCAGCGAATACGCAGCCGGTGGCGGCGAAATTGTCGGAAGCGTTCGCGGGGCGCGATGTGCAGAAGACTTATCTGGCGCTGGTGAAAGGTCGATTGCCCGCGGCGGAATCCGGCGTCGCGGATGCAGCGCTGGTGAAGGTGGAGGAGGGTGGCAGGTCGCGGATGATCCTCGCGCGGGCCGGCCGGCAAGGCGCGCAGGCCGCGCGGACGGGTTGGCGTGTTGTAGCGCGCCAGGGCGCGTTCGGCCTGATGCAGATGGCGCCGGAAACGGGGCGGATGCACCAGATCCGGGTGCATCTGATGTCGCTCGGCTGCCCGATCCTCGGGGATGGGCTTTACGGCGAAGGGCAGGCGACGGCGCCGCGCCTGATGCTGCACGCCGCAAAGCTGGACTTGCCGCATCCGGAAGGCGGGCGGCTTGTGATTGACGCACCTTTGCCAGAGGACTTTCGCACGGCCGCCGAAGCTGCCGGCCTTCAGGCGGGTTTGTAATAGCTGCGAAACCAATCGACAAAGGCCGGTATGCCGACGCGGTATTCCGTGTTCGGCGTATATCCGGTCAGTGCCTTCAGGAGGCGCACGTCCGCAAAGGTCTGCTTTACGTCGCCCGGCTGCATGCCGAGCATGTTCTTGACGGCGGTCTTGCCAATCGCCTTCTCGATGGTCTCGATATAGTCCATCAGGCGGATCGGCGTGGCATTGCCGATATTGACGAGACGGTAGGGCGCGACGGGCGAAAGCGAGTCCCCGCGGATCATGTGGCTGCCCATCTGGGGCGGGCAATCCATCAGCCGACGGATCGATTCGACCAGGTCGTCGATATAGGTGAAGTCGCGCAGCAGATCGCCATTGTTGAAAACGTCAATCGGCCGGCCCTTGAAAATCCTGTCGGTAAACAGGAAGAAGGCCATGTCCGGCCGGCCCCAGGGGCCATATACGCTGAAAAAGCGCAGCGCGGTGGTCGGCACGCCGTAAAGATGTGCGTGGCTGTGGCCGATCAGTTCGGCGGCAAGCTTGGTTGCAGCGTAGATCGTCAGCGGATAGGGCGCGGAATCGCGCTCCTCGAACGGGAATTTCTGGTTCGCTCCGTAAGCGGAGCTTGTCGAGGCGAGAAGCAGGTGGCGCGCCTTGTACCTGCGCGCAAGGTCGATGATGTTGAAGGAGCCGACGATGTTGGCATCGATGTATTCGCGCGGATGCTCCAGGCTGTAGCGGACGCCGGCCTGCGCCGCGAAGTGAAGGATGATGTCCGGCTGCACGCGGTCGAATACGCGCTCCATCATCGCGGCATCTTCAACGCCGTAGCGCGCAAGCCGGAAGTTCGGGAAGGCGGCAAGACGCGCGGCCCGGTCTTCCTTCAGCTTCACGGCATAATAGGCCGTGAAGGAATCGATGCCGGTGACCGAATGGCCTTCGCGCAGTAATCTCAGTGCGATTTCGCTTCCGATGAAACCGGCGGCGCCGGTGATGATGATGTTCATGTGCTTCTGCAGAACCTTTTCACAGAGGCGGGCTAGACGATCTGCCGGGCCTTCACAAGCGCCGGGGATGCGGCAGAAAATGAAGAATTGCAGGGCGCGCCAATGCAACGGCCCACCAGGACAAGCTGGCGGGCCGCATCAGGATTACCCGGGCGAACGTCAGTGTTCGCGCAGGCGCGGACCCATGGCCAGGATCTGGCCGGAGTTGACGGCGTCAGCCACGGCCAGTTCCTCGATCAGGATCTGGGTGCGCTCATCACCGACAACCGCGCTGAGCACGCCAGCGAGGCGGGCTGTTTCGGCGGAGACGCCGAACAGGCTTTCCAGTGCCTCGAAGCCGGACTTGCGTTGCGGGTAATAAGCGAGCAGCGGCATCGCCGCCGTGTCCATCCCGGCCAGTTCCTGCGCCCTGGTGATTGCCGTGGTGATACCGCCGATCTCGTCGACGAGGCCGATTTTCCGTGCCTGCTCGCCGCTCCAGACGCGGCCGCGGGCAACTTCGTGGACCTGATCATAGCTCATGCCGCGGCCTTCGCCGACGAGGCCGACGAAACGGTCATATCCGCGTTTCAGCATTGCGCGGATTTCGGCTTCCTGGGCCTGATTGAAGGGCGCGACGCCGTAGGCATTGGTAAAATCGCCGCCGACGGTGACGGTGTCGAAGGTGACGCCGATCTTGTTGAAGGTGCCATCGAGGGCAAACTTGCCGCCGAAGATGCCGATCGAACCGGTGATCGTGCCGCGGTTGGCGATGATCGAATCAGCGCCCGTGGACACGTAATACCCGCCCGACGCCGCCAGAGAACCCATCGAGACGACGACCGGCTTGCCTTTTTCCTTGGCGCGTTCAACGGCGCGCCAGATCTGGTCGGATGCGGTGGGCGAGCCTCCGGGGCTGTCGACCCGGAAGACGATGGCTTTGACGTTTTCGTTGTCGGCGGCGTCGAGGATGGCGCGGGCAATGACGTCAGACGCGAAGCCGGGCGTTTCGGAGAAGGGCGAATTCGCGCCGCCGCCGGTGACAACGGCGCCTTCACCGCCGACGATAGCAATCATGCCGTCCTTGGCTTTCGCTTTCGAGGCGGGCGCAGTGTAGGTGAAGAGGTCAACCAGTTCGGAATTTTCGCCGGCGCGCTCAAGCGCGGATTCCTCTGCGTCTTCCGGCCAGCCGAGTTTGTCGACGAGTTTCGCTTCAAGGGCGGCTTCGGCCGACTTCGGTCCACCTTCAAGCACTGCCCTGAGGGCAAGGACTTCCATGCCGCGATCGGCTGCAATGTCCGTGAGCGCCGTATTCCAAAGGGATGTGGCGAGGTCTTCAAGCGCTTCGCGGTGCGGCTCCGTATAGGCCGTCTCGTTGTAAGAGTTCGGCGCATTCTTGTATTCGTAGAGGGCATAAATCTGCGGCGTAAGGCCAATCTTGTCGAACATGCCTTTCAGGAATTCGGTCTCGAACGAGACGCCGTTGATCATGAAGTCCGATCCCGGCTGCATCCAGATTTCTTCGGCGGCCGTGATCGAATGATACGCAGACGGACCACCGAGGCCGAACATGCCTTGCGTATGTGCGACGACGAACTTGCCGGAGTCGCGGAAGCTCTTAAGCGCCGTGCGCAGTTCCTCGGCGCGCGAGGTACCGGTGCCGGTGAACGAGCCGCGAAGATAGATCCCCTTCACCGACGCGTCCGTCTCGGCGGCCTTCAGCTTGATCAGGATGTCCGTGAACCCCGGAATGCCGGAGAAGGCGGCAAGGCCGCCGGCCGGGGCCTGGTCTGGTAGGCCTTCGTTCAGGTCCATCGAGAGAACCACGTTGTCCGGCCGGGCCGGCTGCGAACTGGCAGCGCCGAGGATAAGGAACATAAGCATTGCAAAGCCGACGATCACAAACAGGATCATCGCGACGAAAGCGCCTGCCATCGACAGGAAGAAGGTTCTCATGACCGGGGCAATTCCTCTGCTGGTTCTGAAGTCCGGGATATGTCGTTTTTCGATATTGTTGATAATCGATAAAAAGTAAAGGGGCGGTCTGTCAACATATCTGGAGTCGTCCCCGCCGGAGGCAATGGTCGCGGCGTTGCGGGCCGCTCCGCAGGCGAAGCGCGTTTCGGCTGTTGCCAGCAACACAAAGAGTAGCTATTTCGCGCGCTCCACAGTTGGGGTGTCGCCAAGTGGTAAGGCAGCGGTTTTTGGTACCGCCACCCTAGGTTCGAATCCTAGCACCCCAGCCATCTGCCGGATATGACGCTGGCGTCACAATTGCCATCGTTGTCATCCCGGCGCCGCCGGACAAACAGAGATTGCCCGTTTGGCATCCGCGACTGCGCTGAGCTGATTGCGTTCGCGGGTGGCGCGGGTATTTTCGAAATGAATCGTAAAGCGAGATTGATCCGAAATTAGAGGATTGTTAGCATTGCAGTTCATCGCTAAGGGCAGTCGCGAACAGCTACGCGAGATGGCTGGCGGGATCTGCTAACATAAAGAGAGCGGACAACGCTCCGGAAGAGTTCAGGGGAGGTGACGGGGTTTCTCCGTCCACTTCCAAAATCCAACTGCCGGCTCGTTTGTGTTTGAGCCTAGATCACCGGGACGCCCTCGCCAGCAGGTGCGCCCAGGTCCCAGGAATTTGCGCGCCGGCTGAGCGCGACCGTTTGGAGAGTGAGAGGCAAACCTCATGAAGAAAATTCTGTCACCCGCGCGCAGTGTGATTGCTGCAGCGTTGATTGCGGGCCTGGCCATTCCGGCCCATGCCCAGCTTCGCGAG
>Ga0163144_10017129_pt1 | contig 14779 bp, 19 predicted proteins | sample OliLak19BULKMAT1_FD_123175 | JGI IMG/M metagenome (GOLD analysis project Ga0163144, IMG submission 123175) | Freshwater microbial mat bacterial communities from Lake Vanda, McMurdo Dry Valleys, Antarctica - Oligotrophic Lake LV.19.BULKMAT1 | ecosystem: Environmental > Aquatic > Freshwater >... | reverse complement strand
TATTTTTTCTCTTTCCTCAAGAGCTAATTGTTTGTATCTTTTCATTTGTGTAACACCTCTGGTGTGCACTGCTTTTTTAGCAGATTATTTTAGGTGTTGCACTTCCTCTTTGATTTTTCCAAGCACCCAGAATATTTCGTTGATGGACATATTCTTAAAGCGACACTACTTAAGGCAAGTAACTATGCCCTAGACCTTCTAGGGAAAGAAGTAGTAGTTAATGGTTCCTATAATGCATATCTTGAAACTGTTATGGTGCCAATAATTGCCCACAGGTTAAGTCCTGGCGTACTTGAACCTGTATCCAACCTTATAAAAGCTGGTAAGTGGGATTTATCAACCCAAAACCAATTACTAGCATACGCCAGTGAAGAGTACTTAACAGGAATTGGATCAATATCTACTAGTACTCTTGGCCAAAATTTAAGTACTTTAAAAGACTCTCTAAATATATCTAGAATATTAATATTTAAGGAGATACTTGACGCAATTACACTGTCTGGGTCTAAAAACTATGCCCCAGTAGAAATATTCGCAAAGGCTTATACTGATGTAATTAAACGAATTTTAGCAGATCATCCAGATTATATCACAAATCATCATATAATAGATATTTGCCAACAAGCACTTGTCGTTCCTCCAATTCTTGAGGTTATTGAACATGCACAAGTTAAATCAGAAGCACCTGTATTAGTTAAAGATAAGCTTGCTGTGACAGCTCTTACTGTTGACGAGCTTACGAAAGTTAACGTAGACGTGCAGCTTTTAGGAGGAGATGAAGCTGAATTAATTGGCAGTTAGTTAACTGGTCATGACTTAAGAAATCTATCGACTAGAAGCCAGAAGAGAGCCATCCTGAATTAAATTTCAGATGGCTCTCTATAACTTAACCTAAGTTGGATATAAAAAGTAAATACTTTTGGAAAAATTAGAACGAAAGTCTGTCATCCTGAACTTGCTTCAGGATCTTCTTCCGTTGCCTGGGATCCGGAGTCAAGCTCAGGATGGCTTTGTCACGTTGCATAAGCGCTTCTTGCCATGAAAATAGACCGACTCAACCAGAATTGACATCGTTTTTATATCAAACTCAGGTTATTAGCAAACTTCTAGAAGGCTTGGTACACCGATTAATGGGGGTTTCCATCATTATCTTAGTATTGTCAATTACATTTGAATATTTTTAAAATTCCCTACTAATTCATAAAAAAAAGCCCCTGATAAATCAAGGGCTTTTCGTATAAGTAACTTTTACTCGTATCTTAAGAACTTTAGTTAATAAGCTCTATTTTAACAGCAGAAGTTTTACCTTTTTGATCTTCCAGTTCATAACTCACTTTCTGACCATCATTAAGTGTAGATATGCCAGCACGCTCTAAAGCGCTTATGTGCACAAATACATCTTTATTACCATCATCTGGTTGAATAAAACCGTAACCTTTATCTGGGTTGAACCACTTTACTTTTCCGTTTGCCATTTTGACTCCTTAAGTTTTTAGTTATCTCTGCTAATTTTAGCAGCATTAATCAAGAGTTATTGTCCGCTTATCTTTAACTCCTGCAGGAAATAAGGAGCTTTTATTCATTAATAAGTATATTGAATAAAACCTATAGTCTCTGGCAGTAAGTATTAAGAGTTACATAGAAAACCCTACTATTATGATACATAAACCAAGAAAAAATACAAGTAGAACTAAAACTAATTATCTAAAATATCAGTTTAGAATAATGAAATATATGTCATTTTATCCCCTTTTCTGCTGTAAAAATATATTTTTATCCCAAACTGGATCTTAAAGTATTTTCTTGTTTATTATTTCCGCAACTTTTGAAATTTCAGCAAGAGGCTCATAATCATATTTTTCTAAATTATTTACAGACAGATCTAACCTCTTTGCTAAGCCAAGATCCACTAATTGTTGGATAAAATAATTGTGTTTCCTTAATTTAAAACTTGGTGGACAAAACACATAAACTGGCTTTCCTGTACTCACAGCTTCACTACACATCGAAATAGAGTCAGTTGTGGATATGATATATTCTGCTCTACCAAGAACCGCTGGATATGGATTTGATTCTCCACTAAGCGGGTCATAAATAACGTTTGGCCAAACAAACTTCTTTGTAAAGTGGCTTTTTACCAATGGTGGAGTTCTTCTGCTAAAGGTAATAAACAATTGTAAGGAATGGTCTTGTGAAATATTTATCAATGCTTTGGAAAGAAGCTCAGCATTATCCGTCGTCAGTTTATAACCTTTTGTTGAACCACCTATTATCACTGCAATATAATTTTTAATTTCGGGATATTTAGTGTCAAAATCACTTTGTGATTTTTGGATTTTCTCTTGCACATTTGTAAGTGCACCAATTACCCTCACTATGTTTGGTAATGTATAGTTAAAACTATCATGCTGAGGAAGAATAATTAAGTCAAATTCCTTTGGCTTAATATTAGGACGCATTATTTGGATAATTTTTATTTTGTCATTAGACAGTTTCTTTAAATATAGCGCAAGTGCTGCCGTTCTCCTACCGGCAGAAATAACTACATCGGGCAAGGGGCCTTTCTTCAAATTTGAGAGCACTGACTTTTTAATATGAATTGGAAACATACTAAGGAAATAGCTTGGCAAAGATCCAAAGCTATTATATTCAATATTTTTTATTTCATATTGCTTGCCAATTGTTTCGGCGAGCTCAATTGCTTGGTTGGCATTACCAATCCTATTATCCACTAGAACCCAGACTATAGGCGCTTTCACCATATTTATATTACCATTTGTGCTCATCTCGCTATTCTAGCATTCTTAACGCAAAACGGAAATGACAATTTCTACAAAAATTTAATAACTTAAGTTTTCTCTTTTCTAAAAAAACAAAATTAATTTGTTAAGTATTTTTTAATTATATGGGTTTATCGTATTATTTAGTGGGTTTTGATATTAATTTATTATAAGGAGGATCTTTATGTCCAAGAAAAAATCATTTTGGGACTGGCTTTTCGGAACGTCATGTTGTGGGGGAAGAGATAAAGATAAGGCTTATACTGGCGAAGAAAGAGAAGAGGACAAGGATAGATCTGGAGACAAAGATAAAACCTTAACAACTAGACAAGAGTTAGAGCAAGAATTTGATGATCAACCAGGATCAGTTTTTAGAGAAATTGATTTACACGAAGATAGCGTATATCGTACAGGAATTTCCGGTGAATATGAGCAAGGGCAAGATTATAATGATGGCGGTGTAGAAATTAGATAAATCATTTGTATAAGAGAATAAATTCTCAAGGAGTATTTTTAGGCTTGACGCTTTTATGATGAAAGTATATAAGAGCATCCGCAATTGAATTGCGGATGCTCTTAATATATTTGTAGGTAATTTAAATTTATGGCTAGAACAAAACAAAGCCAAGAAGCTAGAAGCAACGCAGAGGTACTAAAGAGCTTGGTTAATGATCAACTGCAATTTCAACCTGAGGATCAGCTTCAACAACAAAATACTGATAAAACTGATGATCCAATCTTTATATGCGATGCAAATGGTTGTGAGTCTGTTCAAAGCACTAATCTAATTGGTGATTTATTATTTACAGAATACTATTCTGATCTTGATGAATAAGAATTGATTACTGCTTCAATCTCAGCAATACGTGCCGAGATTGATTCCTCTTCACCTTTAACTTCCAAATTTAACCTGATTAGCGGCTCAGTGTTTGATTCTCGTAAATTAAACCGCCAATCAGTAAATTCTAAGCTAATACCATCCATCCGGTCAATATGAGGATTTTTAGCTGCAAAATGGTTTTCCAACCTTTTAATTATTTCTGCTGTATTTTCAACCTTATAGTTTATTTCACTACTACAAGGAAACTTACTAATCCTATTTCCTACTAGGACAGAAAGATTATCACCAGTTTTACTTATAAGCTCAGAAACCAGTAGCCATGGTAACATTCCACTGTCACAATAGGCAAATTGTCTGAAATAATGATGCGCACTCATCTCACCCCCATAAATCGCATTCTCTTGGCGCATTTTCTCTTTAATAAAACTATGCCCGGATTTGCATTGCAGCGGCACCCCACCATGTTCTTTTACTATATCAATAGTATTCCATGTCAACCTAGGGTCATGTATTATTTTCTGATTAGGGTATTTCTTAAGAAAATTTTCTGCCAGTAGCCCAACAATATAATAACCTTCAATGAACTCACCATTTTCGTCAAATAAAAAACACCGATCAAAATCTCCATCCCACGCAATTCCAAAATCGGCTTTATTATATATTACCGCCTCTGAAGTAGCTATGCGGTTTTCTGGGATCATCGGATTTGGCACACCATTTGGAAAATTACCATCCGGCTGCTCGTTAATATAAACAAATTCAAATGGCAAAAATTTCTCTAGCAGTTTAATAATAATTCCAGCTGGCCCATTACCTGGATTAACAACAATTTTTAATGGCTTGAGTTTTTTTATATCAACATATTCAGTAAGGTGAGAAATATACGAAGTTTTATCCTCCTTTAATAACTTTGATCCCTTTGGTCCACTAAAAGTGGAATTAGGTGAATTAAGGATATAGTCATGAATCTCTTTTAAACCATCAGATAGCGAAATTGGTCTGCTACCGCGACTTACCATCTTCATCCCATTGTAACCCTTTGGATTATGAGATGCGGTAACCATTATTCCACCTCCAACGCCAATATTTTCATTACTGAAAGTGTGAAAATATACCTCCTCGGTGCCACACAGACCAATATTAATTACGCTCGATCCAGAATCAATTAACCCGCTTATTAGAGCCTTGGTAAGCGATAAGCTCTCTAGCCTCACATCATAGCCAACAACTACTTTTCCGGGATTAATAATAGCAGAGTATGCCAAACCAATCTTATACGCAAGCTCCTCATCCAATTCATATGGAACCTTCCCCCTTATATCATAAGCTTTGAAACAAAGTAATTTTTTCATATTATAAAAAAGTCCATACTATTTTGTCAAAATTACTATAGCATCTTTAGTCTTGGATAAAAAAGGTAATTTTATGCTAGTTCCAGTAATTTCGATTTTTCCTGTAAATCAGCAAATATTTCTTTAGCACTAGATACTTTCTTCTTATTTATTACTAAAAAACCATTTTCTGATTCAATTATTGCTAGATTCTTGACACCAACTACAGCAATTGTTTTATTACCACCACTCTCAACATAACAATTAATGCTATCATAGAGTTTGACATTCCCCTTTACTCTATTACCATTCTTATCCTTGGGCTTCAGCATACTCATGGATTCCCAATTTCCAATATCGCTCCATCCTATATCACAAGCAACAACTGCAATTTGGCTAGATTTTTCTAGAAGTGCATAATCAATTGAAATTTCTGGAATTGTCTCCCAAATAAGCGAACTTAAAAGTAATTCTCGATAATAACCCGAATTGGTAGAAGATATTGATGTATGAATAGCCTGAATAACCCTTGATAGCATATCAAAACAATGGGTTTCCAGCTCCTTTATAATTGTTTTTGCAGTACAGCACAAAATACCAGAATTCCAAAGAAATTTTTCTGATTTTAGATAGCCTACGGCAAGAGCAAATGAGGGTTTCTCAATAAATCGTATAGCTTCATTATTAATATATTCAATATAACCATAACTAGTCTCAGGATAGAAAGGTTTGATACCAAAAGTTACTATTTTCCCTTGCTTTGCTAAGCTTTGTGCCTGTAGTACTGCATTTGAAAACGCAACTGAATCCAAAATAATATGATCAGATGGTAATATCAATATTACCTCATCAGGCCCATAATTATGAAGAACATGAACCACGGCGGCGGCTATTGCCGCCGCCGTGTCTCTTCCATAAGGCTCAATTATTAATTCTTTCCTAATACTATTACTAGTAATAGTATTAACCTCGTCATACTGCTCTTTTACCGCCGATACACAATCTGAAGTAGTAACTGTAATTATATTACGCACTGACTCGATTTCAATAGCTCTTATAAAAGACTTTTGGATAAAACTCTCATTGTTTACCTTTATAAATGGCTTAGGCTTTTGCCTAGTTGACACGGGCCATAAACGACTACCAGCGCCACCTGCTAAAATCACCGCATGCATATGTTATAACTTAATTAGTAACTAGTTTTAAAACTAGGATTCTATTAACTTATAGTTATATGTCAAACTTGTAATCAAGAGTTGATTATAAAGCTATGTGAAAATATAAATATTGTGGCATCAAAACTGTAAGGTAAGTAGATATATTTATATTTCTTATTTAATATATATATTATATTAACATTACTTGCTAAAATGTGATTTTAGAGTGTATAAATCTTACGAATAAGAAAAAAATATTACCCTTCCGGAATAATAAGATTTGATAATTAACCTGAAATTGATGTAAGAAACGATGACAATCTAGGATCTAGACAACATAAGACCGTCATGCCGGGCTTGACGCGGCATCTCTCCAAGGCAGCGGGAAGGAGATCCGGGATTGAGTCCAGGATGACTAGCGGCATTGGTTGATGTTGTAATCCGAGCCTAAATTGTCATGCTTGACAGACTTTAGTCCTAATTTTTACCAGAAATATTTACTTCTTATATCAAACCCAGGTTAATTAACCTGAGTTTTGGTTATTGGGATAAGATAATCCAATGTGATTTGCCATATAAATAAACTATTTTTTTAAAAAACGTTCAATTATTTCCTGGTCAGAAACATCATTGTTTTTAGTTTGAGTAAGGTACGTCTTGACCAACTTTAAAACGGTTTCGGTAAACTCAGATCTAAGTTTATCACTCGCTTTCTCTCTTTCATTGTCTATGGCTTTTATAGCCGAGTCTTTTTTACGCGCTAATAACAAATTTAGCTCTTTGTTCCTTGTTTCTACAAGACGCTCAATACTATTTTGCGCACTCTCTAGTATATCTTTTTTTCTTACTTCAAAATCGCCAAGTTCTTTCTCTACTTTATCAAGCAAGCTCTTCGCATCTGCTTTAAGTTTCTCAGCCTGAGTAAGTTTTTGTTTTATTTCTTCTATTCTGGCATCAAGAGATGCTATTATTGCCTTTTTAACAGGCCTATAAGCTAAATATACGAATATTACGAAACAAACTGCAACCACAAAGCTTTCGTCGAAAAAATGCATCATTTTGTTTTCTCATGAATCTTCTTAAGTAAGTCTATATCAGCATCCTTATTTGTAACTTTTTGAATTATAAAAGCAGCTAATTTGATACACGATACTGGCTCATTTAGATGAAATGTATCGACATAAGCTTTTATTTCGGCAAGAGCCTTCTCTTTTTTCTTATCAAGAACAAGAGATAGTTCCTTTGTTTGATGTAAAAAGCGCAAGTCCATTAGTTCAAATGCCTGTTTATTAAGCTCTTCAACATGTGAATTAACCTCATCAAGTTTATTTTCACGCAAGTTTTCTATCGACTTAGCTTTTTTACTATATTCTTCTGCATGATTGATGTTTTCTTCTAAAAAACTATTTCTTTGCATTAAAATAGTCTCAGCCTTTGGAGCTACGAACTTACTTATAAGGAAATAAAGAAATCCAAAAACAATAACCAGCCAAAATAGCTGGGAACTAAAAGAAGATACATCAAACTGTGGCATAATCTTGTCCTTTTAATATTATTATTTATCCTAATTTTCTTATTTAATCTGAGCTATGGATAAGAAATTATGGGTTTATTTTGCATCACAGTTTGTTATCCTTGTAAAAAGTTATCCTGAACTTGATTCAGGATCTTTTTCTGCTGCCTGAGATCCTGAATCAAGTTACTTTTCTCTCGCTTAGGCTTTAGACTCTTCATGACAAGTTTTTGTCAAAACACTATTGTGAATTATCTTTATCCATAGTTCAGGTTTTTACTACAATTAGCCTGATTTAATCTGAGACTTGGTATCAAGTAAAGATTAAAAGCATCGCAATAACAAACGAGAATAAACCCATCGCTTCAGCAAGACCTGCACCAATAAGAGCCATTCTCTGCAATTGATCAGCCGCAGATGGATTACGTGCAATTGAATTAAGCAAGGAACCAAAGATATTACCTACACCTAAAGCTGCTCCCAGCATACCAAAAGCCATAAGACCTGCACCAATATATTTTAAAGCCATTGCATCCATTTTCTTCTCCTAAAATTATGATTGAACTAAATCAAGTAGTCATCAGCTTTTCAAAATCCCCAGCTTCAAACTTATACTATTTCCCATTATTAAATAATTCAAACAGATTTTGCAGGAAAGTGATGTGCTAATGTATAATCTATACTTTGTGCAAACACTTATTCTGAAAATTCATTCATCCAACTTAAAATAGGATTTGGTATTACTTGAACCAAAACCACCTACAAAAATTGACTAATGCAGGTTTAACGCATCGTTGAGATAAACACAGGATAATATTGTGAAAATATAAGCCTGTAACGCTGCAACGAATAACTCAAAACCTATTAAAACCACTATAAAAGGTATAGGTAGAATCTTTAAATAAATGGCCATTGAAACTACAAATCCAGCCATAACCTTAAGTAATACATGGCCTGCAACCATATTAGCTGCCAATCGAAGTGAGAGGCTAACTGGCCTAGCCAAATAGGCAAATAATTCTATTACAACCATGAGAGGAGCAAGCCACCATGGAGTACCAGCTGGCAAAAATAGAGAGAAAAAATGAAATCCGTGCAAATATATTCCAAACAACGTAACTAGCAAAAATACCATCATTGCTAAAGCAAAAGTAATGGAAATGTGGCTAGTAACAGTAAATCCATAAGGAATCATACCAAACACATTACAAGTAAGTATAAACATGAATAAAGTAAAAATCAGTGGCACAAATTTCTTGCCCTTTGCACCAACATTCTGATCCAACATGCCTGTAATCATTCCGTAAACTAATTCACCACTAAGCTGAAATCTAGATGGAACAAGTCCTTTGCCTCGAAATGCTAGCATAAAGTAAAACACTATAAACATGCCAACAAGTAGCATAAAAAGGGAAGAGTTAGTAATGCTAGTGTCGTAGCCAAAAATCTGCAGATTGACTATTTCTTTAACTCTAAACTGATCTAGTGGACTATGCGCCATTATTTTTAATGTATTTATTCCAAATTGACCTAAAAACTGCAATTGTCGCGAGTATTAAACAGATTATAAGGAAGGCTGGCTTGGAATCAAACAAATTGTCAAAAAACAAACCAATTATTACTCCAACTATAACTCCTGACACCAATTCTACCGCTATATTGAATGCAGCACTTCCACCACTTAAGACTGAGCTTTTATTTTTTTCAGCCTTCAGCTTATCTATTTCTCTTTCAATTTCTTCATACTTTTTATTACTCATTAGAAATCACTACATTTTCTATTGCTTGCGATAGTTCTTCAAATGTATAAGGCTTAGTAAATTGCTTACCGTTTATAAAAAAACTCGGAGTTCCTACAAATTTTGGTTCCCTTGCTATAAGCTTAGTATTTTCTATCAAAATTTCAATCTTTGCTTCATCATTTAAACATTTTGCATATTTTTCAGGTCCTATCCCTCCAAGAGTCCCAATATTTGTTAGAACTTCACGATAGTTTTTGCCAAATGCCCAATTATCCTGTTGTTCTAAAATAACCTTTATAAAATTAAGATAGCTTTCTAAACCACCATCGCAGCGTGCAAGAACTGTCGCATCTAAATCCTGCTTATTACCTATAAATTCTCTTATAACATAAGCCACCTTACCAGTATCAATATATTTTGCTTTAAGTTCCGGAAGTATTCTTTTGTGATATGTCACACAGTGAGGACATGTAGGCGAAAAGTATTCAACAACAACGATTTTCGAATTACGATTTCCTAAAACCATATCATCAGGCTCAACGTCATATCCCCTTACATGTTTTGGCTTTTCAACTTCAACTTTTTCAGCTTGTTGTTTTGCTTTTTCCTCTTCAGTTTTTTTTGTAGCATCATCCTTACAATCTTCAAGTTTTTTACTATAATTTTCTATCTGATCTTTGGCAGGAGTTTCTGCTTCCTTAGCCTCATTGCAAGCAATTAGCAAAAACAAACTTAGTACTAAAAGGAAAAATTTTCTGAACATATGGTATAATAGAGCCTAGCATTTATATAAATTCATCATTCAACTTGCTATCTGGAATTAGCAAATGGTATCAGATCCTTTCTAACACAGGAAGACAGTGAAATTAAGATAAATTGCATCTTTAATATCATTTTAGGCAACAATTGTCTTTTACTAACAACCATGTTAGCACGCCAAGTGATCAAACTGAATTACAACAATGCTATGTCTCTTGAATTGAATTAGCATATATTTATAGGAAAGATTTCGTCTTTTAAATATTGCTATGAATACTCCAAATGCCAATCCATTTTGGTTATGAGTAATGTTTTAAAAGACAAAAGATAAAAAGAAATTTATGCAAATTCAACTTAAAACAACTAATAGTTTACAATATGAACAGTTAAAACTGCTAACTAGTTTTAACTTAACTAACCTAAACTATGGAAAGCATATAGTTTTGTATAATGCCGCTTTACCACACGCAGCGTCGTGCTGAACCTGTTGTTTCAGCCTGATCGCCGGCGGCGGGGCGATATCCAGGACCTTTTTCTGTCTCATGAGATCCTGGCCCAGGCATGCGAAATCCTATAAATTCAGGATTACTTACCAACCCTGGGTGACTGGTATTTGCTCTGATGATTTTCAATATAACAACTATGGTGCAACAAACCACTGATCTCTTATCCATAGTTTAGATTAACTATGGATAAGATAATTCACAATATTCGTACACATTAAAAATTAGAAAAACCGGTGCAACTTTAAGCTACACCGGTTTTTTGTAAAACTTATAGATAAATTATAAACTTATCTGATAGCTGTTACACCTCTACGATTCTGACTCCAAGCAGCTTCGTCATCACCGATAACTGCTGGTCTTTCTTTACCATAAGAAATGGTTTCAACACGCTCTGCGCTTACACCATGCTCAATCAAGAACATTTTAACAGCGTTAGCTCTTCTTTCACCAAGAGCAATGTTGTACTCTCTTGTTCCTCTTTCATCACAGTGACCTTCAACAGTCATATTGAAAAGCTTATGATCTTTCAGCCATTCTGCCTGACGTGTTAATGTACTTTGTGCATCAGAAGTAAGATCAGAACTATCTAGTTTGAAAAATACTCTGTCACCAATTGTTTTTTCGAATTCAGCTATATGCTGGTTATTATCACCGTATTTGCCTCTTGAAGCACTACAACCAGATAACAAAACAACAGCAAGGAATGCGACTGCAATTTTTTTAATCATATTTAGGTTCTCCTTAAAAAAAGTTTTATTCAGTTTGAAAAAGCTATTACCCTAATCCATTATTGGGGCAGGAATAACATAGCCCTGATTATATACTAGTTATTTTTGTTTTTAAACCATCAATCAATGTTTTGTTGAAGACGTATGATAAACTGCGTGACATAAATACCAAGGTGTATAAGGTTTAAAGCCATCACCTTCTCACTAGACACCCACAAATATTTTCATGAAGAGCAGCAGTTGTTGTCGGAAAAGCGCTAGGTAAATTTTTAAAAAATCTAGCCGCAAGATAAGCAAACGCCTGGGATTCAACATAATCAGGATCAATGTTATCAAGGGTAGAAATATTTTCTACTTTACATTTAAATCCTTTCGTTAACAAAGCTAATTCTAGCCATTTAACTATCTGTTTATTTTTACTTCCACCACCACATAAAAAAATACTAACAGGAATAGTTGGTAATACCTCAATAGCACGAACAATACTGGCGCAAGTAATATAAGTAAGGGTTGCTATTATATTTTCTGGATCGCGACTAGTAAGTATATCCATTACATATCTAAATGAGTTTCTGTCTAAAGATTTTGGATAAGGTCGCTTGAAATATTCATCAACTAAGAGTTCATTAATAACCGATTCATCTATTTGCCCCTGAGATGCTATCTCTCCATTTTTATCATAATCCTTGCTAAAATATTTTTTCATAGCATCATCAATAAGAGCATTACCAGGACCAGTATCAAAAGCTATTATATCATTTTCCTTACCCATATAAGTAATATTCGCTACGCCTCCTATATTAATGACTGCAACGGGTAGTTTTTGGTTTTGCATTAATAACTTATGAAAAATCGGTACTAACGGAGCTCCTTGGCCACCAAGGCTAATATCCCTTCTTCTAAAATCATGCACCACATCTATCCCTACACCTTGAGCAAGTAAGTGGGGGTTTCCTATTTGCCAGGTAAGTTGGCTTTCTGGTTTATGAAAAATAGTTTGCCCATGAAAACCAAGTGCTTTTATATCACTACTGGTATATTTTGTTTGCTTCAGTAACTGCGCAGTAATCTCAATATGAAATTCTGTAAGTTTTTTTTCGATCTCAAGAGATGGAGCCAGCTGACTACAAAGTTGCTTGAGATCAAATTTAAATTCTGAAGGGTACGACAAATGAGCATTAGCAATTACAGCGAATTTAGTTTGTCCATCAGTACGAACCAAGGAAGCATCAACCCCATCGCATGAAGTACCACTCATATAGCCTATAAATAGTTCACTCATCCCCGATCTCTAATTTTTTTTTGGCACCTTTTACTACCTTGCGACGCTGTAAATTTTTACGCAAAGCAATTGATAACTTATCTTCTTTTTCTTTTACTTTTTCAGTAGTCCCTTCTTTTTTCTTTGACATTTAAACTAATTTTCCTTGACGATCTGCTAATAATATGGCAAAAATTTGCGCTTAAAATGCCGGTTTAAAATCATTCTGCATAATTTTGGTTAATTTGTAACATATCTTCGTTAGAAATACCAATCTTTTTGCCGCTATAGCTCAGTGGTAGAGCGCATCATTGGTAATGATGAGGTCGAAAGTTCAATTCTTTTTAGCGGCACCACTTATATCTCACAATATTGCTTTAATAATAAGACTCCTCTAACGTTGACTTTTTTCTTGCTATTCCTAACTTACGAGACAATATCATCTTATTAATTTTAGGGAATAAGTTATAAGCCAGCTTTATATCTCTAAAAACCTAAATTTTAAACGTTGTCTGCGCTAAAAACAGACGAATACTAACAAATGGAAATGGTGAATTAATATAAACCTTAGGTTATTAAATCCGTTAAGCTATAAATTAGTAAATCACAAGAGAGTGACAGTCCAATACTACTAATTAAATACTTAATGCCTATGGTGTAAAGCTTAAGTTACGTGTCCTGTTCAAGATATTTAATGATTGCTAGCTAATTCAAATTGACTCCTATTGACATATGAAATAAAAAAATTCTATAATCAGTGGTTGTAAGAAAATTAAACTTAAATTATGAGGAAATATTATGGCAAAAAATTTTTTGGATGGTTTTTCATCTTTGTTAAAACTAGCTGAGGCAGATGGAAAGAACTTAGAAACAGCAACACTTACCAAAGGGCAGGCGGTTGTCAGCTTAGCTCAAAAATATGGGATTAAATGTGAAGATAGGAAGTATGATGTAGGCGCACCTGGAGTAATGAAGCCTTTAGACGAAACAATAAAAATCGAGTTGCAATGGGGCAGTGGGTTTGTTAACCAAGATAGAACTGACAGATTTAACCAGTTTCATGATGCATTGCAAGCTATTGATGCATTGGTCGAGAATAGATTTTCTGAGGATCTTTATACAAACCTAAATGTATATGGTAGAGCAATGTTTGTTAATATTGCCAGCAAACAGTCAACTGAGATTAATCAAAATATATTAAAAACTATTGCACCATACTCAGCATCTGGATTAGATATGAATGAATTTCCCTATGCTAAACAAGAAGCTGTCAATGTAGGACAAATTTTTAATCAATATATTCAGCCTAAAATCAGTGATATCTCAGTCGAGACTAATACCAGTAATAGTGGTAGTAGTAATTTTGAAGTTTTAGTCGAGGGAAAGATAGACCCTGCGCAGGAAAACAAGAATATCGTCGATGAATTGATGAAAAATATTATGATGGGTGCTACCAACAAGATAGATCCTGTTACGTATCAAACTGTTGAAACATTAATTAATGAACATGGTATTCATTCTACAGCTTTTGACGCTTTGCTTGAAGATCTTGCTAATGAGACTGTTGTTATGGGTGAAACTGGCCTCTAACAGGATATCATAAAATTTTACTTAACTTAGGGGGGTCATATTCATTATTTGCGTATGACGCCCCAGTTTGCTATTCAGGGATTTTTAGATTCGGAGCAAGAGAGTGTTATTAAAGTATAGTACTCATAACTTACCTTCCTGATATTTTGACCATAAGAGATCAATATCTGAAGAGCGTATAAACGCTAAATTTTTCTTTAACTTATCTAAATTCCAATCCCACCATTTAATCTTCAAGAGTTTCTGAATATCACTATCAGTAAATCGTTTTTTGATTAAACGAGCTGGATTTCCACCCCATATTTCGTAGGCACCCACATTTTTAGTGACAAGGCTTCGTGCACCTATAACTGCCCCATCTGCAATCTGAATTCCTGGCATAATCATGCTTTCTGCACCAACCCAAACATCATTGCCAAGCAAGGTGTCACCTTTAGATTTTTGTGCTTTAGGGGTACAATCAAGAAACAAGTGCAACGGTTTGTAAATTATTGATATTCCAAGCTTCATTTGGAGTCAAGAAGTTTAGGATTTTTCTTGGTAAATTATTGAGTTTATCCTCAGCCATAGC
>Ga0163144_10017128_pt1 | contig 14780 bp, 10 predicted proteins | sample OliLak19BULKMAT1_FD_123175 | JGI IMG/M metagenome (GOLD analysis project Ga0163144, IMG submission 123175) | Freshwater microbial mat bacterial communities from Lake Vanda, McMurdo Dry Valleys, Antarctica - Oligotrophic Lake LV.19.BULKMAT1 | ecosystem: Environmental > Aquatic > Freshwater >... | reverse complement strand
TTTGCCTCCCTGAGGTTCCAGCAACTCTGCCCGCCGCGAGCGTGTGAACAGAACTCCGCGATTCCTGCTGACACGGTCCGGTCGCTCGTGTCTGACCTCGGGCTCGTGTGGCTGCACATCGTTCTTCCGCAGAAGCTCGCAGAGGAGCTCCCGCCCGTGGTCGGCGAATGGGCCGAATTCGGTCGGACGCCTGAGACACCGACGGCAAGAATCCGAGGGCGCCGTGGCGAGGTGTTCGCGCAGTTCGTGTCGTCGATTGAGGATCAGCCTGCACGACTCCACTTCATCCACTTGGTGCTGCCGCATATGCCGCTCGAATACGTCCCGTCAGGACGGCGGTACCGTGGCCCCGATTACCAGACCACCATGTACCGGGGAAAGGCGTTGTTCGAGGGAGTGAGCGCGGCCTACGCCGATACACTCCACCAGCGACATCTGGCACAGGTCGGGTTCGCGGACCGTCTCGTCGGTGATCTGATCGCGCGGCTGCGCGAAGTAGGGGCGTACGATAAGGCCCTCGTGATTGTCACAGCCGATCATGGTGCGAGTTACCGCGAAGGGCGCTCGAGACGCCAGCCGCGAACGCAGGAGCACAATCTCTCTGACATCCTTCAGGTCCCGCTCTTGATGAAATTGCCCGGCCAGCGACGCGGTGCGGTCGTGGACCGGATTGTTGAAACCGTCGACATCCTCCCCACGATTCTGGATGTGGTCGGTGCGAAAGCCTCACTCCGCCTGGACGGGCGCTCGCTGATTGACGACCGGGTACCGGAGCGCTTGCCCAGAAACTTCTTCCTGCGCAATCGCCTCAACACGGCGCCGCGTGCGCTCGGAGATTTGGCGGCTGATCGTGCGGCAAGCCTCGAGCGAAAGGAGCACCGATTTGGCAGGGGAAATTTAGCGCTGTACGCGCCTGCCGGTGCCCGCCACCTGCTGGGTAGGAACGTGAGCGGGTCGGCCATACACCGAGCGCCGGATGTGCACGTCACGATTGACAATCCCAAGCAATTTGAAGAGGTCAAACGCGACCGCGATGTACTTCCACTCTACGTGCGTGGTGTGCTCAGCACGTCCCGACCAGACCCCCTGAGTGTTGCGGTTATCGTGAATGGGATCGTGACCGCGTTCGTTGTCGATCGGTGACCCGCGCCTCCTTGGCGTGTCCGACGCGCAGGCAGGCTTCTGATCTCCTGCGGGGGCCTTACTGCGCCCGGCTGTACCGATCGCTCAGCGCCATCAGATCGAACTGCTCGTGGTGCAGGTGCGTATCCGGCCGGATCGTGAGGTCCTTGCCGAGCGCCAGCTTCAGGTCGGCCATGACCGCGCGCTCCTCTTCCCTGAGCGCGCGCGCGATGTCCGGGTTCACCCGCAGCACAACTCCCCCGCCGTTGAGATCGGCGCCAATCTTCTTTACTTCCGACAGAATCTCGTAGCAGATCGTCGAGCTCGACTTGATGGTGCCCGTGCCCGTGCAGTAGGGACACGGCTCCGTCAGCACGCGCTCGAGGCTCTGCTTGACGCGCTTGCGCGTGACGATGACCAGGCCGAAGTCCGAGACCTGGAGCAGCTTCGACGGCGAGCGATCCTTGCTGAGCTCCAGCTCGACGGCCTGGAACACCTTCTGCCGGTTCTTTCGCTCCTCCATGTCGATGAAGTCGAGCACGATGATGCCGCCGAGATCGCGCAGCCGGATCTGCCGCACGATTTCCTTCACGGCCTCGACGTTCGTCTTCACGATCGTGTCCTCGAGCCGGCCCGTGCGCTTGCCGACGTAGCGGCCCGTGTTCACGTCGATCGCGACGAGCGCCTCGGTCTGGTTGATGACGATCGACCCGCCCGACTTGAGCCACACCTTGCTCTTGAGCGCCTTGTCGATCTCGGCCTGGACGCCGTACTCGTCGAAGATCGGGTAGTCCTTGGTGTAGAGCTTCACGCGCGACGCGAGGTTCGGCATGATGCGCGCGATCAAATCCATCACGTGCCGGTGCTCCTGCGCGTTGTCGATCCGGATCGCAAGAAACTCCTCCGTCAGGAGGTCGCGAAGCAGCTTGGCCACGAGGCTCTGCTCGCGGTAGATCACCGCGGGCGCCCTCGACGATTCGAACCGCTGGCGCGTGTCCTTCCAGATTTCGTTGAAGTAGTGGAGGTCGCTCAGGATGTCGGCCTCCGGGCGGCCGCCGGCCGCGGTGCGGATGATGACCCCGCCGCCGAAGCCGTGCTCCTCCCGAAACTTCTTGACGATGCCGCGCAGGCGGTTCCGCTCGTCGCGCGACTCGATCTTGCGGGACACACCGACGTGATCCACCGTCGGCATGAAGACGAGAAAGCGGCCGGCGAGCGAGGCGTGCGACGTCAGGCGGGCGCCCTTGGTGCCGAGCGGCTCCTTGGCGACCTGGACGACGATCTCCTGGCCTTCCTTCAGGAGCTCTTCGATCTTGCTCTGCGGCCCGCGCTCGCGCCCCTTGCCGCGATCGGCATGCTCGTCTTCGTCGCCCGAGTCCAGCCGATCGAATTCCTCTATCGTGTCGACGACGTCCGCCACGTAGAGAAAGCCGTCGCGCTCGAGGCCGATGTCAATGAACGCGCATTGCATGCCGGGCAGCACTTTGGACACCCGGCCCTTGTAGAGATTCCCGACGACCCCTCGATGCCGCTCCCGCTCCACGAAGATCTCGGTCACGAGATCCTCCTCGAGGATGGCGACCATCGTCTCGTGCCCGTTGGACGAGATGATCATTTCTTTCTGCATTCGTAACGCTCCATGGCGGATCGGCGGTCACAGCCGAGCAGAGCGCGCGAATGACGTGCAGCGATCTTCGCAAAGCGTGGCTCATGGTCCGATCCGGCTAGTTAGTAAACCGACGCATCCGCACGTTGAGAATCAGGCCGAAGCTCGCCAGCGTGGCGATCATCGACGACCCTCCGTAACTCAACAGCGGCAGCGTCAAACCTTTGACCGGCGCAAGGCCGGCCGACATTGTGACGTTGTAGATGACCTGAAATGTGAAACTGGACAGCAGCCCCATGACCAGATAAATCCCCAACCGGTCCTTCGCAAGACGAGCGGCCTCCAGCGAGCGCCAGATCACCAGCAGATACAGCCCCAGCACGAACAGAACCCCGGCAAATCCCTTTTCCTCCGCCAGCGCGGAAAAAATGAAGTCGTTGTGGGCGACCGGCAGGAACCGAAGCTGCCCCTGCGTGCCCTTCCTGTAGCCCTTGCCCCACAAACCGCCCGATCCGACCGTGATCTGCGCCTGGATCTGCTGATACCCCGCGCCCCGGGCGTCCTGTGACGGATCGAGAAACGTTTCAATGCGGCTCTTCTGATAGTCCTCTAGAGCGTAGTTCCATGCGATGGGCGCCGAGACGATGGCGACCAGGGCGAGAGCGCCGAGAATGCGCAGCCGCATGCCGGCGACGTACGCGATGCCGAGAAAGATGGGCCCGAGCGTGACAGCCGTTCCGAGGTCCGGCTCGCGCGCGATGAGGATGAGCGGGACCGACGTGAGCGCGCCTGCAATCAGCAGGTCGCCCGTCGTCGGCGCGCCGCGGCGGTTCTCGCCGAAGAACTTGGCGAGCACGAGCGCGACGCCGACTTTGGCGAATTCAGAGGGTTGAAGATTGAAGGCTCCCAGCGAAATCCAGCGGCGGGCGCCGCCGGCCGACGTGCCGAAGAACAGCACGTAGACAAGGAGCCCGAGCAGGGCCAGATAGATGAAGTGCGATTTGTCGGTGAGGGCGCGGTAATCGATCGTCAGGCAGACGACGAACGCAAGGGCGCCGATGACGATCGCGTACAACTGCGTCGTCGGGAGTCGCCAGTTGCCTGTCGTGCTGTAGATCATCGCGACGCCGATGATGGACAGGCAGACGATCGCTCCGAAGAGGAGCCAGTCGAGGTGAAGGTACAGGCGTCGCTCGAACATCTCAGTGTCGTACCGGCGTGTCGGCGGCAACCGCGGCCACTGTGGCGGCCGGCTGCGGAGCGGGCGGCTCGTCGCGCTCGAGAGTCGGATCGGGGGCCGGCTGCGCGAGCTTCGGCAGCGGCTTGCCGTCCTTCTTGGCGAAGTAGGTTTCCATCACGTACTTCGCAATCGGCGCCGAAATGTAGCCGTGCTCGTTGTGTTCGCCGAAGATGACACCCGCGATCTCCGGATTATCGCGTGGGGCGAAGAAGACGAACCAGCCGTGGTCGCGTAAATCGCGCTCGCTGCGCCCCGCTGCCTGTTTGCCGCCCGTGAGCGAAATCACCTGCGCGGTCCCTGTCTTGCCAGACACGTCACGGCCGGGAATACGCGCGCGCCCCCCGGTACCGGCGCGGTTCACCACGTAGAAGAGGCCATCGTGCAGCGCGCTGACCGTTTCGGGCTTGAGCCGAACCTGGGACTTCGGCGCCGGCGGCTGAACGGGCTTCCACCCGTGGCCCTCGTCCACGGCTTTCAACAGCTGGGGAATGAAGCGCGTGCCCCCGTTGGCCACCGTCGACATCATCACCGCAAGCGACACCGGCGTGATGGACACCTGTCCCTGGCCGATCGCGACTGAAATGGTCTCACCGGCGTACCATTTTTCGTTGTAGCGCCGGCGTTTCCACTCGGTGGACGGCACCAGCCCGCTGACTTCGTTCGGCAGGTCGATGCCGGTTTTCTCGCCGAGGCCCAGCAGCGTCGCCCACTTATGGATCTTGTCGACGCCGGTCATGTTGCCGAGCGTGTAGTAGTAGACGTTGCACGACTTCTCCATCGCCTCGCGCATGTCGACGCTTCCGTGCCCACCCTTCTTATGGCACTGGAAATACCGGCCGTAGAACATCGCACCACCGCCGCACGTCACGCGGAAATTGGGTGTGACGACCCCTTCTTCGAGGGCCGCCACGGCGACGACGATCTTGAAGGTGGAACCGGGCGAATACAGCCCCTGAATGGCGCGGTTACTCAGTGGCTTCAACGGATCGGTCAGGAGCCCGTTCCACGTCGCGCGCTCCACGCCGGCTGCGAAATCGTTGGGGTCATATCCCGGCACGCTCGTGAAGGCCAGCACCTCGCCAGTGCGCGGATCCATCACCACCGCCGCACCGTTGAAGCCCCCGGCCTTGAATCCTTCTTCCGCGGCGCGCTGGAGATCGATATCGATGGTCAGCTGCACGCGTCGCCCTTCGTTCGCGGGAATCTCTTCGAGCGTTTCGATTTCGCGACCCATGCTGTTGACTTTGACGCGGCGGGCGCCGTCTTCTCCCATCAGCAGCTTGTTGTAGATTTTTTCGACGCCGGCCTGCCCGACGATCGCCCCGCTATGCAGGCTCTCGCTCTCGACCTGTCCCTCGTTCGCTTCGCCGACGTAGCCGAACAGATGCGCGGCGAACGACTCGGCCGGATACCGCCGCGTCGGGACTTCCTCGACCAGGACGTCGGGAAGCTCCGATTCGAGGCGGCGTGCCAGCACCGCCGCCACCTGCGCCAGCGACGCATCGTCGAGCACGACGATCGGGCGGTACGTCGGCTCTTTGCGATGGCGGTTCACCACTTCGTGCACGAACTTCGGATCGAGGCCGGCCACTTCGGAGAGGACGCGGATCGTGCGGTTCAGATCCTTGGTGTGCTCACGGACGATGGAGATGGTGAACGAGCTGCGGTTCTCGACGAGCACCTTCTCGTTGCGATCGAGCATGACGCCGCGCGGCGCACGCAGCGAGATCGTGCGCTGATGGTTGTTCTCGGCCAGCTCGTTGTATTTCTCGTGCTGGACCACCTGGAAATACCAGAAGCTGCACGCCAGAATCGTGAAGATTAAGGTGAGGCTCACCTGCAGCACGACAAGCCGCACGGTGATGCTGCGGCGATCCTCGACCGGCGGTGTGAAATCAGCCATATTTAGCTTCCAGCTACCAGCTACCGGCTGGCAGGGCGCGACTTCAGTCGCGCAGTGCCCAAACTCAGTCCAGCCGCCGGTTGATGTGCATGCCCCCGCCCATCGAGCGCCGTCGATCCGCGACGCCCGGGATGAGCTCGACGATCTGGAACATCAGCACGCCGACGAGCGCGTGGGCGCCCGCCTGGCTGAACATCGCACCGTACGTCGGCTGCGCGTAGATCGGGTCGATCACGCGATAGAGCCCCCCAAACATGATCGCATGGGCGACGGTCGCTGTGAAGAACACCAGCGCCCGCGGGAGGGGCCGGGCCACGATGAACTGGCTCCCGATCACCCCCGCCACAAACCCCACGACGGTCTTGGCGAGGCCCCCGATCCCGATGATACTGCGGGCCGTCACCACGCCCGCCCCGACGGAAATCATCGAGGTGCCCGTGGCCGCCAGCGAGTCCTGGGCCAGCCCGGCCACCGCCCCCGCAATCAGGCCCGCGCCGGCGCCGCCCGTCAGCGCGATGTAGACGACGGCGACAAATACGAGGTCGATGACGTTCGCCCCCGGGGTCAGAAAACGTGCGAGCGACGTCTGAAGGGCCAGGGCGATCACAATGATCAGCCCGACGCCGACCGTCTTCACGACGGCCCCTCGCCGGGCAGGGCCTGCGACGGCGGCGCCTTCACCACCAGAATTTCCTCGAGCCGGTTGAAGTCGACAGACGGGCGAACACGGATGGCTTTGTAGATCCCATTGCCGCCCTCGACGCTCTCCACTTTGCCGATCACGAAGCCCTTGGGATAAATCCCGTCGATACCCGAGGTCACGATCGTGTCACCCGCCTTCACGTCCGCCGTGACGGCGACGTAATCCATCCGCAGCAGCTCGACGGCCGCGCCCACCACCACGCCCTGCGCCCGGGAGCGCTCGACGAGGGCGCCGGCAGCCGCGTTGCGGTCGATCAGCACCTGCACTTTGGCCGCATGCGCGGTGGGCGTCACGATGCGCCCCACCACGCCGGTCGGTGCAATCACGGCCATGTTCCTCGCCACACCGGCGTTGGAGCCTCTGTCGATCGTGAGGGTGTGAAACTCCGAGCTGGCGCTCGCGCCGATCACGCTCGCGGGAATCGTCTCGATTTGCACGTCGTGCTGAAAGCCGAGGAGACGTTCGAGCTGCCGGGTCCGCTCCGCTTTCGCTCGTTCCTGCTGAAACGCCACCTGAAGCTCGCCGAGCTGGCGCCTGAGCTGCTCGTTCTCGGCGCGCACGCCGCGCAGGCTGACATATCCGCTCCAGCCGCCGCGCAGACCGCCGGTCAGGCCCGCGGCGCCGCGCTGCACTTCGGAAAACGCGCCGAATGTCACCATTTCGAGCAGCGGCACGCCACCTCTCGAGTTCACCTGCGCGGAAATGAGGAGGACGTGCCCCACGAGCACCGCGATGAACAACACGGCCGTGCGCTGTCGAAAATCTGTGGCAGGCATGGCGTGCAAGCCCTAGTCGATCGAGATCTTCCGGAGCAGGTTGAAGTCCGACAGCATCTTGCCGGCGCCGAGCACGACCGACGACAGCGGGTCTTCGGCCATCGCCAGCGGCAGGCCGGTTTCCTCGCGGAGGCGCTTGTCGAGGTTCTTCAACATCGATCCGCCACCGGTGAGGACGATGCCGCGGTCCACGATGTCGGCGGATAGTTCCGGCGGCGTACGCTCGAGCGCGACGCGCACGGCGTCCACGATGACGTTGACCGTCTCGGTGAGCGCCTCGCGGATTTCTTCGTCGGTGATCGTGATCGTCTTCGGCACGCCTTCGATCAAGTGGCGCCCCTTGATCTCCATCGTCATGCGCTCGTCGAGCGGGAAAGCGGAGCCGATTTCGATCTTGATCTGCTCGGCCGTGCGCTCGCCGATCAGCAGGTTGTACGTCTTGCGGATGTACTGAATGATGGCTTCGTCCATCTCGTTGCCCGCCACACGGACCGCCTTGCTGTAGACGATGCCGGCCAGAGAGATGACGGCGATGTCGGTGGTGCCGCCGCCGATGTCCACGATCATGTTGCCCGACGGCTCGGTGATGGGCATCCCGGCGCCGATGGCGGCCGCCATGGCCTCTTCCACCAGATGCACTTCGCTGGCCTTCGCGCGATAGGCGCTGTCCTTCACGGCGCGCTTCTCAACCTGGGTGATCTCCGACGGCACGCCGATGACGATGCGCGGACGGACCCAGACGTTGCGGTTGTGCGCCTTCTTGATGAAATAGGTGAGCATCTTCTCGGTGACTTCGAAGTCGGCGATGACGCCGTCCTTCATCGGCTTGATCGCCACGATGTTGCCCGGCGTCCTGCCGAGCATCTCCTTGGCGTCGCGCCCCACCGCCTCGACCCGCCCGTTCAGCTTGTTGATGGCCACAATCGACGGCTCATTGACGACGATCCCCTTGCCCCGCGCATAGACGCACGTATTGGCGGTGCCGAGATCGATCGCCAGATCGCTGGAGAAGAGAGAGAACACCGAACGAAGACTCACGGTAGCTCCTAACGTTAAACTTGTTCCATCGCCAGAAGGACGCCGTCTTTCCCTTGGTCCTTCACGCGATACATGGCGGTGTCGGCCGCCTTAATCAATTCTTCGGCAGAGGCCGCGACGTCGGGCAGCGTCGCCACGCCGACCGACGTCGTGAGATGGATGTTCAGCCCGTCGCTGGCCTTCAGGAACGCGTAGTCCGCAATGCGCTCGCGCACGCGCTCGGCCACCGCGACCGCGCCTTCGCTGCCGGTGTCGGGCAGCACCACGGCGAACTCGTCGCCGCCGAAACGCGCCGCCACGTCCGTTTCCCGGGCGCACCCGCGGATGACGCTCGCCGCTTCGACCAGCGCGCGGCTCCCGCAGAGATGGCCGTGGCGGTCGTTGACGGACTTGAAGCCGTCGAGATCGAGAAACAGCAGCGAGAGCGGGCGGCCGCTACGTGAGGCGCGCTTCGACTCGCGGCGCAGCACCTGGTAGAGATACCGAGAGTTGTACAGGCTCGTCAGATCGTCGGTCACCGAGAGATCTTCGGCGCGCCGCAGATGCAGCGTGGTGTCGAGCGCGAGCGCCGGTCCTTCCAGCACCACGCGGAGCGCCGCGAGGACGTCCGGCGCGAGCGACGGGATGTCGTTCGACGGTGTGCAGTCGAGCGCGATCAGCGCGCCGATCGTCCGCGCGCGGCAGCGCAGTGGAAACCCCACGACGGCCGCGGCGGGCCCGTCCGGCAGGCGATGATCGGTTTCGAGGCTCGCACTCATGAATTCTTCGTTGTGCTCCGTGATCCACCGCGCGACGCGAACCAGACCTTCTGCGTACTGCTCGCACGGGCCCCGCTCGGCGATGATCGAGGCGCGCTGCGGGCCGTCCTGCACCGCGATGACGATACAGGCGGCGGGAAACCATCCCTGCGCATGCCCAATCAATGCATCCGCGACTTTCTTCGGCTCGAGCGTGGCGTTGACGGAGCGAATCAAGTCAATGAGCGTGTCGCGACGGTTCAGGCGCTCCTGTAGAGCACTCGCGCCATGGCGAAGTCGTGCAGCCAGATCTGCCTGAGCGCCGCGGGGGGCGGCTGGATTGCTACGCGGTGCTCCCGGCATCTTCGTGTGAAGGCAAACTCCCGCTAAGTCCTTCTATACAACGTAAATACTACCATAGCGGCGGCGTCAAAAAACGGTTAGGTCGCCCAACCAAACCGGTCAGGCTCGCCGTCTTTACGACGTCAATGCTACGATAATCAGCTCAACTCTTTGATCTTATCGGCCACAGACCATTATTTCTGAGGGGTTTCACCTGCAATGACCATGCTTGATCGGATGCGGCGCCACAAGGGCTGGCTCAAATGGAGTCTGGCGCTGGTTGTCCTGGCCTTTGTCCTTCTGTACCTCCCGGAGTTCGTCGGTCCGACCCAGACGCCCCGCCAGTCGGGCGACCGCTTGGCGACCATCGACTCCCGCTTTGTGTCGGTGGCCGACTTCCGCCGCCGCTACATGGCCCAGGTGCAGGCGTATCGATCCTCCTACGGAGGCAACCTGACCGACGAGCTGCTGCAGCAGATGCAGGTGCCCCAGCAGGTTCTGCAGCAGATGATTCAGGAAAAGGCCGAGATTTCGGAAGCCGAGCGCGCCGGCATCGCGGTGAGCGACGTCGAAGTCCGGACCCAGATCATGGCCATTCCCGGGCTGCAGGAAAAAGGGCAGTTCATCGGCGAGGACCGCTATCGCCAGCTGCTCACGCAGCAGAACCCGCCCGTCACGCCGGCCGATTTCGAACAGTCCGTGCGTGAGAGCCTGATGCTGGACAAGTTCCGCGCGGGCCTCACGGAGTGGATGTCGGTCTCGGATACGGAGCTCGAGCGCGAATACACGCGCCGCAACGAGAAGGTGGTGCTCGACGTCGTGGCCATCCTCGCCGACAACTTCAAGACCCAGGTCACCCCGACCGACGCGGAGATCTCGGCCCACTTCGACGGCCATAAGGAGACCTACCGCGTGCCCGATCGCCGGAAGATCAGGTTCGTGCGGATCAGCCCGGCCGAGCTCGCGTCCAAGCTCAAGGTGACGCGCGAAGACGTCGAGCGCACCTACAACGCGAAGCTCGGCTCCTACACGACGCCCGAGCAGATTCGCGCGAGCCACATCCTCCTGACGACGGAGGGCAAGGATGACGCGGCGGTTCGCGCGCAGGCCGAACAGGTACTGAAGGAAGTGAAGGCTGGCGGCGACTTCGCGGCGCTCGCAAAGAAATATTCGCAGGACGAAACCAACGCCCAGCAGGGCGGCGACCTCGACTACTTCGGCCGCGGCCGCATGGTGCCCGCGTTCGACACCGCGGCGTTCGCGCTCAAGGTCGGTGAGACCAGCGACATCGTCAAAAGCGAATTCGGCTACCACATCATCAAGATGACCGACCGCAAGCCCGCCGTGGTGCGCGCCGTGACCGACCCCGAGGTCTACAAGGAGATCGAGACCGAGCTGCTGCGCGAGCAGGCCGAGCAGCAGGCGACGACCGTGGCGGCGGCGATGGTCGCGGAGGCGAAGACGCCGGCGGCGCTCGAGAAAGCCGCCTCGACGCACGGGCTCAAGGTCGAGGAGTCCGGTTTCTTCGCGCGCGGGGGCATGATCGACGGGCTGGGGCCCCAGTCACCCGTGTCGATGGCCGCCTTCGAGCTGGCAGACAACGCGGTGAGCGCGCCCATCGTGGGCCCCACCGGGCAGGTGGTGTTCTCGGTGTCGGGCAAGCAGGATTCCTACGTGCCCAAGCTGGACGAAGTCCGCAGCCGGGTGCGTGATGACGTGATTCAGGCGCGGGCGGTAACGCTGGCCAAGCAGCGCGCCGACGCGCTCGCGGCGCAATTCAAGACGGCCCCGAACTTCCAGGCGGCGGCCAAAAGCGCCGGGCTCGAAGCCGTGACGACCGATCCGATTGCCCGCGGCGCGGTCATCCCGAACATCGGCCGCAGTCCGGAAATCGAGGCGGTGGCATTCTCGTCGCCGGCCGGATCGGTCAGCAACGCGATTACGACGCCGCAGGGCGCCGCCATCATCAAAGTCGCGTCGCGGCAGGACGTCAATCCCGCCGACTACGCGATGGCGCGCGACAAGTTTCGTGCGGAACTGCTCAACGAGCGCCGCTCGCGCTTCTACCAGACCTACATGGAGAAGGCGCGCGAGAAGATGAAGATCGAGATCGACCCCGAAGCGCTCAAGCGGGCGATTGGATAGTGCGGTGTCAGTCGCTAGACTGTCAGCGGATAAACCCCATCGGCATCAGCGCCAGCGACTCGCCCGGGACGAACAGCCGGGCGGGTGCTGTCAGCACTCCCAGCGCGCGGCGCTCGGCCGTCCGCAGACCGGCGACGGCCGACAGCAGCGTCTCCATCTGGCGGTCATTGCCCGATCCGCTCAGCTCTTCGAGCAGCATCTCCGTCAGCGTCCGCCGCGGCGGGTAATTCACCACCTCCACTTCCGTCTCTGCGGAGATGCCCGCGCGCTCCTTGGCGACCGCGATCGCGCGATCGAGGCCGCCGAGCACATCCACCAGCCCGTGCTGCCGCGCTTGCGCGCCGGTCCACACGCGGCCTTCGGCGAGCTGTTCCACCTTGTCCACCGGCATCTTGCGCGAGGCCGCCACATTCCGGACGAACCCCTGATAAAAGCTGCGCATCTGCTCCTGCAATTTGGCGCGCTCGCTGTCGGTGAAGGGCCGGTCGGGCGACTCCATGCCGGCGTTGCGGCCGATCGTGACCGCTTCGATGTTCGCGCCCAGCTTCTCGTAGGTGCCGCCGAGGACGAACTTGCCGCCGTAAATGCCGATCGAGCCCGTTAACGTTGCCGGCTGCGCGACAATGGTCGGCGCGGCGACCGCGACGTAATAGCCGCCGGAGGCGGCCAGATCCGACATCGAGGCCACGAGCGGCCTCCCCGGCTTCTCGTCGCGCGTGACCGCCAGCTCGCGCCAGATGACGTCGGACGCAATGCTCGATCCGCCTGGACTGTCGATGCGGACCACGATGGCGCGGACGCCGTCATCGGCGCGCGCGGCGCGGATGGCCTTGACGAGGCGCGCCGACCCGGCCACGGCGCCGTTCAGCGGATCGGACCCGCTCTCGCCGGAGTTGATGATGCCGGAGATGTAGATCACGGCGACCCGCGGGGCGTTGCGCGCCGCCAGCGACCGGCGGCTGCGACCGTAGGCGTCCCCTTCGACGCTGCCGCTCTTGCTGACAGCGCCGTGGTCGTCGAGCTGATCCTCGTACGCCAGCGTATCCACCAGGCCGGCGCGCAACGCCTGCTCGGCCAGGAACGGTCCTTCGTCGACCAGCGCGCGCACGTCTTCGACCTTTTTCTTCCGGCCTTCCGCCACGCCCCTGACGAGCTGCTCGTACATGTCGCGGGTCAGCCATTCGCTCATCTCCCGATGCGCCGGCGTATGCGTCGTCTGCATCAGCTGGTTGGGGGCGGTCTTGTAGGCGCCGATCTTTTCAAAATCGGCAGACGCCCCGACTTTGTCGAGCGTGCCCTTCAGAAAGACGTCATACGTGGCGACACCTTTCAGATCTACGCCGCTCGAGGGCAGCAGGTAGATGCGATCGGCCGCGGTGGCCAGGTAGTACTCACGGTCGCCTCCGTGCTCGAGGAACGCGGAGATGCGCTTGCCGGATTTACGGAAGTCGAGGACCGCGTCGCGGAGCTCCTGCACCTTGCCCCAGTAGGGCGAGTCGAAGTGCGACGGCACGATGAGCACGGAGTCGATGCGCGAATCGGTCTTGGCGCGACGCAGCGCCTCCACGTAGCCGCGCACGGTCTGCGCCCGTCCGCCTCCCGTCACCTGTCCCAGCACGTCGTTCGGCGGCATTTCCACCAGTTCGCCGCCCATCCGCAGAATGAGCGTGGAGTGCTCCGGCACCGCCGGCCCCCTCATCAGCAGGAGCCAGGCGCCCACCATGGCCAGCGCGCCGATGACGAAAAAAATGGTGACGAGGGTCAGAACGAACTTGAACAGGCGGCGCTTGGCCATGATGAAAAATCCCTCCAGGGACGACCAGAATACGTCAGGTTCGAGGGTTCGAGGGTGGGGTCCGGCTCCAGTAGGTGGGGTCCGGCTTCAGCCGGACCACGATCGACGATGATGATACGCGACGGCGAGCAGCAATGCGGGCAGGGCGTATGTATAATATCGGTTCCTGTCCGAGGAGATCTCCACTGCGGAAGTGGCGGAACTGGCAGACGCGCTAGCCTCAGGAGCTAGTGGGAGAAATCCCATCGGGGTTCAAATCCCCGCTTCCGCACCAAATTTACTAACAATTCTCACGGTTGCCTAATTTGGGGCAGTCGTGACATGTTGGCCTACCTGGTTGGCCTACTTTCGCTATACTCGTCAGCGCGATGGCAGTTCCTACAGCAAAGGCCAGTGAGCGGCACCCCCACCCGACGTATCCGAAGCTCTACGTATTCAAGCAGGCCCGGTCCCGCTTCTACAACGTGGAGATGTGTATCCAAGGACGGAAGACGCGGAAGTCTTTGAAGACGGATCTACAACGGGCCAGGACGCAAGGAACCGTCCTTGGAAGGCCCAAGGGTGCCCTTCCCGTTGAACGCCTCGCCTCAGTCGCTCACCTGTCCCTGACCGGCGCTGCCACCGCGTTGGGAGTTTCCCGCTCGACCCTCAAGCGTTGGCGTCGGGGTCAGAAATCCCTGTCGTCAGCCGCCTAGCTTTCGCCTCGTTTGTCCCACTGATTTGCTGCTGGCCCCGGTTCGACGCTGGGGCCAGCATTCACTTGTTTGTCGGCCCCAAAGCAGAATACGAGCGAATCTGTCACCCCCTTGACCTGAAGGCTCAGAACGTACAAAATGAGCAAGACGTACGGAACGTACATTACCTAGGGCCTTTATGACCAGACTTGCTGCCACGGCCGTCCGAGACGCATTCTCTAACACTATCAACCGGGTTGCCTACCAGGGTGAACGTATTGCCCTTGAACGCCACGGGAAAACGGTTGCCGCCCTGGTCAGTTCCGACGACCTTGAGTTGCTCCTGGCTCTGGAGGACCGGATTGATCTCGCGGTCGCACGCAAGGCGCTGAGAGAGCCAAGCCGCCGCAACTGGTCAAAGGTGAAGGCAGGACTGGGCCTGTAGGAGACCGTTCGCTGTGGCTAGGGCGGCTTCTTACAACATACAGCTCAAACCCGCCGCCGAGCGGGATTTGAAGAAGATCAAGGACTGGGCTGTTCTTGGACGCATTGTGAAGGCAATCGACGGACTCGCAACAAATCCCAGACCAAGCAATGTCACGGCCCTACAGGGTGACCGGTCGTGTCTGTCAAGTGGTGGAAAAGCGTGAGCGCGTCATCACCAGCGCGTGATCGCAGATTGCCCTACGCGGCGTCCTT
>Ga0163144_10017126_pt1 | contig 14781 bp, 7 predicted proteins | sample OliLak19BULKMAT1_FD_123175 | JGI IMG/M metagenome (GOLD analysis project Ga0163144, IMG submission 123175) | Freshwater microbial mat bacterial communities from Lake Vanda, McMurdo Dry Valleys, Antarctica - Oligotrophic Lake LV.19.BULKMAT1 | ecosystem: Environmental > Aquatic > Freshwater > Lake... | reverse complement strand
TTTTAAGAACTTTATTTTGTTCTTTCAGAAGTAATATCTTATCTTTGGCTGTGTCTTCGGACATAAATCCCTCTGTTTTTGTTTGTTTGCACTACAAAAATGAGGGATTTTTTTTTGAAATTCAAAACAGCCTACCTATATGGTTTAGAAAAAAGGCTAAGGTATAATATCTTGCAATAGATGCATTGCCTTGTCTATTGTTTTTATTTCTTCCATAACAAGCGTTGCGCCCTTGCTCGTTTCCTTGAGTTTACATATTTTAGGATTTTTCTGCACAAATACCAATACCTTCCCAAAAGTTTCAGATTGGAAATAATTATCACTTTGGGCGAAATAACCTTTTAATATTCTTCCCTTCAAGGTGAGCTTTTCGAAGCCAATTTTTTTAGCAATCCATCGAAGTCTTACAGTTTTAAGTAAATCCTCTACTTGGTCTGGCAACTTTCCAAAGCGGTCATTGAGCATTTTGCGGAACTTTGCTAAGGCTTCTTCATCTTCCAACTTGTCGGCTTGGGTATAAAGCTGCAAACGCTCTGAAATATTAGTAACATAGCTATCGGGAATCAAAATTTCTAAATCAGTTTCCATTGCACAATCTCGAACAAAATCCTCTTTTTTAACGGCGGCAACAGCAGACTCCATTTCATTTTCAAAAAGACTTTTGAACTCATTTTCTTTTAATTCTTGGATAGCCTCATCTAAAATTTGATGGTACATTTCAAAGCCCAAATCGCTGATAAAGCCACTTTGCTCCGCACCAAGCAGGTCGCCCGCTCCCCTAATATCCAAATCACGCATCGAGATACGGAAGCCATCACCCACATCTGAAAACTCCTCCAATGCACTCAATCGCTTGCGGGAATCGGCGGCAAGTCCTTGGAGCATGGGCGTTAGTAGGTAGCAAAAAGCCTTGCGGTTCGAACGCCCAACACGCCCACGCATCTGGTGCAAATCTGCCATCCCGAAATGATGCGCATTGTTAATGATAATTGTATTGGCATTCGGAATGTCCAAACCCGACTCTATAATATTTGTAGAAATAAGTATATCATACTCTCCCCCAATGAATTTGAGCATCGCCTTTTCCAACAAATGCCCTTCCATCTGTCCGTGTGCAACACCTACTTTGGCATCAGGCACCAGTCGCAAAATGATATTGGCAATAGCATCTATGTCATTTACCCTATTATGCACAAAAAATACCTGCCCATCTCGCCCAAGTTCGTAGCTAATGGCATCACGTATTAGCTCGTCATGGAAAGTGTGAATTTCAGTGGTAACAGCCTGTCTATTAGGCGGCGGCGTGGCAATCACTGACAAATCTCTCGCTCCCATAAGCGAAAAATGCAGCGTTCGAGGAATTGGTGTAGCTGTCAAAGTAAGTGAATCTATGTTGAGGCGGTGATGCTTGAGTTTTTCTTTGACCTTTACCCCAAATTTTTGCTCCTCATCTATTATCATCAAACCCAAATCTTTGAACACAACATCATCATTTACAATCCGATGCGTGCCTATTAAAATATCTATTTTCCCTTCTTTCAAGTTTTTCAATACTTGATTTATTTCTTTTGTTGTTCTAAAGCGATTGACGTAATCGACATTGCAGGGCAAATCTTTCAGACGTTCCTTAAAAGTTTTGTAGTGCTGCATCGCCAAAATCGTAGTTGGAACAAGTACGGCAACTTGCTTCGAATCACAAACAGCCTTAAAAGCTGCCCTGATAGCGACTTCTGTTTTCCCAAAACCCACATCTCCGCATACAAGCCTGTCCATTGGGTGAATTTTCTCCATGTCTGCCTTGACCTCTGCGGTGGCTTTGGCTTGGTCGGGCGTGTCCTCATAAATAAAAGACGACTCCAACTCTGCCTGCAAATAATTATCTTTGCTGAAAGCAAAACCTGTCGTTTCCCTTCGCTTTGCATACAGGCTAATGAGTTCTCTGGCAATGTCTTGGACTTTTTTGCGGACAGAGCGTTTCTTGTTGTCCCATTCTTGCGAACCCAATTTATTCAGCGTGGGCATTGTGCCTTCTTTGCCTGTAAACTTCGATATTTTGTGCAGGGAATGGACATTGATATAAAGCATATCGTCATCTCTGAACACCAAACGAATAGATTCCTGCAACCTTCCACTGTTTTCTACTTTTTCCAAACCCGCAAAACGCCCAATGCCGTGGTCAATGTGCGTTACGTAATCGCCAATTTGCAGACTTCGCAACTCTTTGAGTGTCAGGGCTTGCGACTTGCTATATTTCTCTTGCGATTTGTAGCGGTGGAATCTTTCAAATAGCTGATGGTCGGTATAAGCACAAATTTTCTGATAGTCATCATAAAAGCCTTCCCGCAAAGAAATATGGACTTGCTCAAAGCGAATGGTCGGGTTTATTTCCTCGAAAATAAAAGTGAGCCTTTGCAACTGTTTTACAGAGTCAGCAAAAATAATAGTCTGAAAATCATTGGTTTGCATCTCTTCAAAATGCTCCCCTATTTTAGTAAAATCCTTGTGGAAAGAGGGCTGCGGCTTGGCTTCAAAGGTAAATGTATCGCTTTCATCTTTGCCTATTTTCTTGCTCAAAAACTTTTTCCCAAATTCTATTTTTCTAAAACTTTCTAAGTGTTCGGTGAAAGTTTCTGTAGTTTCAAAAAGGTCTTCGGGCTTGGAAATAAGCTGAATATTGCCGCCCGAAAGTGTCGTATTAAAAGCCTCTGTTGCCTTTTCGAAATACTTTTGTATGGTGTCAAACGTAAGCCCTAAGTCCTTGAACCAAAGGTGAGTAGTAGGGTTGATAAACTTAAAAAATGACTCTCGCACCTCGTAAAATAGCTTTGCCCCTACGTTAGGAATAATAATAATCCTGTCCAAATTTTCTTCGGAAAGCTGGGTAATAGGGTCAAAAGTACGGATACTTTCTATCTCGTCCCCGAAAAGCTCCACTCGATACGGCTTTTCGTTGGAGTAGGAAAAAATATCTATGATGCCGCCGCGCACCGCAAACTGTCCTGCCTCATATACAAAGTCAGTGCGCTCAAAATCATAGCTTTGCAGCAATTCTACGGTGAAATCCATGCCCAAATTATCGCCGATTTTGGCGGCGTAGGTATTCTCAACCAAAGATTTTTTATTGATAACTTTTTCTGTGAGTGCTTCGGGATAGGTAACAATCAAATCGCCTTTCTGAATGCCAAGCACCCGATTCTGATTGATGCGACTTAGCACTTCGGCACGCTGAAGGACGTTGGCATTTTCGGTTTCCTCGAATTGATAAGGGCGTTTGTAGGACGTAGGGAAAAATAAAACCTGTACTTCGGGCAGCAAATTCTGCAAATCATTGGCGAAATAAGAGGCTTCTTCCTTGTCGTGTAGCACAAAAATATGCGACAGTTCGGGCTGCAAGCTATGCAAAGCACTTGCTACTACGGCATCCAAACTGCCTACTAAGCCCTTCAATTTCAGGTGCTTGTGCTTGTCAGTCCTGATGGTTTCTCCTACTGATTTTACAAGCGTATCTTGGGTATATTTTCGTATAAACTCTGCGACTTTCATAAAATATAATAGACTTATTCGCCGTTTGCTGGTAAATAAGCCCTTTTTTAAAATTATCACAAAGATAATAAAAATAGATTTATTACGCTGTGAAAGTCAAATTTAAAGAAATTAGACATTTCCCAAGATTTTCTAAAGCCACAAACCCAAAGCCTGCAAAATCAATTCTTTGCAATCTTCTGCCCCTGTTTTGAGAATTGGGTGCGTGTGGGCAGATTTGTTGCGGTAATCTTTATCTTTTAAATCTTCGATTTTTGGATTTAGACCCACCAAATCTTTTGCTGAAAGATAATTTTCAAAATCAGAAAATAAGTTTGATAGTCTCAACTCATTGATTTTGAGTAATACGTAAATCATTTGATTAAGCATAACATATCCATTTTGCTCGGTAAATCTATAAAAAATGCCAAACGTTTTTTCTTCTTCTTTATTAATAGAAAATAAAGACTTTTGATTTGCATAGGTAACCGTTTTTGAAGTTTTAAAATTATCAAAAACCGTTTTCATTTCCAATTCCAAAGCCCTGCAAAACTGTAAAGCGGGAGGCGAAAAATCACCTGAATTGGGTAGAATTTCTAAGAAATAAAAGCCCATTGCCACAAAATATTGGCTGTCAGCTTGCAAAATATTGAATTTTGGAAACGCTATTTTTGCTTCTTGTGCATAAAAATCTAAGTTTTGCGGTTTTTGTTTATCAATTAATTCGCTTAAAAGCCTAAAACGTTCTTCTTCAGCTAAGGAAAGATTTTGTTTGAGTTGTGAGAATTCTTGGCTGAAAAGAGCTAAAATTTGTTCGGTATTAGCTTTTATTTCGTCCAATTTTATTTTCATTTCTTCTTGATTTTCTAAAATTAAATCGTCCTTAGTTTTGACAGGCTTAATACCTGTCAAAAGTTCTTTGACAGAAACCTCCTCTGCACTCTTAATGCAGTCAGTATGTTCTTTACCTTTTTGGTCTAATTTTTTTAAAAATTTATAGTTAAACTGATGACGTTTACTGTAATCAGTTTGCTGACATTCTGGGCAAGAACAAGGGATTTTCTCTTCAAACATGGGCTTATATTGCAAAATCCTTTCATGAACCTCTTGCATATTATTTCTTAAAACGGTCAGAAATTCGCTTGCATTTTCACCGCCTACTTCAATGCAAATATATTTTGACAATTGACTTGTTGTAACTTTTGCTGTTGTTGACCCGTTTTTTAGAATTACACCATTTTTCCATAAATGGTCGGTTTGGACAAAGTGTGCATTTAAGCAAACAAAATGCGTAAAAATAGAAGAAGGCGAAAAACTATAATGATATTCGAAACATAAAGCGGGTTTCTGGGGCAAAACAGGCAATTCAGTCACAGGATTTTCAGGCAATAAATGAGGAATAATATAAGTGTCGGTCCTTTCAATATTCAAAACCAAATAAAAACGGTGCATCAAATTCAACAAATACTCTCGTTTGTCTTCATATTCTTTTTCTTGCCAAAAAGACCTTAATTCGTCACGTTTGAAACGCCCTTCTAATTTTGAGGTTTCCCCAATAAGTTTATAAAGTGCTTGTGTAGCCCACTCTGGTTTGAGTACAAGCGTTTCTTCAAAATCATAGCGTTTATCGTTTTCAAAATGTAAAACAATACCAAGTTTATGCAAATGTTTGGCAAGAAAATCAGCCTCTTCCTTGTTAAGTTGATTTTCCCTACATAGTTGAAAATAAGTTGAATAGGAAATATAATTTTCAGGACTTTCTTCTAATTGTTTGCGTATATTTACCCGATGTTTATTCCAAGTTTCCGTAGAGAATTTCGTTATTTCTTGACGAATTATCTCTCGAAGCTCGTCTATACCAATGCCTTTTTCACAGCCAACATGATGAAAGCAAATAATATTAGGGTATAATTCTTTCCATTCTTGTTTCTTTTTTTCATCATCTTTTTTTAATTTTTCTAAATCAATGCCATCTGCCTCTTCATCTATTTTGCTTCTTACTACAATAACAGGACTACTGGGCGCAAATTGCTGAATGGTATCTAACCAATATTTTAATACATACTGGGTAATGTCTTCATCACTGCGTTTGTTCCACAGCAATACATACAAAGAATTTTTTGTTAAGAAAAAATGATGCGCGTTGTGATTAATTTCTTGCCCCGAAAAATCCCAAATATTTACATCAAAATCAACGGGTTTATCGTTTTTTTGGCAGTTTTGTAATTGCCATTTTTTGATACAAATCCCTTTTGTTTCTTTTCTATTAGGCTCAAAAACATAGTTTTCTTCACTCAAAGCGTCCGCTAATTCCGATTTTCCTACTCCACCATAGCCCACAAAAATCAATTTTGCCTCGTTGAGTTCCCTGCGGTCTTCTTCGTTTTTTATAGATTGGAAGTAATCTCGAAGTCTAAATAAGCAATTATCATTATATCCATTACTCAAAAACTCATAAGGAATATTTGCTCGAATACCAAATAAGTCTAAATATTCTAAGGCAGGTATTTCAACTATTTCTTGAATTTGTTGTGCAGAATTAATAGGATTTAAATGAATACGTAAGTGTTTCAGTTTTGAGAGTTTTTTTATTACAGACACATCAATTACATGATTTACACCAAATCGTAATTCAGTCAAATTAGTTAAGTGTTGCAATGGCAAAATATCAGCTATTGAATTATTTCCCGTTCTAAGTATCTTTAAATTGACTAAATATTGCAGACTATCTACAGAACTTACTAAATTATAACTGATTGATAGATTTTCTAATTTTGTTAATTTAGACAATGGGAATAGATTAGAAATGCTATTTTCATACAAAATTAATTCTATCAAATTATCTAAATTTGATAGAACAGAAATATCTTGGATGGAATTTTTGCTTAAATTTAAACTTGCTAAGCTTGTAAATTTTTTTAAGAAACCAATATCCTTTAAACCAATATTATATAAAGTTAAATGTGTTACTACTCCCATATCATTTTGAATGTACTTGGCAATACCTTTTATCGGAACATCAATGATTTCAAAATCTGATAGTTCGTTCAATGTTTTCGTTTCCTCTAACTCAAACCCCAATTCCTTTTCCAACTCAATAATCTGCTGTGGCTTTTGCATACGTTTTTTTTGTTACAATATTAGGAAAAAAAACAGATGAAAGGTATTTATTTGTGCTAAAAAATAGAGAAATCGATGTTTACAGAAAAGCCTTTTAATTTTGCTGAGAAAAAAGCATAACTCAGCAAAAAAGTGTAACTTTAAATGAATTTTTTGGGGTAATAAATTTGAAAAACAGTTCCTTTGCAGGCTCAGGATGACATAAGAATATAGACATAAACACAAACATAACTCTTAATACTATGAAAATCAAATTATTAGCTGTATTATCCTTTGTCCTTTCCTTGCCCTGCTTTGGGCAGGAAAATAGGAATCTGATTAACTCTACGCCTTCCAAAGTTACGGTTTTTCTGTCGGGGGCAGAAGTGAGTCATCAGGCTGATTTGAAGTTAGTTGCGGGGCAAAACGCATTTCGTTTTATTGGTTTGCCTTCCTCTATCAACATGAATAGTGTAAGCTTTAACTTAGGAGAGAAGGTAAAAATATTGTCTGTTTCGGGAGAGTCTAATCAGAGCGGCAGGCAGCAAATGAGCAAAGAAACGGCTTTTTGGCAGGATTCTGTGCGCTACGTGAAGGAGGAACTGGCAAAAATAACGAATGAGCTGAAAGGCTTAGAGGCGGAGCAAAATTTATTGACCATCAATCAGGGGCGGATAGGCTCAAACAATGGACTTTCATTGATTGATTTGCAGACATTTACCACTTATTATACTGCCCGTTTCAAAGATTTGGGGGAAAAGCAAGCGAAACAGAAACAGAAAATTGAGAAATGGAACAAACACTTGGCGCAAATCATGCAGTCTTTTGACAAAGTAAAAATAAAGGAAGCAAATGCCAATTTTGAGATTAGTTTGCTTGTCATTTCCAAAGAGAATCAGACCATTACTGCTGATTGGAGCTACGTAATTACCGAAGCGGGCTGGCTGCCTGTCTATGATTTGAGGGCGGAGGGCATTGGCAAACCCATTGCTTTTACCTACAAAGGAGATATTTTTAATAATTCGGGTGTGGATTGGAAAAATATCAAACTGACGCTTTCGACAGCCGATGTGATGCAAAACACTACGCCGCCTTATCTTTCTGCTTGGAAATTGGACTTTTCTTCGGAAAATGAATTTAATTATAACGTACAGCAACAACAGCAAAGTAATGTGCTAAATAATAGGCTCGAAATGGAAGCAAGTAATGAAGGCGTAGGCATGGATAGGTCGGGAAATATTACCACAACTTTGGCGGATATTGCGGTTTCTGAACTAAGTATAGAGTTTGAAATCAAGGAGTTATACAGCATTGCCGCCGATAATCAAGCCTACTCGGTAGAGATCAATGAGTACAAACTCAAAGCGGATTATACCTACGTTTGTACGCCAAAAATGGACAAAGATGCCTTCCTAATGGCGAGAATCATTGGTTGGGAAACACTTAACTTGATTGAGGGGAACGCCAATATTTACTACAATAATAGCTACATAGGCAAAACGCTTATCAATCTTCGCAGGGCAAACGATACCTTAGATATTTCGCTGGGGAGAGATAAAAAAGTGATAGTCAATAGGATAAAAAAACAAGATTTCAGCAGTAGGAAGTTTTTAAGTAGCACTATCAGAGAGCTTTACAGCTATGAAATCAATGTACGAAACACAAACAACATGACTATCAATTTGGAGCTATCCGACCAAGTGCCAACTTCGGGAAATAGCGAAATAGAGATAGAAGTTTTGGACATTTCTGCCGCTAACCTCAAGCCCGATACGGGCTTGCTTACTTGGAATGTGAGCTTGGCACAGGGCGAGGCAAAAACCTACACAATTAGCTATGCGGTCAAATACCCGAAAAGCAAGAAGGTAAATCTGAACAGAACGAAAATACAAAAACAGTATAACTACAACAAAAAGTAGTTTGCTTTTTAACAAAATTCTTTTTATTCATGAATTTGTCTTAAATTTTAGACAAATCTCTTCCATTTTAGTCTTTTATACATTAATTTTGGAAAATTAAGAAAAGTTTAACACAGACACATATATGGCAGAAGTAGTTCAAATGCCCAAAATGAGCGATACGATGACCGAAGGCGTGATTGCTAACTGGTTAGTGAAAGTGGGTGATAAGGTAAAATCTGGCGATATTATAGCCGAAGTAGAAACAGACAAAGCAACAATGGAGCTGGAATGTTATGCAGATGGCATTATTTTATACATTGGCGTAGAAAAAGGCAAAGCCGTTCTTGTTGATGGCATTATTGCCGTTATTGGCAAGGAAGGCGAAGACTATCAGGCTCTTTTGAGTGGAAATAGTGCCGCCCCTGCTGCCGTACCTACACCAAAAGAGGAGGCTGCAACACCTCCGCCCGCAGTGCAGCAAGCCGTAGCCGAAAAAGCAATCCCTGTGAACGCAACGGTTATCCGTATGCCGAAAATGAGCGACACCATGACAGATGGCGTAATTGCTAATTGGTTGGTGAAAGTGGGCGACAAACTCAAATCGGGCGACATCATAGCCGAAGTAGAAACCGATAAGGCTACAATGGAATTGGAAAGTTACGAATCTGGTACGCTGCTCTATATTGGTGTTGGTAAGGGCGAATCCGTTCCTGTAGATGGCATCATTGCTATCATAGGCGAGGATGGGGCGGACTATACGCAGCTACTCAAGCCTACAACTGCTACACCCGCAAAGGCAGAAAGTAAAGCTCCAGAAGTGGAAGAAAAGCCTGTTGTTACTGACCTAACAGCATCACAGCCAATAGTTTCAGAAGCAATAGTAAGTGAGGGAGGGCGAATTTTTGCATCTCCTTTGGCAAAGAAAATGGCTCAAGACAAAGGCTTTGACATAGCCCAAATCAAAGGCTCTGGCGAAAATGGAAGGATTACCAAAAAAGACGTGGAAACCTTTGTGCCAGCCGCAAAACCTACGACAGTTGATACACCTGCTACGGCAGAAAAAGCAAGCAAACCTGCCGTACAAGCCTTTGGACAAGAGGATTTTACAGAAACACCAATTACCCAAATGCGCAAAACGGTAGCCCGCAGACTCTCCGAAAGTATGTTTACTGCACCGCATTTCTACGTTACTATGGAGATAGTCATGGACAAGGCGATGGCAGCACGTGCAAGCATGAACGAAATTTCACCTGTCAAGATTTCATTTAACGACTTGGTTATCAAGGCAGCGGCAGTTGCCCTAAGAAAACACCCCGTTATCAATTCCTCTTGGCTTGGCGACAAAATTCGTCAGAATCAGCACATTCATATCGGCATGGCAGTTGCCGTTCCCGATGGCTTGCTTGTGCCTGTGATTCGCTTTGCAGATAGCAAATCGCTCTCTCAGATAGCGGGCGAGGCAAAAGACTTGGCAGGGAAGGCAAAAGACAAGAAACTACAACCCGCTGAATGGGAAGGAAATACCTTCACTATCTCAAACTTGGGAATGTTTGGCGTAGATGAGTTCACCGCCATCATCAACCCGCCCGATGCTTGCATATTGGCAGTTGGGGGCATCAAAGAAACCGTAGTTGTCAAGAACGGAGAAATGAAAGTCGGCAATATTATGAAAGTTACGCTTTCCAGCGACCACAGAGTCGTAGACGGGGCAAGTGCCGCTACCTTCCTGCAAACGCTCAAAGGCTTGCTCGAAGACCCGCTGAGAATGTTGATTTAAAAAAATAGTTGTATTATCCCCCCTGCAAAGAGGGAAATAGTACATCTCCCCCTTCGGAGGCAAGAGGTTTCAAAGAAAATTTTCATAACAAATTAAGATTAAATTATACTTGAAAGTCTGTAACTCCTTTGGAGCTACAGACTTTTTTTATTGCTGGCAGTTTAGATTTTTTTTACTATTTTTGTCGTTCATCCGACATTTTAACGCTTAGATAAAATGGCTCTTCCGACTTTTTGACGCATAGTGATTCGTCAATTCCATTGTGGCAATTCCATTGTGGGTTTAACACACGAATCATTGACAAGACACTTTTTCATGTATTGAACCCGAAGTGGAACAATGAAAAACTAATGTGATTCGCTAAAATTACTGATGAACCAAAAATGTATTTATCACTCCAAATATCGAAATAAAATGTCTGTTTTCAAGACATATAACAAGAAAAAAATGCCTCACCGCTCAATTACGTACAAAGCACTGATAGAATGTGGGAAAAAACAAGTATTTTCTTCACTATCTATGATGCAAATTACGTTTATAAGTTTAATTTTGATTCCAAAAAACAAACACAATACGCCAAATCTCAAAAGTATCATGCTCAATTTCAAACTTTTTTTTGACCTCGTTGGGAGGGAAGATTTTACACACATCGCAGACTTAAACGCCCTTGTCCAAGCCGTTCAGTTTGCTGACGAAAGCACTGTAAGATGGAAAAATATTGATATTGCCTTTGTCGGGATTAACTTTGGGGGCGGGGCAGATACTATCAGGAAAACACTTTTCTCCCTCCAAAAAAGTAGCGTCAATTACCGAATTTTGGACTTAGGAAACCTGCGACTTACTGACGATATAGAAGAAAACTATTTGAAAATCAGTGAAGTATGCAGAGCGTTGATGCAAGAAAATGTATTGCCTATTTTGATTGGCGGCACAAATGACTACGCACTTGGGCAATATTTTGCCTATCAAGACTTAGAAAAAATGATTTATGTACTCAACATAGATAGCAAACTGGACATTCAGGAGGAAAGCAAAAACGCCTCAGATAAATACGTGAGCAAGATATTACTGCACCAACCAAATTATTTGTTTAGCTTGGGTTTGCTTGGCTATCAAACGTATTTGAATAGCAACGAAGCCTTAGAAATGTGCAAAAAACTCAATTTTGATGTGCTAAGTGTAGGTGAAATGAGGCAAAATAGGACGGACATCGAGCCTATGATTCGCATAGCAGATATGGTAAGCATTGACATTGCTGCGGTTCGCCGAAGCGATGCCCCCGCACAGTCCGACGCTTTTCATTTTGGACTTACGGGTGAGGAAATTACGCAGATAGCGTGGTATGCAGGGCTAAATGATAAACTTTCTTCTTTCGGAATTTATGGCTATCGGGCTGATTTGGACACTAATAACCAAACGGCAGAAGTAATTTCGGTTGTGCTTTGGTACTTTATAGAGGGTTTTTACTACCGAAAAGGAGAGTTTCCGCTACGTGAAAGTTTTTATGTAAAATATATCGTTCCTTTTGCAAAAGAAAAAACAGAACTTACCTTCTATAAAAGTCTGCTTTCGGAACGCTGGTGGGTGGAAATTCCTGCGTACGAAAGCAAAAAAAGCACCATTAGCCGCAAAATACTTGTTCCCTGTAGCTATGCCGACTATGAAGAGGCACTCACAGGCAACCTGCCCGACAGATGGCTAAAAGCCCTTATCAGGCAGTAATTTTTACTAAAAATGATTCCAGCCTTGAGATGAAAGTGGCACTTTCTGCCCTCCTGTCGTTATCAAATTTACCTCCATATCGTCTGTAATATAGCCGATAAGGGAAATATCTTCGTGATTTTTGAGTTTTTCATAATCCTCTTGGGCAATAGTGAAAAGAAGTTCGTAATCCTCGCCCCCGTTGATGGCGCAAACAGAGGGAATAAGTTTGAAAGTATTAATGGCAACCTCATACGTTTCCTTGTCTATCGGCAGCTTGTCCTCATAGACCATCACCCCCACGCCCGACTGCTTGCTAAGGTGTAAAATTTCGGAGGCAAGTCCATCAGAAATATCAATCATGGCAGTAGGAACTACCTCTAAATCAGCTAATTCGTGAATAATATCCATGCGTGCTTGTGGCTTTAGTTGCCGCCTTACCACATATTCTTTTCCTTCCAAAGAAGGCTGCATTTGTGGGTTTTCCAAAAATTCTACTTTCTGCATTTGCAATATTTTCAACCCCATATATGCCGCACCCAAATCGCCCGTAACACACAAAATATCACCTTTTTTTGCCCCATTTCTGTAAGCTATTTTTTCAGGTTTTGCCCGCCCAATTGCCGTAATAGAAATAACCAATCCGCTTGGAGAGGAAGTAGTATCCCCGCCCACCAAATCGACTTTGTAGTCTTCGCAAGCGGAAAAAATACCCTTGTAAAGTGCATCAATAGCTTCTACAGAAAAGCGGTTACTAATTGCCAAACTCACCGTAATTTGTTCGGGAATGCCGTTCATTGCCGCAATGTCAGATATATTTACCGACACCGCCTTGTAGCCCAAATGAGGCAGCGGCATATAAGAAAGGTCAAAATGCACGTTTTCCACAAGCATATCTGTACTCACTAATAAGCACGTATCGCCCGCATCTATCACTGCCGCATCATCGCCAATACCCTTCAGAGTAGTTTTGTGATTGATTTGTGTATTTGCTTTGATTCGGTCTATCAAACCAAATTCGCCAAGACTTGAAAGTTCTGTTCGGGTCATTTCTGTTTTTATTTTTTTCCAAAAGTAGTAAAGTTTGCTTTGCGAAAGAAACAAACTTTTGAAATTTTGTTTGTTTTACTTTTTGTTGCTTACCAAATCTCCAACAATTTTTGCCGAGCTAAGTGCCAAAGGAATGCCGCCGCCGGGGTGTACGCTCCCCCCGCAAAAATACAGATTTTCTATGGTAGAGGAGAAATTGGCGTGTCGCAAAAAGGCAGCATAGCGATTATTGCTGCTGTTTCCATAGAGTGCGCCCTGCGAAGAGGAAGTTCTGCTTTCTATGCTTCTTGGGTCTAAAATAGCTTCTGCTTCAATGTGTTGGGCGATGTCCGTACCCAATAAACGACTTATTTTCGCCAAAATATTTACCTTTGCCTCTGCAATAAATCTATCCCAATCCTGCCCCGTATTGTTGGGAACATTGACCATCACAAACCAATTTTCACAGTTTGGAGGCGCATCGTCAGCCTTGTTTTTCGAAGTAATATTGATGTAAACCGTAGGGTCTTTATAAATATTTTTATGCTTAAAAATATGCTCAAACTCCATTTTGTAGTCGGCACTAAAAAAAATATTGTGTAGGTCTAACTCGGCAAAAGTGCGATTGATGCCCCAATAAAAAATGAGTGCCGAGCTTGACTTTGGCTGATTCAGTATTTTGATAGGTGGTTTTTCGCTTGGCAATAGCTTTGGGTAAGCATTTACAATGTCCATGTTGCTCACTACCAAATCAAAATCAAGCATTTCACCGTTGACTTTCAAGCCTTTCACTTTCTTTTTGCCTTTATTTTTTTCAAGTAAAATTTCATCTACTTTGGCATTTAGCACAAACCTAACGCCCAAATCTTGGGCTAATTTGACCAAACTTTGAGTAATGGAAAACATACCTTTTTTTGGAAAAAATGCCCCAATGCCAAACTCCAAATGAGGAATAATATTTAGTGTAGCGGGCGTTTGCCATGGGTCAGAGCCGTTGTAGGTGGCGTACCTATTAAAAAGTTGCACCATTTTTGGCGTTTTAAAACTATGCTCATTGGCAGCGTTCATCGTGCGAAAAGCGTCCAATTTATAGGCATTTAGCACGCACCAAAGCGTTTCTTTGTTGAGAAAACTACTGATTTTGTGCAAAGAACGGCGTAAAAAAATATCGCCTGTGAGGTCGTACTTTTCCTTACTTTTTTTGAGGAAATGCAGTACATTTTCCGCTTTTTCTCCCGTTTTTTCTTCTATTTCTTGAGCAAATTTTTCAGGTTCTGCATAGGCATGAAGTCTTGTGCCATCTTCGTAAAAATAATTTGTAATTATGCTAAGTTGCTCATATTCAAAACGGTTCGCCGCCGCGATAATCTTTTGGTTTTTTGCTGCCAATGTAAATAATTCTTCTACAAATTCGGGCATCGTAAACAGCGAAGGACCCGCATCAAAGCGGTAAATATCTTGCTGCTTGCTTGCTATCTCAAACTCAGATAGCTTCCCCCCAAAATAGGCATTAGCCTCAAATACGCTCACTTCATAGCCCTGCACACACAAGCGTATCGCCACCGCAATGCCGCCAATACCCGCACCAATGATTCCAACTTTCATATTTTTATTTTTTGAACACCGCACTTATAGATAAATACAAATAAGATTTATATATTTTTGAGAAATTGTTTACTGCTGTTATAGCTATTAATTCAATAAAAATAGCTGCAAATTTATTCTTTCCAAACTGAAAGTCCCGTAGGGACG
>Ga0163144_10017125_pt1 | contig 14782 bp, 18 predicted proteins | sample OliLak19BULKMAT1_FD_123175 | JGI IMG/M metagenome (GOLD analysis project Ga0163144, IMG submission 123175) | Freshwater microbial mat bacterial communities from Lake Vanda, McMurdo Dry Valleys, Antarctica - Oligotrophic Lake LV.19.BULKMAT1 | ecosystem: Environmental > Aquatic > Freshwater >... | reverse complement strand
GTGCAGAACGGCCGCCGCGATGTGGGATATGTCGATGATAGCGGGCAACACGCAACGCTCACGATTTAAGCAGGCTTGGGAAAAGTGGGCGCAGGATGCTTGCGACTTGCGTCTGCAGGCCCCTTCCAGTTTGACCGCATGGTTGAAGATGCCGAAATGATTCTCCAAGTTGGGATTTTTGATGTTGTCTTGTCTTTTGGTTTTTTGAAACTATATTTCCAACACGTATGAAAAAACTTGGAACCTTTGGATTGATGGCGCTTGTTGCCTTCGGAATCACTCTCACGCTGAGCTTTCTTTTTGAAGTTTTGGGGTTCTCTCCTTACTTGAAGAGTCAGGGGATACATTACGAATCACTTTTCCTCTTTTGTATGGGGTTTGGTTTTGTTGGGGCCTTCGTCTCACTCTTTCTTTCTAAAAAAATGGCGAAGTGGTCACTCAAGTTGCGGATGCTCAATCCATCCGTATTGGACTCTCCGGACGATCGATGGCTTTTTCAAACAGTAAAGTCTTTGTCGGATCGAGCGGCACTTCCGCGCACTCCTGAGGTGGGCGTTTACCCTTCACCTGAAATGAATGCGTTCGCGACTGGACCGAGTCGCAGTGATTCCTTGGTTGCAGTTTCTACGGGTTTGCTTGCGAGTATGACGAAAGAAGAAATCGAAGGAGTTCTGGCTCACGAAGTTGCGCATATCGCGAACGGAGACATGGTTCGGATGACCCTCATGCAAGGTGTTGTGAATGCTATGGTGATGTTTTTTGCTCGTATCATTGCGCATGTTGTGACTTCGAGAATGGACGAGCGCCAGAGGGTCGGAACCTATTTTATGATTAGTTTTGCATTCCAAACGGTGTTTGGAATTTTGGGTGCGCTTATTGTTAACTGGTATTCAAGAGTGAGGGAATTTCGTGCTGACGCTGGAGGAGCCTCTTTGGCTGGCAAAGAAAAAATGATCGGAGCTTTAGAAGCTCTCAAAGAACGTTCACACTTTTACGATGATCGTCAGCCTCAGTTGGCCAATCTAAAAATATCAGGCCGCATAGGCCATTGGTCGATTTTGTTCATGTCGCATCCGCCTTTGGATGAGCGGATCGCAACACTTCGAGCGGGTCTCTAATTCTGTTTTAAGAAGTAGTTTTAAGGTGTCCAGCGATAGCCGTAAGTCGTTTTGATGACGTTGTGTGGATGAAGCTTTCTCAGGCGATAGACAAGATTATAGAGTCGATGTTCGGCTTTGATGTCCGTAGGATCGGCAAGAAATAGGTTCTCAATAAGTGTCTCTTTGCTTTGTTCTTTGTTTTTGATCATTTCTAAAAGTGCGTTGAGCTGTTGAGAGAGAGAGTTAGACTTTTTGGCGGCTTTGGGGGGCGCATTTAAGATCAACGTTTCCTCGGAATAGTCTCTAAAGGATTCGGCAAGCAAGTTTTTGATCCAGCTTCTCTGAACGGGTTTTTTCTCGATCCGAGCTAAATGAAAAACACTCAAAAACTTAATTGTTTCGAGAAGATCTTCATCCAATATTGATTTTTGATTGAGGGAGGCAAGCAAGGCTTGAGCTTCCTCAGGTTTAGACTCTTCAATAAAAGATGCGCAAGAATAGAGCTCATTGAGTATGGCAGAGCGCGACTCGCTTCCTTTGAGATCATTGTTTTGTTTATTTCGAGATCTCAATTGCACGATGTCTTTAAAACGACGTTGATCAAAGAGATATTGAGTTTCGTAGTGATGGATAAAGAAGAGTTGAGTCTCTTGCAAATCTAGCATGGAGTAGGAGGCTTTGATGCGGGCAAGTGAAGTGTCATGCTCATCGAATCTGTTGTTTTCTCGGAGTTCGAGGAGGGCGTTGAGTGCGGCTCTTAGGGCAAAATCATAGTCGCGGCAGAGCTTATAGAAGTTTTCTGCCCGCAGGAAGTCTTTACGAGAAGTGTCTTCCATAAGGTAGCGATAGCGTGCTTTGAGAAAGTGGTAGTCTCCCATGAGCTTTAGGTGGTGGTCGTCGGCCCTGGGGTTCTGACGAAGTAGAAAATCAATTTTCATCAAGAGTTTTGATGAGCTTTGGTAGTCGGAACTTAAGAATGAGTTTCTGAAGAGCAGCAGCGCTTTTTCTGATGATTCATCAGGAAGTTTGTTCAATAGAGTCGAAAACCTGCGTGTGTTTCGTGAAAGGTAAGCATTCAAAGCTTCTTTGTAGATCTGCGCTGTGGATAAACTCATTTTTTTCTCCATGAGTTGATCAGGCGGTAGAGAGACATCTCGTGAACGATGCCTTTTTTAAAATCTTCCTCATTTTTAAACTCGGAGCGTGAGAGGAGATATTGCATGTTGGTCACCTTGGGAATGTGGTCGTAAACTAGCTCGAGGCTGATATTGAAGGTGATAACCAGACCTGTCTCACTGTTCTTGAGGCTCACAGCGCGATAGCAAAGGTTGTGATCTTCAAATTCATACTTCTGAGTCCCAAGATCCTTATCAAAGATTTGTAACCTTCCAGGCAAGAGGCGAACTACAGTTTTGTCACCCATGAGTGAAAGTTGGTAGGTGTCGCCATTCTTTTGAACGGTATTCAGTACGTCTTCTGGAAGGTTGGGATACATCCTTGTTGAAAACATGGGGAGATAGTCTTCATCTCTTTGAAGCATTATCTGAGAAATGGTGGTGGGCGTTCCTTCAATAATTTCAAAATATTCGCTTCGGAAGGGCCAATTGTTGATTTTCTCGTAAGACACATCTTTTTCTTGTTGTCGTAGATGAGAAATCCATGAGTTGTCTTTGGCCACATAGCAGTAAGACATTTGCGGAATTATTTTGGAAGTGGATATGGGGGGTGTGTGAACAATGAAGTCGCTTGTCTTTAGACCTGCGAAGTTCAAGTGAATCATGCGTCGCACGGACTTGTTGTCCACAGCAAGTGTGTATTCTGAGCTGAGACGGTTTCCTCCGTCGATGGGATCGCCGCGTCCAGAATTAATAATCTCTCTCGCAACAAGAGGATGCTTTGAAGTTTCGAGGGTATTTTTTTGGAATAGTTTTGTGGAAACGGGAATGTAGAGTGGATTTTTGGAGGCGAGTTGGAAGCCTTTTAGCACCCCAACAATATTTCCTTTTTCGGAAAAGAGTCCTGAACCACTGCATCCAATACGGCTGTTTCCATTGAACATAAGAAACTTGCCATTGTAGATAGGGAGGTAGGGGCGGGGTTCCGAGTTGTCGATGCCATCGCAAAGAGTAAATGAATTCTCACTTGGGCCACCGACGACGTAGGATTCGCTTTCGTTGAGTGAGGCCAATGTTTGCGGATCGATAGATGGAATGTTCACAGCGGTGAAGAAAATGTCCTGAGTGCTTTCTGCGATTTCTTCGGGGCACTGAAGTTTGAATTCCGAATGAGGTGTTTTGATTGAAAGAAGCGAAAACTCGTTTGAATTTTCGCAGGCAATTTTCAACACATGAGCGGCACTCAGAAGATAGATTTGCCCGTTTTTATCGGCGCTCAGAAGGGCGTGTCCGATGCCCACGGTCTTGTCGCCTTCGTTAATGGTGAGTTGAAAGCTCGACGAAAGGACGAGCTCTTCTGCGTTGCAGAACCCGTTTGTGGCGCTGGCTCCTAGCCCTAAAGCGAGGGCTATCTTGAGTGTAAAACGAGTCGACATCTCTTATTGAGATGCAATCTTTGGACCATAATAAAATCAAGAGCTTAGTTGAAACATTATGATGAAATTTTAGACACTTGAGCAGATTTCAAAGGTGTAGGTTTCGCTGTCGAAGCTGTAGGCTCCGAGTTGTATCGAAATAACCTTCTCCCCTAGGTCCTTGTTGATTCTTGAGACGAGTGTGCGGAGCTGGGACTCGAGCTGTTTTTGAATGTCAGCATCTTCAATTCCCTTCATGGCAAGTACCCTGCGGATCAGGCGTTCCTTGGGAAGGGGGCCGTCGAACAGGGCTTTGATCAGCTCGTAAGTCTGCGAGCCGGGGCGACTTTTATGTTGGGCTAGGGAGGTGTCTGGCGCAGGCGAAACTAGACTCAAAAGTCCCCTATTAGAATCCCAAACTAGCTTTTTCTTGCTCATAAATTTGTAAGTAAATCAGTATCTTAAGGTGTCTTGTGAGAAGCTGCAACTTCTCCACTATAACGCATTGCAGTATCTTGCGCTTACTTTCTTAAGGAGGCTTCAAGAATGAAAAATATTTTTAAAACACCGGTTCGCATGAGCCAGCTCAAATGGCCCTTATTCGCAATGTTGCTCATGGGATCTTTTCCATTGGCAGCAAAGGGAAGCAAGGCTCCCGAAGAGGCTCCTCGCGGATCCGCTAGCAGTGATGAAGGGGGGAAAGACCCTTATGTGAGTGACGAACTCCTTTGGGATACTGCAGAGATTGCTCTCTCTGAAATCTTTCGCCAAGAAGTTTATGCAAATTTAAGTATCCGTGGTGAGAGCGTTGGAGATTTTCTTCCTTCGACAAACCTGACTATTTTGCAGTCGGCGTTCTTCGGAACGATCGTTCGTTTCCTTTCGGAGAACCCAGCACTCGGTGGCGACTACGCCCGTGGATTTGACCCTCGTATCTGGAAAAACATTGTGAAGGTGATGATGGAACGAGTGGTTCCGATGACTCCCGACGGAGTTCTTCTTTTGCCTACTCGCCCTGGGGCTAAGCTCGCCGTTCTTTCGTCAGAGCTTCGGGCTAAGGGAATGGCATCGAACGCACGTCTTTTCATGGTGGATAAAGAAAATAATTTGTTGGGTCCAACTATGACACCCATCAAACTCAAATCTTTTGAAACTATTGATGGCGAAGGCGACATGATGGTCGGATCGGGTTTCGAAGATTTCAGTGCGGCAACTCAACTTCAAAAAGAAGTGAACACAAACGGGGTCATGGTTAGCGCCAACTCTGTTGGTCGTAGCGCAGATCGAATCGTGATTCGCGGAGAAGAAGACTACTCACTTGTTGATTGTTTCTCTCTCGTTGCTAGTGGAAAAAAAGAAGAAGCTAAGGCTTGTTTCGATAAAGCGGGTGAGTATGCGCTTTCTCGTGCAGTTGATATCACTCTCGACGTAGGTGAAACGGCCGCTCGTGGTGCAGCAGCTGGGGCACTTATTGGAACGGTGATGCCAGGTATTGGATCAGGCGCAGGTGCTGCTTATGGCGCTCTTACAAACGTGTTGATGGTGGGATACAACGCTTTCTTGAAGAAAGAAAAGATTTCTCCAAACACGCTTCGTCGCTTGGCTTACTTCATCGACAAACATACTTACATTCCTAACTCAAACGGCGAGATCATGATCAAGCCTGGTATGAGATGGGTTGTGACAAACAAAGGAGTGATTCGCCAAGGTATTAACTTCGGTGGGCGACTCGTAGCTGCTGACATTAACGGAAATCCGATCATGCGAGATCGCACGGTACAGATTTCTCAAGGTGCAGCATTTAGTTTTCCAGAGAGACTTCCTTAATTCATAGACTTTCTTCAGTTGTCTTGTGAAATAAGGGTGGGGGATCTTGCAGCGGCATGCAAGGTCCCCTTTTTTTTATTGTCTGAAGCAGAATTATGGCTCGCTTACTGCTCGACTACGTTCTCGCCACCATCAATACGCAAGGTATTTCCGGTCATGAAATCGAAGTGGGGGAGGCAGAATGCGGTGATCGCTCCGGCGACATCTTGTGGGGTTGTGAGTCGTTTGTAGGGGTTTCTTTCGATTGCAGATTCAATCATGGCTACGTTCCCTGGAATTTTTCGAAGTGCTGGAGTGTCTGTGACGCCGGCAAGAATGGCGTTCGCAGTGATGTTAAGCGGAGCCAACTCAAGAGCAAGCTGTCGGCAATAAGATTCAAGAGAAGCTTTAGCTGCACTGACGGCGCCGTAACTTTTCCACACACGAGATGAACCCGCAGAAGTCATTGCGAAAACGCGAGCGGTTTTGTCGAAAAGTCCCGCGGTCACAAGGTCCTGTGTCCAATAAACAAGGCTGTTCGCCATCACATCAAGAGTCATTTCAAACTGAGCTTTAGTGAGTGTTCCTGTCGCACCCTCAAGATCGATAAAAGGTTTGAGCGCACCAAAAGCAAGCGAGTGCATCATCACTTTAATTTTTCCTTTTGCTTTGCCACTCATCATGGCAACAGCTTCTTTACGTTTTTCTTCATCAGCAGCGTTCATGTTGATAAAAACACACTCACGCCCCATGGCTTTGATTTTCGTTTGAATCTCTTCGACATGAGCCATGCTAGCTTTACGATCTAGATGAACACCAAAAATGTTCATCCCAGATTCCGCCAGCTTGAGGGCAGCGGCTTCTCCAAAACCAGAGGAAGCACCAAGGATAAGAGCCCAATTACCGTCAAAAAACTTACTAAATTCTTTCGCCATACGTGCAGCCACTTCTAACACGCTTCTAACTCTTCGTGTACACCCAGGGCCCTAACGCAGTGCTAAATTATGGAGATTCTTCGACGCTCGAGGTCCCCCGAACCGCTAGAAGAATCTCCATAATTTAGCACTGCGTTAGGGCCTTATTTGAACAAAAAAACGCTGAACTCGTCATTCTGACGGACTGCCAAACAGTTGGCTGGAAAGCTGTGCGGCAAAAGTGGATCATAGAAGAGTAGGGGAGAGTGCAGTGCCGTTAGACGTGCCCGAATTGTCGACAAACAATATGCAGCTTGCGCGCTCGTTCGCCAAGGTGGCTCAGCTCGAGGAAAAATCCCTTTCCAAGTTCGACGAAAAAACTCAAAAGCTAGATAACCAGCTCGCGATGGTTCAAGACCTGCGCGGTCGCTTTTCTAAAATTAAAGAAGCACTAACTCCTTTTCGCTCTCCTCAAGATTTTCGTGATCTCAAAGGCGTTTCTTCTAGCCCAGAAATTCTCGACATCAGCGCGATTGATAAAAACATTGCAGACATTGGAACTTACGAATTCGAAGTTCTGAACTTAGCCAACACCAATTCGATCATGACCTATGGATTTGCAGATCGTGACAAGTCTGAAGTGGGTGTGGGCTACATTAGCTTCAAGGATCAAAAGGGCGATAAAAAAGACGTTTATATCGGCACCGATGACAACACGCTGGATGGCGTGGCCAAGGCGATCAATCGTTCTGGATTGGGCATCAAAGCCTATGTGGTGAACGATGGCTCCGATGCGGATGAGCCGTGGCGTCTGGTGATGACGGGTGAGGGAACGGGCTGGAGAGAAGATTTTGAATGGCCCGAATTTTATTTGCTCGATGGCGACTTAGATTTTGATAAGGAGCGCACGCGCGAAGCTAAAAGTGCCATCGTGCGTTTCAACGGTCATCCCATTATGGCGGATGAAAACACAATTAAGGATCTACTCCCGGGGATCAACATCAGTCTTAAGGACGCCGAGCCCGGCAAAACAATTAAAATCGACATCACTCCTGACATCGAAAAAATTCAGGAAAAAGCTAAGGGTTTCGTTGAAGGAATGAATGGAGTTTTGAGCTTCATTCAGGAACAAAACAAACTCGGCAAAGATAGTTATAAAGATCCCACCAAAGCCTTGGGCGGTGATGTGGGGCTCAAGGCTATTGAGAGTCGTATGCGTAATTTGATTCAGCTCACACAAAATGAGTTGGGGGCGGGTGCCACTGTTCAGCGCATTCGTGACGTGGGTATTGTTTTTAATAGAAACGGTACGCTCGAATTTGATGCAGAAAAGTTCCAAAAGTCTTTGGAAGATAACTTTGACGAAGTTTCAACTTTGTTCTCGGGAAGCAGCCCTTTAACGGGATTTGCGAACGAGATGATTACACTTGTTGATGGTGTGATTCGCCGTGGGGACGGCATGATGAGCATCAAGGAGAGTTCTCTGAAAGAGAGAATGGATCGAATCGAGGTTGATAAAAATAGAGCAACCGATCGTGCGCAGAAGCGTCTTGAAAAAGTCCGTCGCGACTTTTCTCGTGCAGATGCCGCTCTTGGTGAAATGCAAAGCATGGCCGGAAGTTTGCCCAGCGGTGGCGGAGGGATTCCGGGTCTTTAATCGTGTTGGAGGGTAGGGGTACATGAGCTACGGGGCAAAAAACTATAAGAAGACGGCTGTCACTACGGCAAGTCGAGAGAAAATCCTTTTGATGCTTTATGAGGCTGTCATTAAAAATTTAAAGCTAGCGCGTAAGGCGATCGAAGAAAAACGCATTCCAGACAAGTGCAAGCACATTGGAAAAGCTCATGACATTATCAGCGAACTCTCGAACACCTTGGATCACTCTAAGGGGGCGGAAGTGTCTGCTCAGCTTGAATCACTCTATTCGTTCTGCATTTCGCAGCTCATTAAGATCAACATGGAAAATGATTTGGCTACTTTGGACTCGATCACTCGAGTTATGCAAACCCTCTATGAAGGATGGGTGGCCGCAGTTGAAGAGATCAAGAAGAAGGGGAGCCTCGAGAATGAAAATCAGTAAGAACGACTTGCTCAAAAAAATGAGTCAGCTTGATCAAAAACTTATGAACCTCTGGCTTAACGACAACAGCGACATCAATGATGACGATATTTGGGAAATGTTTGTTATCTTACTTGAGACCCGTGTGGAGCTTCTTGGTGTTTGCACAAATGCTGGGATCTCTTTGACTAAGGAGCAATGTCTTCCCGATTGGTTGGAACGCCTTACCAATTCGCGCAAAGAAATGCGCCTTCATGAGCTCAAAAAACTAGCCAACAAGAAGAGTCAGAGTGGAAAATATAAACTCTACGAAAGTGTGGCGGAAATTTTGAAGGATAAAAACGTATGAGTAAAACATTTGAAGCGGCTAAAGTTCTTTATCGTTATGGAAATGAAGCAGAGGCTCAACAATTGTTGCAGGCTATCTGGAAGTCACCCGAAAACAGCACCCAAGCCTTTCAAAGTTTTCTGGCCATGATGGAACTCTGGATTGGTCGCGACATTCAAGGCGCACAAATTCACCTCGAAGAAGTGGTGTCTGGTTGTGGTCCTTTAGATACATTTTGGGAGACACTCTCGCTTTCTGAAAAGGCCGTGGTTTTTGATTGGTTGGGGCAGCTTCAGCTCAACCTTGGTTACAAAGAAAATGCTTTTGAATCATTCAGCAGAGCCGCAAGCCTAGGGCGCGACACTTCTCTCTTGTGGAGACTCTTGGGCGATCTTTCGATTGAAAAAGAAGATTTGGACATGTCTCTTCGCTACCTTCGTCGAAGTCTTCAGCTTTACCGTCAGCTTGATCTCGAAATTTTGAGTGGTCGAAGCCATGTGATGGGCTCATTTAGAGGAAAAGACCCTCTGAAGTGGAGCCACGATTCGGATGACTACATGTTGATCCTCTTAAAGGTGACCCGTACCGCCAAAGGACGTAAAAACCTCAAGGCTGCACGTGAACTGCTCATGGAGATGTTGCATCAGTTCCCTCAAGAGCCTCGTTTGCCCAAGCTTCGGTTGATGATTGAGCGTTCTATCGTAGAACACAGCTTGTTTTTGCCTCAGCCACGCAAATCGCTTGAAATGCGCTGATATTTTTCCTTTACTCAACTCATGTCTAACGATCATGAGTTGAGTGTTTACGAAGAACTAGAAGACTTTTTCCCTTTAAAGTTTCGCACGCCACCTGAATGGGTCGACGCCGCCGTGGCCGATTTCAATGCCTTCCTCGTTGATCACGCCTTTTGCGAACGCAAAGCTTCCGCAACCGCAATTTCTATTGTGATGAGCAACCCAGAAAAATTCGATCTCTGCGAAGCCCTTATCCAGCTCTCTATCGAAGAACTAGAACATTTCCACATCGTCTTTCGCATGATGAAGGAACGGGGCCTTAAGCTCTCTGACGACCACCCCGACGCTTATGTGAACGGACTCCTCAAACACGCACGCAACGACAAAGAGGGTCGCTTCATGGATCGCCTCCTAATCTTCGCTCTCATCGAAGCCCGAGGCTGCGAACGCTTTAGCCTGATGGGACAACACCTGAAAGACAAAGAACTCGCCAAGTTCTACGGCGACCTAGCCCGAGCCGAAGCCCGCCACTACGGCCTCTTCATCCGCTATGCCAACAAGTACTGCGGAGAAGTGGCCACAAAAATTCGATTGGATGAGTACCTCGACATCGAAGCCGCACTCGTTAAAGAGCTGCCGTGGCGCTCTTCTGTTCATTAAGAATCGCCTTAATCGAGGAATCCTCGAGACACTCTCTCTTCAATATCATCGAGAACGCTCGGATCGACATGTTTCAACACCTCAAGAAAGGGAACTGTTTGTTCCAGCTCAGTGTGCCTGCTCAGCGTTTCCGAAAAAACATTTAGTACGGCATTAAAGGCTATGCAGTGAGTGCCCTCAAGCTCTCGTTTGATCTCGATTAGAATATTTCGAAGATGTTTATGCTCGGCCTTCATTTTTTCGTAGAAATTTTCTGGCAAATGCGCTGCATTTGGATTTTTTGAATACGCTTCGAATACATTTTCTTCAATGTAGACGTGGGATTCGAGAGCTGCCGAGGTTTGGATCAAAAGATGGTGGGCAGAGGCAACTTCATCCGCATCGTCTAGACGGGAGGTACCCTCTTTAAGACGCCTAATGGAGTCATTAATAAGGTTAAAATCCAATTTCATTAAATTGATTGTTTTGTCTTCTAAAGCGCTCATGAACTCACCCTAGTCCTATGGAGTGATTGCTCAAAGAAGTATGAATTTATCCTGACGGGGCAAAACCCCCCCAATTTATAGCTTCTCAGCGTAGACGAGAAAGGGTCAAACCCCTGACACTCTCGTCGCCTACCGCGTTCTAAGAAGCTGCGATTCAAAAAATAACTCAGCGAGCGCATATAGCAGGGCCCTAGCTGCGCATGCCTCGCTGAGTTATTTTTTGAATCGCAGCTTCCTAGAACGCCTAGTCATCAACTTTTTCAATCAATGACAATTTATTTTAGGAATTTACTAAACCTTAACCGGAGAATTCCGATGAGTACTAAGAGCGGAGTGCTCACAATAGGAGATCAAGGATGCTCGTACTAACTCGTAAGATTGGTGAAACCATCACAATCGATGATCATATCAAGATCACGGTCGTGCAAATAAAGGGTAAGCAGGTTCGTGTAGGAATCGATGCTCCCAAAGAAACAAAAATCTATCGTGAAGAGGTTTACACAGCCATTCAGGAAGAGAACCGCGCGGCATTGCAGTCGATGTCCGGTGATATTGAGAAACTCAAACATCACAAAATCAAAAAGACTGGAACTTAATTCTCGAGGAATGAGATTTATAGGCGCTATGGAAGGAGCCAGGGTCATGGAAATTAAAACAAAAAGATTCGGAACAATCAGTGTAGGTGATGAACACCTTATTCGTCTTCGCGACGGAATGGTGGGCATGTCTGCTCTTAAACAATACATTTTAGTGGAATCACCAAGCTTTCCACTTATTCTTTGGCTTCAATCGTGTGAAGATGCGGGCATCGCGTTTCCGGTGATTGAACCCTATTTCTTCAAACGCGATTTTAAGGTTCACATGACAGATGCGGACAAGGCGAGTCTCAAATTTCAAGAAGGCGATCGCATCAAGCATTTCGTTGTTCTTACGATTCCCGACAGTCTTGAAGGAATGACGGCAAACCTGAAGGCTCCTGTTTCCATTAACTTGGACAAAGGAACAGCTTCACAAGTTATTCTTCAGGAAAAAACATACGACGTTCGTTCTCCGGCTTACGAAAGTTTCATCGAAGCTATTCGAAGCATCTCTGACGATTCAACTGATGAAGTTGAGGAATCGATTGACGAGAACTGGTCACCTGTCAACATCTCAGGGAGGCAGACAGAAGCATCCGCTTCTGTCTGAATTCTATGAAGAGAATCCGAATCCAGAATGTACTTCTTGGAATCGGAATTCTTTGCATGTTCGTGACTTCTACAACTGCGATTGCCCAATCCAACGTGCAAGTTTTCGATGAAGATGTGTCTTTTGAGCAATATGTTCGTAATGCTCAGTCTTTGAGCGGGCGAGCCCCTGCAGGGCTCGAACTCAAGTTCAGAGTGGTGGCTGTTCGACGTGAGTTGGGGCTCACTAATGCTGAAATGGCACGTGCTCCCCAAGATATTATTATAAATGGTGGAAGCGCTGAAGGCCTCGAAAAGGGCATGGTTCTTAATGTCGTTCGTAAGGTGGCCATCATCGATCCTTATCTCGATAATCAACAAAAAGAACTTGAGATCACCTTTGCAAAGGTAAAAGTGATTCATTCTCAAGACAACCTTTCTGTAGCACGAATCGAAGATGTCGATGCCATCTATGAAGGTCCTGGAGTTGGAATTCGTGGTGTGTTGATCGGCGATTACCTAAGCTCTAAGTGAGGCTATGAATAAACGGTTCTTACTGTGGGCAGTTGTCGGACTCATTCTCTTCTTTGTGTTGAGTGATGACTCCGCCGAGGTGGAGAGCAATCCTTTCACCTTTTCTCTTCGTACCAAAGCCTTCTTCCAAAACGATTGCCTTAAAGAGATTATCGGATTCGATTCTCCGGGGCGTTCTAAAATTCGATATTGTGAATGTGTGGTGGACAAGTTTAGCTCGGGCATGAGCGTTGACTTGCCCTTGATGGAAAAGTGGGAGGCCACTCTAGCTTCGTATTCCGCCATGAGCGGCCGCGCTCGTGACAGGTCGCGCATTCTCGCGTTCAAACCAGCGACTCATTTTACTTCGGGAATTGAGCGTCTCGATATTTTGCTTCGCCCTTATAGGTTGAAATATGTGTTTCCTGAAATGGAAGACGAGTGGAAAGCTCTCGATAAGGAGCTGGGTGACTATTGGAAAAAGTCGCTAATAGGCTGCACCGACAGGCCGCCACAGGCACCGCTTCCTAAGCAATCTAATTGATATCTTTATTGCCTTTGAGAATGGGAATGAGCTTGATCTTCTTGTCGCTAGCTCCCACATAAAGGGGGGGCGCAAAATTCTTAGGCGCAGAATCCAAATTTGGAGCATAGCTTTGAAGAAGGATCGAAATATTTTCGAGCGCAGGAGTTAGCGCTTCGAGCGGGTTTCGTGCTGAATAGCTGAGCTCGAGCTTTCTTAATATTTTGGTGATGTCCCCGCGGGGAAGCTTTTCTTGAATCTCAGGATTGGCAATCAACGCGGAAAGAGCCTCTGTCTCTGAAAAGTAGAGCAACGCGATTTTGCCTTGGAGCTTGTGCAGATAATCTAAAAAGTAGGCATCTGCTTTGGCGTAAACTTTGGCTCGAGCCAAACGAACAAACCAGCGCTTTAAGAAATATCGCCTTCCAACATGGAAAAGACTTCCGACTGTATATCCCATGAGAGGAAAAATAAGAGGATCAGGAAAGAGGAGGCTGTTTCCTGCCGACCGAATCCAAAAGGCTGCAACTGTGCCGACTCCGAGTCCTAAGAAAGAAAGGAAATAGAGAATTTCGGTGTAGAGATCGCTTTCGCGAGCCACCACAACGACGACGCTCATGTTGAGATCTTGTTGGGCGGTTTTGAGTTGCTCAGAGAGCGCTTCTTGCCACTCGTGTTTCCAAGTGCGGCTACCATCGAGCCAAGCAAGAAGCTTTTTCATTATGATTACTTGAGTGCCTCGCGAAGATAAGCAGAGGCTGTGTCCATAAGCCAAACCACTGCAGCAATAACAACGATGATACAGCCCACTTCAGGCCAGAGTGCTTGGCCTTGGTACTTGATAAGCATGGTGCCGATACCGCCGCCACCAACAAGTCCAATGATCGTGGCCATTCGCACGTTGATGTCCCAACGATAAATTGTAAAGGCTACGTAGGGCAAAATAACTTGAGGAACAATCGCAAACCAAATAGTTTGGACGAAACCAGCACCCGTAGAGCGAATGCCTTCGATGGGGCCGTCGTTTACGGCCTCAGTGATTTCTGAATATTGTTTCGCGAGTGAAGCTACCGAGTGAAGACAAAGAGCCAACATGCCCGCGAAGGGACCAATCCCAACCCAAACGGAAAAAATAATCGCCCAGATCAAAGCTTCTACCGAGCGAGTCACGTTGAGCACAGTTCTGAGGAACGCATAAAGCGCAAAACTTGATGGGGTGGTCATGATGTTTTTTGCACAGAAGAAACTCAAAACAAACGCTACGGGGATGGCGAACAGCGTAGCCATAAATGCGATGAAGATCGTTTCGATGATTTTTAGCACCGCCATAGGAAAAATGGAGAAGTTGGGGTTGGCGAGTCCTTTGAAGAGTCGCACCGCTCCTGCAAATCCGTCGGGATCAGTGAGTTCGTAAAATGAGAAGTTGGTTTGGTTGACGCCTACCACGATCGTTATGAGAAGGGTGATGATGAGCTGCCAGGTCCAAAATGTGGAGAGGCCCCCCTTGGTTTTTTCAGGATCTTTTTTGTGGGGAGGAGCAAAGATGATTTGGCCAAGAGTGGCGACAGAGCTTTTGCTGAGGAATGCAGACACTCCCGCTCCGACGGCAACGAGAATAAAAAAGAGAGAAAAGTTAAAGCTCATATTGAGAAGCTGAGCTTCATCAGGACGATAGGCGATCACTATAAAAATGCTTGCGAGGTAAGCAAAGATGACACTGTCAAAAACTGTTCTTTTAAAAGCGTAGCTCATATTTTCATTTCCCTTAGTTCACGTGGACTTCTTTGGCGCCTTCGCCGTAGATTTTTTCGAACCAAGCATCGTTGATCTCCGTGGGGCTTCCTTCAAATACAAGCTCTCCGTCTTTAAGTGCCACCACGCGAGTAGCGTATTGGCGAACGAGGCTGAGAAAGTGAAGGTTGCAAACAATAGTGATGCCGAGTTCTTGGTTTACCTTTCTGAG